>ERZ1023886.6-NODE-6-length-130375-cov-33.134937_pt1 | contig 130375 bp, 110 predicted proteins | sample MGYA00380395_ERZ1023886 | MGnify/ENA primary metagenome ERZ1023886 (study PRJEB33179, sample SAMN07449002) | human gut metagenome | biome: Human-gut; feature: Human associated habitat; material: Faeces | host: Homo sapiens | place: India: Bhopal | collected... | reverse complement strand
TTTCTATGCTTGGATATAAAGAATCAGTATCTTTATTGACTGTTGAGTCAATACTCAGCAGAGATTGCAATTCATTTGAATTGTATTTTTTTAATCCTTGCTTTAGATAATTTACTAAGAATGTTGGTGTTGCACCTCCTGATACTACCCAGTATGGAATAAAACCTTCTTTTGGTCTTTCTAAAAACTTAATAATTGACCATGGGTTAAATACATGAGCTTTACACTTTCTATCAAAGCTATAGCCATCGTAATTTCTCTTTAGTGCTGCAACCACTGTTTCATGGTTATAGAAATCTGTTTCATACTCTTTATTTAATTCTATAGCCGCATTGTCAATGTACTCACTAAAGTACTCTTCTAACTCTTCAGTGGTATAACCTAAAAGTGCACCATAGTCGCTGTCTAAGGTTAAATCTGTCAGATTGTTAAATGCAGAGAATATAGAAGTATGAGAGTAATAAGTTACGCCTGTAATAAAGATGAAACGGAATCTGCCTTGATACTCTTTTACTTTTGAGTAAAAGCTATGGAGTATATCTCTACGAGCTAAAAACTCTTTTTCATTATTTAAAACAGCTGAGAGAGGAGTGTCATATTCATCAACAAGTAAGACTATATCTTCACCTGAGTGCTCATTCTTAAAAGCAATGTCCACAAGCAGTCCGGGTGCCTTAAGTGACAAATTACTATCATTGACACTAAAGCCTAATTCTATGAACTTTTGTTTTAAATCCTCATAAAAATAATCGCAAAAATTTATCTCAGATAAAAAGTTATAGGATGAGAAATCTAAATGCAGGACTTTATAAGTCTTATCATGCCACAAAGGTTCAATAGCTAAACCTTTAAACTTCTCTGTTCCATGAGCAAAAAGCTCATGGAAGGTATTGATAAGAGTCGATTTACCAAAACGTCTTGGACGTGAAATGAAATAAGGACCTTTTTCATCTTTTGCAATTTGGCAAATTAAAGCTGTCTTATCAACATATATTCTATTATTGTCGATAAGATCTCTAAAATTGCATGAATTTGGCAGTAACTTTGTAAATTTCATGTCATCGTCCTAAATGATTATTCTAGGCTTTAGTATAGCATCTTAATCATATTCAATTACCTACAATGTTAACAACAATAAGATAGTGTGTTCATAATAGATGAGATCCATTAATTAAATCGGCTGTATCAAAAATCGGACACACATTTCATTCTTAAAATTAAGTATTCAAAGTTTCTTTCAACAGATCATCACAAAAATATTTAAATTCTTCAAACAGTCATCAAATTATGGAACGATGATTTTCTATTCTGTAGACATTCAAAAGAACAGATACATTTTTTAGTACGACATTACGGTCAAAAGCTATACGTCATTAAAGATGACAATTTGAAAAATACTGATGTAAGAGCTTTTATGTAAAAGAGAGGATGTCTATGGAATACTATATTAAGCAAGCAATCCTAAATCTTGATTCAGATAAACCTTTAAAAGTTAGAAGTGCATTTTTAATCAAAGCTTTTTTAGACAACATATCAACTTGTAATGACTATAGAGTTGGCTCTGCAGACATCAAAGGATTTTTAGATGTCTTAGGTTGGATATATTCAGACAAACATTATTGTTCTAAATTCACACAAAACTATCTTACAACCATGTTAGAGAAGTCAAATTTCTCTCAAGGACAAATAAAACTCATCAAAAAGTACGTAACTGCAGCTAAAAAAGACATGTTTTCTGCAAACGAGTTTGAAGATCTGCTAGATAATGACGATCTTGGACCTGAAAATGATGACGCTACCTTTAGTAGCAGACGTCGTGGCTATCAATGCAAGTTAAGATATGAGCTGATGTTCAGCCTATTTAAAACAGAAGCTGACAATTATGTAAAAAACTATAAGATGTCAAAGGCCGATAGAGATTACCAAAAGAAAATAGCCAAGCTTGAAAGCATGTTTTCTTTAAACGAGATTGAAACTAAAATTCTTGAGCTCATATATCTTATCGACAGTTACAGTTGTTGCAAACTGCTGTTTGATGAACAACTAGATTTAAACAAAGATTCTGAAATTTTAGCTGCTATCTACGAAACTTCAATTTCCAATATCAAAGAGAGCTTAGATAAACTTGAGAACTATGGTCTTGTATGCGCTTGCAGAGATTACCATTTAAGTTCTTTTGCAAATAAAATCTTAAATTCTGACAGTCAAAACGTAATCGATGAAGCTTTCAAGTTCAACGGTTCCGATACGGAGCTCAAAGCAGATGAAATTGAAAAAGATAAAAACAAGCTCACTCTTTTAAGAAAGCTACTAGGATCTAAAGAGATCTGCCCTGTTAATATCCTTTTATACGGTGATCCTGGAACTGGTAAATCAAGTATCGTAGGAGCTTTAGCAAAAGAACTAAAACTCGACGTATACAGTGTAAACAGTGATGTTGATGATAACGAACAAGACAGACGTTCTAAGCTTTTAGCCTGCCAAAAGATCACTGAAAATAAAGATAACTGCCTGATTGTCATTGATGAAGCTGAGCGTCTTTTAAATACAAGCTATGAGATTAGAAATAGCAAGGATAAGGCGTGGCTAAATGCTTTTTTAGAGCAGAAACAGTCAGCTCCAAAAATTTGGATCACCAATGATGTAAGCGAAATTGACAGTGCCGTAAAGCGTAGATTCAATTTGAGCATCAAATTCTCAATTAAGGAAGTTCAAAAGAGGATCTGTATTTGGAAGAGCATTGCTAAAAAATACCCTAAGGCAAAGCTAACCTCTAGAGTCATTTCTGATTTTAATAAAAAGTATGTAACTTCACCTGCTGTGATAGAGCAATCACTAAAGGCTGCTTGTGCCTTATTTGAAAGTCCAAAAGAAATCAAAAACATTCTTGAATGTCAGTTACAGGCCAATATTACCTTGAACAATCAGAATAGAGATTGCGGATTTTTATTTGGTCCCTTATCTGGTGGAGAAGATGCTGACAATAATAAAAACATAAAGAAAAAGACTGACATAAAGAGATTTTCAGAGTTCAACAAAGAAGCTGTGTGCTTTAAACAGGATATTGATGTTTTCTTGAATGGCTGTAAGAAACTTTCCTCTATTATCAAAAAAGGAAAGTCTAAAAAAGGCATGGGTACTATGCTCTTTTATGGTCCTGCAGGCACTGGTAAAACTGAACTTTCAAGATTCATTGGACATGAAGTTAACATGAGAGTTAAGGTCGTAAGAGCAAGTGATATTCTTGATATGTACGTAGGTCAATCTGAAAAGAATATTGCTGAGCTCTTTTACGAACTTGATATCAAAAATGAAATCTTGGTAATTGATGAGATTGATGGACTTATTTTTGACAGAAGCAATGCCAAAGCTCAATGGCAAATAAGTCAGGTAAATGAGTTTTTGACTCATTTAGAAGAGTGTAAAGGCTTTGTGATCTGCACTACTAACTACATCGACAAATTAGATAGAGCAGTCCTAAGACGCTTTTCAACTAAGATTGAATTTACCTACGCTAATGAGAAGCAAAAGCTTGCTTTATTTGAAACTGAGCTTTTACCTTTAGCTCATGATAAATTCACTGATGAGGACAAGCTTCGTCTGTCAAAGATTAAGTACCTAACTCCAGGCGACTTTCATGTGATAAAGGCAATGCATACAGGCATTTTTGCAAATGAAGACTCACTTTGTAATTCAGTATTTTTGTCTGAATTAGAAAATGAAGCCAAACTTAAGAACATTGAAGAACATCAAGGTAAAAAGATAGGCTTTTTAGGATAGTGTCTTTGACAATAAAGCTCTAGAGGAATTTTAAAGAACACCTGTACCTAATTAAACCGCGCCACTAGACCGAGGATGGCGCTAAAGTAGACCTAGGTTAGGTGCACTGACCTTCTGATAGCACAATAAGCATCAAAATTGCTTTTCCCTTAGGTGAAGCTAAACAGCAGAAACCATACTGAATTTATGACGGTGTCCTGTGTAACTTCACCTTTTGTTTTAACCTCTTAGCTAATTTAACTTACGCCATTGCTTAAGATTTTGCGTAAGCCTTTTGCATAGACTCAATCTCTTTTGCTATCTCATCTTTTAATGAGGCAGGCTCTAGTAAAACTGCATTCTGACCGAAGCCTAAGACAAAGGAGATCACTTCATATTTATTGCCAGAGGTAAACTCAAGGAGTAAAGATCCATCATCATTTAAAGTGATCTTTTGATCATCACTCCACTTTCTGTCATAAACATAAGTAGCAACTTTCTTTTTAAAGAGGATCTTTACCTTTACCGGCTCTGATTTTATAAAACCAAAAGTTTCATTACTAAAATCAATCTCTGGTAACTTTTCAGAGCTACGGTTGTTTAAAACCTCAACTTTCTGCATTCTATGAACTAAAAAGAACATTGGATTGTCGATGGTTTTCTCTACTTTACCAACTCTGGTTACACACCAAGCTCCAATATAGAGAGTTTCTCTGTATGCAATCAGCTTCATAGGTGCAATGGTGTATCTTTTGCACTCTCCATTAACGCTTTGCTGATACAGAATTTCACAGCATTTTCTTGAAGCGATGCTTTTTTCAAGATCATTCAATTCAATGTCGCAGACATCATAATTGATCTTTCCTTTGGTAAAGCTATAGCCATAGTGAACATCCTTAAAGGAAGGAAGCTCTTCAGTTGGCAGATTTGCCTGAGCTTGCAGAGTTGAAGCTTCGATTTGATCTCGTGTTTTATATGAGAGCAGATGCCACATCAGATCACTGCATAAGATCATCTTGCGCAAACCATCAGGATTGATACTTACGTGCATATCTTTAGATGTAGATGGCTTTTTTAGGCTGTAGAAGTTCTCTTTGCCTTTCTTTTTGACAACGATGCTTCCATAGTAGCTCTTCTCTAACTTATCAACTAAGCGTCCAATAGTCTGTTTAGAGCACATAAGCTTGTCTTTAAGCTCAGTTAAAGAGTATTCTTTTCCTGTAAACAGTAACAAAGAGTAAAGCTTTAAAAGTTTCTCATCAGGTCTTGCGTCTTGATCTAACTTAGCAGGCATTTTGTCTCCTTACAAAGAGATTTTCTTAAGGTGAGCTTTGATATCGGATAGATGCATGGTATAAGCATTCTCGCCCTTTTCAGCACCAATTGGATTATAGTATTCCTTGCGCAATCCAACTTCTACAAAGCCATACTTTTTGTATAAATTTTGAGCCACGATATTACTTACTCTTACTTCCAAAAAGCATTCCATATCCTCAATATCCAGAGCTTTTTCTAAGGTTCTATGTAAGAGTAAAGAGCCTAACTTTTTACCCTGATAATCAGGATCAACACCTATTGTTAAGAGATCGGTAGAAAACTTTGTGTTATAGATAACTGAAAAGCCTATGAGCTTTTCTACATCAAACAGGCCTAAGATGATGTAACTGTCATCAAAACACTCAATTAAAGACTGAGCATTCCAAGCGTTTTTTTGAGTTCTAAGCTCAATCTGTTCTAATTGAGGTACTAAAGACAGATCATCTCGTGTAAGGACTCTAACCGAATATCTTTGAGGCAAGGTCATTTGAGTCTATCTCCAAATTCTATGAGCAATTCATCCCATATCGCTCTTTTACCAGCTTGCAATACATAGACAGTACCCTGACGCACAAGATCTGTTTTATCTAATAACAGAATGTCACTTGGGAGATAGTTTACTGAATCGTCATATGGCTTGATATCTAGACCTTTACTCTTTAGAAAATCTACTAAGCTCTGTAAGAATGGTACATCTGAATTTAAGTTGATGAAAAGATCAGCTCTCTTTGATCTTAACTTATAAGGCAAAGTCTTCCAACGAGGGAATGATTCTTTTACATTCTCAAGAACACTCTTATCAACAACTCTGCCGTCAACTACTGGAGCTGTGTCATTTTCAGGAAGAGCAGCAGTTGCTGGTGAAAATTCTTGAGAAGGTAATGGTGTTGGTGCAGCTAGTGAGGATGGAACTGTTGCTGATGTTGCTGTTTGAGCTGTAGCTGTTGAAGTTGTAGCTAAGCTTGCTACTTCTTGTGAAGCATTAGCACTACTATCAGTAATATGAGCAACAGTTTCTGTAACTGGAGCTACAGGTGATACAGCATTATTATCAGCACCAACATTTATGGATACGGGAGCACCTACTTTAGCAATGGAAGGTTCATTATTATGAGTTAAAGAGTTATCACCTGAACTTGCTGCAACTTGATTTAATGGAGCATCAACAGAATTGACTACAGTCTTAGTTAATTGAAAATTAGGAACACTCTCTACAGGATTGTTATTAACTGAGTCAATATTCTCCTGAGGAGCAAAAGGCAATTTAACGCCTTTACGTAGTGTCCAAGTTACCTGATTAGGATTAAAGATCATAATGAAATTCCAATATGGCAAAGGAGCATCAATTACAGATGCTGGCTCATTGGTATTTTACTGATAAACGTGTGCTAAATGAACAACAACTAGTTACGAAATTTGAAGGAAAACAAGATAACTCTTCTCTTAACTAGCAATGGCATGATTCTTTTGAATGAGTTATCTTGCTAAATATTACTTTATATTAAAAGAATAACTAACTGCAAAACTAAGGGACGATTGTGGATGAGGTACCATCTGAATTATAAATTGTGTTCCCTACAATATTAGATGAAGTTCCGTCTGAATTATAAATTGTGTTCCCTACAATATTAGATGAAGTTCCGTCTGAATTATAAATTGTGTTTCCTACAATATTGGATGAGGTTCCGTCTGAATTATAAATTGTGTTTCCTACAATATTAGATGAGGTTCCGTCTGAATTATAAATTGTGTTTCCTACAATATTGGATGAGGTTCCGTCTGAATTATAAATTACAGTCGCATTTGCTACTGAGAATAAAAAAACAGAAAGAAACATACCTAACATAATTTTAATCATTGTTATAAACTCCTATAAAAGCTCAAAAACAACAAAAACAGTATAAATCTTTTCTTGCTAGGTAATAACGGATATATGTATAAATGACGTGATTTAATCAGTTCAATTTCTTGCAATAGTTGAAGTTCATCCTTTATAAATCAGCAATAACGAATTTAAATATTACGGTGTTATAAAGTTAATTTTGCAATATCAAATTAGCTTATTGGCTATAATTAACGAATACACCTACTAAACATACTAACAAGAACAATATGACACAAATAAGGATGATCTTATCTTCTTTTTTTGATCTTTCTGCTTCTTTTTGCTCAGTTTCTTTTTGCTCAGCTTCTTTTTGCTCAGCTTCTTTTTTTCTCTGCTCAGCTTCATTTTTTGCTATGGCTTTAGGATGTTTGTAGCATCCAGCTGTAAGTTTGCTTCGCTCACTGTCTGAAAATTCGTTAACTAACCTTTGCTGTAATTCCAATAAGTTGGAAATGATAGTTTCTTCAGAAATTTCTCTATCAAATTCTACATTGTTATAGAAAAACTTTAGCCAATTCTCAGAATATGGGGCAGTAAAGATATCCGAATCTCTATACTTTGCTTTGGCCTGCTGTATCCAATCGCCAAAGGATGGATAGTTTACCTTTACTAACAAATCCACTGCTTCAGAGCCATATACCACTACATCATCTTTAGAAGCTGATTCTTCAAAAACACTGTATACAGTAAAGTACAGTCCCCAAAATAAAATTGATTTAAAAGCATCCAGATCAGATGATACTTTGAGTTTACCCATCAGCTCCTTAACAGAGTCTTCATCTAAATTCTTAGTAAAAAAAGATTCTACAAGTGATTTAGTCTGTATAAAACTATCATCGTTCTCCAACTTTTTAAGAGACTTGATAGTATTCATGACGGTATCAAAATCTCTTTTAGTTCCTAGTCTTAGAGCCTCTTTCGTATTATGAACGTAATCGATGTTGTCTTTTTCTTCATGCTCTATTGGTGTAGCTGAATTTAAAGAGCTAGAGTTAATGATCTCTTGAAAATCAGATGCTGCCTTTTGGCTGATAGCTTTTGCAACACCATCCATAATGGCATCATTTAACTTCACCTTATTCTTAATATTCAAGTAACTATCTAAAAGACTCATTTCATACCTGCTTATACTCAATCTTTTATTTACTTTTGCTTTTCTGTTTGACTTAAAAAAAAACAAAAGACTGTTTTGCTGACCTTTACTTTTTCTGTTGCTCTACATTTTTAGAGCTCTTAGATGACTGCTTTTGTCGTTTCTTAGCTGTTGTGTTTGACTTTGTTGCAGTCGTAGAAGCTTGCTTTGTTTCTACTTTTGGCTTTGCAAAATCTGGTAGTTCTTTTCCTAACCAACCATAGACTTTTGTGGTTGCAAAAACAGCAGCGCTGTTTGCGTAACTTTTACCTTCATCGATTACATAGTTACAGCTTGCTATGACTTTGCCATCACCTTTTGGTAAGAAGTCATATTTAGTAAGAAAACCGTATAAACTACCTAGAACAGTTACGAAGAACACAATAAGTGTAAAAAAGCCTAATGGAGTTTGTTCATCAACCTTTGAATTCTTTCGATACAGTTTAGAAATAAAGCGCCTTCTTATCCAGGTAACAATGCCACTTGTTACCTTAATGCACAAGCCTACTAAAAATATGCCAATTATGCACCACATGATAGTTTCAAAAGGCACTAAGAATGGATGATCTGCAAATGAGCGTTCCCATTTATCCTCAAAATACACAGCGCTGTATATTGAAACTAAAATTGTGGCTACATACCAAATTAGTCTTGTCTGTTTAGGACCTACATTTTTTGCAATGTATCTTAGGTAATTCTCATAATCACATAAACGCTCATAAGAGATAAAACCACCAAAACAGCCATATTCTAACTTTTTGCGATACTCGCTACCTGTAAGTTCAGCTGTAGCACTCTGATCGGCAACAGAGTCCATAACTTGTTTTAGAGCTTTGTTTTTTGAATACTGCTTGAACTTTCTTTTAACTGTCTTGTATGAGAGTTCTCCTCTTTGCTTAAAGAACTCAATATCCTTAATATCTTTTGCTAAAAGATCATCAACTATAGCAGGTCTTAAGATAGGTACAGTAGGGCTACCTAAACCTACCATTGTGTAAGTTTTACCGCTTACAGAAATATCTTCAATGATGCCGGTGCCTGTGTTTTTATAGACAATATAAGGATTACCATCAGATAAAGGAGAATCTCCTGATAAGTCATTTTTAACGACACTTTCTAAAGAGAACTCGAGAGTGAAATAAATTAAACATTACAATAAATTTATCATCATTTAATCACTCGTTAACAAGATAAACTTTTCCGTGAGCTCGTGTTATAGCTACGTATAATTTATTTCTTGTTATCGGAGATAGTTCGTTTAACCTTCCAACGGCATATTTAGTTGCTGTATTTTTATTAAGCAACACGCACACATCTTTGTAATGGTCTTCTCCTTTAGTTTCTCCCCAGTTTTTATGTCCAATACCATAAATTTGAGCTTTTTGGTAATGTAACTTAACAATATTCGGATCGGATAGTATTCTTTCTTTTTGAAAATCGTCTGAAATAAAAACTACATCACTATCACTTTCTAGATCTTTGTTTGAATGTATTTCTATTCCTAAATTATTTGTAATAAATTGACAAACAGAAGGGCTACAACGCCAACTTTTAACTAATGTACTATTATCAGAAATGAAATTATGATTTATAAAGCGTTTTTCATAATCTCTAAAACTTTTAAATAAATTTGTATTTGTTCTACCGTCTCGGCTTGTATCATAAGTGTGTTGAAAAAAATCACCAACAAAAAGCATATTTATATTAGTTGACATAAGTTGTTCAAGAAAATTAAAATCTCGTCCTGAAATATCCTGAATTTCGTCAACAATAAACTCATCAAAGTATTTTTCTAGGCGTAACTTAAGTTCATTCATTGCACCTTGTTTTTCAATCAACAACGATAATCTGTTACTGTAAACATAACGAGACTTTGTAATGTAATATTTTATATTGTCTTGACTAAGACTGTTACTAGAATTATTTTCGAAGCATATTCCTTTTAATTTTAATTTATCGGAAAAAAACGGCTTATAACAGAAGTGATATAAAAAAGAAAAATATTTCATTACACAAATATTTTCAGGCCACATGCCGTTAAATTTATCGCAAATTTTCTTACATAGATTGTCATAATTTCCGACTGTGTACGTAACTATGAGTGTTTTTTTAGTTTTCGTAAGAGAATTGACAATGTAGGTAGTTTTACCAGCCCCTGCAACAGAAAAAATTACTCTCTTATCCATTCAAGCCCTCTAAAAATGTAGTCTGGTACTTTAATATTTGCGTTTAATGACAACAGCTTATAAGCAACTTCAGTCTTGTTGTTTAACATATACTCTATAGCTTGGTTGCCAAACAAATTATCACATAATTGTTTATTATCCTCGTAGAGAACAATCTCAAAAGTTCTCTTATCATTATTATTCTCATAAAAAATCTGTATATTATTTTCATTTTTATAGTCTTTATATTTGTCAATACAGTGTTTTTGAAAATCATTGTCATTATCTGTAAACACTGCCACCTTGCTACCTGTCAGCTTGGCAACTTCTAAAAAACGTTTAAAACTCAAACCTCTAATATCAATAATATGAATATCATCTTTTTCAAGAGATTGTCCAAAGGAACTAAAATAAAAATTTTCCATTAACATATATTCAGAAGGTCCCTCAACTAAAACAACCTTTTTAGCAAGGGCAAACTCTATGATGTTGGCAGGAGGAGCCTTCATAAAGTACTTTGCTGTTTCCATATCAAGGTTGTTAAGAGTAACAGGAGACTGTAATCCTTTATTACGCATTATTAATAGGTTTTGTAACTCCAGCCTTGTACTAATTAAACTATTATGAGTTGTAATAAAAAGTTGCCCATTTTGAGACAAAGCTAATAGCTGGATCAGTTTTCGAAGGTTAACAGGGCTGAGATGATTTTCAGGCTCCTCGACAAGAATGACGTCGGCATTTTCTTTTGAACGTGCTAGTGCAAAATCTGTTTTTATAAAAATTTGTTCTCCAGTTCCTTTGCGGTCAATTTCAATATCATCTTTATATATCATAAGGTCCGATTCAAAAATAGATGAAGAGCCTTTTCTTAATCCAAAGGAATAGTGATTTTCTCCAGGTATTCTTTTATTAAGATCTGAGAGACAACTAGCTTGGAAAGCGTCTCTTATCTGACGATATTTGCTTTTATGACTTGTGCGTTCTCTTATATTATTTTCTGTATATTGTATATACATTCTACGAACAAAATCTGACGTAGCGTACATCGTATTCATAACAGAACTATCTATTAAGGTAGCTCGAATTTTCTTTTTTAGACCAGTATACCCCTCATCTGCAAATGTAGAGAATCGAATAGAGTAATAATCGTAAGGAAAGTACCCTGGGTCTTCAGATAATACAGAAGAAATCTCATTTATATAATCTTGGTTTGGTTCACATACCAATCGAATACCATTGCAACAGACAGAATCAGAGTTATTTTTTCCATTCAAAGTAAAATCATGTTTTTCATCAGAAAGAAATAACTCAACTTTTAGAGAAGGAAGATTTTCAAAACATTTTTTTCCTTTTTCAAAGCTTTTTACAGCATCTATATTAATTAAGCGATCTAAACCTATGGATTCGACACGATGAACATTTCCATTTGCAACAAGATCTATAGCTTCTAAAATACTACTTTTACCAACCTCGTTATCACCTACAAGAATATTAACTCGATCATTCGGAAATACAGTATAGTCAATGAATCGCTTAAAATTAATAAGCCTTATCTTTACAATCTTGAAAGACATCTTTTTTTCCTCTTTTTATCCAATTATCCATACATGATCTGTTTCAAATGCAACCTTTTGAATAATGGTATCTTCATTGTAAGCTTTTATAAATAGTACAACTCTAGCAGTTTGTCTTTACAGGCAAGTTTAATGGACTTGCTCCGGTTATTCATGATTTCTCGCTTAAAATTGCAATATTGATCGCTGATTATAATGAACAGATATGGATAATTAATTCAAGAACTTTTGTCACAATAACCACAAGTCTTATTCTGAAGAGCCAATTCAAATGAAATATAAAGTACTAACACCTCAAGCAGATAATTTAATGGAATCGACAAGATCAATTGGCTACTCTCTGCAATCAGCAATTGCAGATATTGTTGATAACAGTATTGCTGCTAAAGCAAAAAATGTTTATATCCAATTTCCAAGATGCAATCACGAATATTTAAGCATTCTTGATGATGGTATGGGAATGACATTTGATGAACTTTTAGTGGCTATGATGTACGGAAGCAAACCTATATCACTAGCGAGAGAAGATTCAGATCTAGGAAGATTTGGTCTGGGACTTAAAATGGCCTCTCTTTCACAATGCAGATCATTGACTGTTATTAGTAAAAAAAATGGAAACTATTCTTGTGCAACATGGGATTTAGACTTCATTAAATACAATAAAAATTGGACTATTCAACTTCCTTCTTTAGAAGAAATTGGTCAGTTCTGCGAAATAGAAAATCTTCAAAAATTGGAATCAGGGACACTTGTTTTGTGGGAAAAGCTAGACCTCATGCTACAAGGAATAAACGATGTAGATTCTGATGTTCTAAAAAAGAATTTTGTAGATGTTGAAAACCATCTTTCGTTGGTTTTTCATAGATATTTAAATTACTTTGAAAAGATTGAAGATAATTGTATTGATAAAAGAAGATTTTCATTAAACATAGAGTGTAACGGAGTACGTCTAACCGGTATAGATCCTTTCATTTCAGAACAATCTTCTCTTGCATTTTCTCCAGAGCAACTTCCAAATACAAATGAGATATCAATAACTCCTTGGGTATTGCCTTTTCCTAATAAAATTCCGCAAAAAGTACTAAAGGAGATCGGAGATTTACAGCAAAATCAAGGATTTTATATCTACAGAAACAAGAGATTAGTCATTAAAGGCTCTTGGTTTTACCTAAATAGAAAAGCCGAATTGTCAAAACTGATTCGAGTACAAGTTGATATTCCAAATTCATCCATTATTGACAGGGAATGGAAACTTGACATAAAAAAATCTTCTGCAACTTTGCCTGAAAGCCTAAAAAAATACTTAAAAAAAACAGTAGAAAACCTAACTGTAAGAAGTAAAAGGACTTTTACCAAAAGAGCAAAAATAGAAAATCTACAAGACGGAATTTGGAAAAGAATAGAAACTGAAGAAGGGAAAGTCAGTTACGAGGTGAATCTAGATAATGAATACGTAAGAATGATTGTAGGTAAATACCCAGAAATAAAGCTTCTTTTAAAGCTTATTTCTACAAGTCTACCAGATAATTCTATTTACAATGATAGAACTGAAAATATCGTAATAAACAGTGATAAGGAAGTCGAACTAGATGAATATGAAGAATATTTAAAGTATCTTCCTAAAGATTTAGCAGACAAGATTCGAGGTATTAAACATGGCTCTTGATCTAAGATTATATAAAGCATTTGATAATCTCTTTGATCTTATATTTAAAGATTTAAAAGTTACTATAAACGATTATCCTAAGGTTTTTGAAGAAAATTTTGAGAGAACTAAGTCAGGATTAAAGTTAACACCTTTTTTTTCTAGTTGCTCAGAAGAAGAATTTTCTGAATTGAAATATGACTTATTCAACAAATATTGTAATAAATTTATTTACCAAAGTTCTGAAGTAATTGCTATTGAAGCACCTGAACACGTTGAATGGCTAAAAAATAAATCTTCTGAGATTAATTGGAATCAGTGGAATGTTTACTCAGACTACCTTGAGTCAGAAAAGAAATATAATAAGGAAACTATTGAAGAAATAGGTAAACTTGCAGATAAAATCATAGATAGATTAGAAGATCCTCACTCTGACACTGATATAAAGGTAAAAGGACTTCTGATGGGTGAGGTTCAATCTGGTAAAACAAGCACTTATATGGCAGTTTTACATAAAGCGATCGATGTTGGATGGAGATTCATTATAGTTTTATCAGGGATGACTGATGATCTTAGATTTCAAACTCAACAGAGAATAAATTCAGACCTTATTGGATACGCGCTATCAGAAAAATCTGATCATCAAAATTGCGGAATTAGAGAAGCTTTTCCAAAATATAATTTTGTTGATTTTGAAGCACTAACTACATTAAACAAAGACTTTTCTGTTACTCAATTATCTACAGTCTTAAAAAAGCAAAAAGATGCTGTATACATTGCTGTTTGCAAAAAGAACTCACGCATTTTGAATAACTTAATAAATTGGTTGGGTGGCGATCCTAACAGTCCTAAAAGAAATGCAGATAGAAGAGAGATAGCAACAAAAATTCCTTGTTTGATAGTTGATGATGAAGCAGATCAAGCAAGTCCTAATACAAGTAAAGAAGATCAAGATTTTACCGCCGTAAATGGTGCTATTCGAAACTTATTACAATACTTTCATAAAAGCGCTTATTTAGCAGTAACTGCAACTCCTTATGCAAATATCTTCATTAATCCTCAATTACAAGAACAATCTGATAAAACAGTTCTTCCTGATTTATTCCCCAACAATTTCATATTTGTCAAAGAAAGTCCTATAGGATATACAGGAGTACATCAATTGTTTGGTGTGGATGAAAATAACACTGAAAGCAACAGCAATGACTTAGAAGATCAGGTAGTTATAACTATACCGCCTAACGAAGAAGAAACTTTAAGAAAACCAATAAAAAAAGATGCTGTAATTGAAAGTTTACCTCCATCTTTAATAAAAGCTCTGCGCTACTTTTTTTGTTGTTGTGTTTACAAAGAAATCACTGTTAACTCACACTTAAGTATGCTTGTTCACGTCGATTTTAGAAGAAGCAATCACAAGACAATTTCTTCGCTGATTAAAGAATTTATTGAAAAAGAGAAAAATAGCGTAAAGCTTCAACAAGGATTAGTGGAAAGCGAATTAGAATCTGATAGAAGATATAAAGAATATAAAGAGATATGGGATCTGGGATGCTTTTCTAAAAATGTTTCAAAAAAAACAGAGTCTTTTAAAAAGTTATCAAAAAGAGATTTTTATTCCGTATGGAAAAACAACTTGTTTGAATCAATTTGCAAAATTGGTGATCCTCAAACTATTAACAGTGATTATAGAGGAGAAAAACTTGCCGACATTTATGAAAAAAACAAAAATTCAAAGCTCATACTTGTCGGTGGATATGCGCTTTCTCGAGGTATAACCATAGAAGGATTGTGTGTTACATACCTTACAAGAAAAAGTGTTGCTATTGATACCCTATTGCAGATGGGAAGGTTTTTTGGCTACAAAAACTATGACTTGAAAATCATGAAAGTTTGGCTTGGACAAAATATCAAAGAAATGTTCGAAGAAGCTGATAAAGCACAACAAGAATTCAAAACGCAAGTTCAAATCATGAATGATCATAAGCAAACTCCTTCAACATTTGGATTAAAAATACCTAAAGCTCCTGCTTACCTTAAGCTTAGAATTGCTGCAAGAAACAAAATGTTTCACAGTCATGATATGACTCTTGGAGCTAACATTGCAGGCTACACCTTACAATCATCAAAGTTGCCTTTTGATGTTGATATGTTGAAAAAAAATAGAGAAATTGTAAGTTCTTTCTTGAAAGAAATCGATAAGCGCACTCCTAGAGAACTTAAACAATTTGGAGATATAGTTTGGAGGGATATTGACTCAAACTTGATTGCAAAACTTATTTCTGATTTCAATGCATTCGGATGGGGTGATATTAATAAAGCGAATATATCAGATTTTATAAAAGACAAACTATCCACTGAAAAATGGACAGTTACAGTACTATCAAATCAGAAAGTTCATTCTAAAGTTGATTTGTTCAACATTGGGCAAAAAGTAGCTGTAGTCAATTCAAAAGTATATACAAAAGAATATAACAAAGGTCGACTCGGCAAATATATCTACTTTGAGAAAGGCGCTTTAATGCGTGGTTCAGATTTAACAAGAAGACTAAGCGAACCTCAGAAAGATGCTTTAAAGCCTTACACTGCTTCAGGAGAAATCTCAAATACAACTGTTGTTAGAAATGGTCCAAATTTAAAACTATCTCCTCAACTAATTATTTACTCAGTAGAGCCTAATTTCTACTTGGAAGCCGTAAATGAAAAAGAATATAAAAATCTAATATGTGGCTTAGGAATAGGAATTCCATGTACTGAGGATTTAGGAAGATTTGATCTAAAAATAAAATACGATGTCAATGATATATATCTTCTTAATTTAGAACAAGAATAGGATGCAAATATGATCGTCAAAGATTTTTTTGAAAGCCACTTAACGAACAACATTATGGAAAAGGTTCCACTAGAGTATACTCCTCCATTGCTAGTTCTTTTGGGAAGAGATCGTTTTGGCTGTCCTATTTTATCCTTGTCTCAAATACTAGAAGAAAAAGCTTTTCAATCATCAAAGGCCATAGAGGTTAGTTTTGTTTCACAAGGTAGTTTTGGTTACAGGTATGATTTAAAACTAACAGATGAAAAGTTCAAAGATATCTTTTATAAAGTCGCTGAAGACCTCTTAAATTACGCAGAATCATATAAATCTGACAGAAAAAAGTATGCAAAATGCCTAATAGACCGCTACAGAGTGTGGTGTACGTTTTGGAAGAAAGGCAATAAACCACTGGACAAAGAAAAAAAGCAAGGTTTATATGGTGAATTGCTTTACATTAACGAGCAATTGAAAAAAGGAAAAGATCCTGAGCTACTAATGAGATCTTGGAAAGGACCCGAAAGTGCTCCACAAGATTTTATAGAATCTGGCTTTTGGGCAGAAATAAAAACAATTAAACAGTCTTTTGACTCAATAAAAGTGTCATCATTAGAACAACTCAATAATCCAGCAGGACTAACTCAAGAAGAATCTTCAAAAGTGGTCGGAAGATTAATTGTATTTAAACTTAATTTATCACCAGCATCCACTTCACCAATAAAATTGACTGACCTTGTAAAAATTGTCAAATCAAAATTGCCTTCAAATTCCTATGCTTTAGATTTGTTTGAAACGGGACTTGACCTAATCGGCTATGACCATGAAAAAGAGTTGGAAGATGATTTTATAGCTGAAGTTGTTGGAGAAAGTATCTTCAATGCAAATGCACCAGATTTTCCAAAATTTCGTCGACAAGATGTGAATGATGCTGTAATAAAAATGACATATGAGTTGTCATTGCCAGGACTAACCAAGTGGAAAATTGAATAAGTATAAGGAAAGCACATATGAGCGAAAATGATACAGAATTAAATAACTTTATAGATCAATTTAAATCTGAGTGTATTTCATTTCAAGAAAATGAAATGGGACGTGGATTGGAATTAAGCTTTGTTCAATGTGCTTATAACAGACTTGATCACAGTGAAATTGGAGATTTAAATACAGTATTTATTCAAGGAACTCTTGGTAATACTAAGGTCAAAATTTTAGGTTATAGATATGACGATGACGATCATACGCTAGTTTTAGCTTCTTCTATTTTTGACTTTTTCAAAAGAGATAAAAAATTAATATCCACAGATCTTTTCACTTATGCAAACAGAGTAAGAACGTTCTTTAAAGTTGCCAAGAGTGATCAAAACAACAAAATAATCGACAATCTAAACATTGACATATCTACTCCTGAATATGATGCTGTTGATTTAATCAAAAATCTGCAAGTAGATCGTTTAGTAATCTTGCTTTTCACTGACTACACTTTGGGAGAGAGATTTAAATTAAAATTAATCGATCCTGTCGACGATATTCCGGTTACATTAGAACTTTGTGATCTCAACAGATTATTCGATTTAGAGAACTCAAAAGGAGCTAGAGAACCTCTAACCTACTCTTTTAGCAAAAATCCGCTAACAATTAACTTAGCATCTACTGGTGATGGATTTAAATCATATATAGGCTCTATTCCCGCCATTACATTAGCTGAAATGTACAAAGAACATGGTGCAAGACTTTTAGAAGGAAATGTTCGCTCCTTTCTATCATCAACAACCGCTGTAAACAAACAAATCAGAAACTCCATAAAAAACAATCCTGAGAAATTTTTTATCTTAAATAACGGCATTGCTGTTACTGCGCGTAATCTTAAATTTGATGACAACAAAAAGCTAATTGAAGCTACAGACTTTCAAATAATTAATGGCGGTCAAACCACAGCAACCTTATCTAAGGCTGTATATGTAGAAAAAGTCGATGTCACCAAAGCTAGCGTCGCAATAAAGCTAACAGAAATTTCAGAAACTTTGCCTCAAGACGAGGCTGACAAACTAGTTGTAGATATTTCAAAAGCATCAAATAGCCAAAATAAAATCTCAGACGCTGATTTCTTTTCTAACCATCCGTTCCATATTGAAATGGAAAAGAAGTCCCAAAAAATACAAGCCCCCGCAATCAATAGCGTTTACGGTACATATTGGTACTACGAAAGATCTAAGGGAGCTTACAAGCAAAAGCTGATGTTCAGTAGTAAGTCAGAACAAAAAAACTTTGAATCTCGTAATCCTAAAAAACAGGTAATCAAAAAAGAAGATTTGGCACGAGTTTGGCTATGTTGGAAAAACAATCCTGAACCAAACATCGTATCAAAAGGAGCTGCTAGTTTATTCAATAAGTTTTCCAAAATAGTCGGTGAAGCTTGGGAAAAAAGAGATACTCAAGGCACATTTACTGATGACTATTATAAAAATACGGTTAGTTTAATCATCTTATTAAGAGATCTAAAAAATCAAATCAAAAAAGAAGAATGGTACGACGGTGGATATTTGGCAAATATTGCTACCTATTCCATTTCAATTTTTGCAGAGCACGTTATTTTAGAACTAGGCAACCTAGATAAGTTTAATCTTAACGTAATTTGGAGAGAGCAAAAAGTGCCAGAAGATCTCTTAACAATCATGCTGTCTGTTGCTCAAAAGGTCACAGAAATCATAACTCATCCAGAAAAGGGCTACGCCAATGTGACTCAATGGTGTAAACAAGAGAGATGTTGGCAAAATTTAAAGACACAATTTGAAGGCGATAAAATTCTATCAGACATCAGTGAAAGATTTATTCTTTCAAATGAAGAACAAAAAGAACAACAAAAACAAAGAAAAGTTGAAGCTAAGCTTGATAAGGGCATTAACTCCGACGTTGAAGCAGTTCAATTCAAACACTGGAAAGAGGCTTATGAGTTTGATAAAAATAATAAAATTTTAGGCGGAAAGTGGCAACAAGCACTGTATGCGCTTGGTATACAATTTAATTTCAGTTCTCACAACTGTAAACTAGCCCTAGAAGCTCTAAAAAAGCTTAGAGAAGAAGGTTTTGAATATTAGAATTATGAAAGAGACAGTGAGAATTAGAATCTCACTGCTCTTGATTACAAGCCTTTACTACCCTTTTCTATTGTTTTAGATAGTTTAATTATGCTTCTTTGATAGCTAAATTTATAGCTAAGATTTCTGCAATTCTTCTGATTACAGACACGCAAACAGAATTGCCAGCTTGCTTGTACAATCTAGAAGGAGCCATGTCTTTAGGCAATTTATAATCTTTTGGAAAGCCTTGAGTATTAAAACACTCATGAGGTGTCATTTTTCTAATGCCATATTTTGTTTTAATTAAACAGACATTATGTCCACCCTCTCCTTGATTTGCAGTCAAGGTTGGTACTACACCACTCTTATTTTTTCTTACATATTTTCTTCGCCACTGGTAAACAGCATTAGGATCATCCATTGCCTCAACAAGTTTCTCGTAAATATCGCCAGCATATTTACCCTTTGTGTAGTAGTACTTGTCGTCTAACTTTGAATCAAAATCAATAATATCTTGTAATTTTGTAGTCAATTCTATTGGCATAGGGAAATCAAAATTACATTTATCTTTCTCATTTCTAAAAGCTACGATATAGATCCTTTCACGATTTTGAGGAATATTTCCAAAATTCATTGCATTCAGAACGTTGTACTTAATATGCTCAAAACCTGCTTCTTTTAAAGAGTCAATGATAATTTGAAAAGTCTTACCATTGTCATGACCAACTAAGTTTTTTACATTCTCAAGAAAAATAACTCTTGGTTTCTTAACATTAAGGATCCTCATCAACTCGAAAAATAAGCCACTTCTTGTTAATGAGCCATCTTCATTAAATAAACCTTTTCGCTCGCCAGCAACCGATATATCGGTGCAAGGAAAGCCTGCCAATGCAACGTCGAAATCAGGAATTTGTTCAGGAAGAACATCACATATACTGCGATTATCAACTTTAAGACTAAAGTTAAGTTCATAAGTTTTAACAGGATATGGATCAATCTCGTTTGCATAGACGACCTCAAAAGCACCAGTAGATTCAAAACCTATATCTATTCCGCCGACGCCTGCAAAGAAAGAAGCGCATTTTAATTTTTTCATGTTTATCCTTAATTGCAGCGGCGCGCCGCAACATGAACTTTATGAAAAAATTATATTAGGGACAAGTCCAAATGGCAATATAAAAATTAAGAGTTAAATCTTATTTAACTGTTTTCCCTAAGAAATCTTCTGGAGGGTTATTTACATCTATCCAAATAAACTCAAGATGAACCTCTTCCTCTGAGTTTTCGTCAAGATTAAAGTTGTTCTTTATCTTGTACAATCTGATACCGTTTATTTCGAGTTCATTTAGCTTTTTTACAGTTAACGGTTCATAATCTTTTAACTGAAAAACACCTTCTCTTAACCATTTACCAAGATTAGATTGCTTTTCACATGATTCGATACCTTTACCACCATCTTGGGTTATAAATGAATCGATTGAATCCCCTGAAGGTTCAAAGATAAGCTTAAATTTTTTCTTTCTGCATTCTTGTGAAATCACACATTTATTTGATTTACCTGATGATGCATTTTCTAATTTAAAACCTTTTATAAAGAAATCAGGATGTTTTGTATGAAATTCCCTAGAATTAGGAATAGGAATATACATTTCGTTGAGTGGTCTATACACAAGAGAATAAACTTCTTTTTCTAGATCTGGTGAGTTTATTAACTTAACCTGCTTAACAATTTCTTCTCTTAAAGCAAATTTGTCCTTGCAGGGATCTTGTTTACAGAACTCTACTAAATTTTGTACAAGATCTTTCAACTTATCTTGATCTATCTTAGAAGAAAATTTTTTATTAAAGTTCTGAAGCAAGTTTTCCCTTTGATTTACGGCTTTTTTAATGCCTGTACCATAAAAACTGTTAAAACCAGATGATTTCTCAACCTCTCCTTTAGGAGCTAAAAGCCAACTGTAAGATTCAATCTTAGACTTGTTAACAGTACTCTTACCTGTAATTGAATCAAATTCAAAATAAGCGCTATAAAGATCCTTGGGATTAACCTCAAATGGTCCATAAAGTTGTTCAGCTAAATTCCAGAAAAAAGAAAATGCATCTTTTGTGTAAATAACATTCCAAGACTCTTTGACAATGTGTTTATTGTCAAAATTCATATATAGCTGACTGTCAGCCGGTGTAAATTTGTATACATGATTACCGTCTGAAAATATAAAATTTCCAGGAAGTTTTGCTGAGGTACAACCTTCAATCTTTAAGTGATCAACATCGATCTGAGTGTAATCTGTTTCACCAACATAAATTACAGGTTTGCCATCTGTTACAGAAGGCATTAAAACATGATACACATACTCAACACTGTCTTCTTCTACATTAACTTTGAAACCTTGCAGATTAGAGATTGAAGATCTGATCCTTTGATTTCTTAAATTAGCTATTTTTTGAGCTAACTCTAGATAAAGATCATGATTTATTGAATTGATTTCTGTTTCATTTAACTGTTTTCCCTGAACATTGGTCTTCATTTGTTGGATCAAGGAATTCCAAGCATCATGTTCTTTCTTAAATTGAGCTACCTTTTGTTCATTTCCATTAAAGCTGAAGGTCTTAATTCCAATAAGATATTTCTTTTCAGTTTTTGATTTTTCATCAATTTTACGAATAGCTACGTCAAAAGAAGTGTTACCAATATCTTCTGCTGAAGCGTTAAAAGCATATTGGAAACATGATTCCTGAAATTTAGAATTAACTATAGGTCGAATGACTTTGCTCTTACCTTGACTTGCGGATTGATCTTCTTTTTGGGCAAAAGCTTCTGACAAGCTCGCAAAGGCAAGAATTAATCTCTTATATACCCCTTTATCGTCATTACTAAGCTCAAACCACATAATTCGTCCTACAATACAGAAAAGAACTAGAAAATAACTATTTCGTTAGATCTTTCAAAGAAGTTTTAAATATTTAGTTCATAATCTGTATTATAAGATATTTGGATACAAGGATAATAGATATGGCTAGAAGAAATTGGTCTAAAGAAGAGACAATCATAGCTCTTTACCTGTATTGCCAAATACCTTTCAGCAAAATATCAAAAAGTAATCCTAACATAATCAAATATGCTAATTTGATTGATAGAACCCCAAGTGCTTTAGCTCTAAAGATGTGCAACCTTGCGTCTGTAGATCCTACATTAAGGCAAAATGGAATGAACCATTCAAGCAAATTGGATTATGCTGTATTTGATGAGTTCTACGATAACTGGGACGCACTTGTCCAACAAGCCTATGTTATTTTGAGCAAACTAAATCAAACTGAACTCTTTGAGAATTACTCAAAATCTATACCTTTAGGTTCTGATAAAAGCGCTGTTGTTAAGCAAAGGATCGGCCAAGACTTTTTCAGAAGATCTGTTCTTGCTTCTTACAACATGAGTTGTTGCATTACAGGTCTATCAAACTCAAAACTTTTGATAGCGTCCCATATAAAACCTTGGAGCAAATCAACTAACGAAGAAAAGACAAATCCATGCAATGGTTTGTGCCTCAATTCATTTCATGACTCTTTATTTGATAAAGGATACATGTCCCTAGACGAAGATTTCAAAATAATATTATCTTCAGAATTAAGAAAAACTGAAATTGATATGGAAACAAGAGATTGGTTATTTAGCTACGAAGGAAAACAAATACAGTTACCTCATAACAAAGTTTTTGCTCCGAACAAGTCTTTTTTAGAATTTCACAGAGATACGATATTCCTACCTTAAAGCTAATTTACAAATACAGCTCTAATGAAAACACATGCAAAAGATCACCCAAAATTAGATCACCTTTTAGGTGATCTAGTGTCATAAAACGTGTTCTTCTGAAAAATTGAGTTTCACAGCAAAAATAAAACTTTTGTAAAAAAAACAAATAGATACAGCAATCCTGCAAAAGATTTTTTAAGGATCAAAAATTGGGAAAACGTCAGGAGTGGCAGGGGCAGAAAGACTCGAACTCTCAACCGTCGGTTTTGGAGACCGCTGTTCTACCATTAGAACTATGCCCCTGTGGAATTGCCGTAGTATTATCAACAAATTGCCCCTCTTTGTAAAGGGGCTTTTGTAAATAAATTTAATGTTTTTTTAACAATGGCTTATTTAAGGCTTTTATTTAGCCATCAATTTAAGTTTTTTCTCCATCTTTTTGTTCAAGTTTCTTCATTTCAAAGTAATTAATGCGAGTTTTGAAATAAATAATTGCTAGTATTGAGGTAATTACAGTTACATACAGAGCATATTGACCATAACTTTTTACCATATCAACTAAGGGTAAACCTCTCATTGAAAAATCACGCCAGAATTCATATTCCCAGGTTAAAGGGAAGGCAAACTTAACTGTATTTACCCAAGCTGGCATATAACCAGATGCTAAAAGAGATCCTCCTAAGATAAAGCCAGGTGGCACAATCAAGATCATCTTACTGCCGCCTTCACTTGGTTGAGTAGTTTTCCATGTAACAATAAGAGCCAGTACACTGATTGAAAGGCCTGTCATCAACATACTAGGTAAGTGAAAGAAATAGTTGCCTTCAAATCTCATTTGTCCAAAGATGATAAGTGGAGCTGTAACAAGTGAGATAGCTGTAGTGTAGATTAAAGCATAAGGCAGAAGTCTTGCGACAAGACAGGCAAATCCATCTTCTAAAATTGCCTGCCAGCGCATTGAGACTTTAAATCTACCTACTAACATTACCGAGGTAAGGCCTAGGATAATGGATGAGAAAAAGTAGATAAAAGCACTGCAAAAGGTAATTGAAGCTGAGGTTGTAGGATTGTACAGTTCTCGTTTTACCATATCCATAGGTTGCAACAGAGCCTGTACCTTTTCACTTGAAGCTTTAGCAAGTGCTGCCACTTCTGGAGCTGAGTTCTCAGCTCCTAATGTAGCAATAATCTCGCTTAAATTAGCAATAGCCTGACCGTTTTGTCCCAGATTTGAGTAATCAGCAAAATAGCCTATATTAAAAGTTCTGTCGCGTCTTTTGAGCTCTTTTTCTAAGCCTTTTGGGAAATAGAGTACACCGATATTTTTATCATGAGCTGTAAGATCTCGCACTGATACTGGTGAATGGTAAACCTCAGTGATCTCAACATAGGCTGATGTATTAAGTTTCTCAATCAAAGTGGTAGACAGATGTGAACTATCAAGATCGATAACCGCAATCTTACCTTCAAAGACCTCACCATGACGCATACAGACTGAAACTATAAGCGTGATCATAATCGCCATCATGAATGCTACGATATGGTAAGGTATGAACCTGCCTGAGAGCATCGCCTGAAACTCTTCATCTATGGAGGCTATGATCTTATTCATCACGTACCTCCATTGTCATACCGGTTAATACCTCAAGTGAGTCTACATATATTCTTACCTGAAATGAGGTCAGATCACCCAAACCACGCTCGCGGGTCATTCTAAGATCTGCAAAGGATGGTGTTGCAGTTGCAAACCTTACCGTACCTGTAAGATCTTTATCTGTAGCTACACAATGAACTTTTACTTTATTGCCTTTTTTATACTTTAGTACCTGCTCTTCACTTACATAGATATCAAAGTACTTTCTGTCAGTCTCGAGTGTAAGACCTGAAGAGTTAGGAGATACCAGCTCCCCTTGCTGATACAGGATCTTTAAGATCTTGCCATCACATGGAGCAATTAAAGTAAGACGACTGTAGTTGACCTCTTCTTGTTTTAATTGAACCTCAGTCTGCTTTAATTGAGATTTAAGGTTGTCTAAAGCGTTTTGCATGTTATCAATCTCAAGTCTTTCATTCTTAATTGATAACAAGGTCATACCCTTTGCTGAACCTGTTCTCTTTAACTTTTCTATCTGCTCGTCTGTGGCACCGTAAATTGCTGCCTGTAACTTACGCAAAGCCTGAGTTTTTGCTGCACCTGCCTGGATATTCTGTGAATTGGCGCTGTCATAGTCAGACTTTGAGATACTTCTGGTATTAACTAAAGAGTTAGCTCGTTTATATTGCTTTTGTGCTAAGAGCTTTGCTGACTCTGATACGGTAAGAGATTGCTTTAACTGTTCAATCTCTTTCCATTTGGTTAACTCCTCTAAATCTACATTAGCTTTTCTAATCTCAATTTCATTTTCTTTTGAAAGAATTAAAGCCTTTTGAGCTTCAATGGTAGCTTTGGTTCTTTCAATACTGATAGCTGTATCGGTGTCATCTAAGACCATTAGAACATCACCTTTTTTAACTATTTGAGATTCTTCAATGTCACGCTTTAACAGCACCCCTCCTACATTTTCAAAAGAGACATCCACTGTATCCGCAGTTAAGACTCCTGACTTAATGCTTTTAGCAATAGTGGTGGCATCACCTCTTGAACCAAAATAAATAAGAGTAGAACTGATGATGAGTAATGAAAACATGGTAAGCAGAGTCCTTAGAGCGCCTCTACTCATATTTGAATTTAACTTCACTTTTACATACCAAAATTCTGTGGCGGTACGCGTTCTTACTGGTACCTGTAACTTACAGTATGGAAAAATTGAAAAATTTTTGTACGTTACAAAATTAAAAAAGTTGTGCAATACAAAAGCTACATCTTTCAAAAAGTTATTCATATATCACACAAAATTTACCCCCTTCTGCTCAATAAGATAATGACAATTTTGTCATTATCTTATTGAGAATTTCTAAAATCGATCTATACTTAATGACACAAGTGTCATTAAGAGCTAATAAAAATGGATACTAAAAACAGAATAAGACGCAAAGATACACGTCCTGCTGAAATCGTCATGTGCGCGATGAAACTGTTTGTTGAAAATGGCTATTTTGAGACTAACTTTCAGGATATTGCCAATGAAGGACATCTGGCGCGCTCAACAATCTATCTGTACTTTAAAGATAAGAAATCAATCTTAAAGGCTGCTCTAAAAAAGAAATTTGAAGAGAATAAAAACAACTTAATCGATTTGAATCAGGATGAGAAAGATACTTTCCATGAAAGAATGGCAAAGCTCTTAACTAGGATGCAAAAAATTACCCAAGACGAGTTCTTTAAGCGTTTTTGCATCATGATGGCTGAACTATCAGCTAAAGATCCTGAAATTGCCATGATTTGGAAAGAAGAGATTTTTGACAAATTAAAAGAGATCTGGGCTTCCATGTGTGAAGAGTTCAACCTTGATCCAAAATACAGAGAATATATCTTTAATGTTCTCTATTCTGTCTTTTTTATGTCCTGTATTTCGTCTGTCTGCTTTTGTGAAGATAACCCTTTTATGGATTTTACGTCATTTGCAGAAATTACTAAGACTGATGTTCAAAAGGCTAAATATGATTGGATGCTAAATCATGAATAAGAAGTTAATTGTTGTTCCATTCGTAATCACTGCTGCTATCTGCGCAGGCATTATGTACTCAAAATATGACGGTTCAGAAGCACTTTCTAAAGCTTATGGCAATGTTGATATCAGACAGAGCTCTCTTGCTTTTGAAAGATCAGGTCGTATTGTCAAATTAAACTTTGATGAAGGACAAAAGGTTAAAAAAGATGAGATCTTAGCTGTCCTTGATACAGAGGCTCTTAACTATCAGATACAGATCAATGAAGCTAATATGCGCCAGGCTAAAGCATCATTAGATGAAATGGTTCGAGGCTATAGAACTGATGATATCAAACAGGCTGGAGCCAATGTCAAAAGGCTTGAAGATAACTTAAAGCTTGCAACCGTTACCAACGAGCGTTACCAGAAACTGTATAGAGCAAGAAGTGTTTCAGCTCAGGAAAAAGACAATGCTTTTTACTCTATGACACAGATTAAAGCTCAACTAGATGAAGCTTCAGCTAAATACAAGCAGATGCTAAAAGGCTATCGAGTTGAGGATATTGAAAAGGCTCAGGCTCAATATGATGGCGCTGTAGCAGAGGTTAATTACTTAAATTACCAAAAGAATGAGCAGAGTGTTATTAAAGCCCCATTTGATGGTGTCATTCGCACAAGAAAGAGTGAGCTAGGTGATATGGCTTCTCCTCAAAGCACTGTTTATGAGTTATCAGTAATAGATAAAAAGAGAGTGCGTGTCTATTTGACAGAAAAGCAGTTACCTTTAGTAAAGGTAGGCGCTAAAGCTTATATCAGTGGTGTTGACGACAATAAGGTTGAAGGAAATGTAGCTTACATCAGTGATACTGCAATGTTCACACCTAAGACTGTACAAACAGAAGACTTAAGACCTGATCTTGTGTATGAGGTAAGAGTTGATACTAATGATCCTGAGAACAGACTGCGTTTAGGTCAGAGTGTAACTGTAGAATTTTCAGAAAAATAAGTAACTGTAGTAAAAGCGCAGATTAAAGAGCAAAAAGATGAACGGCATTATTGAGATTAGCTCTCTTTATAAATCCTATAAGGTACAAGGCAAGAAAAATGTAAATGTCTATAGTGATTTTTCACTAAACATTGCTGCATCTAATCATTTTATTTGCCTTACAGGACCAGACGGTGCTGGTAAATCTACGCTTTTAAAATTACTCTCAGGCGTTATAAGACCTGATGGCGGTGAAGTGTTATTAGATGGATTAAAGCCTGACAATAACAGTGAGAATTTCACAAAAGTTGTAGGCTACATGTCACAAACACTAGGCTTATATGGAGAGTTAAGTGTTTTTGATAATTTGAGGATCTTCTCAGGATTAAAAGGACTTAATTTAAAAGAAAACTCAGCTTATCTTTTAGATTTATTAGAAAAAGTAAATCTCTTGCAGTTTAAAGATCGTGAAGCTGACGCCCTCTCTGGTGGTATGAAGCAAAAGCTGGGACTTACCTGTGCTATCGCATCAAAGCCTAGAATTTTAATTCTAGATGAGCCTACAGTGGGTGTTGATCCAGTCTCTCGTCAGGAACTGTGGGACATTATCTATGACTATATCAATAAGGCACAAGCTTACTGTATCTTTTCTACAGCTTATCTTGAAGAGGCTGCAAAAGCTGATATCACCTTGATGATGAATGATGCTAGAGTGGTGCTGCAAGGCAAACCTTCCGATATCTCAAAAAAGATGGATGGCAGGACCTATAGTGTTGAGTTAGGAGAGCTCAACTACCAAAAAACCGTACGCGAGGTTATGTCTATCTCAGAGCGTTGTTGCAAAGGATCCCCTCTTATCGATGTCTGCCCTCGCTTGAGCAAAATCGATATAGTTACCAAAGATAAAGACAGTAAAAAAACTGTTTATGACTTTTTAAAAGACAATCTAGGCATTGAGGTTACTGTAGAGAAAAGAAAACCAATTCTTGAGGATGCCTATATCTATCAGAGCTATTTAAACAGATTACAAAAAGAAAGCGATGTTACAAGCTGTAGCAGTACAACTGCTGATACTTACAAGTCATCAGAGAAGAGTACTACTCAAAAAAATAAATCTTTCTGTACACCGCTTAAAGTAACACCTTATGACACAGGAGAGCCTGTAGTCATGGTCGATAAAATCAAAAAGAAGTTTGGTAACTTTACTGCTGTTCATCAATCCAGCTTTAAAGTGCATAAAGGCGAGATCTTTGGCTTATTAGGTCCTAATGGCGCAGGTAAAACCACAACCTTTAGAATGATCTGTGCTTTGTTAAAGCCTACCTCTGGTAATGTTACTGTAAACGGTTTTGATCTTAAACATGCTAAAGATGATGCCAGAGCTACCATTGGCTATGTATCTCAAAAATTCTCCTTGTATAGAAAGTTAAATGTCTATCAGAATTTAGAGTACTTTGGTCTTAGTTACGGACTTGAAATAAAACCTCTAAAAGCTCGTATTGAAGAGCTTTTAGATGAATTTTCATTACGTAAATACAAAGATATTCAAAGCGAGGATCTGCCCTTTGGTTTACAGCGTCAGCTCTCCATGGCCTGTGCTTTAATTCATAAACCTAAGATCCTCTTTTTAGATGAGGCAACATCTGGAGCCGATCCTGTAGCAAGACGTGTCTTTTGGGACAGGGTGAGTGCTTTAGCTTCAAGTGGAACCTGTGTGATTGTAACTACCCACTTTATGGAAGAGTCTGAGTATTGCGATAACTTTTTAATTCAGGATCAGGGAAAGATCTTAGTTTTAGGTGCCCCTGACAAGATCTGCATTAAAGACGGTCACAGAATCAGTATTGAGCAGGCCTTTGTGGAGCTTGTTCATAAGTTTAGAGCTCAAAAGACATAAAGGAGAATGAGTATGTTCAGATATCTACCAATTCTTCTAGAAAAAGAGTTCAAACAGATTTTAAAAGACAAATCTGTCTTTGTCTTAGCCTTTTTACTGCCAATGCTCTTAGTAGTCATCTACGGTAGTGCTGTAAGAATGGAAGTAAAGCCTGTAAAGCTGTGCATCAGCACTTATTATGAAAGTGCTTTAGAAAGAGCGATTACAGATGAGTTTATTGGCTCACCTTACTATGAGGTAACTGTTGAGAAAAGCTTTGCTAAGGCTCAGGAGTTATTTGATGACAACAAAGTAAAAGCCCTTTTGTACTTACCAAATGATCTTCCAAACAGAGTGCAAAAAGGCAACGGTGAGCTTATGCTATATTTAAATGGTGTGGAAGCTCAGCTCTCATCCATCTCTGAACTTTACATAAAATCTACCATCCAAAGTGCTGTTTCAAAATTAAGTAATACCAAAAGCTCAAGAATTACGGTTAACACCCGCAACTGGTTTAATGAGTCAAATGAATCTGTATGGTTCTTAATGTCAGGACAATACGTAAGTATCATTACTTTAATCAGTATCTTTTTAGGTGGCTTTGTCATTGCCCGTGAATGGGACAGGAAAACGATTGAGTCATTAGCTGCTACTAATGCTTCAGCTTTTGAGATTGTACTCTCTAAAGTCATTGTCTATTACATTATGGCTATCTGGTCGATGTTTATAATCCTAGGGTTGGGTGAGCTTTTATATGACATTCCTATTCGAGGCAGTATCATAGGTTTAGTTTTCAGTTTATCTGTATATGTATTAGAGATGATCTGCTTAGGTGTACTTATCTCCTCTTTCATGAAGAATCAGTTCACCGCAGCTCAAATTGCCGTGATCATAGGTTTCCTACCTACCGTGATGTTGTCAGGTCTAATTTTTGATTTACGCGCCGTACAGCCTTTTATTCGTGTTATAGGTACGATTATTCCTCCTACCTATGAAGTTAAAGCTATGAGAATTAACATGCTATCAGGTGGCAGTGAGTTATTCTTAGTAGCAAACTTCTTTATTCAACTTTTTTGGTGTGCGCTGTTTTTCATCCTTACAGTAAGACAGGTTAAAAAGGACAGCAAATGATGAGAACTCTAATCAGAAGATCTTTGCTAAGAATTTTAGCTTTAATCAAAAAAGAAATCTTAACCATTTTAATGGACAAAAAGTCACGAGCCGTACTTTTTGCCCCAATCATCGTGCAGTGTATTATCTTTGGTTATGGTGCTTCCTACCATTTAGAGAGTGTGCCTTATGCTATCTATAATCAGAGTAATGACAGTGTAAGCTATGAGATTGAGCAGGAGCTTTTAAAAACACCAAAGTTCAAGCTCATTGAAAAGTGCCACACCATGGGCTGTTTAAGAGAGAGTGTGGATTCTCAAAAGAGTCTTATCGGTATCTTTATAGACTCAAACTTTAAGAATACCCTTCAGGCTAATATTATTCTTGATGCACGAAATACAGCATCCGCAAATACAGCTTCAGGTTATGTCACCTCTATTATAGAGAATATTAACAATCGCCTCTATGGTAAAAGTGCACTTAACATCAACTCACGCTTTTTATTTAATGAGAATAACTACACTCGCTATACCATCTTAATTGGTATGACTTTAGCTTTATCTGTAATTCAAGTGTTATTACTCTCCTCATTGAGTGTTTCAAGAGAGAAAGAAGAAGGCTCTTATGACATGATGATCATGACTCCAGCAAGACCTTTTGAAATGCTAATTGGTAAAGCCATACCTCCTATTGTGATTGCTTTTATCCAATCATTTATCCTGATTGCAATCTGTCGCTTTTACTTTGAAATACCAATGCGAGGAAATATCTTTGCAATCTTTACTTTAATTACCATATTTGCTTTTGCTATTGTAGGAATTGGACTTGCTATCTCTACCTTGAGTAAAACCACTATGCAGTCACTCGTCGCAGGATTCTCACTATGTCTTGTATTAATTATGGCCTCAGGTCTTATTACCGCAGTTGACGGAATGCCTTATTGGTTTAAAGCTGTAGCTTACTGTAACCCTGTGTACTATGGAATTAACTCAATGTGGCAACTCTACTTACAAGGCTGCTCTATCTTTGATTTGACCGATAAAATCATACCTTTAATCATGGTGGGTATTGTTACTCTATCAATGGCTTCATATCTATTTAGACATAAGCTTGAGTAAAAAAATTTAATTTTATCCATACCTAAAAATCCCTGTTAATTAGTGTATAATGTAGCTTTCAGGAACAGCGAAAAAACGCAACCGCTCCTGAAAGCGAATGCGTCCCCGTTCTTACTGGATTTCACTCAGTGTAAGGGACAAAAAATGACCAATCCACTTTTCCAAAAAGATATCATCTCAATCTCAGAGTTTTCAAAAGATCACATTGAACTAATTCTGAAAACTGCATTTGAATTAAAAGCACATCCTCGCAATGATTTATTAAAAGACAAGTTAATCGGTGTAACTTTCTTTGAAGGTTCAACCCGTACCAGACTATCTTTTGAAACTGCTATTCAGCGCTTAGGTGGTAGAGTTATCGGTTTCTCTGATGCTACTAACACCTCTTTAGGCAAGAAAGGCGAGACCTTTATGGACTCAATGAGGATCATCACCTCATATACTGATGCCCTGGTAATCCGCCACAACAAAGAAGGTGCTGCAAGATTAGCAGCTGATATTTCACCTGTACCTGTAATTAACGCAGGTGACGGTTCAAATCAGCACCCTTCACAGACCATGTTAGATTTATTCACCATTAAAGAAACTCAAGGCCGTTTAGAGGATATCTCAATTGCCTTTGTAGGTGACTTAAAGTACGGTCGTACCGTTCACTCATTAGCTGAAGCTTTATCACTGTATAACGCAAGAATTTACTTAGTTTCTCCTGAGTCATTAGCAATGCCTCAGTACATCCTTGATGATTTAACCAAGCGTGGTATTACCTTCTCAATTCACAATTCATTAGAAGAGGTTATGCCTAAGATCGATATCCTGTACATGACTCGTGTACAGAAAGAACGTTTTGATGAAACTGAGTATCAGCACTTAAAGTCAAAGTTCATCTTAACCCCTGAAGTTTTAGCTGATGCTAAAGAGAATATGAAGATCTTACACCCTCTCCCAAGAATCGATGAGATCACACCTGAGGTTGACAATACCCCATATGCTTACTACTTCAAGCAGGCTGCAAACGGTGTATATGCACGTGAAGCTATTCTTTCATTAGTATTAAACAAGGAGATTTAAGATGTCAGACGCTCATGTAGAAAACAACAAATCAAAGCTCCTTGTTGAGGCTATTGCTAACGGTACTGTGATCGATCATATTGCTCCAGGTCAGGCAATCAACATCATTCGCATGTTCAAGTTCTTAAGCAAGAACAATCAGCTAACCGTAGGCTTTAACTTACGTTCTGGTAACTTAGGCAAGAAAGACATCATCAAGATTTCTGATGTTGTATTCTCTCCAGCTCAGACCGAGCAGATCGCTGTATTAGCTCCTAATGCAACCATTAACCAGATCAAGGATTTTAAGGTTGTAGACAAATACAAGTTAAGATTACCTTTAGAGACTGTAGGTGTCTTCAAGTGCCCAAACAGCAACTGCATTACTAATGATGAAAGAGATGCTAATGCTCGTTTTAAGATCTCAACTGAAAACGGCAAGGTGTTCATGAAATGCAGATACTGTGAAAGGGTATTTGAGCGTGAAGTTGTATTAGAGTACAACGGACTTGAGGTTAAATAATTAGCTTCAGTTAATTTCTGAATCTACAAGGAGAGCGCAGATTTTGTAAGTTTTTTATGACATAGCAATCTGCGAACATCAAAAGTCCGATTTAAAAAGTCGGACTTTTTGTTACAGCTGTTTTTCAATCTCTACCAGATCTTCATCCATCTTTTCATACTCAGCATTTAACTCTTCATCTGTGTTCCTGTCATCCTGATCTGGCTCGTATTTATGCTTAGCTTCAGGTAAAGGAATATCAATAACTTTATACATTGTTTTATAGATGCCAGTTATTTCATCAAAGTAATAACCACCTTTGTATACAGAAAGCATAATGGTATCTAGTTCTTCGAGTATTCTTGATAGAGACTTGTTTGAGAACTTAAGACCATCTTTAGAAGCAGCATCTGACTTTTCTTAATCTCTAATGCGGGTGTTAAATATCATCTTTAGAGAAACAGCAATAAGCTGACAGAGGAACTTGCCATGGAAGGCACGGTCAGATGATGAGAATATACGGTCAAAGTTTAAAGGAAATAAGAACTATCTGTGTGAGAGTTTATGAAGGGCCTAAAGGCATTTAGAATTTTAGGAAATTGGATTTGAAAAGTTAAACATTACTGCTCTAAATGAAATTCAAAGCAGTAAGTTAATTAAAGATCAGCGTAAACTGCGCTGTTTGAATCAAACTCCGGAGCTATTTCAGCTTCAATTCTTGTTTTATTGAACTCTTGAACGAATTCTAGGAACTTGTCTTCTTTTACAGGTTTAGAGTAATGATAGCCCTGTAAGAACTCAACACCATTTTTTGCCAGAACTTCAGCCTGTTCAGCTGTTTCTACACCTTCGGCTACAACAGAAATACCTAAGGTATGGAACATCTTAATACAAGCTATCATGATGGTTCTTGCCTGCTCATTATTAGGCTCAAATGCAGGCCAAATTAAAGACTTATCCATCTTCACAAGATCATACTTAACAGCAGCCACCTGAGACAGATTAGAATAACCAGTACCGAAGTCATCCATAGAAAACTTATAGCCAAATGACTTTAACTTCTCCATATTGTCTAAAGCAACCTTACCGCTGCGTACTAAAGCTGTTTCTGTCACCTCAAGATTGATCATCTTAGGATCAAGACCATAGCTCTTTACGGCCTGATGTAATCTAAAAGGGATGGTAGGATCTGCTATCTGAATACCTGAGAGGTTGACCTCGATATACTTGATACCAAGTTTTTCAACTTCATTATCTTTAATAAACTGACATACCTTTGAGAAGACTTGATCACCAATCATACTGATTAGTCCACGTCTTTCTGCTACAGGAATGAAGACCTCTGGTGAGATAAAACCAAATGACTTGGTATCCTTTAATCTTACTAAAGCTTCAGCTGACTCACAGCGATTAGTCTTGGTATTGATAATAGGCTGATATACAACATAGAAACCATCTTCATCTACTGCTCTTTGAATCAGTCTTTCAACAGAAAGAATATAGTTTCTCTTATCAGCAATTTCTTTATCAACGATTAAAACTGAGTGGTCATTCTGCGCTTCATAATGAGACTGACAGAATGAAATAAGTGAGAATAAAGACTCAGCATTATTAGCACTGGTAGGGCATTCTACTGCACTTACAATATAAGTAGGCTGAATCGAACTATCCTCAATTAAGAGAGCCTTATCTGATACTTTATATCGAGCACTCCAATCGGTTAACTCTTCTTTTGAGAAGAGGATGAAACCAAAGCTGAATTCTGAAATTCTAAAGATATTACGGTTACTAAAATCAGGAATTGATTTTACTGATTTAGCAATACAATCTAAACAGGTTGATAAGCTGTAGGTTGAACGTAGTGAAGTGGTGTTCTGCATTGAAAAACAGATCACATAGAAGTTCTTATTCTCACCAAAGAGCTCATCGATTACCATCTCAAAAGCATTGCGAGATAATAAAGAGTGAATATCCTTATCCTCATTCTCTTTTGAGTTCTCAAAGGAGATGTATACAAACATCACGATAAGAGCAATAGCTAAACTTATTAATGATGCTGTTGGTACCAAATACTGATAAATAGCAATGAACAGCCATGCAGCAAAGCAGAAAATAAAGTCATATTTAACTACTAAGTGTCTGTTTTTTACAGCATAAGCTAAAGCAGCAATTGCCATTACGCAGTAGGTAGCCGACATGACATAAACAATGTTTACTAAGGTGCCGTATGAGTATGAACCCTTTACAGAAACACTGTAGTTAATATCACCAAACAGAATACCTAAAATTGCAATTATCAGAGGAATGGCTCTTAATAGAAGTTCTAGTGTTGAATAGTTTTTGACCTTTCTTCCGCGTAAATCAATATAGATAAATACATAAAAGGCCACCAAAGACAAAGAAGCAAAAAAGAATTGATGAATAATTCTATTTGTCAGAATTGAAAAATATTGAGGATGAAACGAGGCATATATACAACCAATGTCGCATACAATGCAGAAAATAGATAAGCCTAAGAAACATTCAAATAATTCGGTTGAAAGTAACTTTACTCTTCTATATTGAAAAAATTCTATTGTAACTACTAGTACTACGCATAAGGCAACTAGTTGTGTGCCATAATCCATAGTTTTCTCCGATAATCTATTGTTCTAACTCATTCTACAATATGGAAAATTTTTTAACACTAGCAGTGCAAATTTAAATCGAGGCTATCACAAAATTTTTGATAATTAAGCGAATTTTGTATAAAAAATCCTCAGTGGAACATGTTATTGCATGAATTTTCTCCACTGAGGATCTTTATATCTATCTGCTTGAAAGCGCTGTTAATAAACCTAACAGCAAAAAAGCTTACAGTTAATTTTAAAGATTATCTAGCATTCTTATCTTCAAAGTATTTTTCTTCATTACCCCATGAAGCAACACCACTTTGATCTTTCATTAAAGAAGCTGTAAATACAGGCTCTTTGATGCCCTGTTTCTTCTGAGAAATGTAGTTATCAAATGCATAGAATGCGTACTTACCTAGGCGAACAATAGCATAAAGGTTGGTTAATGCTAATAGAGCCATACATAAGTCAGCTAAATCCCATACTACTGACAGTGAAGCATATGAACCGAAGAATACCATTGCAACAACTAAGATTCTGAAGAAAGTCATTACATAGGTGTTCTTAGTTAAGTACATGATGTTAACTTCACCATAGTAGTAGTTACCTATGATTGAGCTGAAGGCAAATAAGGTAATGGTAAATGACATGAAGTATCTGCACCACTCACCTAACTGAGATGATAGAGATTCCTGAACTAGAGCAATACCAGTTACATCACCGCCGATTTCATATTTACCTGATAGTAAAACAATCACTGCTGAAGCTGAGCAGATAAATAAGGTATCAACGAATACACCGAAAGCCTGGATTAAGCCCTGCTTTACAGGATGAGATGTGGTAGCACAAGCAGCTGCATTTGGAACAGAACCTTCACCAGCTTCGTTAGAGAACAGACCACGCTTAATACCAGTCATGATCACTGCAGCAAAACCGCCAGCTACAGCTGACTGAGGAGCAAAAGCGTCATGGAAGATTAAGTAGAACATCTCAGGTACTGCTGATAAGTTCTTGAAGAAGATAACTAAAGCTACAATCAGGTATAAAGTTGCCATGATTGGAACTAAGAACTCAGTTACTTTTGCAATACGGTGAGCACCACCAAAGATCACCATTGAGGTTAAGATACATAGAACTAAACCGGTGATGATGGTGTCAAAGCCCATACTGTCATTTAATGCCATAGCAATGGTATTTGACTGTACTGAGTTATAGCTTAGAGCAAAAGTAATGGTAATTAAAACAGCAAATAAAGCAGCAACAGCAGGCTGTTTTAAAGCATTGCGGATGTAGTAAGCAGGACCACCGTGGTAACCACCCTCACGGAATGGAACCTTGTAGATCTGAGCTAAGGTACTCTCAACGAAGCCTGTAGCTGAACCGATTAAAGCGATGACCCACATCCAGAAGATTGCACCTGGACCACCTAAGGTTACTGCAATTGCGATACCAGCAATGTTACCTACACCTACACGTGAAGCTGTACTGATACAGAACGCCTGGAAAGAGCTGATCTCCTTACCCTTGGTTTTATGACCAACGATACCGTGTCTTAAAACACGAACCATTTCACCAACGTAGAAGATCTGAACGAACTTGGTTTTGATAGTGAAATATATGCCTAAACCAATCAAAACAATGATTAAGACATAAGACCACAGAACGCCATTAACAGCATTAATGGCAGAATCTAAAGTGTCTAGCATTTGAGTTATATCCAGTTAAGTAAAAAATTCAGTGACTATCTATTTTCAGTGACATTTTATGTTGTTGCGCTTTTTAAGACGCAGGAACTTAATTTTTCATTAAATTTCTAGTCAAAGATTGTAAAAATCAAGTTATTGTCCCACAAAAAGCCTTTTTTACAAAGAGAGATATGAACTGCGCCGTTTTTGTTCATGCATTTTGTACACTTCAATTTACAAAATGCGTGTGGTAACAGATTTGGGTGAGTGGTTAAATGAGGTTATGTTGAAAATAGGAGTTACTCTCTTAGCTATGCTGTACGTAACACCTTTTTCCTAAGATTTATATAGCTCAGAGTCATTAAGACTACACTTACAGCCCACGACACAGGATAAACTAAAAGCACACCTTCAAAATTATTGAGTACAGGTAGCGCAAATAGGATCCATAAAATTCTGAAGATACAGAATGAGAACAGCAATACCACCATTGGAACTAAACTCTTACCAGCACCCCTTATTGCTCCTGCAAAGACCTGAGTAAAGCCTAACATGCCATAGAATGGGCAGAAATACAGCATTGCAAGATATGCATAGTGGATAGCTTCTCTATCTGAGGTAAACAAGCTTAGAATTGGATTGTGGAAGACAAGCATGATAATGCCGATACCTGCTGTATAGGTAACTCCTATGATAAGACCACAAATGACACCTTTTTTAACGCGCTCAATACAGCCAGCACCATAGTTTTGTCCTACAAAGGTTGCCATTGCAAGAGAAATACTCAACAAAGGCAGAATATCAAAACCGTCGATCTTAAGATAGATACCATAACCTGCGATGGTCTCGTAGCCAAAGACATTAACGCTTGACTGAATTAGCACATTTGAAAAACAGATCACGGTGTTCTGCATTCCTGCAGGAATGCCCATACGAAGAATTCTCACTAACATCTGCCTATGGAAACGGATTGCTTTTAAATAGACTCTGCATTCATTTTTTGTAGTCATGACGTAGTGTAATGAGAAGATACAGGCTAAAAGCTGACTGATGTTAGTGGCTATAGCAGCTCCTGCTACTCCCATGTCAAAGACAACAATAAACAGTAAATCTAAAACTACATTGATAACTGAAGCATAAGCTAAATAGAATAAAGATCTTTTGGAATTACCAGAGGCATTTAAAATGCCTGCAATCATATTGTAGAAGATGGTGAAAATAAGACCAAAAGAGTAGATAAATAAGTAGGTAACAGAGTCATCTAAAATATCTTTTGGAGTATTCATTGCCTCTACCATAGGCCTTGTTAACAGCGCACACAGCACGGTTAAAACCACACCCACAACAAGTGAAAAAGCTAAAGAGGTATGCACTGATCTGAAGACATTACGTCTGTTTTTAGCACCTAAACATTGAGCAATAACAACACCTGCGCCAACTGCTATACCCTGACAACCTGAAATAATTACTGTCACTATCATGGAGGTTGAAGATACTGCTGCTAATGCCTGTGATCCTACGTAGTTACCTACGATAATTGAATCAACAGTTGAATACATCTGTTGCAGGAAATTGCCTAATATCAGAGGAATAGAAAAGAAAAGCAAGATCTTAAAGATATTGCCTTCTGTCATGAGTGTGATTTTGCTTTTTTGCTTGTCAGTCATAGTATTAAATAATCTTTTTTTGATTATTGTATGCCAATTTGCAAAATAGTCACTAGTAGGGCACTAATGCTCAAGGATTAGACTTGAGACAACATGTATTGAATGAGGTTAGTTTGAAATGTTTTCAGTATTATCTTGAGAAAGATGTTCTAATATTTCATTAGAAGATTGCTAAAATTTCTCCTCATCATCGACCATAGCACTTAATGAGGCTGTTAACTTTTCAATTTCATCAAGATCTTCTGACAACATTGGATGAGTCTTCTTCAATTGATTTATATATACAGTCCAGTCATCCAAGATTAGAACTTCTATCTTTAATCATGTACTCTTTTTCTTTACTGAAAGTTTATCATAAAGCATCAAGATTTCATTTTATGAATATACTGTAACTATGTAGAAGGCACAAATTGTATAACTTCTTGAAAAGTTGACATTTATCTTCTCCGTGAAATAATTACGGCACAAAATACAACCTAAAAGCTAAGAAATTACCATGCAGACAGATTTAACCAATGGAAGTGTTTTAAAGAACATTGCCTTGTTCTCTTTACCTTTCTTTTTATCTTATTTCTTACAAACTCTTTATGGTTTAGCTGATCTTTTCATCATAGGTCAGTTCGATGGAGTAGATAGCATTACAGCTGTATCCATTGGTTCACAGATCATGCATATGATAACCGTCATGATTGTAGGTTTATCTATGGGGGCTACTGTATGTATTGCTCAAGCTGTAGGTGCTAAAGATAAAGAAAAGTTAAGGTACTGCATTGGTAATACTGTCACCGTATTTTTTATTGTTTCATTACTCCTAACTTGCTTGTTGCTGTTCTTTACAGACTTTATTGTAGATGTAGTAAAAACACCAGCAGAAGCTGTATCAGGTACCAAAGATTACCTTATCATCTGCTTTATAGGTATTCCTTTAATTACAGCTTATAACATCGTAAGTTCTATTCTAAGAGGCATGGGTGATTCAAAATCACCTATGTACTTTATTGCTATAGCTTGTGTTGCCAATATCATTTTAGACTATGTATTTATTGGCTATTTTAAGTTAGGTGCAGTAGGCGCAGCCTTAGGTACCACCTTATCTCAGGGTATTAGTGTTATCTGCGCTCTTACCTATATCAAAAAACAAAATTCAAGTGACTCTTTCTCTTTTAGCTATTTAAAATTAAAAGGCAACATTGCAAAAAGATTATTACGCATTGGTATTCCTATCTGCGCTCAGGACGGATTTATTCAGGTAGCCTTCATGGTGATTACCGTAATTGCCAATATGCGTGGTTTAACAGATGCAGCAGCTGTAGGTATTGTTGAAAAGCTCATAAGCTTTATCTTCCTGGTACCATCTTCTATGCTCTCTACAGTATCAGCTATGGGTGCTCAGAATATTGGTGCAGGTAAAATTGACAGAGCTAAACAGACCTTACGCTATGCTATCTACATTACCTTTATCTTTGGTGTGATTGTAGGAATTCTCTTCCAGTTTATCGCTGAAAACGCCCTTGAACTGTTCACTGAAAATCATTCTGTAATCGTCTCAGGTGGTAAGTACTTACAAGGTTATATTTGGGACTGTATGTTCGCAGGTATTGCCTTTAGCTTCAGTGGTTTCTTCTGTGCTTTAGGTAAATCAGAAATTTCTTTCTTGCATAACTTAATTTCGATTGTAACTTTAAGAGCTCCCGGTGCTTATGTTGCATCAATCATGTACCCTACAACTCTGCTGCCAATGGGTCTTGCTACAGCTAGTGGCTCCTTGCTCTCTGCAATTATCTGTACCATTGCTTATAAGGTTATAGCAAAGAAACTCTAATCTTAAGCGCATATTGATTTAGTAAAATATTTTACTATTACAGGTAATCGTATGCGCACTCGTAAAATCGTCAATGAGATAAATTCCCTTTTAAATCAGAGCACCTATCTTTATGCGCAATATGCGCAAGAGAACAGAATCTCATATGTATAGATGATGGTGCTTTATGCCCTCTTAAAAACAGATGCTCCTCTTACTCAAATAGAACTGGGTGCTTACTATGTCATCTCTAAGCAAAGCATAAACTCTGCTGTAAAAAAAATACAAAACAGAAGGCTTCATCCTTACTGTTCAGGATGAAAAAGATAAAAGACAAAAGTATTTAAAACTTACGTCTTCAGGTGAAAAGTACGCACACTCTGTTTTGGACAAAATGATGAAAATTGAGGATGAAGTCACTGCTATTTTATGAGATAAGAACAAAGCCATCATAGATGGACTTGAAATGTACAACATGCTGTTTGAGAAGAGACTTAACAAGAAGGATCAATAATCTTACAAGGTTACGATTTAAAACACTTCTTTAAATTCATCATTCCATCAATTCTTGCCTTTATCATTTTAGGCATTTACTCCGTTGTTGGTGGATTCTTCGTGGGCAATGCTCTAGGTGATGCTGGTGTTTCTGCTATTAACATTGTCTTCCCAGCTGTAGCATTAACCTTTGCTCTAGGCTCAGGTATTGGTTTAGGTGGTGCTGTAATTTGGTCTATTGAAGCAGGACGTGGCAATTTAGAAAAGCCTATAACAGTTTAAAAGTTGCCTTAATCTTACTGGCTCTTGTCTCTTTAATTATCACCATCGTGCCTTTTGTATGGATAGACGAAATTCTTGATGTATTAGGAGCTAGAGTTGATGTTGCATCTTATGGCAAGATTTACTTATGGTACATGTTTGGTGCTGCCATTATTCAGTTATCAGGCTCAGTCTTTGTACCCCTATGTGAGAAACAATGGCAATGTAACCTATGCAACTTACTTCATGGTCATTGGTTTTGTCATGAACATTGTTCTAGACTATGTACTCATCATAATCTTTCCTTTTGGAATTCATGGTGCTGCCTTCGCAACTTTATTAAGCCAGGCAGTTACTATAGTTGGCTGCATCTATTACATTAAACAACACCAGATGCTAAAGCTTTCAAAGCCTGTAAATGTACAGAAAACCTCACTTAAGATCATGAAAATTGGTATTGCGCCGTTTGGTATCAAGATGTCACCTATGGTCTCTATCTTTTTTATGAACCGCTATTCACTTTATTATGGCAGAGCTTTAGCGGTATCAACCATTTCTTGTATTGAATTCATACTCTTCTTTGTATACTGCGTTCTTCAAGGCGTAGGCGCAGGTGCTCAGCCTTTGATGAGTAGATTCTATGGAGAAAGGAGATTTACTGACTTCGCGATTATAAGACGCCTGTCCTTGTTCACAGCGCTGTTTTTAGCAACTGTAAGTATCGTCATCATTTTTGTTGCAAGAGATAATTTAGGCAATTTATTTGGTACTTCTGATGAGGCAGCACTTGAGATTGCAATTGCAACTCCAGTGTTCTTAGTAGGTATGTTCTTTTATGCTTACAGCAGGATCTGCTCAAGTGCCTTTTATTCAACTGAGCGTGCTCCCCTATCTTACGTCTGCATTTATGCCGAATCTATCATGCTAATCGTTTTACTTTTGATTATTCCAAGATTCTACTCACTTACATGTGTATGGTGTTATCGCAAATTCTTACAGCATGTATCAGCTTTTATCTAAGTAAAAAGACCCATGTAAAAAGCGATAGGAGTAAAGGAGAATAAAACAGTAGAGCTTAAAGGAAAGTTTTAATAAGAACTGATAATTACTACAAGGCCAAGCAATATAGCCTGACCTTGTGATTAAATTACTTTAATTGAGAAATCTTTTACTTTAATAGATTGTCATCTGTAAAGTAATCAATACGCATTGCGTGCTTTACTTCACTTAAAGTCTGTGCTGCAGTTTCACGTGCTTTAGCTGTACCCTGCTTTAAGATCTCATAAACATCAGGAAGTCTCTTTTCCCAATCATTGCGTCTTTCACGAATTGGACGAAGTTCTGTCTGGATAACATTGTTTAAGAACTTCTTAACTACCATGTCACCTAAACCGCCACGCTGATAATGAGCTTTTAACTCATCTAGGTTCTTGTAGTCAGGTAAGTACTCAGCAAAATACTCATCCTTGCAGAATGCATCAAGATAAGTAAATACAGGGTTACCTTCAACATGACCAGGATCTTCTCTACGCAGGTGAGTAGGATCTGTGAACATAGACATAACTTTCTTTTTGGTGTCTTCTTCAGTGTCTGATAAGTAGATGCAGTTACCTAATGACTTACTCATCTTAGCTTTACCATCGATACCAGGTAATCTTAAGCATGATTTATTAGTAGGTAATACAATCTTTGGCTCAACTAGGGTCTCACCGTAAACTTCGTTGAACTTTCTTACAATTTCACAGCACTGCTCAATCATTGGCATCTGATCTTCACCTGCAGGAACTGTAGTTGCCTTAAAGGCGGTGATATCTGATGCTTGGCTTACTGGATAGCAGAAAAAGCCTAATGGCAGACTTGTTTCAAAATTCTTTTGCTTAATCTCTGCTTTTACAGTTGGGTTACGCTGAACACGAGATACAGTTACTAAGTTCATGTAGTAAACAGTAAGCTCAGCTAACTCAGGGATCATTGACTGAATAAAGATATTTGACTTGGTAGGGTCAATACCGCAGCTTAAATAATCTAAAGCTACCTGCATTACATTCTGGCGAACTTTTTCAGGATTATCAGCATTGTCAGTTAAAGCCTGAGCATCTGCGACCATGATATAAACTTCATCGTACTCGCCTGAATTTTGCAGACTAACGCGCTCTTTTAATGAACCTACATAATGACCTACATGTAGGCGGCCAGTTGGTCTGTCACCTGTCAAAATAATCTTTTTCACAATAATCTCCGTTTATTTATTCTTTTGAAAGTTGAATTCAACTTTGAATACGACTTAACCAGATCTTAAATAAGAGGCTGTTTCTGTGTACTATTTTACTAATACAAAAAGGAGTGGTAAACACTTATCAAAAACAGCCCATTATTATGCATGATCTTTAGGAAAAATCAGAATATTAAGTACTGACTGACATGATAAGTGTGAACTCAGAAACAAAAAGATGTAATTAGTAAGAAATAACTAATTATGATTATTCTGTTTAATAATGGCTGAATGTGTAGTACCTGTAATCTAATATGTTCCGTTAAAACATCCAGAATCGAACTCTTTTATAAAGTTTTTCAGTTGAGGATTGTACATATCAGCTCAAATTATTAAATCATCAGTAAACTTAGCACATTGCTATTCAGATTCTATCTCTCTTAATGATTGTCCTTTTATATTTTTCCATACTGCAGGTCCGCTGACACTGTATCCGGTTACGAAATCAGCAGCTGCAGAAGAACTTGAAAATAATATATCCTCAGTCGTAATGTGCTCTTCGTTGACAAGTCCTGATGCTATATGTTTTTCACGAATAGCCTTCATGCCTTTTGATAGGGATTTCTCAGACGTCTTCTCGTTAATTCTCGATCCTTTTAGGACTACAAATCCTTCTGAAGTTATTTCTCCAACGGCATCAGCAGTACCGATCTTAAGATAAAGAAGATTTTCGTTTCTGTCATGCTGTTGCGAACTGTCATGGCGTAAAGGTTCTAATACTTTGTATCCCATAGCGTTAACAAGAACCTTTATATTGTCCAGAAACTCTTCCATTGCAGCAATCTGAGATTCCTTTAAAACAGTATTCTTATATGTGTTTTTTGTAAGAACTTCATAGCGCCTACTGTTTTTGGCTAACTCAACAAGCCTGTTCTCAAGATATCTAATCAGGGCCTTGTTAAGGTCACGACCTGTAAAAATGACTGCTGTATTCCAGTAATATTTTTCTTTTTCTGTAGCCGCATCTCTAAGATGCTGCAAAAGACGATCTTTGACGTTCTCAGCTTCACCTATATAAACTGAATCTTCATCGTTTTCCTCATCTTTACAGAATAAAAAATACACTCCAGGTTCCTGAATATCGTCTCTTTTGCAGTCGGAAACTTCTATTCTTGGAATTTTTATTGCCTTGCCGTTCCAGTTGGATAATTCGGCTGTAACGATGCTGTCAGCTGATCCGTTGACTAGAAAAAGTTCTATTGATTTTCCGTGCATAACAGTGTTCACCTACTCTATAGTTTGAAAACTCAGATTTATCCTTTTTTTGACATCAGCACCACAGTCTCCACATGCAAGGAGGAAATAGATTCCATATCAAATAGTTATTTTTTGCACATAAAAAAGTGTACACAAACATCTCAACTACGAGTTAATATGGTGTCATAGTGAACATATCTGCTGTTTTAACGTCCATCAGATATTGCAGGTTCAGTTTTGGCACATGCGTGTGCCAAATTACCCCATCAACGTAAACTGCTACAAAAAAGATCAATTCGGAACGCACTGCGTTCCAAGTTGGAAAAACGGCATAAAACTTACGCATATTTCTCAGTCTCAGAAGCAGCTACGACTATTTCAGTCGGAAATAACATGTATTTTTTCCGGTACCCTCGCGCTTTAATTCACCCAATGCAACCATATTTCTAAGAGCACTTTCAACTGAGCTTATACTTAATGAAGGACATTGTTCTCTGATATCCTGTTTTGTAAATCGGCCAATTTTATTCTGAGTTGCCATTCTTACCTTTTCTATGGCTGAATGTTTTGTTTCAACAATGGCAAATCTGTCAGCAAAATCTCTATAAGCTGAAAGAATAGTACCAAGAAGGTATTTCACAAACGGAATAGGATCATCTTGTCCTTCATGCCAGCCATTCTGCGATGCAGCAAGTGCATCATAATAGAGATCTTTATTCTTGGCTATTTTGGCCTCTAATGAAATATACTTGCCAACGTAAAATCCGCTCCTGTAAAGAAGAAGCGTTGTCAGAAGTCTGCTCATTCTGCCATTACCGTCATTAAAAGGATGAATGCACAGGAAGTCATGAATAAAAATCGGTATAGCAATTAACGGCTCCAGTTCCATATTTCCGATGACGCGATTATACTCTTCGCAGATACGATCCAGAGCCTCCGGTGTTTCATAAGGAGCAAGAGGTATAAATAGTGTTTCTGTATGTCCGTCAGGATATGTTGCACTAATATAATTCTGTACCGTTTTTGTTCTTCCTGCTATAGGGTTATTCATATGGCTGTACAGGATTTTGTGCAGTTGCAGAATGTAATTTCTGGTAATGGGGATTGCATCAAAGCTTTCATGGATAATTCCCAAAACATCTCTGTATCCGGCTATTTCCTGTTCATCACGATTTTTAGGAGTAGTTTTTTCTTCGACAAGCTGTCTGATGCGGGTACTGGTGGTTACTATTCCTTCTATGGCATTTGACGCTTCTGTACTTTGAATTTTCGCTATTTCTACCAGTTTTTCCAGCTCTTGAGGGCGTTGTTTCAGATACATTTCCTGCTTTCCGGCTTCACGATATATAGCCGCAATTAATCCAAGAAGCTCAGAATCCCACTTTTGGTCTTTGATCAATGAATAATTAAACTGTCGCATTCCCCTACCCCTTTCCCTTAAATTATAGTATAAAAAAAGGGAATAACGTAAGTAATAAGGGAATAAACCAAACTTTTTCAAAAAAAATCTTACCCAAGATCTTTAGCTAAACGCCGAAGATCTTATTTAAAATTAATGAGTTATTTTAAAGCTCTAAGTTAGGACGTTCTGTTAGAACCAAAGGAGAGAATGTTACTGTTGGCAAGATATTAGGTGGTGAGCTTACAGGCAGGATCATCTGGGCTGAAGACTTTATAAAACAGTTTCCCATACTTTCTGTGTTAAAGACAGAAAGGGTCGTTGATAAATTTAAATCCAAAGGCAAGCTTACACGTTATAAACTTGAGTTCTCTCAGGCTGATGAGCTTGAAGACATCGAAGACAACACTTTATTCGTCAGAAAGGCAAAGGATCTTAGAGTGGTCCATGCTGGAGCTACCTGGCTACTTGATGAGGTTATAGCAGATACACCATTATCAAAAGCACTTAGAGATACCTTTAATACCTGCAATTCAACACAAAAGCTTCTGTCTTTGGCTTATTTCAAGATATTAGAGCCTGAAAAGGCAATGTACCTGTATGAGGATTTTGCCTTAGCTACAAGACTTCCATACCACAGACCTTTAGACATAGGCTGCATTACCAGGTTCTTACAGCATGTTGACTCAGCAAAGCTTGATAAATTTTTTGTAAAACTCAATCAGTATTGTATTTATGAAGAGGAAAAGCAGAAGAATAACGTCTACTACGCCCTGGATTCAACCTCTATCCCCACCTGTGCCAAAGAGCTGGATTTTTCTGAATGGGGACATAACAAGGATGGTGATTTGTTAAAGCAAATCAATATCGTAATGCTTGTAAATCAGAAAACAGGCTGTCCTTTGTATTACAGAGTCTATTCTGGAGCAACTCCTAATGTATCAACTGTATCACACCTGTTAAAGGAATACTGTCGCATGGGATTTAACCGCAGTGCGATCCTTGTTGCTGACAGAGGTTATGGCTCTGTTAAAAATATTCACCACCTGTATCAGGATAACCAGAGTTTCCTTCTTAATATGCGAACCTGCTTTTCCATCTGTAAGAAGCTCATTGTTAAGAACCTAAACGCTCTGCTTGATGACTGTAACTATAGTCTTTCACTTAGTCAGAGCGTAGTAACTGAGAAATTAAAGTGGAACTATCCTCTAAACTGTAATACCAATACTAAAAGAGCCAGACTCAAGGGAGATATGTATGTGCATATTTACCTTAACCATGAACTTCGCAACAGCGCTGAAGATACATTCAGAAGTACTCTGGCTAAGTTTCTGGATAAAAAGAAAACTGATGAAAAGTCTCTTACTCAGGAAGAAAAGGATTTCCTTGAGAAATACACCTCCACTGATGACAACGGCGGTGTCTTTGTTTCCAGCACAGCCAAATTTGAATATATGCTAGGCAAAGGTGTCCGTGTTCTTGTCTCAGACATCATCTCCGATCCTGTTGAAGCAGACAGAGCTTATAGAGAACGTAATGAAGTTGAACTAGGCTTTAGAAAATTAAAAGACTTTACCGGTGCCAGAAGACTGCATATTTCATCGTCTAAAACTCTTACAGGAAAGATATTCGTTCATTTCCTTGCCTGCAGTATTCTCTGTATGCTCAAATGCAAGATTGACAAAGCCAAAGATGAAGGTAAGAGCTTACCTTATGATTCAACTGTTAAGATGCTGTCTGCTCTGTCCAACATAACTCAGACCATATTCCCTGATGGAGGCTATTTCTCTGAGGTTGTAGGCAAGAGGAAGGACCTTTTAAAGGCTCTTGATATTGAATTGCCTGAATCTGAAATGAACGTTGTTTATGAAGAAGATGAAAATGACGAAAAAGCTGAAGATTACGTCGATGACAAGTTTTATTTAGGCAAAATAAATCCCCAGATCTGTGTCTGAGGATTTTTTATCGATTTATATAGTTACATTAAAAAGTAACAAAGAATGGGGAACTCCGGTTTCTTTGTCCAGAATACCAAAACACATGAATGGAGCCTGAACTCCACTAAAGTTCAGAATGCCTGCAGATATCACGGTTACTTTGCCATAAGAACCAATACCATTGAAGATCCTTTCCAGAGTCTCGTAATTTATATAGAGAGAAACATTGTTGAATCTGCCTTCAGACAGTTCAAGGTTCTTAATGAAAGTGACAGAATGTATGACACTGGTACTTCATACAAAGGCAAACTCTTTATTTACATGCTGGCTCAGACTATCAGAATGATGATGTGCGTTTGTGCTTCTAATCATAAGCCATATGGAAAGGTCTTACCTGGTGATTCTTTTGATAAAGCTATGCTTCAGATGCAGAAACTGCAGGCTACCAGACCTGCTGGAAGGGGTATTTACATAGTAAAAGAGAGCCCTAAAAAAACTAGAGATCTCTTTGAGACTTTTAAAATTCCTTTTCCTAAGAAACAGTTCAAAGATTAGTAACTATGATCTGCAGAGTTTAGGCTGGACATATTAAGAAACAGTATGCTGGCTTCAGATACCTTTGAAGGTGCAGGACATCTGGCACTGTTTTATTCTCTGTATAAAACAGCTCAGCTTAACCACATTGAATTTGAATCCTACTTGAGAAAAGTAATTTCTGTCATGGCAGAGCATATGTCACAGATAGAATTTGATAAGGACTCAAGAGGAACAATTACAGGATATAAATCTCACTCTATTCCAAGTGAGATTTTAGATAAACTGATGCAATGGAATATGGCTTAGTTTTTTGGTTCGTCAGAATTTATTTCTGACCATTTACGTAAAATTTCGTCCCATATATGTTCACCAGCATTCTTTATTCATCAGCTTGTTTACTGTATGACTGCTCGATCAGTTCCATCACATCGTCAATCTCTGACGTATGTTCAAAGAGCACCTCAACATCGCCATTGCCCCATCTTCCAAGACCAGTGATGTCCTTGCACAGCCCCTTTGGATCATGAATCTCCGAAAACTTCATATTCAAAGAAATTCGAAGACGCTGTTTCTGAACGACGATATCAACGAAATTGGTATCCAACTTGTAGGCGATATACAGCTTCTTAAACTCACGCTTCACCTCAGGAGACAGGTTGCAAATTCGTCTATCGAGCATATCAAAAAGCGTCCGTGTAAATGCATTGATATCGTAAGAGTCAATCGTGTATTTTTGGGCAGGCTTTTCCTCTACCTGATATGGTGCAAGTTCAGCAGCAGTAATCTCCGGATAAGTCCAGATCTGTTCTGCCTTTTCTGCCAGCAGCTTTGCTCGTTCTTTTATGTGCTGTTCATTCCATTCTGTCAGCTTTACCAGATAGGCATTAAGGCGAAGAGCGCTTTCTTTGAATCCACCTTCCATATCCATTTTTACCATAAATGGATTATCGCTCATTTCCGAGTTATACGCTGTTAGTGTCAGGTTCCCTATTGTGTGCAGGTAGGTTTTCTGAATCTCTTTCCAATTTGCGCCAAGCATAGTCTTCCACTCGTCACGTGGATTGCTGTTCTGTGGCATAATGTGTTCAATCGTATAATTCTCGATAATGATTGGAGCTTTGTTCCCATAGTTTTCAAGGTGGCTGAGAATGAAGTTTCTGGAACGCATATTGTAAATGTCACGGGACACAAACGCCTTCTCGAATTTCTCATCATCCGGGAACTCTTTATAGTCATCGCGCAATACGAAAAAGGCCTTAATAGAATTCATATAATCATAGGGCTTGATTTTATTACGCAGAGTTGCAAAAGTCTTATTAAGCGAATTCGGAGGAATGTCGCAGATGCTTCTACGAAATACATAACTGATGCACATCTTGATAATCTCAATAAGATCATCTTCCGTGATAACGCCCTCTGTGCAATCGTTATGCACTTTGAGCAAGAACGGGAATGCTACTTCCATGCGAAGATCGCCAATATCTGAGTACAAAGATTTTAAGACAGGCTTATCACTCCTGCGGAATACCATGTTTGTATAGTAGGTAGCATAGGTCAGCAGATCGGCACAAAGTTCCCGAATCGTGCTGAATTCGCAATTCAAGTGATAGGCTTTGAAGCCCTCATAAACCCGGTCGATCTTTGGGATGCGCGTAGTCTTCATCGTCAGGTAATCACGGAAAAATCTATCCATGACAGTGTCCTGCTTCTCATAATCAAAGAGCAACTCCATCGGTCTCCACATGTGCTCATATACATACCGCTGTTCTGAAGGTTCAAGTCCCATGAGTACATAGTTTCGAATGAGGTCAGATTCAGACAATTCCTTACCTGTAGAGTTCAAGCTTTCAAAAATTGCCTGTGCATCATCCACATTTCGGTCAAGTGTAATATTTACAATCTGAAGTCTACCGATAGCCTCATAGACATCTTTCGGTTGCAACTCCTTATTGGCTATTTTACGGACAAAAAAGTTATAGTTAGACAAGATGCGTGACAGACTTGGATCACTGATTGGCTTCTTCTCAACAAGACTTTTCAGCAGCTCGCGGTCAGTTTCTGTTAGAAGCAATTTGTATCTCTCGTCACCATCCTCATATTCATTCTTCAGAAGCATATTATCGATGCGACGAGCATTGGTGCCATCTTCCGGATGTTCTTCCGCATAGTCGCGGAGGGCAATCAGCAGCAAGCTCAGCGTGGTTAAACGCTGCTGCCCATCAATTATCATATATTTCTGAACACCGGTCGGCATTGCCTGCTCCGCAATATTTACGATAGAGCCGACAAAGTGACCGTCCTTATCCTTTTTCTGCATGTCAACGATATCATTCCAAAGGCGACTGCATTGTTCCGTCTCCCAACTGTAGTATCTCTGATATACAGGAATGAGAAACTGCTTATTTCCATTTAATATTGTGAAGATATTACCTTTTGTCGCATCCATTAGGTTAGTCCACCTTCTTTGTTCCGTATGGCGCAGGTTCTTCCGCTACCATCTGTAAATCCTGTGCTTTTTTACTGAAAGCCTCAGCATAGTTAACTACACAATGCTCCATATCGTTATTGTCTGTCCATAGCTCTCACTGTAGCATTACTGTGGCAACCGCATCATCCATGCCCTCCGGCGGATATTTATGTTTCTTAAGAAGTCTCTTAATCATCATGCGCATCTTGGCACGCGCTGAATCACGTTTTTGCCAATCGATGGTTCGATTCTTTCGGAGTGCCTCTGTAAGCTCTTTTATTATAGCAATCAGCTCATCATTTTCATAGAAGTCCTTAATCGCCTGCGGCTTGGTAAGAGCATCATAGAACGCCAGCTCATTTTCAGAGCGATTTTTGCGGTCATTTTCGTACCCCGACTCTGACGGTCAAATGCCCGGAAATACAGCACTTTTTCGGCGGTCAGTCCTTAGCGCGTGACATCAATGCTACCGTCTCTACGTGAGATGAATATGGGAACATGTCAAAGCCCTGTACTTCCTCTATTTCAAAACCGTTGTCATGAAGTGTCTTCAAATCGCGCTCTAAAGCCTTTAATGAGCAGAATATATAGGCAAGTTTTAGCGGAGACTTTAATTTTGCCAGAGCTCTGCAGGCATCCTCTCCGATACCTACTCTTGAAGGATCACAGATGATCGAGGCGATGTCCTTTTTCTTTATAAGAGAACCGATAACATCTCTGATGTCCCCGACAATAAAATCCGCATTGCTGATATTATTCAACTTTGCATTATCTTCGGCAGCTTTTATTGATTCAGGTACAATCTCAACACCAGTCACTTTCTTAAAGTTCTCAGACAGAGGTAAAGTCATGGTTCCTACACCGCAGCAGAGATCAAGAGCTGTTTTATTACTGTCTCTACCACAGAAAGACACAGCCTTCTTGTACATTATTTCAGCCACAGGGTAATTCACCTGCAGAAAAGTAAACGGACCTGCCTTATAGTTAAAACCGCAAAGCTCAAGAGTGATCTCTTCCTTACCCGATATCAGTATCATTTTTTCTGACAGGATCTTGTTTGAATTACTTTCATTCACATTAAGATACAGTGAATCAACCCTGTCTTTAAACTGAGATCTCAGTCTGTCTATAAAAATCTCTGAAGGCGCTTCTGACACCACTAAAACAGCCATTTTTTCTTTTATGGTGTCACGCAGAAGTAAAGAGCGCAAAAGGCCTTTCTGTGACTTTTCATCATATACAGATATGTTCTCACCAGTAAAAAAGGAACAGAGATCATTTGCAAATGAAGAGAACCACAAAGGTTCTAATGAACAGCATTCCACTGCTACAACCTCGTGGGAATGAACCTTATAAAAGCCGTTTACGACCTTTTCATTCAAAAATGCAAAATAACGTATGCTCTTATAGCGTGATGGAACCGAAAGATCTGCTCTCTGAACTGTTTTTAAATTACAGCTGTCAATGCCGGCTCTCTTTAGGGCCTGAGCAATCATTTCCTGTTTGCGTTTTAAAGTGCCTTCATAGCTTATAGGTCCAAAAGACATCACAGACTGTAGCGATTTGTCCTTATAGTCGACTCTGTCAGGAGATTTCTCAGTGATACTGATTACTGTACCAGGTCGTCTTTTAGAGCCGTTTGCAAAAGGATCACCTATTTTTGCAAGAACAGTTTCTCCGTCGATCACACCTTCAAGGTAGATTTCACTGTTTTCAAAATAAGCTATACCCTGACCTTTGTCGTTTAACTTTTCAACATAAAGTTCAACTGGATCTCTGTACTCTTTAAAAGCGATCTGTTTTATATTTTTAGACATGATTAAAAGCGTTTCGTGATTATTTTTTGCGTTGTCACTGAATTTTTTCTAAGTTTACACTAAGATTGAATGCATAAGATTAACATATACAAAGTTTTAAACAAAAAGGATCATCCTATGAGTAAGAATTTAATTCTAATTGGATATACTTGTCTTGGAATGTTGTGTGCAGCTACTTTAAATGCCTGCACCAATCCAGTTTCAGAAGCTGGTACGGTTAACACTTATTATGAAGGTACCATTACCGGTATTGAAGCAATTGATATTGCCAATAAAAAGAACGATAACACCTCAAATACTATTTTAGGTGCCGTAGGCGGAGCTCTTTTAGGAAATCTTATAAGCAAAAACAGCACCGGCACTGCCGTAGGCGCGGGATTAGGAGCCTTAGCAGCAGGTTCCGCATCAAAATACATGGACAGACATGACGGTGTAAGATTAACCATTGATTCAGACAATGGTCCTTTGATTGTCGATATGCCATTCTCATGCAAATATGCTGTAGGCAAAAAGGTACGTTTAATCTCAGGTAGCTCACAAGGATCTGTAATGGTAAAACAGAACGGACGTTATGTAACAGCAACTGAAGACAGCTATACTAAGTGCCCTGCTGTTTACAATGCAATTAAAAACAATTAGTCTTTTTTGGAAGGATTAAGTGGTGGCCCATTCCTGACTTGAACAGGAGACCAAACGATTATGAGTCGTCTGCTCTAACCAACTGAGCTAATGGGCCATTGTTCGAGGGGTTATTTTACAGGTTACCCTCTCTCCCGTCAAGATTTTAAATCTTTACTCAAAATCTCCTTCTGGATCTGAGTGTACTCAGATAAAGCATCCATCTTACCTTGGCTCATCTCCACACTAAGGATTTTGGCTCTGTCTTTTAGAGGCTTTGTTATAACTTCACTTAAGATATCTGCAAAATACTCTATTCTGTCCACATAAGGGATCTCCCTAATCTCACCACCTGATTCAAAGGTAAGATTCAGTGGAGCACTGATTAACAGCCTTACAATCTTTTCATAAGCTGTCTGGCGAGTCTGTTCAATGAATTTAGCTGGAGTTATATCAGGAGTTTTTGCAATGATCTTTAATAAACCTTCTAACTCATCTGCACCCTTTACGCCTAATCGTTTGCACAAAGCTACAAACTCATCTAGTGCAAACTCTCTTTGTACATTAGAGACCACAGTAGGCTGCTGAATAATAAAGGCCATGAGTTTTCTCATAGGAGTTTTAAAGAAGTCCCTTGAGACCTCATTTTTAGCAATCTGTTCCTGTTCTTTTTTCTCTTGAGCTACATAAGCTCGAGGCTGTTCAACATGAGTTTGCTTTAGCATGTCATAAAGCTGATTTTCAGAAATGCCTGATGGCTTTGAGAGCAACTTTAAAGCAACCGACTGTAATGAAACTAAAGGAATAGCTTTAATCAGCTTTATGGTGTCTGAGATAAAGTTTGATAAAGAATTAGGATCTTTTAAATCATAGCTTTGAGACTTATGTACTATCAAAAACTCTGGATAGCTCATAGCTTCATCTAAGAACTTTACAAAAGCACCTAAGCCTTGCTCTCTTACTAAAGAATCAGGATCATGCTCTGGAGGCAAGAATGCAAAACGAATTTCTTTACCATCCTGCAAAATTGGAGTTACCGTTTCTAAGGCATGCCAAGCAGCATGACGACCTGCGCTGTCTCCGTCATAACAGCACACAACTTTGTCAGTGTAACGGAACATCTCTTTAATCTGCTCAGGTGTAGTTGCTGTACCTAATGAAGCTACAGCATAGGTACAACCAGCCTGTCGCACTGAGATCACATCCATATATCCTTCAACAACCACAATACGTGGTGGACGGTTGTTATTTGCTTTTAAGACCTCATATAGGCCAAATAACTCATTACGCTTACGGTAAATAGGAGTTTCTTTGGTGTTCATGTACTTAGGCTTGTCATCGCCCATGGTTCTGCCACCAAAACTGATGATCCTGCCTCGTCTGTCAAAGATAGGGATCATGACACGGTTACGGTACATAGAGTGCACACCGTAGTCGTTGCGCACTAACATACCTAAATCAATTAACTTCTGCTCTGTTTTAGGATCCTGACATAACCTTTCTTGCAAAAAATGAGGATTTTTAGGAGCAAAACCTAAGCGACACTTTAAGATAGTATCTCGTGTCAAACCACGATTTTTTGAAAAATACTCAAGACCAGGAGTGCCTTCAGGTGAGTTTAATACCTGAGTATATAAGGTCGCACATCTGTCCATGAGGTCGTAATACTCTTTTTGCAGATCGACTTCTTCTTTGGAACGGGTATTAGTTGTGTCATATTCAACGGTTAAACCTGCATTTTGAGCAATTTCTTCAACTGCCTCAGGAAAACTCAGGTTCTTTAATTTCATGATGAAATCAATGACGTTGCCATGCTCTTTACAGCCAAAACAGTAAAACATCTGCTTTGCTGGTGTGACACTAAATGAGGGAGTCTTCTCATGATGAAATGGACAGCAGCAGGTATAGTTTGCGCCTGACTTTTTTAAAGTTACATACTGACCTATGACCTTTTCAATAGGAACATTTGGCAGTAACTTTTCGGTAATAAAACTTTTCTTGATAAACGGCATGGCAAACTCTTTAAGGTATCTCTTAATACTGTCTTACATCTCTGATTTTTAACAGCATTTTACTTAACATAAAGTTAACGATTACTGTGTATTATATGAACATTCAGGTTGTCTTGATAGCGACTAATATAACCGACAATTAATACAAAAATGGTAGAATAGTGTCAAAAAATACGAATTTTAAGAACTTTTTTTAATATTTCCCAAATTTAAGCTGTTTTAAAGCTACGATAATTGCACTTTTACGGAAAACAAATGTCTACATACATCTTTGGTGATCTTCACGGCTGTTATGATGAATTTACAGCTCTTTTGAAAAATATCAACTACAACGAAAACGAAGATGAACTAATCTTTACAGGTGATTTAATTGGAAGAGGTCCAAAGCCTGTTGATACTTTAAATTTAATCACTGCGTTAAAGGCAAAACACCCAGGACGAATTCACTCTGTTTTAGGCAATCATGACTTAAACTTTTTAGCTGTCTTCTATGGCTATCACAAAGCCAAAGCTAAAGATAATTTAGATGTGCTCCTAAACGCTCCAAAGCTTAATGACTATATTGAGTTTTTTAAAAGCACCCCCCTTTTATATGTTGATCCTGAGAAAAAAATAGCTGTAGCTCATGCTGGTATCTATCCTAAATGGACAATTGATGAAGCGCAAAAACACACCAATGTCATTTCAAAAGTATTAAAAGATCCTCTGCATACAAAAGTCTTATTAGCAAATATGTATGCAGATCATCCTGATCATTTTGAAGAGCAAATGCTGTCCTCAGATCTTAACTACTGGAGATTTATCGTAAGCGCCTTTACAAGAATGAGATTATGCTCAAAAGAACTTGTACTCGATTACGGTCATTCAGACTGCACTGTAATTGAGGCTCAAAAGGACAATATCTATCCTTGGTTTAACTTTGGTTCTCCTTTTGAATACAAAAGGGAGAACTTTACGCTGTTCTTTGGTCACTGGGCAGCTTTAAATGCTCAATGTGACAGAGAACATGTTGTAGCTTTAGATACTGGCTGTGTTTGGGGCGACAGACTTTCCTGCTACGCACTCGAAAAACAAGAAAAAATTTCAGTTTTATCACTTCAAAAGAAAAGAGAATCTAAATAGTTAGATTTTTCTACTAACATTTTACTTAGTTAACATCTCATCTTCTAAAGCAGTATTTTGTTTTAATACTGCTTTTTTATTTATTTTCAATAAATTAAATAAAATTTTTGAAATTTTATTTCATTATCATCTTTATCACTTCTAAAGACTTATCATTTTGTTGATCATTTTTGTGCATAATTTTAATTTTTTACACAAATTTGAAATTTAATAAATTTGTTTTAATAATAATCTAACATTTTAGTTTTACTATAACAAGCTAGGATCATTCTAGTAAATAATTCACCTTTTACATACATTTAAACATATAAGTTATGTTAAATCATAACAATCGTACAAGCTTGAGTAAGTGCACTTAAGGTGTACAGATATACGTAAATAACTATGGTGTTCATTATGGAAAAAACAGAAAAAATCATCCGCACAGCTATATTCTCATCTGTAGGATATCTATGTGCTGGAATTGCAGTTTCTCTTTTTGCAGGTATTAACCTCTGGTCTCAATTTTTAGAAACCGATGAAACTGTGTTTTCACTTGCAGTGGTTCTAACTTTCATACTCTCTGCAATTGCAGGTATTGTGCTAATTCGTTATCTGGTACCAAAGATTGGCGCTAAGACTGTTTATGAACAGGATATCTTAGTTGCCATGATTGGAATGCTCTTTATTGCACTTGCAATTAACATCGCCATGCTCTTTGTAGGCGTCATAGTCTGCACTGGTGCTTTAGCAGTGTTCTTCTATGAGAACTTTACAAGACAGTTAAACTTTGTAAAAGAGCTCAATCACTCAAAGCTTAATCAGCGTAAACAAAGCAATTATAAAGTCTTTTACCTTTCAGGATGGGCACTAGGACCTATCATTGCAGTACTTGCTATCTCTATTTTTTCAAACCTAATTGGAGTTCTTACTTTAAGAATTCTCTTTGCCCACTTTATCGTGATCTCTTTTTGGTTATGGATACAGCGTTTAGGTGTTCATGAGGCATTTGAAGATGCACCTACTGCTCTTTTAGCTCATCTGCAAGAAAATGCATCAACTAATGTGGAAACAACTGCTGATATTACTACTAAAGAGACTTCAACTGACAAAGCTTACATACAAGATGGCAATAAGAGTCATGATGCTACTGCAAAGGACAATAAAGATACTTCTGTGGACAGTAATGAAAAGGTAAAGGTCTCTTCTTGTAATTCTTCAGATAAGACAGCCCAAACAGAGTCTAATGTGACAGACAAATCTCAGAATAACTAAAGGATAACAAATGAAAAACGTTTATAAACTCCTGATGCTATCTGTACTGTTACTAGCATCGCCTTATGCCCTTGCAGAAGAACCTTTATTTACAAGATACACTTTCTATGGCATTCGCTATGAGATGATTATCTTTGCGCTAATGTTAGTAGGCGTTGCAGTCTTTTACACCAAGACCATGAAGGTAGCTATCATCGGGCTACTCTCATTGTGCTTTTATAAATACGAATTTACTGACGGCTTTTCTGTAATAAAAAAACTAATTGGCTATGTAAATACTGATGGTCAATTTGTAAGTGGCTCTTGGAATACTTATCTAAACCTAGCTTTAATGCTACCTGGATTCTCAGTATTAGCAAAAGTATTCGAAGACTCAAAGTTGCCTTCAATAATTCCCCGTTTCTTGCCTAAAGGTCACTGGGGTGGCTTTGCACTCTTACTGTGTATCTTTGTACTAAGTACCTTCTTAGATAACATTGCAGCAGCTATGATTGGTGGTTCAATTGCCATGATCGTATTTAAAGGCAAAGTACATATCGGTTTTGTCGCTGCAATTTGTGCAGCCTCAAACGCAGGTGGTGCAGGCTCCGTCGTAGGAGATACCACAACTACTTTAATCTGGATCTTTGGTAAAGATCCTTTGGTTTTAGCACATGCTTTCTTACCTGCAACTGTAGCTATACTAGTAGTAGCTTACTTTGCTTCAAAACAGCAGGAAAAATACCATCCTATTACTACAGAAATAGAGAGCAACATCACTGTCGATAAAAATAAACTCTCGGTTGTAGGCTTAATCTTAATTGGTGCTATCAGCTTTAATTATTTCTTTGAGTTCCCGGCTTTAGGTATCTGGATTGCAATTATCTTAGGAGAGATCATTACAAGAGTTGATCTTAGAGTTGTAAAGTCATCCTACGAGAGTACTGTCTTCCTGGTTGCTTTAGTATTCTGTGCAGAATTAGTGCCTATTGAATCAGTTCCTGATGCTTCCATTCTATCTACCATGGCTATAGGTTATGTTTCAGCTGTATTTAACAACATCCCATTAACGCAGCTGTGCCTAATCAAGGGTGGTTATGACTGGGCACTTATTTCCTATGCTGTAGGCTTTGGTGGCTCTATGATCTGGTTTGGCTCATCAGCAGGTGTTGCAGTCTGCGATATGTTCCACAAAGCTCGCAGCTTCGTTAACTGGTTACGTTATGGCTGGCATATACCATTTGCCTTCATGGTAGGCTTTGGTGTTTACCTTCTAGTTTTAGGATGGGATCCTATGAAGGGCAATCCACCAGATCAGATGCCAGAACCTGTTTCATATTCACAGAGTATTGGTAACAGTCAGATCCACAATGCAAAGCATCATGATGCTCAAGATCTAAAAGTAGAACAGGTAGAAAAAGAATAAAAGATTATAAGTAAGGCAGTTTTTAGGGAGCATCAATGCTCCCTATTTTTTTTATTTAATCCAGGTTTGGAAGTGGTAGTCAAATCCACACTTGTCTGAATGGAAAGCTACATCATCATGTAGTTTAAATGGATATTTAGTAAAATCAGGGAATTTAGTGTCGCCTGCAAATTCCTTGTCGATAGTAGTCAGATGCAGAGTTGATGCTAATGGTAAAGCCTCAGCATACATACGAGCACCACCTAATACCATCAGAGTCTTATCTCCTACAAGATCTATTGCCTCTGCTAGTGACTTTACTACAGTAAGACCTTCAACCTCTTTTGTGAAGGTTGAACTTACCATGATGTTCATTCTGTTTGGAAGAACACGACCAATAGACTCAAAGGTTCTTCTGCCCATAACTACAGGGTGTCCTGTAGTTATTTCTTTAAAGTGCTTAAGATCTTCGGACAAATGCCAAGGGATCTGACCTTCATTGCCAATAACAAAGTTCTTTGCTATCGCTACAATAATTTGAATATCGGCCATGATTAGTTCCTATAGATAAACTCTGGACCTTCATCATCGTCAAAATCGTCATCATCGCGATTATTTTCACGAACTTCAGGCTCAGTCCAGATGAATTCTTCAGCTTTTGGCTTCTCAGGCTCTTCAAGCTCTTTTTGCTTAACCTCATCCACAAGATCTTGTAGTGCATAGATAAGATCATTTACACCGGTCTTAGCTAGACCTGAAATGATAAAGGTTCTCTCAGGCTTTACTTCAACAGATGATGCGATCTTCTCTAAAATTTCCTGAGCTTCTTCTTCAGTACCTAAATCAACCTTGTTAGCTACTAACCAGCGAGGCTTGTTGTAAAGCTCATGAGCGTACTGCTTAATCTCATTTTCGATGATATTAGCGTTTTCTACAGGATCAGAACCATCAATAGGATGGATATCTACTAAGTGAACTAAAACACGGCAACGCTCTAGGTGCTTTAAGAAGCGATGACCAAGTCCTGCGCCTTCTGATGCGCCTTCAATAAGGCCAGGAATATCCTCAATTACAAAAGAACGTCCCTGTGAAGTTTTAACTACACCTAATGATGGGACTAAGGTAGTAAAAGGATAATCAGCAACCTTTGGTTTTGCAGCTGATACTGCTCTTACAAAGGTAGATTTACCGGCATTAGGCAGACCTACTAAACCTACGTCTGATACTAACAGCATCTCAAGCTTTAACTGACGACGCTCACCTGGAGTACCGTTAGTCTTCTGTCTTGGAGCCTGATTAGTAGCTGACTTGAAGTGAGTATTACCAAAGCCATGACGACCGCCACGAGCTACGCATAATACATCCCCTTCTTTTCTAAGATCACCGATAACCTCACCAGTTGCTACATCGGTTACTCGTGTTCCTACAGGAACTAAAAGGATCTTGTCCTCTCCGCGAGCACCAGTACAATCAGCAGTACCGCCGTTTTCACCACGACCTGCCTGATAAAATTTAGTAAATCTATAATCAACTAAAGTATTGAGATTTACGTCAGCTTTCATGTAAACGTCGCCACCGTCACCACCGTCACCACCATTAGGGCCACCACGAGGCACGTACTTTTCACGTCTAAAGCTAACAATACCGTTACCACCATCACCAGCTTCTACGCGGATTATGGCTTCATCAACGAATTTCACCTTATGATCCTCCAGATTACAAGATGGCAGCAGGTATGCGCCACTTTACTTATTTGATACTGATAAAAAAATCAATACAGACTAAAAAGGCCCGCATCTGCGAGCCCTTTTATTGTAAACCAAATTCGGTATTACTGCTGAGTCTCAACGATCTCAACGAACTTGCGGCCCTTAGCGCCACGAGTTACGAAGGTAACTTTACCGTTTGCCTTAGCAAATAATGAATCATCCTTTGCTAAACCAACGTTTGCACCTGCGTGGAAGTGTGTACCGCGCTGACGAACGATGATGCTACCAGCTGATACAGTCTCACCAGCGTAAGCTTTAACGCCTAAACGCTGAGCATTGGAATCGCGGCCGTTACGAACGGAACCACCAGCTTTCTTGTGTGCCATTTATTCCTTTCTCCTAACTAAATTACTGCTGAATACCAGTAATCTGTAAATCGGTAAACCACTGACGATGGCCAGTAACCTTCTGGTGGTGCTTACGACGACGGAACTTAACAATCTTAACTTTCTCGCCACCGTGTGCGCCTAAAACCTTAGCGGTAACCTTTGCACCATCTAAGTATGGAGCGCCAACTTTGATATTGGTGCCATCTGATACTAATAGAACTTTATCTAGTTCGATATCGCTGCCAGCCTGGGCATCGAGTAGCTCAACGCTTAGCACGTCGCCCTCGGAAACCTTGTGCTGCTTGCCGCCGCAAAAAATAACTGCGTACATGCTCAAACTCCGGGTAAATGCAGGAGTTCTGCTCCCGCAATCAATTAAAACTGTGCCCACTTGGGGCGATAATGGGTCATTATTTTACAGACAAAATAAGTAAATTGCAAGTCTTCTGACAAGACTTGCACTTATTAATTATCTCTGGATTACGCTTTTTCATTAATACATGTAGTTTAATGCATTAATCGACCTACAAAAAGCGGTATGAATTTTATAGCTTATTCAGTGCAATTTCAAGATTTTTATTAATTCATGCACTAATCACTCATTATTCGATGTTACAATTACACTATCTTATGAGAGTTATAGCATGTATACAGTTGATAATGAAATAAAAAACGACTTAGATAAAGTCGAAGAAAACCTATCTACACTCCTGTCAGGTTCTGCCTATGAAGCAAATGTAAATGCAATGTGCCAACATGTAGTAAAAGCTGGAGGCAAAAGAATCAGACCTAGATTATCAATCTTATCCTGGCATGCCTTAAACTCACAGAATAATTCTCAAAACTATGAAAGAATGCTTAAGTTTGCCTCAGCAACCGAGCTTCTTCATACAGCAACACTAGTTCATGACGATGTCATCGATAAAGCAACTATAAGACGTGGTGTAAGCACTTTAAATGATACAGAAGGCAATCATGCTGCTGTATTAGCTGGTGACTACTTATTTACCCGTTGTTTCTTCTGCTTGCATGATGTTCAAGAACCCAAGCTTTTCTCTCTAGTCAATGAGACCCTTGCTGCCTTAGTAATGGGTGAAATCAATCAGCTTCATAATCAGGGAGATTTAAATATCTCAATTCAAGATTACGAACAGACTATCTATTGCAAAACAGGTGCCCTCTTTGAACTTACCACCTCAGGTATTGCAGTTTTAGAAAAGGCTCCAGAGAACATTGTTAATGCTTTAAAAGAGTATGGCAAACAGTTAGGTATTGCCTTTCAGGTAGCAGATGACATGCTAGATTATTCTTCTAGTACTCAAACTTTAGGCAAGTCTATAGGTGAAGATCTTGAAGATGGCAGAATTACCTTACCTTTAATTTTAGCTTTAAAGAACACCTCTGATAGAAAGTCTCTTGAAAAAGCCATTAAAGATTGTGATTTAGCAAAGGTATTAACCTTTATTAAAGAAACTGACTCTTTATCTAAATGTCGAAATTTTGCTTTTGAAGCTGTCGAAAAAGCTAAAAAAGCTTTAGAGATTTTAGAGGATTCACCTTATAAAGAGATGCTAGTTGAACTTGCTAAAAAAGCAGCTAACAGATCAAAATAACTATACGCAATGCTCTAGTTATTCTTTTAAAACCACTGCTGTGGCTTTTATTATCTTATCTGGTATCAGACAATGAATTCTAGCCTACACCTTAGCACTAAATAATAATACCATGCAGATGGTCAACTTCGTGCTGTACGATCTGAGCAGAAAAGCCTGATAACTTCTTAGACTTCTTTTTGAACTTATGATCTTCATACTCAACTACAATGCTCTTGTAACGAGTTGTCTTTCTTACACCTTCTAAAGATAAACAACCTTCTTCAGTTTCATAAGGGTCATGTTTTTCTACAATCACAGGATTATACATAATCACCAAAGTCTGATGGATGTTAACTGCAATAATATTGAGTGAATGACCAATCATGTTAGCTGCAAGTCCTACACAGTTTTCACTGTTATGCTCTAGAGTATCTAATAAATCTACAGCTACCTGTTTGTCTTTAATGGAGGCGTTAACACTTGGGATCTTTAAGAACTCTTCGTCTTTGACAATATCTCTAATCATGTTTTGCTCTTTAAATTCTTTACGGTTTTAGTTTTTTACTTGCAAAAAAGGCCTAGTCATCACTGAGAAGGCCTTTTAGCTTTAATTTGTTTACTAAAGATTAATCAGCAAATGGATCATCTAAGTAAATGGTCTGATCTCTTTCAGGACCGGTTGATAAAATTGCAACCTTAGCACCTGATAACTCTTCTAGACGTTTGATGTACTTCTGAGCATTTACAGGTAAGTCTTCCCACTTGGTTACACCAAAGGTTGACTCTTTCCAACCAGGCATTGACTCATATACAGGAGTTATACCTTCATACTCGTGAGCTGATAAAGGAGGTAACTGACGAATTGAACCGTCCTTCATCTTGTAAGCAGTACAGATCTTAACTTCATCCATACCGTCTAATACGTCCATCTTCATTAAAGCTAAACCTGTTAATGAATTGATGGTTACAGCACGACGCATTGCAACAGCATCATACCAGCCAGTACGACGTGGACGACCAGTTACCGCACCGAACTCAGCACCGCGCTTACGGATACCTTCACCTACTTCGTCATTTAACTCTGTAGGGTATGGACCGCCACCTACACGAGTGGTGTAAACTTTAGCGATACCTAAAACATAATCAATATCTAAAGGACCTGCACCAGAACCGGTAACACAGCCACCAGCTACAGTATTTGATGAGGTAACAAATGGGTAGGTACCATAATCGATATCTAAGAATGTACCCTGAGCGCCCTCAAATAAGATCTTCTTATTTGCCTTACGACCTTCAGCTAAGATCTCTGAAACATCAGCTACCATCGCTAATAAACGATCACGGATACCTTCTACATAAGCTAAAACAGACTCATATGAAACCTCAGGCTCATTGTAGTAATTCTTTAACATGAAGTTTCTGTAATCTAATAAGCTCTTTAGGCGAGACTTAAAGTTCTCCATATCATAAAGATCACCTACGCGAACACCTCTACGAGCAACCTTATCCTCATAGCATGGACCGATACCACGACCTGTAGTACCGATAGCATTCTTACCACGTAGTTTCTCAGCACCTTTATCGATAGCAGGATGAATTGGTAACAATAAAGCACTAGCGCCTGATACCTTAATTCTCTTTTCTACATCTTCAACGCCAGCCTTATTTAACTCCTCGATTTCTTCGAAAAGAGCACCAGGGTTCACTACGACACCAGATCCGATAAGGCATAAGCATGATTTGTGTAAAATTCCTGATGGAACTAAACGAACCACTACCTTCTTATTGCCTACAACTAAGGTGTGACCTGCATTGTTGCCACCCTGGCTGCGAACTACTATGTTAGCCTTTGAAGTTAATAAATCAGCGACTTTACCTTTACCTTCGTCGCCCCATTGTGTACCAAGCACAATCACATTGTTAGGCATTATTTATTCCTCGTTGAAGAACCCTAGTTGTAAAAAAAATTCACCGAACTTAAGATTATACATAATTATGGTTTACTTGTACCATTTGCATCATTAAAGAATTTGAAAAATTCACTATCTGGCTGTAATACAAGTGTATCTTTACCCTTCATTGAATTCTTATAAGCGTCCATTGAACGTAAGAACTCAAAGAGTTTTGGATTCTGTTTGTAGGCTTCAGCATAAATTCTGGTAGCTTCAGCATCACCTTCACCGCGTAGTGAGCGAGCCTGTCTTTCAGCTTCTGCAATCTTCACTACAACTTCTCTATCAGCATGAGCCTTAATTGCCTCAGCTTCTTTGCGACCCTGTGATCTGTGCAATTTAGCTACAGCATCACGCTCAGCTCTCATACGCTGATAAATAGAATTTGAAACCTCTGGAGGTAAGTTAATCTGTTTGATACGCACATCAACAATCTTGATTCCTAAAGCTTTAGCAGATGCACCGATGTCTTTTAGTGCATTCTGCATCACTTCATCGCGCTTTGACTGACTTACAGTAGCCTCAGGAGTTGTCTCCTGGGTATTAGCAGCAATCTCAGTAGTGTTGTCGGCTGCAGCCTCATTTTGAGAATTATCAACAACTGTATCAAAATCACTCTCTTCTAGAGCTGCATCCTGCCCATTGTTCTGACCTGACACGATCTCATGAATAGTCAAACGACCGATCTGACTTCTTAAAGAGTTGTTAATACGTCTGCGTAATAACTCTTCTGCCTGTAACTTATTGCCACCTGCGGTGGTTAAATAATAAGTTGCAGCATCTAAAATCTGCCACTTAACATAAGAGTCGATGATCACATCTTTTTTCTCTGAAGTTACGAATCTGTCAGCTGATGAGCTGATAGTCTGAATACGTACATCAAGATCTTTTACATGATCAATAAATGGAGCTTTGATATGCAGACCAGGATCGACAATATTAAGCTTACCATCTGAATTTCTTAGAACTTTACCGAATCTTGTAACGATGCCCTTTGAGCCTTCGTTTACTACATAAAGACTGTTAAAGCCAATAAAACCTAAAACCACTACTACAATCAGCAGCAGATTAAGCAATCCCTTATTCATTATCTTCCCCTCCTGCTTGAAGTACCGTAGCTATTTTGAGTGCTCTCTGACAGAGGTGGATACTGCTCCTCTGTTCTTAGTGGTACCTGCTGTGTGGTTGAACTTGGTGAAGTTGTAGCAGGTGTAGAGCTTGAGCTCTGGTTGTTCTCAGTCTTTTCTCTCTCAGTGTTTGTATTTGACTGAGGCATTGGCAGATATAAAACAGGAGATGAACCTTTAGGTACATCTAAGAAGATCTTTTGGCTCTTGCCTAGAACTTCCTGCATGGTCTCAAGATAAATTCTAGTCTTGGTAATATCAGGAGCTGCATTGTACTCAGGTAATACCTTTTCAAAGCGAGCAACCTCACCTTCTGCCTTTAGCACTACCTGTGAGCGGTAAGCTTCAGATTCTTGTTTAATTCTCTGAACCTGACCTTCAGCTTTTGGTAAGACCTCATTAGCATAAGCTTCAGCTTCTCTCTTGTAACGCTGCTCATCTTCCTGAGCTGCAATAGCATCATCGAAAGCTTCTTTTACCTGATCTGGAGCTCTTGCTGGTAAGAAGTTAACATCAACAATGGTAAGACCTGTGTTATAAGGTTGAATAATAGAGGTTAGAAGTTCTCTAGTGTTCTGACGCACCATCTCACGACCTGAGGTTAGAATATCATCCATTAAGGTATGACCTACCACATAACGCAAGGCGCTGTCTGTTGCTTCTAATAAGGTATTATCAGGATTTACTACAGAGTATAGATATTTAACAGGATCAGAAATTCTGTACTGAACATCCATCTCTACGATAACTACGTTTTCATCTTCTGTAAGCATGGTACCAGATGACTGAATTGAGCGAACCTGCTCAATATCTACTACATTTACAGTATCAATGCCTGAAAATTTCCAGCGCAGACCTGAATCTACAACATCGTAGATTTTACCGAATCTTAAAACTACGCCCTTTTCAGCTTCCCTTACAGTATAAAACCCTGTAAAGATATAGAAGCCTAGCGCAATTACAGCAACTAGCGTAAAGACGTTCAATCCAGAAGCTGGAGCTTTACCACTTTTTGTAGAAGAACGTTTTCCATTTAAACCTAAAAGATCTTTTAATGCTTTTAAAAGACCTGACAGTAAATCGTCTGTAGAGGAACTTCTTCTCTCACGACCCCAAGGATCTTGAGAAGATTGTTCTCTCTTCTTTTCTTCATCTGAAGAATTATTTGAGCCAGGAGCATTCCAGCCCATAAGATCTTTATTATTTTCCATATTTCTAGTTCACTGAGTCAAAATCAAATTCATTGCTCTGTACCCAAGGCTTTTTCTCTTGCATACAGGTATCAGATAAGGCACCATTGGTTTTACTGTCGATAATTGCAGCATCTACTGCTGTAATTTTTACATCCAAAAGACAGTTACCATTTTCATCATATTGTTCTGAATCAACAGCATTTGATGCATACAGTAAGCTTCTTAATTTGCCGTGACGCCCGTCTATCTTAACAGTAAATTCGCACAAATTATCAGATAAAAGCTCACTTACGGCTGATAATAATTTATCAATACCAAAACCTGTAAGAGCACTCACATATACACGGTGAGGAGCGCCATTATCATCTCGGATAATCTCATCGGCACTGTCTTCAATAAGATCGGCCTTATTGTAGACAACCAAAGTTTTAATATCCTCTGCTCCTACTTGTTTTAAAACAGCATTTACAGCTTCGATATTAGATTCTTTGTGCTCATCTGAGGCATCCACAACATGTAACAGTAAATCAGCCTGAGCAGTCTCTTCTAGAGTACCTCTAAAAGCTGCAACTAAATCATGAGGTAAATGACGAATAAAACCTACAGTATCAGCAAATACAGCTTTACCAATTACAGGTAATTCTACAGTTCTCAATGTAGGATCTAATGTTGCAAACAACTGATTAGCAGCATAGACATCTGAATTTGTAAGTCTATTAAACAGTGTTGATTTGCCTGCATTGGTATAACCTACAAAAGACACTACAGGAACTGCATTCTTTTTTCTAAGACTTCTGTTCTGTTCACGTCTTAAAGCTACCACATCAAGATCTTTTTTAATGGCAGCAATTCTTTCTCTTAATGCACGTCTGTCTAACTCGATCTGAGTTTCACCAGGACCGCCTCTTAAACCGAAACCACCTTTCTGTCTTTCAAGGTGAGTCCAGCCTCTTACAAGTCTGGCCTGTTCATACTGCAACTGAGCTAACTCAACTTGCAATTTACCTTCATAGGTTCTAGCTCTTTGCGCAAAGATAGTCAGGATGAGAGCAACTCTATCCATAACTCTTACACCAAAAGCTTTCTCTAAATTTCTTTCTTGGGCAGGAGTAAGTTTGTTATTAAAGATTACAGTCTGAACTTCATAAGCTTTGACTGCATCGGATACTTCGACCACTTTACCTGAACCGATAAAAGTACTTGGATCAGGCGCTTCGCGCTTACAAGAAACGCAAAAAACTACATCTCCTCCGCCAGACTCAGCTAGGAGTTGTAGTTCTTTTAAATCTTCTTGTGATTGGGCCTGAGGTAACTCGACATGCACAAGTAGTGTTGAGCCTAAAGACTCAAACTCTGATTGAGGCATTAGAATATTATCTCAAACTCTAAATTATTCTTCAGCTACAGGAGCTTCTTCTTCCTTGTCTTCAGCTGGGCTGATGGTTACTGCACGAGCAGGAACAATTGTAGAAATTGCATGCTTGTATACCATCTGGCTTACTTGATTCTTTAACAGGATAACGAACTGATCGAAAGACTCAACCTGTCCCTGTAATTTGATGCCATTTACAAGATAAATTGAAACAGCAATGCGATCCTTACGTAATGCATTTAAGAATGGATCCTGAAGTGACTGTACTTTAGCCATATTATTATGTCCCTTAATTATCGTTATTCTGAACGGGAAGCTAACTACAACAGCTGATACTTCTAACGAGCTCTCTTAGCTGTTTGTTTTGCTATCGTCATAGCTTAAAAAAAAATCGATCTTAAAAAATATGTTTCCATAAAACTGGAACATTGGTAGTTTAACAGTAAAAGGAAAACTTTCACTGTCATTTTTACCATAAATGAATGAAAAAAATCTATTTTTTTCATTCAAGCATCAAAAAAGAGCGTTTGATCTCAAAATGAGAGTGTTTAGCTTATTTTTGATAACTACTCTTAACATCATAAACGACCTCTTGCAAACCTTCTGCTACAGGGATCTTGCCTTTAAAGATACGCAGTAACTGATTTGAAAAAGGTAACCAGAATTCATGCATTTCACTAACAGAAGGCATTGCCTCTGCTAACTTAGCCTGTTGAATAAATGCATTGGCATATTCATCATTAAAAATATCTGGATCGTCTAAGAGTTTTAATGAAGCAGGAATTTCACCTGTTAGCTTAAACCTTGATTTTGAGTATTTATCTTGAGTTAAAAACTTAGCTAACTTTACAGCTGCATCGTAGTCTTTTGCCCAGTGAGAAATTGCAAAGCCTCTTACACCTAAAAAGCCTGCCATCTGTTTACCTTCACTGTTTACAGGAAGTGGAGCTGTAGCAAAATCGATACTGCACTTTTTAGCAGTACCTACATCCCATGACCCTAGGATAGTAGCTGCAGCTCTACCCTGACAGAACATTTCAACAAGATTAGTACCACCATTCAAACCGTCGATAACAGGTGGTACCAGTTTTGCGTCATAGTATTCCTTTATTTTGGTAATCGCTTTGACTGCTTCTGCTCCATCAAGGCCTACATCATTGACGTTTACAGCACCTACTTTATTCCTACCAAAGACATAAGTACCATAGGATGATAATATTGGCATTAAATAAAATAAATCGTCAAACTTTGCTACAAAGCCGTTTCTGCCGTTTTCTTTTTCTAATTTAGAGTATTTTATGTAAGAATCAATAGAGTCAAATGGTTTTGAAAGGTATTTTTTGTTATAAAAAATAGCAAGGGTTTCAATACTCTTTGGTATTGCATATTGGCTCTGATCGATAGATACTGCGTCAACAACGTTATCAGGATACTTTGACTTTTCCTCATCTGAAAGATATATAGGATCGATCATGCCTTCTTTTGCTGCCATGCCTAATTGATCGTTTGGCAACAAGATTAAATCAGGACCTCTTCCTACTGGTCCATCTAACCTCATCTTTTGCAGAGCATAAATGTAATTATTTTCTTCAACTTTTACATCGATACCGGTCTCATTAGTAAAGGCACTAATAGCCTGAGCTAAACCTACGCCTTTAGTGTAGTCTTCCCATACTGTAAGCTCTAGAGCATTAGCAGAGCTTACAGAACAGCACATCACAGTAAACACAACTGCAAGTCTTGTCTTAAGCGACATTTTGAACTCCGTTTTATTAGGAAGAGCTGTTTTTTTCGTCTTCTTATTATTTTTGTAATTATTTATTAATGGCTGTTATAACCACTCAATCCCATATTCATCTTTGATTTTACGATAAATTTGCAGGATTTATAATGAAAGTGATAAAAATGCCCAAGAGATCAAAAAAAATCCACCTTTGACTGAGGCCAAAGATGGAAACACTAAGAAAATGAGGAAATGTTTGTTGTTAGATTAGTTTGTAAAGTAAATTTAAGATTACAAAGTAATGAACTTATAACTTACTTTATAAAGTTATAAGGGATCTCTGGCATCGCTCCTTTTTGTGTGCACACATAAGCTGCAATATTTACTGCCTTTTCATGAGCCTTAACAAGAGGATCTCCTTTCATCAGAGAGCTGATGATAGTAGCTGTAAATGAGTCTCCTGCACCTACTGTATCTACTACATTCTCAACTTTTGGAGTAGGCAACAATGACTTTTCATCATTTAGATAAACTGTGCTTTCTTTAGCGCCTTCAGTAAAGATAAAGCAGTCAATACCTCTGTTTTGCAAGTACTCAAAGAATCGGTCTGCATTGCTATCTTTTAAGCCAGCAATCTCGCTTAAAATTGGTAACTCATCTTCATTGCATTTAAAGACATCAGAACGCTTTAAAGAATCTTCAATTACTTCTTTAGAATAGTATTCACGACGTAAATTTACGTCAAATACCTTTAAGGCATCTTCTTTCATCACATCTAAAAATGCCATGATAGTACCATGAGAAGACCTATTTCTCTGAGCTAATGAACCAAAGCACACCATATCTAAACTTTTTGCAGTTTCTAAAAGCATTGGAGTTAAAGGAATGTTGTCATAGGCTGTATCTTCTAAGAAAGTATAGGTAGGAACACCGTCAGCACTTAAATCAACATGTACAGCACCTGTTTGCTTATCATTTTCTAAAAGCAATGCAGGTAAGAATTTGCAAGCTAACAAATCGCGAGCCTTAAAACCTAAAGCATCTTTGCCTACAGAACTGATAGCCATAGCTTCTAGGCCTTGCTGTTTACAGTGGAATGCAAAGTTAGCAGGAGCACCACCAATTTTTGCGCCTGTAGGTAAGACATCAAATAAAACCTCGCCTAAACCGGCGCACTTAATTCTCTTTCCCTGGTATTTTGAAAAATCTAACATGATAACTCTCACAAAGTTTGAATTGACTGAATGTTTACATCTGAAGTTCTGAGCTAGATGCTCTTCTTAACAACATAGATTTAAGGCAGATCTTTTCAGGATCACCTTTTTTACCTTTAATTCTTTCTAGCAAGATGGAAGCTGCCTCTCGCCCCATCTCATCTACAGGCTGACACATTGATGTAATTGGTGTTGGATAGAATCTACACCAGTCACTGTCTCCGTAAGACACTACAGACACATCATTAGGTATCTTAAAATCCTTCAAATTTAAGGCATACAAAATACCTGCTGTGATAGCGTTGTTAGCACCTACAATCGCTGTAGGGCTTAAGGCTTTATTCTTCATCATAAGGATGTTAGTCTTTTCAAAGGCACCTATAAACAACTCGTCATAAGACTCGGCATCGACTTCTTCAATTTGCACATTGGCTGTGATTTTTGAGTTGGTACTCTCAACTCCTAAACAACGCTCATTAAAGGTATAAACACGTCTTGCACCAGTGATAAAGACAATTCTTTCATGACCTAATTCACGTAAATGCTCAATAGCCTGACTTGCGCCATAGCGGTTATCTTCAATGACACTGTCAAATGAAAGATCTTCACTGTTTCTGTCTACTAAGACAATAGGGTATTTAGCATCAACAGAGTTAATCGTTTTTGAGAACTTAGCTGTTGGCATGATAATGAGACCTTTTAAATTCAAAGATGCCCACTGCTTTAAAAGGCGGTTCTCAATACTGCTCTGCTCATAATTACAGCCGACAATTGCTGAGTAGCCACTGTTCTCTAATGAGTCATGAACTGCTTTTACAATCTGATTTGAAAACGAATTTGTAAGATCAGCTACGATAACACCAATAAGATTGGTCGCAGTAGCAGCAGTTGCATCGTCTCTTAATTTTTGTAGATAGCCTAGTTTTTCTGCCATTTGCAAAACTTTATGTCGAGTATCTAATGAAACCAAATCAGGTTTCTTTAAAGCTCGAGATACAGTTGATGGAGCAATACCAAGCTCTTTTGCAATATCAGTAATATTAGCCATAACAATAAATACACATCACATTCAAAAATAGTAATAACAAAATTCACAATTAGTCTTAAAAAACTTTCACTCAAATTTCTTTACAAGTACTTCTTTTGAATTTTTCACGAACTTAACTTTGGCGAATTATACAAATGAAAAAATTTGTTGTGGAATTAAATTTTTTGCTTTTTGGCTGTTTTCAAATTTTTTAATGCAAAATTTTGCACTACTCTAAAGAAAACTATAAAAATTTCAATTTTCAAATTTAGAGTTTTTATTTGAAATATATGAAAAAATTTCATAATATTTATTTGATTTATAAGCTATTATTCATAACAAATTGCTATTCAAAATTTACAAAAATTTGCATAATTTTCATTCTGATTTTATACAAAAAGCATACAAATGACCTTTTGTTTAAGTTTATGCAAAATTTTGCATAAGATTTTGTGAAATCCTTGCATTTTATATTTTGGGCCGTTGTGACATTATTTGCGCCAGACAAAAATCAGATTTTTCTGAATTTACTTATCGAAGTTTTTCTATACATAAATTCAGATCTTCTGGAAATCTAACAATGTATTAAGGGATTATTGTTATGAATAAGAAATTATTACTCTGGGCTATCACCTCAGCTCTAGCAGGATTTCTCTTCGGTTTTGATACCGTAGTTATTTCAGGTGCTGAAAGCAAAATTCAGCAATTGTGGTCATTAAGTGGCTCAATGCATGGTCTTGCAATCTCAGCAGCTCTTTGGGGTACTGTATTAGGTTCTCTAATCGGTAGTATCCCTGCTGCTAAATACGGCAGAAAGAAAACCTTAGTTGCAAACGGAGTGCTATTCGTTGTAGGTGCTATAGGTTCTGCTATTGCCTGGAACGTATCTTCATTCTTTATTTTCAGATTTATTGGAGGTATCGGCATTGGTATTTCTACTATTGCAGCTCCTCTATTTATCTCTGAGATCTCACCTGCTGGCGACAGAGGTAAGTTAACCGGTTTATTCCAGTTCAATATCGTTTTCGGTATTTTAATGGCATTCTTCTCTAACTACATCATTGTGCACTTAGCTCCAGAAGAGACTGCATGGAGATGGATGTTGGGTATTCAGTTATTACCTGCTTTAATCTACACCTTAATGTGTTTCTCACTGCCTGAGTCACCACGCTGGTTAATTGTTAATGCCAAGGATGACGATGAAGGCAGACATGTATTCTCTTTAATCAATCCAAAGATGTCAGATGCTCAGTTAGATGATCTTGTTCAGTCTGTAAAAGAGAGTGCAGCGTCAGAGGATAAGTCAAAGAAGAGCACCACTAAGTTCTTTACCAAGCGTCTTCGCTATCCAATCTTATTTGCTTTCTTAATTGCAGCATTTAACCAGTTATCAGGTATTAACATCATTCTGTACTTTGCTCCAAGACTGTTAGGTCTAGCTGGTATGGAAGATCCTGTAGCTGCATCTATTGCTTTAGGCTTTACAAACTTAATTGCAACCTTTATCGGTATCAGACTTATCGATATCTTAGGTAGAAAGACCTTACTTATCATCGGTTGTGTGGGCTATATCGTAAGTCTTTCAGTATGTACCTATGCTTTCTTCCACTACGATGAGTTAAAGGTTGTTTCATCAGCGGTTGATACTGTATCAAGTGCTGAACAGTTAATCAGAATGGATAATGGTGAAGTTTACTTCACAACTGAAGATCATGGAAAAGCTGTTGCAGCCTATGATGCAGCAAAACAAGCTTTAACAGAAGCTACAGCACCTTCAAAGTACTCTGGAACTAACGTAGTATTCGATGGTGAGAGCGTACAACAGGTTCGTGATATTGCTTTAGGTCTAAAGCATGAAGCTTCAGGATCATTAGGTAATGTAAGTATGACCGTTCTAATCTGTATGGTTGTATTCATCGCAGCTCATGCTATTGGTTCAGGCACTATCATCTGGGTATTCATCTCAGAAATCTTCCCTAACGATCAGCGTGCTAAAGGTCAGTCTTTAGGTAGCTTTACTCACTGGATCTTTGCTGCAGGCTTAACCTTAGTATTCCCAATTGCTATTGCACACTTTGATGCAGGTTACATGTTCGGATTCTTCTGCTTCATGATGATCCTACAGTTAATCTGGTGCTTAGGCATGATGCCTGAAACTAAAGGCAGAAGCTTAGAGGAAATTGCTAAGGCTCTATCTTCAAAATAATAGATTTAAGCTTATAGACATAAAGAGTAAGTTGTTATCTCTGTAAATTTAGCAGGATCTTAAGATCCTGCTTTTTTTATTTTGAAAGATGAATTTGTAACAAATAGAGTTACTCTTAATTATCAAATCTAGGATAAAAGAGTCAATTTTGAAAACACTCAATCCTTGTTTAAAATCTAGCATTTCTTTACTCATTTAAGAGTCTTTGTTAAGAATTTACCTTATCTAAATAATGTATAATCAAAAGTAAATAACGATTCAGAATACATTCATAAATGAGCAACAAACAATTCTTAGCATTACCATACGGTAAGGATGCTTTTCCTCTATTAAGAGAAGGAAACTGTTACTTCGTCGACAAGACTCCTTATCTTAAGACAGTATTTACAGATCAATCTGCTGTAATGTTATTTACCCGTCCAAGACGTTTTGGTAAGACTCTGCTCATAAGCATGTTTGACTCATTTTTGAAAATCAATCCTGAAAAGCCTTTTGATAACTCAAAACAATTAGAGCTCTTTAAAGGTACCAAAATCTTAGAGGATAAAGAGTTCTGTGATAAGTTCATGGGACAGTGTCCTGTTATTACCATTACTTAAAAAAAAGTAGACGGTACTAATTTTAAAGAGTTTTATGAGAGTTTTGCCTCAGCTGTATATGATGTTACTTTAAGATACAGCTATCTAAAGAATAGTAATAAATTAGATAAATCCGATAAAGAAGAGTTAGAACACTTAACCACCAAAAGTTACTTACTTAAAATCGAAAATCAGCAAACTGTAAAAGATGCTTTAATGACTATATCAGGACTCTTATATAAAGAATATGGAAGACGTGCCATTCTTTTAATAGATGAGTACGATGTACCACTAGCAGCAGCTTCATATCGAGATAGAGTAAACAAAGTTCTATATAAGAACAAACCTGACTTTGTTGCAGACTGCCATGAAAAGATGGTTACCTTTATGAAAGGCTTTTTTGATTTATTAAAAACCACTCCTGGTGACGAAGGGGCTATTAGTAAAGCTGTGATTACAGGTTGTTTAAAGGTAGCAAAGAACAGTTTGTTTACAGGAGTAAATAACTTTAATGTCTGTTCTGTAGTAGACAGAGAACAGAAATACACAGGCATCATCGGTTTTACTAAAGATGAAACCTATAAGTTTTTAAAAGACTATGAATTTGAAGACTTCTCAGAAAAGGTTAAAGAGCACTATGACGGTTATAAGTTCTTTGACAAAGAGATGTTCTGCCCATGGGATGTAGTCAATTTCATTGATGAGAACTATAAATACAACTTAAATGGTGAAACAGATTCAATTAGAACCAATAACTACTGGTTAGGAACCAGCTCAGATAAAGCTTTGTATGATTACTTAGGATATTTAACTGACAGCGACAACAAAAAAAAATGCAGGACTTAGTTGATGGTAAGTCAATTAGCATTAAGTTAAACGAGTCCATGAACTATGATACTTTATCAGAACATAATTCAAATGATTTCTGGTCACTACTCTTACATACAGGTTATCTGACTGTAGATTGGGAAAAGACAGATGAAGCAGAGTTGTCTAAAGACGGTAAAACCAATAAAGAGGTCTTTGCAAGAATTCCTAATTTAGAAATCCTAGGTTGCTTTAACAATAATATAAAAGAAAGATTTGGAAACGTTGTAAAGAGAGATAACCTTGCTTTAAACATATCTAATGCTCTATTAGAAGGTAATATTGATTTTGTACAGAACAAGTTAGGACCATTATTACGTTCATTTGTATCTGTAAGGGATACAGCAACTAGAGCACCTCACGAGAATTACTACCACGGTTTCTTAAACGGTATCTTTACTAACTGTAAAGATAGCCTTGGTGAGTATCACTCAAACTACGAATCAGGTGATGGTTATGCTGATATTACCTTTAATAATCTAGGTGGCACCAAAGCTTGTGTTATTGAAATTAAAGTCTGCAAAGAAAAATAAAGCAGAGCTAAAAAAGCTAATGAAGCTATTGAGCAGATCCTTGAAAAACACTATGCAGATGCTATTTTTGAAGATGAAAACATAACTTATGTTAATGCCGTGGGCATGGCTTTTTCTGGTAAAAACTGTTTTATAACTTGTAAAAAACTAAAGTAAAAAAAGATAAAAATAAGAATATGACAAAAGAAGAACTAATTACCAGGATTAAAAAACTATTAGCTCTATCAGATAGTTCTAATCCTAATGAAGCTGCCATTGCCCTGTCCAGAGCACAAAAGCTCATGCAACAGTACCACATTGAAATGAGTGAACTTGAGGATTCAGTTATTTCAGAACGTGTGATTGAAACTGTAAGGGGCATGAAAAACATCAAACATATTTCACAAATAGGCCATATTTTAACAAAGGTCTTAGGTGTTGAATTTATCTACCATACCAATCAGTACGGTACTGTAAATAAAGTTAATATGATTGGACCTAAAGACAGCCTAGAGTCTTGTGAATATATTTTTGTGATCCTAACGCGCTCAGTGATGGCAGCTAAAAAACTCTATAGCGAGAAGATCTATTGTCATATTGTAGACTATATCTTGGGATCTCCTAATCTTAGAGAAGGATTGTGTCAAAACAAACGAACAAAAGAAAGTTTTGATCACTTTGAAAAGAGTAAGGATTTTTGTTTTAACGATCCTTATGGATTTAAAGGGTTTAAAGCAATTGTTGATTCGCTCTGTATTTTAGATCCTCAATTTAATTACGTTTTTAATAAACTAAAACGAGAACTGCCTGAGAGTTTCATGTTTGGCTATTTCAAAGCCATTTATGGAAAAGTAGCTGAATTTGTTCAAGACGATGAAACCAAAGAAGCTATTGAGAAATTCAAGTCAGGAAATCATCAGGATCTTAAAATTCATAGGACTAGAACTCGTCGCATTCATGCTGATGCTTATAATGACGGTTGTGAGCAGGGTGAAAAAGTAAACCTGATGAACGCAGTAAATGGTCAGGGTGGTGTAAGAAAACTCTTGAAGTAATACAGCCTTGTAAAAGTTTCACTGCCAATAAGGAAAATCTTGCTAACATTTAAGAAAAGTTTAATTGAAGACAAGATCCTTAAAAGCTAAATCATCCCCTATTCATTATCATAGTCTGAATATAAAAGCTCTTCTAACTTATCTAATCTGTCCTTTAACTTAAAGTTCTCTACATAAGGCAATTTATCTATCTTATAAACCTTAGGTGATCTTTCGTTATATAAAGGCCATCTGATTGGAGTCATGGACTTACCATTAAAATTAGGATCTCCTGTCTTAATAAAGTTAACAAATCTTTGGTGCATGTTGTCGCTTACTTTTTTCATATCTTTTTGCGCACCTTCTGGCAAGGTTGAAAAGACATAAGCAATCTCACTTGAATGGCTAACTCCTTTATGAGACTTCTTATATTCAAAAGGAGCATAGTCAAAGTGATACATATAAACCTTATGATTTTTGCTCATAGCATCAGCAAAAATCTTCATACCAAGATTGAACATGATGTCAGCGTTATAGCTACTTGCTTCTTTAAAAGCAGAATCTGTAGGCTCTTTATCCTTTAGATATAAAGCAGCTATACTCTGGACTTTACTCTCTCCAAAGGTGTTTTTTATGGCAGTTTTTAACTCTAAGACATTTAGGTTATCTGTAAAAAGTGAGCCTTCATCGGTGTTGTAGCCAATTAAAATTTCTATGTTATCTTTAGGATTAGACCCCTCTACCTTCTTTTTCTGCTGCAGTTCTTTATAAGGATCTTGAGGCAGAACTACGCCATCAAAGTAAGGCTTAAAGAAAGAGAAAGTGTTTTTGACCATATCAAAGTCATAACCGCAGTTATAGGATAAGAGCAGAGGATCAATAGTTCTTAGTGCCTCAAGACCGGACTCAGAATCATCTGCCCCGAATAAAGTAGCAATAGCAGCACTATTAGTAAAAGCAGACTTACTGTTCTCGCTTTTATATAAACTTACAAAAGGATAACTTAAGATAGTGCCACTCTCTAAGACAGCTCTTTTAAACAGACCTTTTGCTAAAGGACTTAAAACTAAAGATGACACTGCCATGCTGCCAGCTGACTCACCACCTATAGTGACTTTGTCAGGATCACCTCCAAAAGACTCAATATGATTTCTTACCCACTTTAAAGCTTCAATCATATCAAGGTGTCCCCAGTTACCGGTGGTACCGTACTTTTTGTAGGTGTATTTTGAAGAATAAAAGCCTAAAGCATGTAATCTGTAATTAATGCTTACTAAGATCACACCATCCTTAGCAAAGGCAGTACCATCATAATAGGGATTATTTGAAGCCCCCATCATATAAGCGCCACCGTGTATCCACACAAATACCGGTAACTTATCGCCTTCTTTAGCATTTTTAGGGCGGTAAATATTAAGACATAAAGAGTTATCACCTGTTCTAAAGCCTTTACGTTTAACAATAAAGCTAGACTGAGGCACTACAGGGCAGAATGAATCAGCCTTGAAAGTATCAGCAAAAGGCTCGGCTGCAACTGTTGGCGCAAAACGCAGGTCATGCACTGGAGCTTTAGCATAAGGAATACCATAAAAGTGTTCTACTCCATGTTCACTGACACCTTCAATAGCACCTATATCAGTGATCACTAAAGGTTCTGGATTAGCATATGAGCAATTTACTGCAAAGGTGAAAAGTAAGGTTATAAACAGAGTGTGAAATAGCCTTTTCATTATTTTGTCTCAAAATATTTCTTAATGCCGTCTAAAACAATGTTCTCATTATTCTTATCGCCAATAAGCAGCCTTTCCTTTACTAAAGCGCTGTCATCTTTTGATAATGAGCCTCGAAGCCAGGTCATCTGATGTTTGGCAAGCTGTGCTGTAGCGATTACACACTTCTCAATCATGGTATCAAAGTCGTATACCTTATCAATATATTCCCAAACCTGTCTGTAACCTACGCATCGCATGGATGGCATGTTTAAGTTAAGATCTCCTCTTTCCTTTAAACAGGCAACCTCATCAATAAGACCATCATCGACCATCTTTAAAAAGCGCGCTCTGATAAGTTTTCGTAACTCAGTTCTGTCATCAGTTTCGGGCAAGAGGATGTACTCTAATCTGTCAAAAGGACACTTGTCCTGATGTTCAACAAAAAATGAGCTCATAGCACGCCCTGTCATGTAATAAACTTCTAAGGCTCTTGAAACTCGCTGCTTATCGTTTGGATTTAATTTTTGATAAGAGACAGGATCCACATTCTTTAATTTCTCGTGCATGGCAGGCCAGCCACGCTCTGAAGCCTCAAGTGCTATCTTTTCTCTTATCTCTGGCTCGGTTACAGGGAGAGGAGACAAACCATCGACTAGAGCTTTGTAGTACATCATGGTGCCACCGCAAATTACTGGAATAGCACCTCGATTAGTGATCTCATCTACAAGTCTTATACAGTCTTCTCTAAAGGAAGCAGCACTGTAGCTGTCTTTAGGATCACAAATATCAATTAAATGATGAGGCACTGATGCTAACTCTTCTCTTGTTGGTTTAGCAGTTCCAATATCCATATCTTTGTAGATTAAAGCTGAGTCTAAACTTATGATCTCAACCTTGACCTTTTTAGCAATTTTTAAAGATAGAGCACTCTTACCAGAGGCGGTAGGACCTAATATTACAACTGCTTTATTCTTCAAGTTCAGCTCCGAGCTTTTCACTTAATTTTTTTAAATTCAATTCTAAATAAGAACCTTCAAGATCTTTTAAAGGATTATCTTTATCTAAGATTGAAAGTAATCCTTTAGCCTCATTCTCTAAAATCTCCGATGATTTAGGACTTTCATATCCCACAATTGAAGACAGTTTTTGTGGACAGTTACCTTCTTCAATGGTTCTAAATTCAGCGCAGACAATTAAAAAGATCTTTTTACTTACACTTGCTAAATCAATGCCTTTTAATAAGGCGGGGATCTCCGTTAATTCAATTCTGTTTCTAAAGATTTTGACACCAAAACCAAGTCTGCCTAAAGCAATAGTGCAGCATTTTAAGGATTTTGCCAAAGATGGATCGACAGTAAAAGAAAATGGCATTAAGAGTCTTTGTTTCAAGACTGAGGCATTCTTAACCGAATTTTGATACTCTAAAGCTACTTTTATAGACTTTAACTTTTTCAAAGAGATTAAGTAGTACTTCTTTGAAAGTTTAATTAAAGCTACATTTCTGTCAGTCAAATCTAAAAACAGGATGCCATTAGGAAGCAGATTTGAGGCAATATTGTTTTCTGTATTTTCGCTTCCATTTGGCACAAAACCATTTTCTAGATTAGAGTTAGGAGCATTTACAAAAGCTGTAGGTGCGACTCCTCTTACAGCACTTCCTATAGGATTAGAATACACCCTTTGCTCAATTCCAGGCTCATTAAGATTTACATTAGCATTGACACCAACATTTGAAGCATTCACTGCTGATTTATAAACATTGATGTTGCGCTGTAGCGCATCCTGATTTGAAAAGGTTGAATGGTAATTACCAGCGCTTACTCGATTTGAAGATACAGATCCACCTGAAGATCCTGATGAAGAACTTATAGAGCCAGAGCCTTTAGGAGTATTAACAGATGCTCCATTGAAAAATGAGCTTACACCTGTAGGGAATGCTGGTAGAGCTTCATTGTTAATATCAAAAGAGGCTGCATGAGGAGACTCTGTTTTGTTTGCATTAACATAACCTACGATTGGAGCTTTGTCTGTAGCAAAATCAAGCTCAGACTGACCGACACTGTGTGGACCAATATTAGCTTTTCTCAAGGCTAAAACTAAAGCATCTGTAATTAAATCATGGATTAAAGAAGGTTCATGGAAACGCACTTCATCTTTACGAGGATGCACATTAACATCCACCTCATCAGGCTTTACCTCAAGATAAAGTACACATCTTATGGGCAGGGTTCTGCCTAATACTTCAAAAAAAGCTTCTTTTAGCGCATGAGTTACAACTTTATCAGCAATAGGTCTGCCGTTTAAAAACAGATATACCTGCTCTGAAACGCTCTGCTCTACACTAGGTGGTGGTAAGAGCATTCCTTCCATCTTAAGATTTGGATCTTCACAAAGGACTTTAATCCCCTCTTGAGAGAAATCACTGCCTAAAAGAATGGCTGTTCTCTTTAAATCAATACCTTCATTTAAGGACGACTTTGAAACTTTAAAGACAGTCTTGCCTTCATTTACTAACTCAAAACCAGTATCAGGATGAGCAAGTGCAATTCTTATAAAGGTATCTTTAATTCTTAAAAATTCAGTTCTATCTGACTTTAAAAAGCGACGACGTGCTGGAGTATTAAAAAATAATTCACAGACATCAACGGTAGTACCATCTGGGTGAGCTGCAGGCGCAATCAAAGGTTCCTGTTCAGGACCTTCTACTTTAACACAATAGGCATTATCCTCATCTTTAGTTTTGGAGGTTAAAGTTAATTTTGAGACAGAGGCAATAGATGCTAAAGCCTCTCCTCTAAAGCCTAAGGTAGTGATGGAATTTAAATCATCTGATGAATAGATTTTGGAAGTAGCATGAGGTGCTAGAGCTAACGGCAACTCGTCTTTTACAATACCAGCACCATTATCTCTTACTCTGATTAAAAGCTTACCTGCATCTTTAATCTCACAGAGGATATGAGTTCCATGAGCATCAACAGCATTTTCTAAAAGCTCTTTGACCACAGATGCAGGTCTTTCTACAACCTCACCTGCTGCAATTTGACTTGCTAGTTGCTTTGACAGACGTCGAATTGTAGACATATATTTCCTATGGCAGATATAGAACCTGACCTACATGAACAGTATCGCTCTTTAAGGAATTTAATTTCTTTAATTGAGCTATAGTGGTGCCATATCGTTTAGCAATAAGACCTAAAGACTCGCCTTTTTTAACAGTAACACTTTTGGCAGTACCACCGTTTTTAGTCATGTTCTTAGTTCTTGCATAAGACTCCTGGCGTGATCTTAATTTCTGAGCAGGATACTTCTCGTAATATGACTTAATACCTAAATAAATTCTGTAAGCGATTTGCTTTTGGTAATTAGGCTGATTTAACTGAATTTCTTCATAACGGTTTGAAAGGTAGCCAGTCTCAATTAAGAGAGATGGGATATCAGGTGCTTTTAATACGGCTAAAGAAGCCTTAATAGGCTGACTTTTTCTTACATGGGTAAAGGCTGACAACTGATGTAAGATTTCCTGAGCTAAAAGGTTACCCTCTGAACGGGAGTTTGTAGATGACATATCAAGGATTGCAGTTGCCAAATATGGATTACCAACACTCTGATCCATCACCTCGCCTGCGCCACCTATGAGTTTCTTTTGCTTGTTGTTACGCAGAATTTTACCGTTTTCACGTACTGCTCTGTTCTCTGATAACACGAGCACACTTGCGCCACGAGCAGTTGAACTGCCAGAGGCTACAGAATCAGCATGAATTGAGATTAAAAGATCAGCTTTTCTTAATCTTGCAATTTCAGAACGCCTATCCAGATCAACAAAAACATCACGTGATCTTGTAAGAGTTCCTCTAAATTGTTTATTAGAGTTGATGTAGCTATAAAGTGCTTTTGAAATAGCTAAAGTTACATTCTTCTCTCTTACACCACGTTTACCAATAGCACCAGGATCTTTACCGCCATGGCCTGCATCAATTGCGATAATGAATGGACGAGACACTGGTGTTGCCTGTACTGGTACAGGAGGCGCTGAAGCGTCAGACACTAACTCCTCAACATCATGAGATTGAATTTTTGTTTTAGTATTAGTCTTGGTATTTTTGGTGATAGTAGTCTTTACACGCCCCTGTTCAGATGTCTTTTGTGCTTGAGCTTTCTTGTAGTCACTTCTTAACTTAGCAAGCTCCTGCTGATATTTAGCAGCATTAGCAGTAGACATTGAGCGAAAACCGTCTTTTGAGACTGTTGTATACTTAATAAAGAGATCTCTTTCATAAGTAGACAGAGGAACGGTAGTATCTAATTTGCCATTTACGGTTTTACTTGTTGAGACGACTGTATCTTTAATTACAGTGCCATTTGAAGCAGTCTTGGTTACAGTATTTTTTACAGTTGCATTTGCAGAGAAAGTAGCTTCTGAGCTATTTTCAAAATCAATGACCAGTCTATAGTCATTGTTACCACCTTTTGGAGCTAAGACAAAAATCTTAGGTACAGCACATCTATTTAAAGAGAACAGATATCTGACATCATTTTTCTCAATGCGTCTTTGAACGCCCCTCACACAGCTCTGAGAGGACAGTGGTACATTTGAAGGAGAAAGAGCTGCTTTTGATAAATTGCGAACTCTAATCGAGAATACAGCTCTGTTTTGACTTAATGAAGTTGCATAATTAGGTTTTGAATCAAGATCAAGTACTACTCTGGTTTTCTGAGCATTATGAAATGAGCGTACGGACTTAATAGCAGATGCCGAAGCCACTTCGGTAAAAGTGCAACATACCACTAGAGCTACTGCAAAAAATAATAAGAACTGTCTGCAAATTGTTCTGATTTTTTGAATTGATTTACTCTGGATCAATTTACAGAAGTTATTCAAAAGGTGTTTCACGTTATCTGAAATTTGAGCTTATTTTATTAAGATCTTCTGGTTCTATAAGAACTGATTTTATCACAACATCCCTTGAATCAACTGAATAACTAAGCTCAATTGTGATATCCGCTTCAGGTAAAACGCCCTGTGCTTTATCAGGCCATTCAATAAGACATACTGAGGTCTTCTCAAAATAGTCACGAATGCCCATATATTCAAGTTCTTCAGGATCTAAAAGTCTGTAAAGATCAAAGTGGTAAACACTAAAGTCATCAAAGTCATAAGGCTCAACTAGAGTATAGGTAGGAGAGCGGACGATATCCTTATAACCACAAGCTTCAATAAAACCACGTGAGAAAGTGGTTTTACCTGCACCTAAATCTCCTTCAAGATTTATAAGCACACTCTTTTTTAATTTTTTGCATAGAGGAATGCAAACAGATGACATCAGAGCACCTAGTTTTACAGTCTCCTGTTCACCATTTATCTTAAATTTAATTTCTGCCATATTTTTTATTCTTTTCTATTAGCTTTTCCGATTAGCACTTTTGATTAGAGTTTGTAAACTTAAAAATCTAGTCTCTGCCGTTTACAAGTTCTCTTACATATTTGCTTACATCAAGTGGCAGTGTACCAATTACACCTTCTTTTTGACCGCAAATAGCACCTGCTCTTGCATGGATACAGGCGCCTACTATCACGCCCATCTCAAGACCTAAGCCCTGAGCGATTAAAGAGGCTATGATGCCGGTTAAAAGATCACCAGAGCCTCCGGTTGCAAGAGCTGGTGAGCCTTCATTGATGATAGACAGTCTGTTGCCATCACAAACAATAGTACCAGCCCCCTTTAAAAGCACTACACCGCCGAACTTTTGCCAGAGTTTATAGCAACTGCCTAACCTATCGGCATTGATAGATTCAACTGTGCAACCTAAGAGTCTAGCTGCCTCGCCAGGATGGGGTGTAATCACACGATTCTCGTTATAGAACTTATCCTCATATTTAGATAAGACATTTAATGCATCAGCATCATAGACTACGTATTTGTCGATGACATCATCTAGGGTATCTAATATTCTTTGAGTTCTCTCATTTACTCCAAGACCAGGACCTACTGCAATCACATCAGCCCAATCTATTGCCTTTTGCAGAGCTTCTGCTGAATTTAAATCAACAGTCATCAATTCTGGTCTTACACTTAACAGAGCCTGATAGTTATCCTTTTCAAGTGCAACTTTAACTAAGCCTGCCCCTGATCTTAAGGCACCAGTACCACACAAGATAGCTGCCCCTCCAAAGCCTGAGGCCCCTGCGATAATTAAAACTTTTCCATTATCGCCTTTATTAAAGGATGGTAAACGCACTGGCAGTTGAGGATTAATGTCTTTATAAGACACTCTCATTATAGGAACAGGATAGGTAGTCTTTGAATAATCAAAGACATCATAGTAACTGTAAGATTGAACTCCTAATGGAGCAAACTCTAGTTTTCCTACAAAGTCGACAGCATCAGAGGTTAATAAACCAGGCTTTAGAGCTAACATACAAACAGTAGCATCTGCACTTACACACATGCCAGGTACACTACCAGTATCAGCAATTACTCCTGAGGGAATATCAATACTTACTACATAGGTATTTAACTGATTGATATAGGCAATCCATTTTGCCATGTCGCCTTTAGGAGAAGAGTTAGTACCAGTACCTAATAGAGCATCAACAATGACATCAGGTGCGCTGTAAGCTATGACACCATCATCTGGCAGTTGACCGTGATTTGGCAGTTCGTATTCAACAATACCGCCCTGTCTTACATAGTACTCATAGGCAATGCTAGCCTCAGTGCCCTCATGAGGAACACCGGTTGCAAAAACTCTATGATTGATGGAGTTTTCTAAGAGCAAGTTTGCAACAATATAGCCATCGCCACCATTATTACCTTTACCGCAAAAGATCCACACATCTTTAGCTTGTGCGCATTCTCTGACAATAAAATCAAAAACAGCTTTGCCTGCCTGTTGCATCAGATCAAAGCAATGACCGTTATGCTCTTTAGCATGCTCTGCTTCGATGAATTTAACCTCATCACTGCTATAAACTTCTAATGGGAGCTGATCCATATATACTCCATCACTGCTATTTTATTCTGTTCTAAAGTCAGTCTAGTTAAGACTGCTTTTAACTGCTTATAAACTCTGTTCTCTACTTCTTGGGTGCTCTTTTAAGCTACCTTTTAAAATTTGGAAAGATGCTCTGTACTGTTCAAATCCATACCGTTTGAGGCTAATAGAACCACATCCTCTGCTAGATCCTCTAATGAGTATTGATTGCAGGTAACAAGCTCTTTGTCTACCTTAACAAAGCCTAAACTGTCTTTTTCTTTATCTTTAAATAATCTGTCAAAGTCATAAGAACCTAGAACCATAACCTCTACCCCGTGGTAGGTCATGAGAAATCTTTCAACATCGTATGGAAGTTCAGGCTCAGACTTAAAATCGGAACTGTTTTCAAAAAGGTCAGGCACACTGCCTAAAAAGCGACGTTTGAGAGTAATGTCATCTGCAGTTAACAGATCCTCGTAAACTTCAAAGTCATAGTCTTTTAATTTTTGAATTTTAATTGACCAGTCTTTTTCTGTAAGAAGATATCCAAAATCAGAATAACTGATACAGTAAATTTCAGACATGCTCTTTCCTTTTTAGTGTTGTCTCATAGATGAGTTAATTATAGACAATAGGCTGATATAAAAACAGTTTTCACAATGGTGTTAGATAAAAGATCATCAAAATTATCTCAAAAAAGTCAAATTTGATGATCTTTATGATGAGTTTAAAGATAACGCTGTATGAATGTTATCTTTGATTAAACTTCTTGGGTTACATCAATATGCAAAGTACTTATAAAGAAAGCTAACTCATCACTCATTGCATCAGCTTCAGAAATTCTTACATGTCCTTTGGTGCCACAGCCGTTTTTACTGTAATAAAAACGGTGCACTAATGGAGAACTAAAGTCAGATGCGACCTCATCTATTGCTTTATCTACACTAATATCATGCTCTAAGATAGTTGTAGTTAAAATAAAGTGAGTCTTTGGATAAATTTCCATTAAATGACGCAAGAACTTTTTATAAGTATTCTTCCAAAGAACAGTTTTTTCGCCATTCGGCTCATCTTTTATAAAGTCCTTTGGATGACTCTCATTTTGACCTATGGCAATTACCACTACGTGAGGGCGGAACTTTGAAAAGTCCCAGGTAGTTACAGGATTGATATAAGGATTGTAGTGGACTTTGTCATAGACAGATTCCATACCGATGTAATCTGGATGATGAAACCAGCCAGTTTTATCTAAAAGAGCAATACCACCTTGAGCAATATCATGAAGTTTAGCGCCTAACTTTCTTGCGCACATCCATGAATATGAGTAGTAGCTGTTTGAAAAATGGCCATCATGTACAGGGTCAACCTTACCTACATAATCTACAGCTTCACTGACCTCTCCTGCTGATACTGAGTCACCATAAACTTCCATCTTAAGACATGGCTTTTTCTCATAGGGAATGAGCTTGGCATTATCTGAGAGAACTAACTCTTCAAGTGTGATCTCATGACAGTCCATGCGCTTGAAGAACAGAATCTCATGCTCTTTGTCTGTATCTTCACTGTCTAACAAGGTAATGACCGTAGTATTTTCATCATCATTTAACTGATAACACTTTTGTACACCATCAACTCTGGCACCCACAAAGTTGTGCCAATTGTTCCAGTCTAGATGCTGATTTTTAATCTTTAAAGAAGCAAAACTACCTACAAAGCGAAACTTTAGATAAGTAGCAGGAAAGATAAATTGTGGATGCAGAGGATCTCTGTCATCTATTCTTCCACAATATTCAATTTCAGGTGAGTTTAAAGCGATCTCTTTCATAAATATACCGTAATGTTGTTATCAAAGATTTAGTTATCTTTATTGGATATAGACTCAAAACCACATAGGTCAGAACAAATAAGAGTTTGAAGTTGCTACATTGAACCTTGGTCTAATTATTGTTAACAGTATATTTAACCTTTAATAAAAGTATGTCCAAAAAGTAAAAATTCGCGCTTATTTTGTGCCATAACCTATATTTTTCAAAATTTAACAAAAATTAGGTAGATAAGATTTAAAACTTTTGCCTATACTCAAAACATAAAATTTACAAAATCAAAACAATCATTTATAAGCAATCAAACTTATAAAAAATTAAACTAAAAATAGGTGGTTTACTATGGACATCCTTGGTGTTGATATTGGCGGTAGTGGTATTAAAGGAGCAATTGTTGATACTCAAACCGGTGAGTTAAAAACAGAAAGAATCAGAATTCCAACTCCACAGCCAGCAACCCCAGAAGCTGTTGCAGAAACTTTAAAGCAGTTAGTTGACCAAATCGGCTTTAAAGGACCAATCGGTTGTGGCTTTCCTGCTCGTGTTATTGATGGCGAAGTTCTCACAGCAGCGAATATTGATAAATCATGGATCAATGTAAAAGTTGAAGAACTGTTTACCTCTGTTGTAGGCCAACAGGTTTATGTAGCAAATGATGCTGATGTAGCAGGTTTAGCTGAACTTACCTTTGGTGCGGTAAAAGATTATAAAGGACCAGTTCTCTTCTTAACTATCGGTACTGGTATTGGCTCTGCTCTCTTTATCAACGGTCAGATGTACCCTAATACTGAATTTGGTCATATCAAATTCAAAGGTGATATTGCAGAGCACTACTGCGCTGACTCTGTACGTGAAAAAGAAGATCTTGGGTTTAAAGAGTGGGGCGAAAGATTGAATAAGTTCCTAGAGTACATTGCTTTCTTAACTCAGCCTGACTTCATTGTTTTAGGTGGTGGTGTTTCTAAGAAATTTGAAAAATATGCTTCAAAGTTAACTCTAAGCACTAAGGTTGTTCCTGCTAAGACCTTAAACCTAGCAGGTATCATCGGTGCTGCTATGTACGCTAAGACCAGAATTTAGTTTTTAAGTAGTCTTGTCCTGTTAAGGCAACTTAACAGGACATTGTTCTAATGTTAAGTCTTGGATTTTGTCTACAAACTAACAAAACGATGCTGTTTTTATATCTATTTTATAGTAGTGCGTTTTAATAAATTAATTGCTAATCCATATCTAGTGTTTTATACTCACCCGTTTCAGAATCATATCCATCAATCTCTGTTCCAAAGGAAGAACTTCTAACACTATCAACTTCAAACGAATGATATTCACCTTCGTTATAATCATAATAATCGATTGTGTTTCCTGATCTAACAGTGTTTCCTTCTTCTACATCAATGCTATTTCCTGTTTCAGAGTCTGTTCCTGACCATGCAAAAGCACTATTCATAGCAAGAACGATGCAAATTACTATGCACTTTTTTAATTTAAGCACTTAGTATTCCGTTAATGATTTAGCAAATTTTACAATCCAATAAAAATAAGTCCCACAACTTAAAATCATGGGACAATACATCTCTAGTATCTGCTTGAATAATGAGATACGTGAGAAGCATGTGATGCATGAGAAGAATGTGAATAATGACCAGCAAATTTGCTATTCATATCGCTATTTTTCTGAAGTATCAACCCATTGCTTTGTTGTTGACTGATCTGATTCTGAATTACATTATGATCTGTTACAGATTCAATAACGTTTGAACAGAATGCTGAAGTTGCAAAAAAGCCAGCAACTAATGCTGTTATTAGCTTCTTCATTTTGTACTCCTTTTAAAGTTACATTGACAAAATTACTACTATTTAGTAGTAAACCTTAAGATATTCTTGCTATGACAATTTTTATTTGATTCAAAAAATCCTGCACATTTACCTCGAACATCACAACCGTCACATTCAGAAATATAAATATCTTTCCAATCAGAAATAGACTGAACTGCAAAGTTTCTGATTTCTTTTGGCAAAATACAAAGCTGAGAATTGTAAATTCTTGGAACAATTCCTCTGTCATTCAATAATAGAACAGCTTCTTTCAACTCATTTCTGTAATCAAAAGGATCTATCCAAAGAGAATTAAAATTTTTTTTTGCTTGTCCTTCAAATTCCATTTGCATGAAAGCCACTTGGCTCACAAAAGGAAAGTTATGGTATACAAAATCAGCAAATTGAGTTAACCGCTTATAGTTTTGTTTCATCACCACAATTCTAATTCCAATTCTAATTCCTAGTAAAGCCAAATTATATAGAGCCTTTACACTCTTATAAAAAGTATTTGCTCCTACTATTTGATTATGAATTGCAGGAATGTCTGAGAACAAAGGGATATCAACTTGCAAGTCATACATTTGGCACATTGCCAGCTTGGTTGCGTAATGCATATTAGCAAGCATAACGCCATTTGTAAGCAATGTTGTAGATGATTTAGGACATTGCTTGTTCACTGCTTTCATCAAAATAAAAAGATCATCTCCTACGACAGTAGGTTCTCCGCCTGAGAAACCTATTTCTGTACTATTTTTGTCCATAAGAGATATAAGTCGTAGATTAAAATTAAGACGACTATCTTCTTTTGATACTGGAGGCTGAGGACACATAATGCATCTATGATTACATTTTTCTGTAGCTAGAATTACATTCTGGGAGGCATTAATTTCATATACAAAAGAGATTGTTCCTTCCTTTGAAATAGTTACTACATCACCTTCAGAAAATTTGGATAAATCATTGCATTCGTATGAAGGACAATGAGCTCTAATATTGTCAAATGATGAAGAAATTATCGCAGCATAGTTTGAAGCGCTTACAGTTTTATCTGTTACAAATATGTAATTTTTCTTGCCCAAGAAATGTCTTTTAAAGGTAATTTTACCCATTACCGTATCTGTACTATTTTTAACTTTACATGATAATGTCTTCATTTAAAATTACCTAATCCAAGACCAGAATATTCGGTTAATTTCAGGGTCATGTTGCTCTAGTAGCTCAATCAAATAATGAATAATTGATTTTGTCCTTTTACACATCTCATTTGAAGATCTAACACCAATCATGTCACCTTGTTCTGATGTATTTCTAACTGGATCTGCACCACAATACTGCTGGTAAGGACAATATGAACAGCCTGGTAAACATTCAGTACATGCACTTGACGTGATTTTATGCATTAACTCACCATTAAACATGGACTGATATGAATCTTGATTTACGTTGCCTAATTTAAAAGTATAATTTTTAAATCTAGCCATCATACGGGCCTCATCAGAAACGTAAACATTTCCATTATAATCGTAAATTGCGCAAGCAATACCGACTCCAGAAGGAGACTGTAGATCAACAAATCCCGTTGCAAATGGGGTTAAAATTCTTTTTAACAATAATGAAGCAAAACCTTCAACAAAACAAATTCCTCTTTTGTTTAAATCTATTATATAGTTTAGCCCCTCTTTATAACTCTCAATAAACTCTTCTACGCTATATGCAATCTTCTCTTTTCTCTGCTTGGCAAATCCATATGGATTTAAGGATCGTAAAAAAATGCCTTTAAAGCCCAAACGCAAATATTCATCGATGATTTCTTTGAAATGTCCTAAACTATTTTTTGTTGTAGTCATAAGAGCTGAAACACAATCGTCATTTCCCCAAACATCTCGAATCATAGAAAGTTGCTTTTCAAAGATTTTAATGTAATTTTCACCACTTTGAAGGGGGCGATTTACGTTATGTATACACTCAGGTCCATCTAGAGATGTCGATATATAACAATTGTGCTTCTTTAAATACTTTACTTGAGCTTCATCCAACAATGTCAAATTGGTGCATATAACGAATTCCAAATTTTTGCGCTTAAATGCATTTTTTAACTCTGCCTCTTCAATCAAGAATTTGACCATGGAAAAATAAGATACTGGTTCTCCTCCTTGAAATTCTATTTTAATATTAGGAGAAGGTGAACAAAAAATAGTGTTGATTACATTCCTAGCTGTTTCTTTAGACATTTCGCATGAATGGTCATCAAAGTTCTTTCTAGCAACTTGGCAATAGATGCAACTTGAGTTGCATCTCAATGTAGGGACTACCATATGAAGTGTAGTAAAATCATTCAGTATGCTTTTTTTTGTCCTATATTTTGTAGCCAACATATTGATCACATCTTCAATATGGTCCCTACAAATAATCTGTTTGCTCTCGAGATTAAGAAAGACATCCTCATCTTCAGTCAGAGTTTTGTCAATAAATCTAGAGAAATCGCTGTTTGTCATTAATAAGTATTCACCTACATAATTTGAAACAAAAACAGATCGATCGTCAAAACGTTCAAAATTAAAGGGAAGTATCTGATAGTTCATGATTAATTTACTGGCTTAAAAGCCTGCTCCACAATTTTATCTCTAATACTTCCAAATTCCTTTGCAACGTCCACTCTTACTTGCTGATCAATAAGATCGTTACAAAATTGCTTAGAAAAATTAGTTACAACTTTCTGATTTTCCTTTGGTTGAAGAAAAACATCTATAGTTTTTGGATCTTTTCCTTCTTTTTGTGTTACGAAATAACTATTTAAATACTTATAGCAAGTTGCACTTACAGCTTCTTTACTATAAATTTCTAGGCTTACTTCAATTCTGTATGATCCATCTGATAGTTTTTCAACAGGAAAAATACTGTAATCCATTTCCATATGAGCGTCCATTTTTTAATTTTTGTTCTGACTTAAATGTTCAAAGCTAATTTAGGGAGGAGTATTCTTACTACGATTTTATTATACAAATGAGTTTTAATCGTATTTCGCGATGCTATTCTATGAGCGATCTCTCTTTTTATAAAAATCTAATCAATCCTTCAATTTTAATAATCACGATTTTGCTCATAAACAATTACTCCGTGACATAATCAGGCATTCGTTTGCCAAAATCTGACACACTTTAAAAGCTCATTTGAACGATACTAAAGATCTAGCTTAGGTAGATTTTTCTACTTAAGCTTGAGTAAAACAAAACTAATCAATGCTGTTGAATGAACATAAACAAAACTTTGTGCCTATGAAGAAATTAGCTGTAACTTTTAGTCTGATTACTGCTCTATGCCTTACATCATCTGTTTTTGCAAAAGACATACAGACAGTCGATCAAAGCTCTTTAGTATCTTTAAGTGAGAATAATATGAGTACAAAAGAGAATGAAGCTTTAAAGATTAACCTTACTGTTGATGGAAAAACTGTAACTGCTACCTTAATTGATAACACAGCATCTCGTGATCTTATATTCCGTCTGCCACTTGAAATCACACTTGAGGATTTTAATAACACTACAGAGAAGATCTTTTATCCAAAGCCTGCTTTGAATCTTAAAAAGACAAATAATGGTACTGCACCAGTTCCTGGTGACATTACCATCTATGAGCCATGGCAGAACGTAGCTATCTTTTGTAAGAGCATCCGTTATAGTGATGATTTAATTAAGCTTGGTCATATTGACGGCGATGGCATTGAGCTTTTAAAGAAAAAAGGCAATGAAAAAGTTACAATTTCAAAGTAGCCTAAAGAGTGTTTAGGGCAATAAATGTAAGGTCGTTTTGCTTTTGAGCATATTTTGTGGCAAAGAACTGTTATAGGGCTCAATAAGCAAAACGATTTAGAGAAAATGATTAAACAGGTTCAATTGCGTTAATCTTTATTTCAAGTCTCTGTGAGCCCATATAGTGGTTGATACCCACGGTATATACAGCTCTTACACGCATGAACTTAGTAATAGAGCGCTCATTTGGTGTAGCTCTTAACTTAATGGCATTCATGCTAGAACCATCATCATTACGAAGTTTGAATTTCAGATGTCGATTTGCAACTAAGAATACATCTTCGACTGTAAACTCTCCATCAAAGCAAGGCTCTTCAAAACCATTCCCCCATGGGCCATATGCTTCTAAATCACGAGCAAAGGCTACATTTATATAGTTTGGAGGCAGGCAGCCATCTGAGACAATCTCATCCTCTGTAGGCTGCCCCAAATTCTCTGTTGCCACCTCATTGAAGAGTTCTTTAAATTTCTCAAAATTAGCTTTATGAATTGAGGCTCCTGCTGCCATAGCATGGCCACCGAATCTGATTAAAAGATCAGGACTTTTCTCAGAAAGTGTCTGCAGAATTTTTACAATACTAAAGCCAGGAACCGAACGAGCTGATCCTGATAACTCATCGCCAGTACCTGAGAACACAAAGCAAGGGACAGAGAACTTCTCTTTAATTCTGCTTGCAATAAGACCGCCTAGACCTACCAGCCAGTTTGATCTGTAAAGCACAATTGCAGAATTACCTGCCTGTTTTTCAGCATCCTCACAAGCTTCTTTTAAGAAGACGCGCTCATAGTCACCACGGCGCTTGTTGCACATCTCAAGATCTCTTGCAATGATACAGGCCTCAGTATCATCATCTGTTAACATTAAAGATACAGCAGGATTGTTCTCTAATTTAATTCTGCCAGGAGCATTTAAACGAGGACATAAATCATAAGCAATAGATACAGAGTTAATTGAAGGTAAATCAACTCTACATGATGAGGCTAATGCTCTGATACCTACTACGCATTCACCACGACGAATTCTTTCAAAACCGTACTTTACTAACTTGCGATTGTTAGCATCCAGCTGCATTACATCGCCAATAGTACCTAGTGCTACTAAATCAAGAAAACGGCCTATCTTTGGGACAGCTCGACCATCGTAGTAACCTCTATCTCTTAGACAGGCTCTGGTGGCAACTAAAACATAGAACAGTACACCTGCGCCACATAGATTTTTAGATGGGAACTTATCAGTTGGTAATTTAGGATCGACTATCGCATCAGCTAAAGGTAAATCCTCAGGTGTTTCATGGTGATCAGTAATCACTACTTTAAGGCCGCGAGATTTAGCGTAGTCTATAGATTCTTTACAGCTGACACCGTTATCTACGGTTAAAATGAGCTTTACACCATGAGCTATAGCATTATCTACAGCATCTTCACTCACGCCGTAACCGCCTTCATAGCGTGATGGCACATAGTAGGTTACATCACGTGCACCTAAATCTTTAAGACCTCTGACGCCTAAAGCAGTTCCGGTAATACCGTCAACGTCATAGTCTCCTGCTACTAAGATAGACTCCTGATTGATGATTGTGTCTGCGATAATGGAACTGGCTTTTTCAATATCATGAAAATCTTTGTAATGAAAGATATCACAAAGCTTACAAGCGACGTCCTGTTCGGTTTTAATGCCTCGTCTTGCGAGGATCTGGCGGATGACAGGATCCGGAATAAAAGGTTCTAAATGACTGTCATCAATGACGTCACGGCGCACGATTTTCACGATTGTTCCCCAAGGTTCAGTATCTTTTCAAGCGATAGATGTTGATATGTGGTTCAATTATATTTGTATTGAAGACAAATTTATATAGAGCAAGAGTAATTAAATTCTTTTTGTGACAACAGGCATTTAAGATAAGAATATCGTATAGAGGATGATATAAAATTATCACCAGGCGAATTTTGTTATATTTATACTTTAGTCCAAAATACCTAAAAAGACTCTAATTATGTTAAATCCAGTCTTATGTACAACTGTACGTTTTGTAGAGTTTTCCAGTAGCACCATAAAGATATTCCTACAAAATTTATACCCAATGAATATTTTTATATTTATCAAATAGATAAATAATTTTTTAATATTATTCTTAATAATCAAAATTAATGTCCCATTGGATTTATCAGCTTATGTGACGTTGTACGATTCTTATCTCCGTACAACGTCACAAAAGAAGATTTTTCAGATTTTTTTTCAAATTTTCTTGATTTTGTATCTTTTTTAATTATGATCTGAAATATGGATGTTTTAATAATATTAAATAAGGATAGAAGATCATGATTGATAATATTAAATATTTCATATTTGGTGCTTTAGCCATTGCTGCTGCAATTGCAATCACAGAAAATAAAGCTAAAAAACTTCTCCCTGCCTCAAATAGAAATGGTAAAGACAGATTCTAATAAAAAGGTATCCTCTACTACTGCAGATCTCATAGGCACTTATATAGTAATGAGACAGATGACCAAAAGTGCTCATGAAAAAGAGGAACGTGAAAGAAAAGATGCTGAAGCTCAAAAGAAGGTACAGGATGATGAAAAGAAGATGTCCTCTTTTGACAACAACGCCTACTGCAGATTTAGAATTAAAAATTCAGGTATTGATGAAACTGAAGTTGTAACTTTCAGAATGATGGTGAACAGGTATAAGCAAGAGTGCAAAAAGAAATATCTAAAAGATCATATCTATTTAAAAGACTTTTTAGGTTACTACTTCTCAGCAAGAGATGACACTAATGATAACGGAGCTGATATTTATCTAAAGTTTACTATCGATTTTGAGCATCCAACAATTATCAGTGAACAGGACATTAAAGATCATAATGATGAACAAGAAACAGTCTTCTTTGCTGTCTGTGTCCTAATTATCTTAATATTATCCTTACTTGCTTTCTTTTGGATCCTGTTAAAAGCAGCAAGAGAGTAAGTGTTATTAACAATGACTAAAACACCGGACTAATCTTAATAATATAGTCGGTAATATTAGGATCTTTTAGTTCAAGATTACGACCATGCTCCCTGTACCACTCGGATTCGAGCATGGCTTTTTTATGTCTGTAATAGGTTGCTTTCTTCATCTTGAGCTTTTCCATGATCTCATAATCGGACATGGTCTCTAGCATCATTAAAACTTCAGCACACTTTACAGGATGACCTTCTTCAGAGACAACCTCAAGTTTTTTGCGTCCTGCTCCTCTTAATACCACTGAGTTATAGACTTCCTCATCAAAGTTTATATAAAAGTACTTTTTATAGGAAAAGGTAATACCTACATGCTCAAGCTTTTTAAATACATCTTCGTGGTATTTTTTTACCTTTTCAAAGGCAGTGTCAGAATTCTCTTCAGGACTAGGATCAATATAGATTTGGTATTTCATAGCTACTCAAGTTTTACGATAAATACAGAAGTTTTATAGCACACAATGAAACTTTATTAAACTTTTAAATACTAGACTTGTAGCTTTAAGAAAGAACTAAACTGAGGCTGGACGCGTAAAATTTGGTAAAATGTTGAGACTGAATTTACTCTTAGGTTTCTTTATTTATGAATAACGCAAATTATCAACAGCGAAGCTTATTACTTCTGTTCCCTTTAGGACTGCTCGCTATTGCTTCATTTGCTCTTGATAAAAGAATTCCTATTGGCATCGACTTTACCATTCAGAACATTCTGCTAGAGATCTGCAGAACCATGATCCCAGGCTTATTTGCTGTAACTGTAGCCTACCTTATTCCTACATTTAACCGTTTTTATCAGCTCTTTGCAGTAGGTCTTAACTACTCACTGTTGTGTGGCATCTCGATTACCTTTTACCCTCACCTGTTTACTCAACCTACTGCATGGGTGATTGCATCTTTAGCTGCAACCATGTTCTTACTGCCATCAAATGATCTTGATCAGGAAGCTGAAAGAGCAAGTATTGGTGCAACTTTAATCAAAGTTTTAGGAGTGCTGTTTGTACCGGCTTTAGTACTTCTAAGTTTTGTAGTAATCATTAAAAACATTGAGCACTCAATTCTAATTACCTTTACTACAGTTTTCGTAGATTCATTTTTGTCATGCCTGTTTGTACCTATCTACGAAATCATGTTAACTCTAGGTTTTAGCTCCTTACTAAATTCTCTAGTAAGTCTGCAAACAGAGAGCGAGACTATTCATGCCATGTTAAACAGTATTCTGCTGACAAACCTCTTTGTACTGCCAACTCTAATCATGGTAAGGGCCTATCTTGCTAAATCCTATAACAGACTGTTTTTAGTCTTTCTAGCCATGATCACCTGTTTAACCTCAAAGATTGGATCGTGTATCTCAGTTGAGCTTTCAATTTTAATGTTCTTCTACCCTGGAACCTTAATTGTCCTGTGTATATCCTCAGTCATGCTGTTCTTTTTAAGTTTGTATTTAGATCTGTCTAATTTTACAAACTTCTTTATGCTCTATCAGCCTGATTTAGTATTAAAGAATTTAGCCTTCTTCCAGTTATCCACAAGTCATTATGCTCTGATGCTGACTGCTGTGATTGTGCCTGCAATCATTCAGGTGATCTTGTCAAAGATAGGAACCGTGAACTATCTTAAAAACAAGTTCAAAAAGCGATCAATTACAGGAGGCTTGTCTATTGATGAAATAGATAATCCTGAGTTATTACTCATTGCAATTTTAAAGAACATCGGTGGCAAGAGTAATATTGAAGCCGTATCAAAATTAGGTAATGAGCTTATCATCAAAGTCTTTAACTATAAGCTCATTTCCTCAAGAGAATTAGGTAAATTAGGCTCTAAGAAGGTACTTTTTATCCGTTCTATCAATAAGATAAAACTTGATTTGGGAAGCATGACAAATGTAATCTACACACGCTTACACAACATCGTGTCAGATTCTGCTAACTATAACCAAAATGAAGTGTCATTATCAGAGCCATTTAATTTTGAAGGCTATATAAAAGCACAAGAAGGAGACAAAAAGTGAGTGATACAGACTGGATACAAATTAAACTTCGTACCACCAATCAGTCAGCAGATACCATTGCTGAACTATTAGAAAGCTTTGGAGCTCTTGCTGTAAGCTACACCGATGCAGAGGATTCTCCTATTCTTGAGCCAAGACCTGGTGAAAGAAGACTTTGGCCTAATACCGAGGTAACAGGTCTTTTAGCACAAGGTACCGATCCTAAACCTATCTTAGATAAGTTAAGAGCTCTTTTAGGTGATCATATCCCAATGGCTGCAACTCATCTTGAGGATAAGAACTGGATCAGAGCTTGGATGGATCAATTCAAACCATTAAAGTTTGGCAAAAGATTGTGGATCTGCCCTTCATGGCTTAGCGTTGATGAAAAAGACAGCGTAGTGGTCATGTTAGATCCAGGTCTTGCCTTTGGTACAGGGACTCACCCTACTACAGCTTTATGTTTAGGTTATCTGGACTCTTTAGATTTAAAAGATAAACAGGTTTTAGATTATGGTTGCGGTTCTGGTATTTTAGGAATTGCAGCACTAAAGCTTGGTGCTAAAAACGCTATAGGCGTTGATATCGATGAACAGGCTTTAATAGCCTCAAAAGAAAATGCCTCAAGAAATGGCGTTGATGAAAAGTTACAGCTTGTAATGGGTACAGATAAAGAACTAAATCTGCCAAAATCACCTGTTACTGTAGCTAATATTCTGGCTGGTCCTTTAGCTGAGCTAGAGCCTATCATTGCATCACTTACAGAGTCAGGTGGTCTATTAGCTCTGTCTGGTATATTAACTGAGCAGTCTCAGTCTGTGATTGATGCTTATTCAAAAGACTTTGTGATGAACAAAGTTAAAGATCTTGATGGATGGGCATTGTTAACTGGTACTAGAAAGTAGTACTAACTCAAGCTTTACCTCTCACTACTTTTGACAGCAGAACTTACTATACTCTGCTGTCAAATTTCTTGTCCAATTATTTTAAAATCCTCATTCAATCTCTTTCAATCACCAACATAGCACAGTTCATGATTAGTGCATCTTTGCACCAACATCAATCTTTGAGTTTAAAACTGCTCAATCGTGTTGCCTTTTGCAACATTTGCTTTGAATTATGTTGAAAGTACATCACTAAAAAATGATACTGAACTAAACATTCTTTAGTTAATCTTAAGGAGCTTTACTATGGGCGCATTATCAATTTGGCACTGGCTTATTCTTTTAGTAGTTGTAGCTTTAGTGTTTGGTACATCAAAACTCAAAAATGTGGGTAAAGATCTTGGGGGTGCCATCAAAGGTTTTAAAGAAGGCATGAAAGAAGCTCAGGATGAATTTGAAGACAAACCTGTAGCTAAAGAAAGTTCAATTGAGAAAAAGTAAATGGACTTTATAAGTTTTGACGAACTCATCATCATAGTTGTCGTAGCGCTGTTAGTTTTAGGTCCTGCTAAGACCTTTAAACTAATGTTCAGCGTAGGACAGCTCTTTGCTAAAGCAAAGAGCTACTTAAATTCCGTCAAAACACAATTACAGCTTGATGAAATAAGACACAACTTTTCTTCCGTAAAAGAAAACGATTTTCATGAGGTTGTAAACAGGATCTCTCCAATACCTACAAAAAGTAATACTCAATGTAAAAAGCAGTGGACTGTTAGTGCTGAGGACTTTAAAGAAGCACCATCTGATAAGTCTACAACTCATGATGAAGATGCTTCTAAAACAGCTCTCCATCAAGATAAGACTGATGCAAATTTAATCTTAAGAATTGAAAAGCTCGAACAGGAAATTGCACTGCTAAAAGAAAGAGTTGCAAAGTAACTGGTACATGAAAGGTATTTAAACTCTCATAGTTATCAATATTGCAGATAACCTTATAAAGGTGACTAATATGAAAGAAGCTACCACAGAAAAACTTCAAAGTATGACTGTAACAGCGCACCTTTTGGAGTTAAGGAAAAGGATCATGCTGATCGTTATAGGCATTATAGTCTGCACTGTAGCACTAGCTCCTTTCATGCAATTACTGTTTGATTATTTATCAAAGCCTTTATTAAGCTCATTACCTCAAGGCACACAGTTACTCTCTGTAAGTGTAATTGCACCTGTAATGGGACCTTTAAAAGTACTGCTGTTCTGCGCTTTTTGTATCAGTTTTCCTTTTACTCTTTTTCAGATTTGGGAGTTTTTCTCCCCTGGTTTATATAAACATGAAAAGAAAGTGGTGATCCCTTTTATTATTTCTTCAGTATTCATGTTTGTTTTAGGCATTGCCTATTGCTACTTTATAGTCTTTGGCTTTTTATTTAAGTTTATAGCTTCATTTTCACCTGAATCTATCTCTTTTGCGCCAGATATCGACTCTTATATAAGTTTCGTACTGCACATGTTCTTAGCATTTGGAATCACCTTTGAAGTACCAGTTGCAGTCATTTTATTAAGTGCACTTAATGTTGTAACTCCAACAAAACTCAAAAAATTTCGTCGTTACTTAATTGTAATTGCCTTTTTAATTGCAGCTATACTCACCCCTCCAGATATTACCTCACAGCTAATGTTAGCTTTACCAATTATCATTCTCTATGAGATTGGCGTAGTTATCTCATATGTTCTTTTCAAGAAGAAAGAGAGCATAAAACTTACAACTCAAGTAGCTAAATAGCATTCACTAAGGCTTTTAGAAAAATCTTTCGACAGTGCTTCACAATGAATCAATGTTGATCTTTGTGTATTATTTTTGAGCATAAGAGTGCACTGCAACATTATTTATGTTCTTTTAGTTTGCAATTACAACATTTATAATGCATTTTGTTGTTACATAGTTGCAGTTACCACATTTATGTGTTACTTTAAACATAACAAAACAACAAATTGACTCTCTGAATATGATAGGAGCTCTTATGGCAATTAAATCAATTCTTTCTATGAATGCCTTTGATCAGAGCAATGTAGGCACTCTCCCTGAAGACATAAAAGGTGAAACTCAACGTCGTTTAGATGTATTTGGTTCAGCATCAGTGTTGTTCTTCCAAGAACCAATTGAAGTAGTTAAAGGTGAAAGTTGCTACCTGTTTGATAACAGAGGCAATAAATTCTTAGACTGCTATAACAACGTAGCTTGTATCGGTCATGGTCATCCTCGTGTAGCTGAATACGTAGGAAAGCAACTCTCAATCGTTAATACTCACACTAGATACTTAAACAAAGTAGTTGATGATTATGCCGAGAAGTTACTAAAGACCTTCCCAAAGCCACTAGATAAAATTGCTATGACCTGTACAGGTTCAGAGAGTAACGATCTTGCTCTGCGAGCTGCTTTTTACTTAACTGGTGGTAAAGGTGTTATCGTCACCTCCGGTGCTTATCACGGAAACTCTTATTTAACTACCTTTGTATCCCCTTCAAGCACCAATGGTAAGGTAACAGCTGACTTTGTAAGAGCAGTACCAGCACCTGATACTTACAGAATTGCACCTGATGTGTTAGCTGATAAGTTTGCAAATGATGTAGAAAAAGCAATCTTAGATCTTGAGGCACATGGAATTAAGTTTGCTGCCATCCTGTTTGACGATATTTTCTCATCAGATGGTGTTTTTGCAGATCCTAGTGGTTTTATCAAAAAGGCTATTGACGTAGTGCATAAGCACGGTGGTGTCTATATCGCCGATGAAGTACAGCCTGGTTTTGGTAGAACCGGTAAGATGTGGGGATTCATGAGGCACGATGTTGTGCCAGACATCGTAACCATGGGTAAACCTATGGGTAATGGCTACCCAATGGCAGCAATGGTTACAAGAAGTGAAATCATTGATGCCTTAAAAGGCACTGGTTACTTTAATACCTTTGGTGGTACACCTGGTGCTGCTGCAGCTGGTACTGCGGTATTAGAAGTTCTGCAGGAAGATGATTTAATCAACAATGCAAAAGATGCCGGTGACTACCTAAGAGCAGGATTAAAAGAACTAGCAAAAGATCATCCTTGCATTGGTGATGTAAGAGGTGCAGGTTTATTTACTGGACTTGAAGTTGTAAAAGATCCTGAAACTAAAGAGATTGATCCTGAAAGCGCAACACTCTTAATTAACAGATTGCGTTATAACAATGTTCTTATTGGAGCTGCAGGCCCTTATGGCAACATTCTTAAGATCCGTCCTCCACTACGTTTCTATAGAAAGGATGCTGATTTCTTTATAGATGCAATTACAAAGTCTTTAAAAGAGATTGGTAAGTAATCAAAGCAAGTTAAAAGTACAGCTAAAAGCTACAGGACAAAAGTAAGTTTTCAAAATTGCTCCTGTAGTTTTTTTTGCTGTATGACCGGATATTACAGAAGAATTAAAGAGCAAAGATAACTCTTCTTAGATTAGATCAAGGAAAGATATTACTTTGACTATTATCCCCACAAGAGACACTCGTCTTATGATGTGTGATGCATTGCATTAACTATAACGGCGATCACTCAATTTTCAATTATTAAAAAGTGGATCAGACAAATCTACTTCAGAGATTTAAGGCTGTTGCCTTAAAGATAGAAAAATCAACTTCAAGTGCGCTACTAGACCGATCCTAGACGCGCTTTCCTGTAGCAAATACTCCTTAATTAAAAGAATAAGAGATGAATTGTTCATCAATCGTTTTTTAATTGATTCATTCAAGAATAGTTAATAAACAGCCACTCAACTACCTGAAACAGTGTGATTTTAATTACATGAAAATGGATGGCAAAAAAAGCGTTATCATAAAGGTAACGCTTAAACACAAGAGAAATAATAATTCATTAAGCTTTGGCTATATCAGCTTCATAGAGCTTGCGCATTTCATCTAGAGCTCCTGCTGATTCTGGCAAGATTTGACCTCCGTCAATAATCAAATTATGACCATTTACATACCAGGACTCTTTTAAAGCTAAGAACATGGCTGCATTTGCAATATCAAAACCTGTTCCTAATTTTCCGACAGGGACTGCCTTTTCCATGATATCAACGTAGTTCTGTCCTAATGATTTTAAGCCTTCAGTCATTACGTTGCCAGGAGATACAGCATTTACGGTAATTCCATATGGAGCTAATTCCATGGCAGCGGTTCGCATAAAGCCTAACTGAGCAGCTTTACTTGCTCCATATACTGCCCAACCAGGATAGCCTGTGATAGGACCTGTAATTGATGAGGTTAAAATAATTCTGCCATACTTTTGTTTCTTCATATAAGGCATTACTGCTTTTATCGCATGGAACATACCTTTGACATTGATATCCATCACCATATCAAAGTCTTTGTCAGTCATCTCTGATAGAGGAACTTGCGGTATAACACCTGCATTTGACAATAAGATATCAATGCGTCCATAGGCAGCAACTGCAGTCTTAGCCATTGCTTGCATCTGTTCATATGAAGTTACATCACCTGCAAAGGCAATAGCCTCTCCACCTGCTTTAGTGATCTCTGCTACAACATCATCTAAAGTAGCTTTACGTCTTGCTACACAAACTACCTTACAGCCAGATTTGGCAAAGCTAATTGCCATAGCTTTACCAATACCAGATCCTGCTCCAGTTACAATTGCTGTACATTCCTTTAAGCTGTCATACATGATGCGTACCTCTTACCTTAAATAACTACCAGCTAAATATGACTCACATAGTCTTACAGTATCTTTGGTAACCTGTAGACCTTCTTTTGCTGCAAATGGAACTTCACTGTGACTGGTGCACCATGACATCAGCTCAATACGACGCATGATAGACAGTGTAGGTAGCAGATCTTTTTCATTGTCAGATAACTTAGTTACCTTTTCATAACCTTTAATCCAGGCATTTGCTAACTTAACTGCATCATCAGACTGCTCCATGAAACTTAAAGCCGCTGCAAAGTCGAACAGATACCAACCAAAGCCCATATCATCAAAATCAATCACATGAAGCTCACTTCCATCTACAAGCAGGTTGGTTGCTCTGCAATCAGAGTGGATCACACCAAAGTTGTAATTGTTCTCACCGTAGTCCTCCATGAGAGTCTTTACAACATCTACAGTCTTACCCACAGTTAGTTTTCCAAAATCATCTAAACCGTTACTGTTCTTCCAATTACCCCAGTAAGCGTGTTCTCCGATGATGCCATCAAAGTCCCAAATACGTCTTGTAAACCACTCAGGACGCTTCCACTGTCTTGCATGGTTGTGCATCTTGGCACTAATCTCACCTACAACTTCAAACCAGTGATCAAGACCTGCCAACTCTAAAGTAGGCTCACTACCATTTAACTTTTCAAAGGCAACAATCATACGGTGATCGCCTGAAGCTGTTGTTGTCATTGCAACATACTCACCTGTAATTAAGGGAATTGGTCTTGCTGTAGAGATGACATGCTCATCAGCTAATGCTTTAACCCAAGCTAACTCTGATCTAATTGCATCTTTGGTTGAATAGTCGTTACGTTGAACTCTTAAGATTAGAGAGTGTCCTTTATTGGGGCCCTCTTTAGGATCAGTTGCACAAAAAGTGGCATTCTCTGACAAATTGATTAGTTTTGCATAAGCTTCATCGCTCATACCCCACAGTTTTAATGAACTGTTTACCATATCAGTAAGCTCTTTAACTGTTTGTGGCTCGTACTCTTTGCTCATAACGTCACCTTTTCTATCCTGCTTATATACAGATGAAATAAGGCTTTTGTGCTTGTTTACTGTATATAGCGATTAAATGTGGAACAAAATTTGACCTTCCAACATATTGGAACTTATCAACATAATATGTTGTACTTTTAACACAAACATAAATCTTTGTTGATTATCAGTCAATATACAACAAAATATTTTTAGTTTTTACAATTTTTATATTGTCAATCCAACATTTTTTAGGTATCGTTAAATAAACTTCAACATTTTATGAACAAGGTTACACATTTGGAGGTCATTATGACTGAGTTAACACGCCGTTCTATGTTAAAAATGATGGGAGCATGTGCAACAGCAGCTTGCGCTCCTGTAATGTTGTCTTCAAAAGCATTCGCTGGTGAAAGAGATAAAGAATTGAATATTCTGTGCTGGGAAGGTTATAACAGCGCAGATGTGTTAGATCCTTACAGAAAGCTAACCGGTGCTTCAGTTAAAGCAGAGTCTGCTACTAATGACCCTACCATGGTAAATAAGTTACGTGCTGGTGAAACTAAAATTTGGGATTTGATCAACGTTAATAACCCATGGGCCCGTAAAGTTCTTTTCCCTGAAGGCTTAATCACTCCTTTAGACGAGAAAGTTTTTGCTCCTTATTTTGAGAATATGCTACCTACCTTTAAATACCCATACAGTTGGGCAATGAGCGAAGATGGCACAAAACTGTTAGGTATGGTGCAGAGATTTGGACCATATAACTTCGTAGTTAATACCGACAAGATCTCAAGAGAGACCGCTGAAAAGACTGGTTGGAAACTTTGGGCAGATGACAGCTTAAATGGGAAATATGCTATTAACGAAGCTGATGACTGGAACGTAGCTCATATGTTCACCATAGCAGGTATCGATCCTTACAAAGAGCACAGCGCAGATGAAATGGCAGCATTTGAAAAGACCTGCAAGAGGATCTTTGGTAATGCTAAGTTCGTAGGTGATATTGCAGCTGTAAACCAGGCTTTAGTAAACGGTGATATTGATGCTTACATTTCTGGTGGTACCTATACAGCATCTTTAGCAAGAGCTGAAGGCTTAGATAATATTAGAGCAATCTCCCCTCTTGAGAATGCGCTAATGTGGGTTGAGGTTACCTCTGTTGTAAACAATCCAGTTCACTCACCTTTAGCTGAGGATTTCTTAAAGCACGTACAGGATCCTGAAGTTGCTCATACCGTAGCATTTGCAGAAGGTACCTTTAACCCAGTAGCTCAGATGGGTAACAAGAAGTGCTTTGATCTGTTTACATCAGATGAGTTAGATGCAATTCAGTGGGATTCATTAGAGGAAGAAATGTCACGTTCTCGTGCTTATGATATCGTTCCTGACTATGATAAGGCACACGACATCATGGTAGAAGCAAAGAGAACCAAAGGTTAATTAGATTCATCATCTCCATATGTGCCGGCTAATGCCGGCATTATTTTGGACATGCAACTGTATATAAGAACATTTCCACTAATATAGTTAAAAATTAGTCATTTTATGAACCATTTTTTAATGTACTTGCAATTTCACTTAAATTCATACGGACGATATTTAGTATCTCTGTTGCGTTGTAATTATACGAAATATTCCAGTTAGGAATTTTCTGTTTAAAAGATTTAGCGTCATATAACATTCCTCGCATATCAACAACATTCAGTGCGTCCCAATTTTCTATTGGCTGATTGAATGAAGTAGCTCCTTTGAACATTTCCTTCATATTTTTAACATTGGAAACATCCCAATTTTCTAAAGGTTGGTTAAAAGATATTGCTCCACAAAACATTTCGCTCATATTGGTAACTTTTGAAACCTTCCAGTTACCAATAGGATGGTTAAAAGCTTTTGCTTCTTTAAACATTTCACTCATGTTAGTTACATTAGATACATCCCATTCATCAATACCTTTATCGAATAATTTTGCCCTACAAAACATACCAGACATATCTGTTACATTTGAGACATCCCAACTATCAATTGGTTTATTAAATGATAAAGCACCACAAAACATTTCGCTCATATCGGTAACATTAGAAACATTCCAATTTCCTATTGGTTGATTAAAATCAGAAGCTCTACAGAACATTGCTCTCATATCAATTCCATTTGATACATTTCAAGTTATTAAACCTTTTTGATTAGGCTTTAGCTTATGAGTGACTACATCTACATCTTCGGTAAAAGAAGAATCAGAACAGAATAAAAAAGACATGTCAGTAATATGAGAAACATTAATATGCTCATATTCGACATCGTCTCTATCTAGCAAAATATCTAATTGTTCTCGAGTTCTTGGTTGATATTTAAAATATAACCTAAAGTAATATTTAAAATTCTTAAAGTTCATGATCGATACCTAAACAAAGAGCTGAAAATACTGAAATTAAAAACAGCTTAGCTTTGAATTTGGAATTTAATGAGAGATTACTTGAAAATGTGAGACTAAATGGACAACGTAGCAACTAACAAATAGCAGTCACTTCATTAGTTTTATCAGATAACATTATCAATAAACGAACCTTTCGTCAGCTTTGAAGATCTTGCTGCGTATTGCGCAATATAGGATCAAACAATTCGTACTTGGGGATCATTTAGTTTACAACTAGGATCAGCAATGTTTTCTAGCATCATTTCATGAGAAGGATCACCTAATTCACAACAAAGGATCTGCTACCCTCCAAATTGAGTAAAACAAGGTGTTTTGCTTTTTATAAGGATGAGTCTCATGACACCTGGCATGCGCTATAGCAAACGTAGCTATCGAAAAATGCTATAAGACTCTATATGTTCGCCTGTCTGATTTGATTCAGGAATTTGAAGAAAGAGGAGCTATGCACTTGTCAAAAACAGTACTGTACAAAAAATACGCAAGACCGACTTTACTGATAATAGATGTGTGGCTATTGCAACCAACTACCGAGTCTTTCTGCAATTGTTTGCTTGAAATCTTTGAAAGGCGAAAAGGTTTAAGTACCGTCATGTGTACTCTTTACGAACAATCTGAATGGCACAACAGACTTGGAGGAAATGTCCAGGCGGAATCGGTAATCGACAGAATAGTGCACAATTGCGTTGATATTGTGTTAGGTGATCTGAACATGAGAGCCTATACAAGTCCAACAAAGATGAAGTAAAACAAAGACGGGGAGGCGATGCAGTTTAGACTGCATCGCAGATCTGATCCTTTTGGTGAAATCTACATGATCCCTCAAGTAAATGCATAATGCCATTTTTGTGAAATGGCAGATCCTTTTCACGTTGTATGCAATCTTGCTATTTGTTCTGTACATCTACTAAATATGAATCGTATTGATCTTTAACCAAATATCACAAAACTAATTCATAATAAAATTACAAGAGCAATATTTTAACCAAATGATTTTTTGGATCAAAAATACTCAATGTATTTTTTTGTGTTTCTATTGATACGCTATCTGAAGTATAACCATGTAACTTCCCAAATCTCATAAAAAGGACTTTTCCCTTTTCATCATAAACGTAAACCATGTTTCCCTTTTGAACTGCAGTACTTATTGCCATAATTTCAACTCCTAAAATTAGAATAATCAATATAGCTACTATACCCCCATATAAAAACAGTGACATTAATCAATTTATAAGTTTTTGATCGAAAAAAAACTACATTGTAGTTTGATAGAAAAATTGGGTACGACTCTCAAATATAGGGAAAACAAAGCACCTAGCTAGTGCACTTGCACTTTATTAAACAAGTTGCAACATTTACGATAAGAGCAGTAATTCTAGTTGCAACCTCAACATTTTATTTAACCTGTTGTTATATCTACATAATTTTATGGTCAGTATTTTATTCATGTTGCACTTACAAATAAAGAAAATAGTTAATGTTGCAACAACAAATAATAATGTGTTGATTACAACATTATTATGTTGTACTTTTAACTTATGAAGTTTGATTCTTTCACATAACACATTCTTCATTTACTTGGGAGCTACTTAATTTCCCAATTTATAAAAATTACTTTATGAGGTTTTAATTATGAATAGCAAAACCACCTCTTTAAAAGATGACGAATCAAAAGTTGAAGTTCTTCCTGGTCAACCACTACTTGATCTTGTAAATGTTTGCAGAGATTTTGACAAAGTAAAAGTTATTAAAAATGTAAACCTCATTGTAAAAAAGAATGAGTTTTTCACACTGGTAGGACCATCTGGATCAGGTAAGACCACTATTTTGAAAATGCTAGCAGGTATGGATCAGCCAACCTCTGGTGATATTGTGCTTGAAAACAAGAGTATTTCTACACTACCTCCAGATAAGAGACCTACCTGTATGGTGTTCCAGTTCTTAGCACTGTTCCCTCACATGACCGTAGGTCAGAACATTGAGTTCCCTATGAGAGTTAAGGGCATCGCTCCTGAAAAATGTATTGAGAAAGCTCAAAAGCTGTTGGATTTGGTTCATTTACCTGAGGACTACTACAACAAGAACGTTATGAAGTGCTCAGGCGGTGAGCGTCAGCGTGTAGCTATTGCTAGAGCCTTAGCTTATGACTCAGAGATCATTTTATTTGATGAGCCTTTATCTGCTATTGATGCAAAGTTACGTAAGACACTGCAAAAGGAATTAAAAGAGCTGCACAGACGTTCTGGTAAGACCTTTATTTACATTACTCACTCACTTGAAGAAGCTATGTTCATGTCAGATAGAGTAGGTGTTCTTTGCAAAGGTGAATTAAAGCAGGTAGGTACCCCAGAAGAGATTTACGCTCACCCGGTTTCACGCTTTGTGGCTGAGTTCATTGGTGACGTTAACATCTTCCCAATCAGAGTAAAACCTACTGGAGGTTGGGAGAGTTCTGATTTTCCTAAGCAGGACTTTAAGGTAGTTCCTCATGGAAGGGACTTAGAAGGTTACATCATTGTAAGACCTGAGGCTTTAAAGCTTGCTAAAGAAGGAATAACTCTTGATAACGTGGTTGAATGCAAAATCTTAAATCAGTTCTCACTAGGCTCAAGATCTCAGTTCCAACTTCTATGTGGCAAAAAGGAAATTACCCTTGAGTTACCAAGATCAGAAGTTGGTGAGTACAAGACCGGTTCTGTTATCAAAGTTGGATGGAACGCTGAAGATGCCATCTTTGTAACAGAATAATATGGGGGTGCTACTATGACTATCCAATTAAAAAAGCACAGTTTTATTACTAAGATTGAGGATTTTGTCCGTTCTAAAGGCGGTCGCTGTGCACTACCTGTATACATTCTTTTGTTTATAGGCTTTGTGGCACCTTTATTCATGGTATTAGGTTTCTCATTTGCCGAACCTAGATCATTCCATGCATTTACCTCTTTTACATTAGAGAACTTCATCCACATTTTTGATGGTTCAAGCTCTGTATGGAGATCATTTGCTTGGTCTATAGGACTTGCAGCATTTGTAACTGCAGTTTTAGCTGTAGTTTGCTATCCGGTTGCCGTAGGCATGGTAAGAGTCTTTGGTAAAGGTATGTCTACTTTTATCAGTATTCTCTTTGTCTTTCCTCTGTTCGTATCAGAAAACGTTCGTCTTTATGGATGGATCTTATTCTTTGGTAAGAACGGTGTTTTAGATGGTATCTGTAAGATGGTAGGTCTGTCTGGACCTGATATTCTGTTCACACCAGGTATGACAGCAATGGGTCTTGCTTACTCATTCTTACCATACATGCTGTTCCCTGTAATCATGGGTGTAGCTTTAGTGCCAAAGGATCTAATAACCGCAGCAAGAGACTTAGGTGCGTCGCGTCTTAGAACATGGTGGCAGATTGAGTTACCTCTTTCAATGCCTGGTGTGCTAATTGGAATGTTATTAACCTTTGTCTTAGCAACAGGTTCAATGTCTGAATCAAAGATCTTAGGCGGTCAGTCAATCATTGTGATTACCAACGATATTGATGTGTCATTTACCTTCTCGCAGAACTGGCCACAAGGCGCAGCCTTAGCTGTAGTGCTAACCCTGATTATCGGTGCCTTAACACTATATGCTTTCAAGAAGATCGATTTAGACAAGCTCATGGGCCGTGCATAGGAGGCCATTATGGAATACACAAAACAAGGAAGACGCAACAGAACCTTTATCATTATTTGGACTATTGCAGTTATCGGATTTATTTATCTTCCAGTACTATGTGATGCTTTATCTTCACTTTCAAAAGGTCGTTACTTCATGTTCCCTATTAAAAAGTGGGGACTTGACTGGTGGACCAAGACTGCTAACTCAATTGAGATCAGTCAGTTAGTAAGTAACTCTCTGTTAATTGCATTCTTTGTAACTATTTTAAGTACCATCATTGCATTCTGTGGAGCTTTAGCATTTGCTAGATTCTCATGGAAAGGAAAGAAAATGTTCCAAAAGATCATCTTAATGCCTGTTTTCTTCCCTCAACCTGTATTAGGTCTTGCTCTATTACTGTGGTTTAACGCAATTGGTATTCCTCTGTCATGGCATACAGCAGTATTTGCTCACTTAGTATGGATAACCCCTGTTGTTACTCTAGTTATCGCAATTCAGGTTTACGGTTTTGATCCTACACTAGAAGATGCAGCAAAAGATCTTGGAGCAACTCCATTCCAGATCTTCTGGAGAGTAACACTACCTCTACTGTGGCCTGGTATTTGGTCAGGAATGCTGTTTGCATTCTTACTTTCATGGGGTAACTTCCCATTATCACTGTACACTACTGGTGTAGACAACACTGTTCCAAAGTGGTTGTACTCTAAGATGGTTGCAGGTTATACCCCAATGGTACCAACATTAGGAACCATGAGCACCTTAGGTGCTGCAGGACTAATGTTATTAGGTGCTTTAACAGTTTACATGATGCACCGCAGACAGGGTCGCATCTAGGAGTTATAAAGCTAAAACATAACATATAGAAAAATAATACGGTGGCAATTATAATGAAAACATGAAAATAGATTGTCACCGTCTTTGAATCATAAGTGAAGGAGCAGGTTCTGAAATGAAAACAATAAAGCTTACAAAACCTGAAAGGCAGAAACTTATAACTGATAAATTAAAAGAATACCCCGCCCTAAGAGTATCTGAGTTATCTCAGGATATTGGAGTTTCTACAGAAACTATTCGCCGTGATTTGGACGAACTTGAATCATTAGGTCTAATCAGTCGTACCTATGGTGGTGCGGCTCCTGCTATTACTAAGGAACCATCTTTTAAACAAAGAGAGATGGTTAATGTTAAACAGTATGAGATTATTGCCAGAGCTACCTGTCATTACATCAATGATGGTGAAGTTTTAGCTATCGGAAGTTCTGTTACCACTTTGCAGGTAGCAGTAAGACTTGCTGCTGAGAAGAGAGATTTAACAGTCTTTACAGACTCTTATGCTATTGCATCAGCTCTAAGTTCAAATCCTACTTTTAAAGTACACGTATGCCCTGGTCTTTATAACGATGATGAGAATTGCGTATTTGGACCAGAATCAATCAATTATTTTTCAAAAATCTATGTAAATAAAGCAATTTTAGGTGCAACTGGACTTAACCAGATCGGTGTATCTAATGTTGACTTAGAAATCGGAGAGACCTACAAAGCCATGGCACGCAGTGCTAGTGAAACTATCATTGTGGCAGACTCTTCAAAGATCTCAAAAAATGCTGTAAGTTTATTCTTACCATGGAATCGGATCTCAAGACTTATCATTGATAAGCCTCCTTTTGATGAAGAGCTTACTGTTGGTCTAAAACACGGCAAGGTTGACGTAACCATTGCTACAGAGAGCAGTTGGTCTTTCTAGTAATTCTATTGTTAGAGCTCACTTATGTGAGCTCTTTTAAAATCTCAAGGATTTAACATTGTCATCATCAGAATCTATCTTAAATACTCTCACTTCACAAAAAATCTCATATGAAGTTCTTGAGCATGAGCCTTTGCTTACCATGCAGGATGGTCTTTATGTAGAGCAAAAGTTAAAGATAGTTCCTTGTAAAAATCTTTTGTTGGTAAACCGTCAGCATGAGTTCTTTTTACTGATGATATCAGGTGATAAGAGAGTCAAAGTAAATAATATCGCCAAAGAGATTAACTCATCTCACCTGTCCTTTGCTTCAGATGACGATTTAAAAGCACTCTTAAATGTATCTACAGGAGCTGTAAGTCCATTAGATTTAGTCTCAGATACAGAACATAAAGTAAAAGTACTCATGGACAAAGAGCTCTTATCTCAAGAGTTCATTGGCTGTCATCCTGGTACTAACACAATGACTGTTAAAATGAAAACAGCTTCTCTTGTGGAGGTATTCTTTAAGTCATTACATGTTAGTTACACTTACGTTGATTGCTAAGCCCCACATACTCATGTGATCTAACTCAAGTAAAGCAGGTCTCTTTTATTTACAGTTCACTAGTTTTTCAAAGATTATTGCAAATCTACTCAAAACTTGTGAAATATCTCCAAATATTTTCTTAGTTTTCTCCATACAATGAATTCATCAATCAAATAATAATTTCTTGAAAAACTATGAAAACAATAATTAAAACTACCCTATCTTTAGGTTTATTAGCTCTGTTGTCAGGCTGTGCTTCTAATAACGGAGTTGATGAATACACACTAGATTCAGTTAATTCTAACTGGTATAACACTTTTAAATCTTACAGAAATGATACTGGTACAGTCGATCCAATAGCCGATTTACGTATTTATCAGGTAATGGTTGAGTCTTTCCAAAATGGAGATGATTCTATTAACTTTGATACAGGCTATGGCACCTCATCTCACAAAGGAGATCTGCAAGGTATCATCAATGCAATTCCTTACATTAAAAGTTTAGGCATGAATGCTATCTGGATGACACCTGTCTTTAGGACAGTGCCAGACGGACAAACTCCATCAAAACTTGATGCAACAGGCTATTACATCTATGACTACTTTAATGTAGAGCCACGCTTCGGTACTAATGAGAAATTAAAAGAGTTAATTGATACTGCCCATAAGAATGGTCTGTATGTCTTCTTAGACGGTGTCTTTGGTCACTTTAGATCAGATGTAATCACCAAGTCTCCTAAAGGTAATACCTTACATATGACAGGTAAATGTATTGGTAGCAATCTACAGCCATACAATCCACCTGAGAACACCTCTTGTACTGACTTTGATGCTAATGGCGATTCAGAAAAATTTATGACAGAAATAGCTACTCACTATATTGAGGACTACAAGATTGATGGCTGGAGACTAGATCAGGCCTATCAAGTACCACTAGATACATGGCGTCATATTAAAAAGGCAGTTGAGAACACCAGTGCCTCAGTTACCTATAAAGACAGTAACGGTAAAGACGTGCATCCTTTAGGCTATATGGTAGGTGAAATTTGGTCTGACAATCCTACTATGGCAAAAACAGGTTATGGTCCAAATAAAAATCCTGCCTTAGACTCATGCTTTGACTTTGGTCTTCGTTATGGCATTGTACAGACACTCGCAACCGAAGAATGGGGTAAACAGAACCATTCAGCACTAAATTTAATCGATCTCTTAAAGTATGACGAGAACAACCTACCAAGTCATGCTTATCCAAATTTAATGATCACCAATCATGATCTGGTGCGCTTTGGTGATCTTATCCAAAGAGCAGGCCTACAGGAGAGCTATGACAAGAGAGTTGATCTTGCACTGTCATATCTTGCAATAGCTCACTCAGGACCTATCACCAACTACTATGGTGAAGAAATAGGTCAGGACGTTCCTAACTTTGATAAAAAGAGAAATGAGATGGGCTACTATGACGATCATGTGGCTCGTGATAATGGCAAGATAGCTAACTTCACCGACAAAGAGTCACAGCATCAACTCCTCTTTACCTATTTAATGAAGCTACGCGCTCAGCATGGTGCTATCTCTAATGGAAAGATGGAACTTTTAAAGATTAGAGGATCCCTCTTCTCATGTAGAAAGACCTTTAAAGGTGATGACACCTTCTTCTATCTAATGAATCTTGATAAAAGCAATGTAGCTAAGATAACTATTAGCAATGAGCTGTTTGCAAAAGACAAGGGCTTAAAAGCTTTGATTAGCAGTTCTCCTGCTGTAAAGAATGCTGATGGCTCCTACACAGTTACAGTTGCACCTTTAAGTTTTGAAGTTGTAACAGACGGTGAGGCAAAAGGCTTTTACGAAGAAAAACACTAAAGCTTATCATCAAAATGAAGCTTTTATAAAACAAATCTTCCACTGACCTCATGACATCTTGAGCATATCCAGAATTACTGGATGTGCTCTGTTTTTATCACACTTCCTGTAATTTGCTCTGAAAAAAATTCAATCAAAAAAAAGTTTGACATATATCACATAAAATACTTAATATGTGTAAATTGATTGTCGTTCAGATCACATATTTTTAGAAAGATTATAAAAATGACTAAGAAAAAATTGACATATATCACCATACTTGGTGCATGTATTGCTGTAGGTGTATTTGTTACCGTTCCATCACAGGCTGTTTCTGATGAAGGCAAGAGCAAAGCTATGATCATGCTTGAAAAAGCTAAAGCTGCTAGATTAGAGCGTAAAAAAGCTTTAGAAAACAAGCGCAATGAGATGGAGCAGTACTATTCAGATAAGACTGGTCATAAGTACAAAGTAAATGTTTTCTTTGAAGGGGAGATGGTTGATTCTGATGCTCTAAATCAGTGGGTTCCTAACGGATACAATGCCGTTTTATTCTCTAATAACGACAGTAAAACTCAAAAGATCTTGGTATCAAACGCTGAAAAGATGGTAACTGCTTACATTGATTTTACAAAAGAGATCAAGGATAAGAATCAGAAGACTTTCTGCAAAACTTTATATAAGCAAGCAAAAACAAATCATTCACAGAAAGTTTTAAGCAAAGCTACCATTTATACAGGTAAAGATTCATCAGTTTGTCAGTTTGCTCTTCATGACAAAAATACCAATCTTTTCGCATTTGAAAGTTATGAACTGTATAAAGATGGTTCTTTAGCTTATGTTCATACCTTAAGTAAAAATGAACAGGATTACATCTCTATTGTCAAAGATGCTTTCCCAAGAACAGTTGCTGACAAGGCAAGAAAAGCAGTATCTCATGCTCTAGGTGAGTTCTTATCAACTGAGTCTTATAAGAAAACTCAGTTCTAAAAAGAGAATCTAAATCCAACATAAGGCCTCTATCAAAAGCTCTGAGGCCTATTCGATTTAGGAATAAAAGATCTTATTTCTAACTTATCCACCGAAAAGCCTTTCAAAGTACCACCAAAGTGCCAGCCAAAGTGCCACTTATTTCTCTACAATTGAATTCTTTTGAAAAGAACAAAATAAACAAGAGCAAAAAAATCTGATTTTTTCTGCTAGAGATAGAGAATTACTTTAATACAATCCATTTACCGTAGCGTTTGCCTTCAGTTCGTTCAATGTGCCCAGAGTCAACAAGCTTTTTAATTTCTCGCTTAATTGTACGAACTGATGTTCCTGTAATTTCGGCCAATCTTGTTTGTGAAATTGAAGGCTCTACTTTTATTTCAGAAATAATTCTTTGTTCCAATAAATTATCTAGAGAATTACTTTCATCTACTTCCAAAGAGGCACTCTTTGTAGAAGTTTCAGAAGGCTCTTCTATTACAGCACTCTCCAATGCCCTAAAAGTTAAACTAATATCATTTCCTACTATTCTATAAACAGGAGGTTCTGCTCCCAACTTTTTACAGGCAGTAAATATCTTTTCAATGCCCCTCCCTATGTGTAACCTTCCCTGCTGTACTCATGGGTGTGCTTGCTATGTCTGTATTCTCTACCTTTAGAGGTAAAGAGTTAGAAGACGATCCTGAGTTTCAAAAGAGAATGCAGGATCCTCATTTTAGAGAGATGATTGAAAACAGATGTTTGTTTAAGATTTATGAACCGGTCTCTGAATTCACAATTTGTTTTAATACCATAACTTTTCTTCTAGCTTAACACCTGCTTGTAAGCGTCGATTTCTTTTTTGGAAAAACAGCAAAGGTAGATATTCATAGTGTTATTTGGATGAAATTTTATCCACTCTTTAATACTGTCTCGAGCTATAGTACAAGCCTCTAAAAGAGGATAACCATACACACCTGTTGATATTCCGCAAAATCCAATACTTGTTAAATTTAACTTTAAAGCTTCATCTAGTGATCTTTTATAGCATGAGGCTAAAAGCAGAGGATCGTCAGCACAATGCTGATAGACTGGTCCTACAGTATGAATGATGTAGTTTGAGCTCTTAATATTAAAAGCAGAAGTGACTTTGGCATCTCCTGTTCTGCAACCGTGCAGTTTCATACAAGCTTCATTCAACTCAATTCCTGCAGCATTATGAATAGCACCATCAACACCTCCACCTCCTGCTAAAGCACAGTTAGCTGCATTTACAATTGCATCAGCATAAACATCTAAAACACCACCATTAAAGAGAGTAAGCACACTGTGAGGCTTGTAGTTATCTAATAAGAGTCTTTGACTGTCTAGCGATGGATCAGAGCAAAGCTCACCTAATAAACTGTCAACAGAATCACCATCCAGATGCATAAGTTCAATTACCTTATAAAGAGCATTCTTTAGGCAATCTAAGTTGAAATAAGCTTTGTCCTTTTTTAAGTTCTTTGAACAGTAATAAAGCTCTGCTTTCCATTTATTAAGAGCATTGTCATTTAATTTTTTAATCTCAGTACTCATCTAAAACTCCTAATAAATCCAGTGTAAAAGCCTTTGAAAGTAACCTTTGCGAAAGTAGCTTTTGAGTTAGTTGCTTTTTAGCAAGTATCTTTAAAGACAACACAATCAGCTCCTCTCAAGGTTAGTTTTGTACCTGTGATTTGTCAAAAGCAAATTTCAAAATTTGAAAAGACCGATGATCATCTAAATGGGTCTGAACAAAAAATTGGCTCTTAACAAGGAATGTATTCAGTACAGAAAATTTGCTCAGTACAGAAAAGCTTGCCTGCACAGTATTTGAAAATTGTGTTCAAGTTAGCGTAAATCCGTACACACAACAAGAAATCATGGTATATAATGATCAGTTCGCAAAAATTTAAGGAGCAATCATGGCTAACATTAGACCTCGTGAAAGATCTGCAATTATTCAATCATTGCGCGCAGGTGTGACCCCAAGAATTGGACTTGAATATATTCAGGTAGGTCGTGTTAATGAGGTAAAGGCTCTAATTGAGGATTTAGACAACATCGAACAGGGTGGTAGTGCTTTTAGAATTATCATCGGTGACTTCGGTGCCGGTAAATCATTCTTTTTACAACTGATCCGCTATATTGCCTTAGAAAAAGGCATGGTAGTCATCAATGCAGATATGTCTCCTGACAGACGTTTGTTTGCATCAAACGGTCAGGCAAGAAACCTCTATAAAGAATTAGCAAGAAACTTAGCAACTCGCGCTCATCCTGAGGGGAATGCCATGATCCCTCTGGTTGAAAAGTTCATTACAGAACAGCGCCGTATTGCAGATGCTGAAGGTAAAGACGTTGAGCGAGTAATTAAAGATAAATTAAACTCACTCTCTGAATTAGTTGACGGTTATGATTTTGCTCAGGTAATTGCAACTTACTGGAAAGCCTATAACGAAGGCAACGAGGATCTTAAAAACAACGTTATACGTTATCTGCGTGGTGAGTATACCTCTCGTGCTGACGCAAGACGAGATTTAGGTGTAAGAGCCATTGTTGAAGACAACAATGTTTATGACCACATCAAGCTATTAGCCCGCTTTGTAACTCAGGCTGGCTACAAAGGTCTGCTAGTAAACTTAGATGAGGTAGTAAACCTCTATAAGTTACCTTCACAAAGAGCCAGAAGTTCTAACTATGAGCAGGTTTTACGCATTCTAAATGACTGCCTGCAAGGCAGTGCTGAGAGTTTAGGTTTCTTACTAGGTGGTACTCCTGAGTTCTTGATGGATCAGAGAAAGGGTCTGTACTCATATGAGGCTCTTCACTCAAGATTAGCTGAAAACACCTTTGCTCAGATTGCAAATGTTGTGGACTACCACAGCCCAATTTTAATGTTACAAAACCTCTCCCCTGAAGAGATTTATGTATTGTTGTGCAACATCAGAAATGTTTTTGCAGGAGGCAACAAAGATAAATACATCTTACCTGATGAAGCTCTAAAGGCTTTCTTAGAGCACTGCTCTAAGAACATCGGTGATGCTTACTTTAGAACTCCAAGAAACACCATTAAAGCTTTCGTGGATCTTTTATCAATTGTTGAGCAGAACCCAGATTTAAGCTGGCAGAGTTTAATTGGCAACATTAAGATTGACTCTGAGACTGATAACTCATTAGTTACCATCGCCGATGATGACAAGTTAACCGAAACCGTGATTAAAAAAGAGGACGACAATTCATCAAAGGCTGATGACAACGCTGACGATGATGAATTGACCTCATTTACACTGTAATCACTAAATCATCCTAAAACGCTGTAGTTTCTACAGCGTTTTAAATATCTAAAGACCATTCAAACCTTATTTAAAGCAAAAAAAAGAGGATCACTATGAGTGCTCAAGTGCTTTCGCTTATAGACAAGGATCTACGCCGTTTCATGTTCAAAAAAGGATGGCAGGAGCTAAAGCCTATTCAGAACAATGCCGTAAAGCCTATTCTTGAGAGAAAAACTGATGTGATCATCTCAGCATCTACTGCTAGTGGTAAGACCGAAGCTGCGTTCTTACCAGCTCTTACAGCAATTGCAAGCTCCAAAGAATTAAAAGGCATTCGTATTTTGTATGTAAGTCCTTTAAAAGCTTTAATTAACGATCAGTACCGCCGTTTAGAGGAGATGACTGAGTTTTTAGATGTCAAAGTCACTCCATGGCACGGTGATGTCTCAGCTTCAAAGAAAAACAAACTCATGGATGAGCCTGAAGGCGTGATCTTAACCACTCCTGAGTCATTAGAGTCATTACTCATCAACCACGTGCAGTGGATTAAAAACTCCATGCAGAATCTTTTCTATGTGGTCATTGATGAGTTCCATGCTTTTATGGGTACTCAAAGAGGTTATCAGTTACAGTCTCAACTACACCGTATTGAAAACTTAATTGGTAAAAGAGTTTGCAGAATTGCCCTGTCCGCTACCTTCTCAAATGCTAATGGTGTAATCAGCTATTTAAGACCAAACAGTAAGGTTCCTTGTGTGGTCATCACCTCACCTGACAGCTCCAAAGACAAACTTTCTGTTCAAATTAAAGGCTACGAGCATCAGGAGCTCCCTGAAGAAGAGGAAGGTAAGGTTCTGCCTTATGAGTTTGAAGAGATAGCCAATGATATCTTCAGACTGTTACGTGGTAGCACCAATTTGGTGTTCTGTAATTCTCGTTTTACCACTGAGTCTCTTGCTGCCAAATTAGAGAGTTTGAGTAAGAAAAAGTTTGTTCCAAACGAGTTCTTCCCACACCATGGCTCTTTATCTAAAGAATTAAGAGAAAGCTTAGAGTACCGTCTGCAAGAAGGAAGATGGCCTACTACAGCTATTTGTACAGCTACCTTAGAATTAGGTATTGATATCTCTGATGTTGCATCAATTGCGCAGGTTGAGCATCCTATTACTGTAGCTTCATTAAGACAACGTCTTGGTAGAGCAGGTCGTCGTGACCATAATGCAATTTTAAGAGTGTTCTTACCAGAGGGTTCTACCTCCACAAAAAGAACCGAACTTTTTGAAGACACGGTGCTTACAGTTGCAATGATTGAGCTGTTACTAGAGCGCTGGTATGAACCACCATTAGAGCATGAATACGCTTTTTCTACCATGTTGCAACAGTGCTTATCTGTAATAGCATCTTTTGGCAGTGTTTCAGCAAAAGCTTTATATGATCTTTTATGCAAGACAGGTCCATTTAACCTATGCTCTGTTAAAGTCTTTATGGCCTTTTTAAAGAGCCTAGGAGAAAAAGATCTTATCGTACAGTTAAATGATGGTACTTTAGCTTTAGGTCTTGAAGGCGAGAAACTGCTCTCTGACTGGAGCTTCTATGCTGCCTTTGATACTCCAAAAGAATTTACCATCGAGTATGACGGTCACAGCATCGGTACTGTACCTTTAACCCGGGATCTGATGATTGGGGATACATTCTTATTTGCAGGTCGTGGCTGGAAGGTAAACTTCTTCTCACAGGAAAGACATATCATTGGTGTAAAACCATATCAGTTTGACGCACAGCCTCTGTCTATGAACGGTTCAGCAGGCCACATCCACGATACTGTCCGTGAGAGAATGCTTAAGATCTACAAAGAAGGCATCATTCCACCATATCTTAATAAGACAGCTAAAGAGCACTTAAGATTAGGAATTGAGTTCTTTAAAGACAGACAATTAGACAAACATTGCCTTTATGAAGGACCTACAGGAATTGCCCTCTTCCCATGGCGTGGTGACAAGGTCATCCGCACTATTGTGTTGATGCTCAAAAAAGAAGCTATTAGCGCTACAGCTTACAAGTCTCATATTGAACTTGAGTTCACCCCAAGAGACTCATTAAAAGTTGCTGTCTTTAATATTCTTGATGCAAAAGATATCGATAAAATCGAGCTTATCAAAAAGATCAATAATCTTGATAGAGACAAGCACGACAACTTTATCAGCATGGACTTAAAGCGCACTGCCTTTGCCTACAGTGAGCTTGATGTTGATGGAGCTCTAGAGTTCTTCACTCGCTTAAGAAAAGAGCTTTAGGATTAAGTTTTAACTTGCTCTTTTAAGCTTGCTCCTTTAAAACCTTCGATAAAAAGACTACCTCTTTTTCAATAAAGTGATTGAGGTAGTCTACACCTACCTTGTTTCTTTTATAGTTGTGCATGGCACTATAACGTGTGGCAAGTAATGCTCTTGAGTAATCAACATAAGTAGTTGCACTCTTAATTGCAGCATCTAAATCAAAGTCTATGGCAAAGGCACCATCCTTGATAAAGCCGTTGACTACATCAATGACAGGTTTAATCCTCGATACTCTAGAATCTAAAGCGCGCTTAATTACATTTGATGACAAGGTATGATCTTTTAATTTGCTTACGATCAGCTTGTAAGCTTTGGTAGTATTGGTGTCACTTACCTGAGGATCTGTGACATCAGCTAAACTCTCCTTATAGCAAAACCTGTTTACAATTGCCTCAGTTCTCATAAGATTTGCCATTAAACTGTCATTACCATTGTCTGAAAGTCTTATGTCACCTAAGGCAGTATCATCAAGACTTGCGGGGGAGATTGAACTCAGATTCAAGTTGTCATAAGAGGGCTCCTTTGCATCAATACCTGAGCACACCTTATTTTCAGGGCTCAGACTTGCACTGTTAGCCCCTACAGCATTATTGTCAGGAGCACCTCCTAACATTAGATCTTCAAGTGTAGGAGCTGATGAAATGACACCTGGAATTTTGTTTTCAGCAACTGAAGATCCTCCTGTTACAGTCCTCTCATCTTCAATAGCTGTGTGTTGGTCACTATTCTCATGGGAATCATATTCATGGCTACCACTCTTTCTCTTTTTAAAGTCGATAGTGGCAGCAGCAGTTAATAAGGTTCTCTCATTTTTAAAAGCCTGTGCCTGCGCCTTTTCAAGAGCTTTCTTTTCTTGAAGCGCTTTATATGAACTTAAGAAGGTCTCTACAGCTTTTTTAGAGTGATTTACATAGCAGCATATGCTCTTATGCAACTTTACCTTTTGTAAAACCTCATCAGGGAAGAAGTAATTCTCGCCATTAAATATAGGATCAGAAAACCAGTTTTCAGGAGTATGCGGTACACCTACAAAGACTGGTCTTACAGCTTCTAAAAACTCACAGTCTTTGTAAGACTCACCATTTGCTATAAGCTCTCGTGCTCTTAGTAAGAGAGTATAAAGACGAGAGGTAAGTTCTGGCTTTACAAGATCAACTAAAAGTTTGTCGCAGTTGTGCTCTTTTAAATAGGTGACGATGTTGCACACCTTGTCTTTTAGTATAAAAAGGCCTAATGAGACTAATTGCTCAGGTCTTATACTGCACTCACAAGGAGTTGCAGTGACACTAATCTCTTTAAGAGATAAGTCTTGATTAAAAAGATCGGCTAATGAGGAATTAACTAATGAAATGCTCTGCTTTTCTTTGCCATAGACAAAGTTGTGCTCATATAAGAGCTTTGAGATAACAAAGGAAGATGAATAGAGCACAATCGCAAGATTAGCTTTACTGCTAGCAAAATCGTCATAAAGATAAGTACACTCTTTTGCAAGTTCCGTCATCATTGTGGTCAGTTTTAAAAAATATGAAAAGGCATCCTCTTTCATATTCTTTAAAACGAACCTGTAGGTATGTGAGGCTGTGTCTTCAATTACAGGTAAATAATAGAGTTCAAAAGTGTTTTCATCAGCAAAAAGCTCTTTTAAAAGCTCAATTGCACTATGATTCTCTTGTAACATCACCTTTAAAAAGTCTTTACTTAATAAAAGAGTTTGCTTAGAACTGCGCCTTTTAGGCAGAGTATCACTGTATTTTTCAGAGAGCTTTAAAGCTTCATTTACAGCATGCTCTTTTAATTCATCTTTGATCTTACCTACAGTAAGAGCTCTTACTAAGCTTTCAGATACCTTATTCTCAAGACTTGCCTGTACCTCATCTCTTATGGCTTTTTTAAGATCATCGATGGTTAAAAGAACTAATGAGTCTAAAGAGATCTCATTGTCATCTGATTTAAAACAGCCATACGGTCTTGAAAACAAATTTGAAAGTAGCGACATATACACCTCACATGAGACTTGAAGTGTATACCAGGAAATTTTAAGACCTATTTTTTACTGACAAATTTTGTCAGTAAAGAAAAATAATCTGTATCAACTTATCAAATTTAGCTTTCAAAAGATGAATTTTTTACTATTTATTCTATAATAGTAATTATTATCAATAAGAAAATTTTAATAGCTTACGTTCAAGGTTTCTTAAGCTGTAGAACAGATAAAATTCAGGAGAACACATGAATACTAAAGCAATGTACAAATTAAGTTATGGCCTTTTTGTCCTAACTGCAAAAGATGGTGAAAAAGATAACGGTTGTATCATCAACACCGCAATTCAAGCAGCCTCTGGTCCTAATCAGATGAGTATCTGCATTAACAAAGCAAACTTCACTCATGACATGATTGTAAAAACTGGCGTATTTAATGTGTCAGTACTCTCTCAAAAAGCCCCTTTTGAGCTTTTCAAGCGCTTTGGCTTCCAGTCAGGACGCGATGTCAACAAGTTTGAAGGATACACTCAATGTCAGAGAGCTCAAAACGGCATCTACTATGTAACCGAAGGTTCTAATGCTTATTTTTCAGTAAAAGTTGATAAGACACTAGACTTAGGATCACATACCCTGTTCGTAGGTGAAATTACTGATATGGAAGTTTTAAATGACATCCCTTCTGTAACCTATGAATACTATTTAAACAACATCAAACCAAAGCCTGAAGCTGTAGGTGTTACATCTGAAGGTAAGACCATTTGGAGATGCAAGATCTGTGGCTATGAGTATGTTGGTGAAGAGCTTCCTGAGGATTTTATCTGCCCTATCTGCAAACACCCAGCTTCAGACTTTGAAAAGGTTGTAGTTAAAGCTGTAGCTGAAGATAAAGCAAACGGCAACAAGTACGCTGGTACCAAGACTGAAAAGAACCTTCAAACAGCGTTTGCAGGTGAATCACAGGCTCGCAACAAGTACACCTACTTTGCTTCAGTTGCCAAGGAAGCAGGCTACGAGCAGATCGCTGCCATCTTTTTAAAGACAGCTGATAACGAAAAAGAGCACGCTAAGATGTGGTTTAAAGAATTAGGTGGCATTGGTTCTACTGAGGACAATCTCGAGGCGGCAGCTGATGGTGAGAACTACGAGTGGACCGATATGTACGAGAGCATGGCAAAGGATGCTGATGAAGAAGGCTTTACAGATCTTGCTTTTAAATTCAGAGCAGTAGGAGCTATTGAAAAAGAGCATGAGCAAAGATACCGTAAGCTCTTATCTAATGTAAAAGCTAAAAAGATCTTTGAAAAGAGCGGTGTCAGTGTATGGGAGTGCAGAAACTGTGGTCACCTCTCTATCGGTACTAAAGCACCTGAAGTCTGCCCTGTATGCTTCCACCCTCAGAGCTATTTTGAGGTAAAAGAAGACATCTAACCTATAGTAAAAAATAACAACTCATAAACTCTCAAAAAATCCTGCGCTACTAGTTCTTGCTGGTAGCGCTTTTCTTGTTACCACTTCTGCGCTACTAGACTCAAGTTAGGCGCGCGATCCACCATTCTACATATTCTGGTATGATGGTCATCTAATTATGAGAAGATCTTATAGAGAGCAGCATCTCATTATGCTCAAGCTGATAATTTAACCTGTGATCTTTTGTAAATAAAAACTGCAACAGCTAATTTGTTACTTGATCTTTTTACAGGTTATAAAGCAGTTCTTTCCTGAAAATGCTATGCCATAAGTATAGATACTACTTATCATTCTACTTTGTACAAAAGGCTCAGCGTAATTCTTTCTGTCAATTTGTGCTACAGCATTTTCACTTAAGGTAATTAAATCTGCACCTGCACTGGCGGCTTTTATTTCAATAATTACAGCTTTATCTTCTCTTTTACTCTTAAAGACGATATCAGCATAGCCGTCACCTGCTTCACAGTTTGAATGATATTCAGAAAAGAAACCTTTAGAGCAGTTTGAGAACAGTCCGTTCAGAAATCCGTGATAGTAGTTCTCAAAAGGAGCCTTTGTGGCAGTGTCTCTTATGGAAATATAGCGCTGTAACAGTTCAAAGATAGTGTCAGATGCAGTATCTGCCTTTCCTTCAAAAAGACTGTTTGCCAAAGTGTCTGCAATATTGTTAGGAACAACTTCTGTATTAAATCTGTTCTGAATATTGTTTGTAAAACACTCTTTTATTTCCAGATTTGGAATTCTTGCAAAGATGTTCTTATCAGATGAACTGTCTTTTGTAAGCTCATTTTCATCTGTCTTTTCAAAGTCTACTGTAAGATATCCTGTATGCAGAAGAAGTGACCAGAAGTCATCTGAGTTATGCTCACTGAGTGTGTCATAGTTCATGGATTCATTAAGCTTAAAGCTGATGGACTTACCGTCTATTAAGTTCTGCATTCTCTGATTGTCTTTGTCGGTCAGATATCCTATATAGTCTGATAAGCTTTTATCAGAGGTAGAGCCTGCCCAGTAGTTGCCTGCAACTATCTTCTGAAGTTCTCTATTCTGTTTGAAATCAAAGTTCTTTCTTACAAACTTAACCACATCCCATGGACAGAACATCTCTTTGTCAAAGAACCTGTATCCGTCATAGTGTTCCTTTACAATAGTGGCATAGTCATCCAGTTCATAGTCTTTCAGGAACTTTTGTGTTTCTTCCTTGGTAAAGCCAATGATACCGGTGTACTTCCTTTCATTATCGGTAACACTGTTTACAGAAAAGTTGTTTACTCCCGTAAACAGACTGTTCTTGGCGACCTTTAAACATCCTGTAAGAACTGTTCTTGTAAGGGTGTTCTTATCTTTTAAAATTCCAAAGAAACCTTTTATCAGAGTTACCATATTCTCATGGTAATCTGCTACAAAGCTTTTATCATTAGAGTAAAGCTTTTTGTTTGTGGTGTCATGATATGAGGCATTGGCTAAAGGCACATCATATTCATCTATGAGCAGAACTGGATATTTACCGTATTCACGGTAAAGAGCTGAGGCTAAGATCCTTAATGAGTTTTTAAGATAATCTGAATTCTCCTGTTCTCTTAAAAAAGCGATATCTGATATTCTGCTTATTCCACCCTTTTCTTTTTCATCCAGTCTGTTACTGTCTAGAAGGTACTTAAATTTTGAGGCAACAAAACTCACTGTTGATGCAAACATCTTATAGGCATCATCATAAGTTTTACCGTCAACATCCTTAAGGCTGATTTCTATAACAGGATACTGTCCCATGAACTTTTTACAGAACTCTGTATCTTCAAGTATCCTTGTGCCCTTAAAGTATTTTTCCTGTAAAGATGTATCAAATGGTTTGTCTTTATTTATTTTCAGGAAAGACTCAAACATGGTCATGAGCAGTGTCTTGCCAAATCGTCTTGGTCTTGTGAACAGAAGAACTGTGGCTGAGTCTGTAAATACTGTTTTTATATACTCAGTCTTATCCACAAAATAGCTGCCTGAATTTTTCAGTTCCTCAAAGCCTGCAGGACTTTCTGGTAATGGTAAAAATAGAGACGATAACATTTAAATACCTACAAAACCGAAGATCATGATACTTTTACTCAGTATACAAGAAATGATCTAAGATAGACAATCAGGACATCACAGATCAAAATCGTGATCTTTTACTGTAACTAAATGATCTTCAGGTCAAAAAGAGATAGGAGAAAAACAAAAAGACTTAAGAAAGCCAATTTGAATTATTATCTGAAAATATTAGGGAAATTTTAGGCATAAAAAAAACGAACTTTTATCTTTAAAAAACAAAGATCTAAGTTCGCTGGTGCTGATATTAAGAACAGTGAGAAACTTGCTCTAGAAGCTATAGATCAAATTGAAAACAAAAAGTACTACCAAGATTTTATGTACCAAAATTTAGTAACTAATATCTACTGTTATGGAATTTGCTTTACTAAAAAATCTTGTACAGTAGCCTTTAAAGATATCAAGAAGTAGCCTTAAATGCTACTTTAGATACAAGTTTAATGATCAACTGAAGTATAAATTTGCTTTGAGCTAGATGGCTTATCAGGAATTGAGAGCATGATTAAGCCTCTATCGACAAGTGGTTTCACATAAGTTTTTATTGCATGAGAAGCAGATGACAATCCAATAAATTCGACAAGCTGTTGTCGAGTTTTAGGAGTCTTACAAAATTCGATGATTTCTCTTTGCTTTTTTATAAAAGCAGATTCATCTTTTGCTTTAATCGCTTTAACTCTTTGCTTTCTTAAACAAACCGTAAAGGTTCCTCTACTATCTGTAAATTCAGCTGGTTGCAAAGAATATTCTTTCATGGCTTTTTGAATAGTTGGTATTCCTGAATATCGATTTTCAGTTACTCCTAATACCTCAAGAGCACCTGCTAATATAGGATTTCTAGTATCAGGATGCTCAACTCCAAGTTCAGCGATTGAGATTTTGCCAAAGACTCCGCCAGGATTTTTAATCTCAATTCTGTCATTAAACATCAGAATTTCAATCGGCTTATTTTGACTGTGAATACTATAATCTCTATGGACTAAAGCATTTAAAATAGCTTCTCTTAATGCAATTTCAGGATAATCAGTCTTGTCATCCCTTTTTAATGTATTTTTGTTGATAATTGTCCTAACCGACATGTTTCGATAAATAAAAGACAAGGCATCTTCAAGCATATCTAGAATATTACCTTCAATTCTTTTATTATCTAAAAACCTTTCTCCACTATCTGCAACATTACCAACCTGCGTACCAGGAACTACAACAGCTGTAATACAAAACATAGGAAAAATAGATTGAGGGTATGGATGAAATAGCATTAGAGAACTTAAAGTTACATGATTATCTTTAATCATTCCTGATAACTTATATATCTGTTCGCTTTCAAGATTAGCCAATCTCGGTTTTACTTGTTTTAGTCGAAGAAGAAACTTATCTAAAAGACTAGAATCTAAATCTGATATGGACATAGAATCAATTATTCTAAGATCATCTTGTTGTTTAGTTCTGTAGGCTTCATATGAAAAAATTTCTGTATCTGTCATAGGCTCATCGCTATCACAAATTCTAACATAGGAGCCCTTAAGCTTTCCTTTTCCAATATAAAAGCAAGGTCTTAAAGTTTTATCAATCGGAGGAATTTGTGCTAATACAAAAGTTTTATTATTCTTTTCAACAACATATAACAAAGGAACAACTCTTGGCTCCATCTGTAAACATTGCTCTTTAATCTTTTTACACAAATCCTGAGCATCGTATACACCAACTTCTTTGAAGTTATCTGACTCATCTACACCAAAAACAATGCAACCTCCATCATCTTGATTAGAGAAACTAGACAAGGTGTCATACAATCTTGATGGACAGTTTGTTTTAGCTGCCTTTATTTCTAAGGTATTGGTTTCACATTTAACTTTTTGAATAAAATCTAATTTTTCTAAAAATTCAACTTCGTTCACTTTGATGTACCTTACAAACTGTAAATTCAGACTAAAAAAATTAAAAA
>ERZ1023886.2-NODE-2-length-211846-cov-27.457229_pt1 | contig 211846 bp, 209 predicted proteins | sample MGYA00380395_ERZ1023886 | MGnify/ENA primary metagenome ERZ1023886 (study PRJEB33179, sample SAMN07449002) | human gut metagenome | biome: Human-gut; feature: Human associated habitat; material: Faeces | host: Homo sapiens | place: India: Bhopal | collected... | reverse complement strand
AAAGGCTATACGTCGGCAGCGTCATTTGTGTATAAGAGACAGATTTTATAACTTTGATCAAAATACTCAAAATAGAGCAAAACATCACGAAAAGTGTAAGGTTAGGTAAATTTGAGACTTGAGGATATAAAGGAGAAAAGAGAGGCTGCATTGCACAGCCAATAAGCCCCCTCTGAAAGTTCTTGAATATGAACTGAGGTGACCTAGAAGAGCAAATCCTAACTCTCAGATTTTGATAAGTAAATGAATAACTATCTAAATGATGTTTTTGAGGTAATGAATTCTTTAAGCGTAAACGATACCATCTAAAGGAGCCTTGTAAGACTGTAATATCTCAATTTAATTACATGTTGCATCTATTCTTGAGACATCGAGTTTCTCTACAACCATTACCGAATCACTGTAGGTGATCTCTTTTACTCACAGTCTTTTCAAGATCATAGGAAGGTCTATTTTTATAAAACCAAAGAAAATATGACAATATGGCGAATTCTTGAGTATAAAGTTTGACACTGGTGATTTGGCATGTTCTACTAAGAGATAGGACCGTTAATTCGGCGTATAAACTTTAAAAGAGGTTAAATGATAATGAAGCTATTGTCTTTGTGCCTTTTAAGTACCGTATGTTTAGGTACTGTAAATAGCGCGATGGCTGAAAACAGCGATAAAGTAAATATTTGGAACTGGAGCTACAACATTGGAGAACACACTGTAGCTGACTTTGAAAAAGATACTGGTCTTAAAACAAGCTATGTAGAGTACGATTCAAATGAATTACAGGAAGCAAGATTATTAGCTGGTAATACCGGCTTTGATGCAGCTGTAGTCGTAAGCTACTATGTACCAAGAATGGCAAAATCAGGTGCATTACAAAAAATCGACCATTCAAAAATTCCTAACTGGGTCAAGTTAAACCATGCAAGATTAGAAAAGATGGCAACTTTAGATCCAAACAATGACTACGCTTACCCTTATATTGAGATCTCCATCGGTATTGGCTATAACAAGCAAAAGATTGAAGAGATCTTTGGCAAAGATTACAAAATTGATTCCTGGGATTTTCTATTCAAAAAAGAAAATTCTGACAAGCTCAAAAAATGCGGTATTGCTGTAATTGACTCTCCTATTGAGGTTATCTCAGCTGTTCAGCATTACTTAGGAAAAGATCCTTTATCTCAGAAAGCTGAAGATTACGAAGAAGCTAAAAAGATCTTAACAAATCTGGCAGCTAACACCGCTTATTTCCAGTCTAACCGCTATGTAACAGATCTTGCATCAGGCGAGATTTGTGCAGCTATTGGTTACTCAGGTGACATTATTCAAGGCAGACACTTAGCTGCGCATGGTAAACACAAATACGATATTGAATATGTAATTCCAAAAGAAGGTTCTATCTTCTGGTATGACAGCTGGACTGTACCTCGTGGCGCAAAGAACTATGACAACGCTATGAAATGGTTTGACTGGCTATTAGCTCCTGAGAACGCAAGAAAACTCTCTGACGAGTTAGGTTATGTTCTACCTGTTGATGAGGCTATGGACAACTTATCTGAAGAGCTTAAGTCAAATGACAGTATTATGCTTTCAGATGAGAAATTAAAGACCATGTACTTTATGCGACCTACTCCAGCTAAAACAACTAAGATAACTAACAGAGTATGGAATGCTATGAAGACAGATTCATCAAAAATAAAATCCTCAGATGTAACTGAGGATGATGCTAACGGTTGGGACTAATTGCCTCGATTGTGAGTTTTTCTAACAGGACCTCTGCTAAGTGATTTTGGCAGAGGAAAACGAGTGGAGCTGACCTTAAAGGCCAGCTTCTTTTTTACTAAATCATGTCTTGATGAAACGTCATCCTCCATCAAATCAGCTGCACTCTTGCCGTGAATTTTATTTATTGCATCAAATCTTTGAGAAAGCCTTTCTCTTTCATGGATAACTAAAAGCTCTTTTACCATCCCGTCATCACTTTGAGACAACAGAGCTCTCTTTACAGCTTTAACTAGGGCTTCTTCACTGAGCATACAGGTTCTCCGTAATGTTGATAGATAATAAGATCAGAGTGCTTTACAGTTTTTGCAAAATCGCAGGTTCTGACAATGGAATTTACATGATAGAAACGGCTTAAAATCTCGTTTGCAAAAAATGTTGGCTTGGTTCTAACATCTGCCACAAAGATATAGCGAGAGGTTTCAACTGTCAAAGGTCTTACCACCAGATCTTTTACTCCTGCATCTAATTGCTGTTGAATTTCATAATCACGCTCCACCATATTCTGTTTTACCTTTAAAAGTCCGCCTAAGGCATTCTCACCTGTAACTAGAATATAGACAAAGCATAGAGTGTATAAAGATACTGTCAATGTTTTTGGCATTACCTTTATATCTTCTTTCTTTAAAATAAAGTAAACACCTGATATACAAGCAATCAAAGCACAGGTAAATGGAGTTGCGGTTCTTGCTGGGAAATTAGGAGAAAAAATCATAATTGCCAATGATGCAAATCCAAAGATAAAGAGGTAGAGCACTCCTATAAAATCATTTTTATATTCAGCAAATTTATCTTTTGAAAAGAATTTATTTTTATAAGCAATAAAGAGTAAATAAACAAGTGACAGAATTAAAGGTAATTCTTCTAACAAGGTTAAGAAGAAAATATCCAATGTCACTGCTAAATGGGAGAAGTAATTAAAGCTACCAGTTGTTTCCATCATCTCAAGACGAGCATTGTTACCAGGAGACAATACTAAAACTAAGAAGCCTATACAAGTACCAACAAAACTTGTAATATGCCAGAAAGATAACTTCTTTACCTTATAAAGATATAGACATAACAGGAAGTTTGCAGCACAGATAGCAAATCCTGTGTTCTCATTACACCAACCTGCGATGATTCCTAACAGAAACATCATAATTGCAAAAGGAACTGACTTTTTACAATTATCCACATTTATTGAAAATCTATAAGGCAAAAGGAATGCCAAAATGAAGGTGGTGGTATACAGATAGTTACATGAGGTAACTAACATAAAGATAACTTCACCATAGGCTCTCAGACATAACCATAAAGCTACAGTTATAAAAAGTACTGGCAGAATTAAAAGCTTAAATGGATTTACTCTTTTGCCTTTAGCTTGAACATAGATTAAGTAGATCAAAACTAAATAACAAAGACCAGCACCTACAGCTGACACATATTTACCGCCCCATAATAACAGCTGAGCTAATACATGTGGAGGGGTTCTACCACCCCAAGTAAAGTAGTGACGGTATTGAGATACTACAATGTCGCTAAAAGATGACACAAGATCTTGAGTACCCTCAATCATCATGTAACGGTAATCATTAGAAAAATATGGGATTATGTAAGCACAGGCTGTGATAAACACAAACCAAGCTAATAGATAAATAGGACTTTTTAGGTATTTCATTTTCAGTCTAATATTGTGCCAATTTGCAGAATTTAATCTATCTAGCATAATTAACATCAGTCGTTCTTCTTAAAGAAAGACAGCATGTTTTTACTACGATAGATTTTAGCTAAAACACAAATGATGTAAAATTGTGAATAGTATAACGCAACTTGTTATTTATTATCACCTTGTATTATCAAGATGATTCATCTTGTCATTCTTACTGATAGTATCGTGTGACATTTGATAGATCGTGTAATTCAATATATTGCTAAAAAATAGATATTGAAGACAGTTCAGGCAAAAAAACATAAAAGCAAACAACAATGCAGTTAAAAGATCTTATAAAGGGTGGCATCAATGCAACCTTTTCTAATACCGTAAAATCAATTGGTAATTTAAATTCTACAGGTTTGACAGGAGCCATAGCTGCTATTTATGAGCAAACTACACACGATTGTACATCTTGTCCTATATTAGTAATTTGTGCCGATAGCTTTGATGCTCAAAGCTTAAGAACCAATTTAAAGGCTCTACTTCCTAAAACTGACATTGAGTATTTCTCAGATTGGGAAACCTTGCCATATGATACTTTATCCCCTCATCAGGATATTGTCTCTTCAAGAATAAAGCTCTTAGCTGCAATGCCTGAGATGTCAGATGGTATTGTCATTACTACTGTACAAGCTCTAATGCCAAGAATTGCTCCTTTGTCTTTTATAAAAAAGCAAAGCTTTTCTATAAAAGTTGGTGATAAACGTGACATCACCATGATGAAAAAAGATCTTACAACTCATGGTTACCTCCTTGTAGAGCAAGTACTCTCTCCAGGTGAATTCGCTGTACGTGGTTCTATTGTCGATATCTATCCTATGGGTTCTAAGACACCATACAGAATAGATTTCTTTGATGATGAAGTTGATAGCTTGAGAATTTTTGACGTCGACTCCCAAAGATCATTAGAAAAAATTAATTCTGTTTCAATGTTACCAGCTCATGAATTTCCTCTAGATGAGTCAGGTATCAGTCTGTTTAGAAGTAATTATAGAGATGCCTTTATAGGAGCAAATCTTACTAATCATCCTATCTATCAGGCAATTTCTAAAGGAGCAATTCCAGCTGGTATTGAATACTATCTACCTCTATTCTTTAGTGAAGTTGAACCTGTATTTAACTACTTAAATGAAAAGTTCAAAATCATAACTGTAGATGATGTAACTAAAGCTTGTGACGATTTCGATGTAGATGTTCATAAAAGAGCTTTAGAGTACGCTGGTAACTCAGATCACCCAACTCTGCCTGCTCAAAGAGTATTTTTAACTCCTAAAGAATTTAATGATAACTTAAAAAAGTTTGAAAGAATTTCTTTATACAAAAATCCTTTTGCAAAAGATTCAGTCTCAAAACGAGGCTTTTACAATACTGATTTTGAAAAGGTACCAGAGATTGCTTTTAACCATCAGGAAAAAGAATCATCAAGAGCTTTTGTTGCCTTTACTGATGACAAAATCAGTCACGGTTACAGAATTTTAATCTGTGCGCTCTCTGAAGGAAGGCGTCAGTCCTTAAGAGAGATCATGCCTCAAGTTTTAGTTGATAAATTTGGCATGAAAGCAGCCTCATCTTTTGAGGACTTTTTAAACGAAAAAGCACCTATGATGATGACTATTGCTCCTTTTGATGAAGGTATGATCCTTCCATCATCAAAACTGTGTGTCTTAACAGAAAGTGAGCTTTTAGGCTTTAAAGTTGTAAAACAAAGAAGAGCTTCATATAAATCGAAGCTCTCTCAGGATACCATCATCCGCAACCTCTCATCCTTAAAAGAAGGTCAAGTCGTAGTTCACATTGACCATGGTATCGGTCGTTATCGTGGTCTTAAGATCTTGGATATTGGAGGCATCAAAGGTGAATTCTTAACCATAGAATACCTAAATGGTGATATGCTCAATATCCCTATTACCTCTTTATCAAAAGTCGCAAGATACTCTGGCTCTGAGAATCCTCCTTTATCACGATTGGGTAATGACACTTGGTCTAAAAAGAAAGCTAAAGCAGTACAAAAGGTAACTGATGTTGCAGCTCAGCTTTTAGATCTTTATGCTCGCCGTGAAGCTGTCGCAGGTACTGCATTTAAAGTTGATGAAAAAGCTTTGGATGAATTTGCTTCAGGATTTGGCTATCAGGAAACTCCTGATCAGATGGCTGCTATTAACAACACTATTAACGATCTGTCAAAAGAACAGCCAATGGACAGATTAGTTTGCGGTGATGTAGGTTTTGGTAAAACCGAGGTTGCCCTACGTGCAGCTTTTGTGGTGGCATCAGCAGGCTCTCAGGTTGCAGTCCTAGTACCTACTACAATTCTAGCAGAGCAACACTATCAAAACTTTAAAGACAGATTTGCAGGTACTGCAATCAATGTTGAACTTCTATCTCGTTTTAAAACAGTAAAACAACAAAACGAGGTAATAAAAGAGATAGAAAAAGGTAGTGTTGATATCATCATCGGTACACATAAACTTCTATCAAAAGACATTAAATTTAAAAAGTTAGGCCTTATCATTGTTGATGAGGAGCACCGCTTTGGTGTAAAACAAAAAGAGCGCTTAAAGGAAATTAGAGCTCAGGTTGATTTGCTGACTCTTACAGCAACTCCTATTCCTCGTACTTTGAACATGGCTATGGAAGGAATGAGAGAGCTCTCTATCATTGCAACTCCACCAGAGCACAGACTTGCAGTTAAAACCTTTGTAACAGAAAAATCTGATGCCTTAACCCGTGAAGCTATCATGCGTGAATTGCGTCGTGGAGGACAGGTCTACTACCTGCATAATGATGTTGCAACCATCAACCAAAGAGCAGAACAATTAGCTAAATTAGTACCAGAGGCAAAAATCGGTATTGGTCATGGTCAGTTAAATGAACGTGATCTGCAAAAGGTGATGAGAGACTTCTATCACCAAAGATTTAACCTTTTAGTTTGCTCTACTATAGTTGAAAATGGTCTTGATGTGCCTACAGCTAATACCATCATCATCGATAGAGCTGATCTTTTAGGTTTAGCCCAGTTACACCAAATCAGAGGTCGTGTAGGACGTTCTCATCACCAAGCTTATGCATACCTCTTTACCCCTCCTAAACAGCTGTTATCAAAAGATGCTAAATTAAGACTTGATGCTATTTCTTCATTAGAAGAGTTAGGTGCTGGCTTCGTTCTTGCTACCCACGATATGGAAATTAGAGGTGCTGGTGAGCTTTTAGGTGAAGAACAGTCAGGGCAGATTGAATCTGTAGGTTTCTCACTCTACTCTGAGATGTTAGAAGCTGCGGTTAAAGCTCTAAAAGAAGGTCACGAGCCATCACTAGCAGAGATCACTCTTAATGAATGTGAAATCGATCTCCACTTACCATGTCTGCTACCAACTGACTATATTGCAGATGTAAATACCAGATTGTCTTTATACAAACGTATTTCATCATGTAAAACAGCGGATCAGTTTGAAGATCTTAAAGTTGAACTAATTGATAGATTTGGTTTCTTGCCAGATGCTACTAAAAACCTCTTTGAGATATCATCTTTAAAGGTTTTAGCAACCGAGCTTGGAATTAAGAGAATTAACGGCGACGCTAAAGGAGGCATCATTGAGTTAAATCAGAATCATAAGATCTCTAATGAGTATCTGATAAGACTCATGACTACCTGTAAACATAATGAATACAGAATCACTGGTCCTAGCTCATTAAGGTACAACGTACCTGAAAGTGAGTCTAGATCAAGACTTGAGATCTTAAAACAGTTGCTACAGGCATTTGCCGCTAATAGTTCACTTGCTAAATAAAGTATGCTCTAGAACTGAAAACACGTTGCGTGAGAGAACTATGAAACTTTTACAAATTGCAGTAAAGTGCATCTTTATTCAAAGCTAATAATATGATTGAGAAACTTGTAAGGGAAATAAAAGCGGAGAGACATTTTTGCTTAAACAAAACAAAACGCCTTCTATATTTCAAGAAAGCGTTCCCTCATGAATATCCCCTAGTTCTGAGTTTAGAGGATATTCAATTTAGTTTAAGTACTTTAATTAGATGTACTTGAACTTAATCTCAGCAATCTTCTTTGACCACTGCTCAGGTCCAATCTTATGGATTGAGTTACCTTCACTGTCTACAGCTACAGTTACTGGCATATCAACAACCTTGTACTCACGGATAGCTTCCATGCCAAGATCTTCGAATGCTAGTACTTTAGCAGACTTAATTGCCTTAGATACCAAGTAAGCAGCACCACCGGTTGCCATTAAGTAAGCAGCCTTGTGCTTCTTAATTGAAGCGATAGCCTCAGGACCACGCTCTGACTTACCAATCATTCCGTATAGACCTGTCTGTGAAAGCATGGTTTCAACGAACTTATCCATACGAGTTGAAGTGGTAGGACCTGCAGGGCCAACAACTTCATTACCTACAGCAGGTACTGGTCCTACGTAGTAGATGAACTTCTTGTGGAAATCAACACCTTCAGGTAGAGGCTTACCCTGAGCGATTAAGTCACATACTCTCTTATGAGCAGCATCACGACCTGTTAAGATAGTACCTGATAATAATAAGGTCTCGCCCATCTTCCATGAAGCAATCTCTTCTTTAGTGATAGTATCAAGATTTACTCTCTTAACATTTGCACTTGCACCACCGATTTCGATATCTGGGTAGTCATCTAATGATGGAGGTGTGAAGGTTGCTGGACCTGTACCATCTAACTCAAAATCAATGTGACGAGTTGCAGCACAGTTAGGAATAATTGTAGTAGCCTTTGATACTGCGTGGCATGGGTAGGTCTTAACCTTAACATCAAGAACAGTGGTAATACCACCTAAGCCCTGGGCACCGATACCTAACTTGTTGATCTTGTCATAAAGCTCAAGTCTTAACTCTTCTTCAGCGTTCTTAGGTCCGCGAGCAATTAACTCCTGGATATCGATAGGATCATTTAAAGCTTCTTTAGCTAAAATTGCAGACTTCTCAGGAGTACCGCCAACACCGATACCAATAATTCCTGGAGGACACCAACCTGCGCCCATTAGAGGGATCTGGCTTAATACGTAATCAACTACGCTGTCTGATGGGTTTAACATTCTCATATGGGTCTTGTTCTCAGATCCACCACCCTTTGATGCAATAGCTACTTCTACCTTGTTACCATGAACCATCTCAATGTGAACTACAGTAGGAGTATTGTCTTTGGTGTTAATTCTCTTTCCTAATGGATCCATTAGGATTGACTTACGTAGAGGGTTTGTTGGGAAAGCATATGCTCTTCTAGTACCCTCATCCACCATTTCCTGAATAGTCATGTCGCCTTCAAAGCGAACATCCATACCGATCTTAACGAAACAGGTAACAGCACCTGTATCTTGGCACAATGGACGGTGTCCGATTGCACACATTTTTGAATTTACTAAGATCTGTGCGATTGCGTTCTTTGCTGATGGATTCTGCTCAATTTCATAGGCATGTTTCATAGCCTTTAAGAAATCTTTTGGATGATAATAAGAAATGAACTGAATCGCATCACAGACAGACTCAATGAAGTCAGCTGTCTTAATCAATGTTGTCATAGATGGTACTTTCCTTGTTCAGTGAACCGTTGTAATCAATTGTTTATTTGACTACAGCTGTCTGCAACTGCCGATTTTTATTTCTGCTATGTTTTAGCAGAGGCGGTTCGTTACCGGTAAAATTAAGTTGTAATTTGTATACAACAGCAAGAATTATAGCATAATTAGTCTGTATAAAAGTGACATCGCAAACGATTTAACAAAGCCTTGCAAACTAAATTTCAACATCAAGTAGTCACATCTCGACCTCAAAATGACGCTCAAAATGTCATAAATAACTAGAGAGACAAAAAAGTTACCTGTAAATTTGAGTAACTTTACGATTTTGTTCAAAAAAATTACCCATAAACTTAAGTAATTGTCTTGTATACCGTTATAATAACGAGAATGTTTCGTTTTTGAGAAGCGATTATGTTTATTACAATAGCTGTTATATTTGTTCTTCTAGCAAGTTTTCTTTTAATCATTGTGAATATGTACAGTGATTATGTTGCCCGCCGTGAGCAGGATGCTAGACTTATCTCTACTAGAGCAAGAAACATCATCACCGAATGTGAAGAACTGCTTTTAAACCAAGCTCAAGTTGCATTTTCCAAAACACTAGTTTTAGTTCTTCACTACAGAATTATCAGAGCTTTAAGAAAAAGAGCAATTGATCCTAAAACCCGTGATGAGGTAAAAGACAGAATTGCTAACGAAGAAAAGATCATTGCCGAGCTAAAAACCAATTACAAAGAATTAAGTACTTTTAAGGCCCCTGAAAATGATGCTATGGCTATTGCTCAACTTCGTGTTATCAGAAGATTACGTAGCATCTTAAAGTCAGAGATGACCTCAGGTATTCCTTTAAATCCATCTCAATTAAATAAAGAAGATCGTCGTCTGTACATTCTGGTGCTAAAAGTTAACATTTCAAACTTAATTCAGAAAGTTTTCGAAATGAAAAGACTACGTCAAATAGGTTCTTGCAGACAGCTTATTGATAAAGGTTTAAGTGTTATCAAAGCTTCTGGTGTAAAAGACGGTTGGCTTACTGAAAAAGAAGATCTTCTAACAAACCTTTTAAATGGCATCAATGCTGAAACTAAGATTAAAGATCCTGCTAAGAAAGAAAAGGCTGACGCTGATGGTCAGAGTTTAGCCGATAAGAGCGATCTTGATGAAATCTTTGGTGATAAGAAGAAGTGGTAATAACTACTTCAATCCATCTTCAAGAATACGGTGAAAACTAATTCACCGTTTTTAGTCTTATAAAACTTTTTCTAAAGCAACAATCTCACAAACAGGAGTATCACTCTTATCTCTACTCTTAGAGTTGTTCTCTAAGACTAAAGCTAACGGTACTACAATCTTATCTGTAAGACGTCTTGCGTACTTGTTCTTTATGATTTGCTCTTTAGCTTCAGAAAGTTTTGTTGCAATGTCTTTACTGTTATCTGTTACCTTTAATTCAAAGACATACAGGTAGTCACCAGCTTCAGCTGTAATATCTGCTCTGCCACAAGCGCCCATTACCTCTGTTGCGGCTGTTACATTAAAAGTAAGCATCGCAAGCTTTAGCACATCTCTAAAACATGCTTCATTAAAGTTCTTTACTGTTTCATATGAAAGTTCATTGATAAAGCAATTAAAGATGTCCTTTAGCTTGTCTAATTTATTTTCACAAAGAACATCGTAAAGTGAAGTAGTAAACTTTTCCTGAACATCATTATTGTTAGTTAAAAGCCTTAACATGATTTCAGAATATGCCCGTTTTACTTCAAGGTTAGGTATTCCTATCTGAAGTATTTTTCTGTTTACACCTTTGATACAGAAATATCCTGCCTGATACAGAATGGCAAAGAGGTCAATTTTTGCAATATTATCTATTGTTGGATACAGTTTACTGATTACTTTGTTCACTGTTGAATCAATTTGCAGCAATGACTGTAATTCATCAGCATTGTATTTTTCTAAACCTTGCTTTAGATAATTAACTAAGAACGTTGGTGTTGAACCACCTGATACTACCCAGTATGGAATAAAACCTCTATGTGGTGATTTTAAGAAATTTAATATTGACCAAGGATTGTAGACATGGTGCATACAATCTTCATCAAAACTGTATCCGTCATAATTTCGCTTTAGTTCTTCAACAACTTTTTCATGTGTATAACGTTCTGTTGGGAACTTCCTGTTTAAAGTCTCTACAGCATTATCAATATACTCACTAAAGTATGATTCTAATTCATCAGACGTATAGCCTAATAATGCACCATAGTCGCTATCTAAAGTTAAATCTGTAAGATGATTAAACGCAGAGAATATTGAGGTATGTGAGTAATAAGTTACACCTGTAATAAAGATGAAGCGGAATTTTACTTGAAATGATTTAACTGTCATATAGAAGTTAAATAAGATCTTACATCTATCATCAAACTCACTGCTATCATTTAAGACTGCGGTTAAAGGTGCATCATATTCATCTACTAGCAATACCACTTCACTTTCTGTATCTAGTGTCTTTTTTAGCAAGTTAGCCGGACTATCTATATTTTCTTTTGTAGGCTCAATACCTGATTCTTCAAGTGAAAGCTTAAAGGCATCCATAAATTCTTTATTGAAAGAACTGTTTGAAGGAACCTCTCTGAATGTAGAAAAATCTAAATGGATAACCTTATATGTTTTGTCTTTCCATAAAGGTTCAATCTCTAAACCTTTAAACCTCTCTGTTCCATGAGCAAAGAGTTCATGGAAGGTATTGATAAGAGTTGACTTACCAAAGCGTCTTGGACGTGAAATGAAATATGGGCCTTTTTCATCTTTTGCAATTTGGCAAATTAAAGCTGTCTTATCTACATATACTCTATTATTGTCAATAAGATCTCTAAAATTGCATGAATTTGGCAATAGTTTTGTAAATTTCATGTCATCGTTCTAAAAACTTTCTGATCTTTAATCTAAAGTATAGCATCTATTGAAACATTAACCTTATGTTAAATAGGGAAATAGTATGTTATCAAATTCGTTAGTAAAAATTCCCAGCAGGGATTTAACCGTCGAGAATTTTCATACTTTGGCGTTAAAAGCACAAAGTATGAAATTCTGAGCTTGACTTATCAATCAGAACCACTCGCTACATCATGCGTTCATTGTTTACATAAACTTCTGAATCTACAATCTTAATCTCTGAGCTGTACTCCTTATCCTTTTTTACAAAGAACATGGTCTGACCAGGATCTTCTTTTGTTGTAACGTTGATATTTCCGTTAACCACAGGAACTGATTCATCTTCTGAGACTTTAAAATCAAGTTTGCCTGAAGCTTTAATAGGAAGTTTCTTTTTATCATACAATCCGATTAAAGAGCCAATCTTGTCATCAATTACGCCTTCAAATTTATCAATGTCGATGCCTTTTATATTTGGAATTGAGTTTGGAAGTCCGGTTACAGCTCCTGTATACAGGCTACTTAGAGCATCAGCTGTAATACCTCTTACAGTAATAACTGCATCATAATCCTTTATATAATCAAGATTATCGCCTTTGGCTTTAAACTTAAGATCAAAGGTACCATCATCTTTTTGATTTTTAGCTTCTAATGATGCTTTTAAGCTATCAGATTTAAAACCAATAGTCTTCACACCTTTAGTTGATAGTTCCATTTCATCAAATTTCTTTAGAGCGCCGATTCCTGTAAACTTGGTCTTGTACTTTAGAGAATCGACTTTTCCAATAAAGTCTAGATTGATACTGTTAAATTCAGATGACAAATCAACGTTCTCATCTTTATCAAACTCTGCTTTAACCGATGCGGAAATAGGATTTATTGATCTGTCAAGATATCTTCCATCAAGCTTTAGCTTTAAAGTTGCACTTTGACTTAAAGCACTTATTTTTAACTTTGCAGAGCTCTTTAAAGTATTTCCATCAAGAGATAAAAGCTTTTGTCTTGATAAATAGTTGTTGATATCTTTTGTATCAAAAGATATCTCTGCATTTAAAAATCCATGCTCAATTTTTACAGGAATTGAAAAGTTGACATATGGGGGATATGAAAGTGTAAGTGTGCCCTTTTGTGAGAAAAAGCCTTTATCTTCAACATTAAAATGAGCAACAGAGGCAATCTCCTGAGAGGTATTCTCGCCTTGGCTTGAGATGTCATTAATCTTTTCAATCTCATTATCTACAGCTGATTTTGTAAAATAAACACCGCTAGCATATACAACTGCTGCTACAGCTACAGCACATGAACTTACAATAGCAATTGTTTTCTTTTTCATGACAAAATTCCTTCAAAAGTATTTTGTATCAAGTTAACACAAATGTAACTTAAAAAAGTAAAGTAAGATCAAAAAGTTCATTTCATTCACTCTTAAACTTGTAAAATTTATTTTGCATTTACCATAATTTTGAGATTACCTCTTAAATTTTGATTTCAATGAGCACCAACAAAAACGCCAGGAACAAGTCCTGGCACCAAAAATCTTCAATCAAAAAGGATCTAAAACTTAGTTTTGACCTTTAATAGCCTTTCTTCCTAAGAAAACGCAATCGTCACCTAATTCTTCTTCGATTCTGATTAACTGATTGTATTTGGCAATACGATCAGAACGACTCATAGAACCAGTCTTAATTTGACCGCATGAGGTACCAACTGCAAGATCAGCAATTGTAGTATCTTCAGTTTCACCTGATCTGTGTGATACCACAGCTGTGTAGCCAGCATCATGGGCCATCTTAATAGCATTTAATGTTTCAGTTAAAGAACCAATTTGGTTGAATTTAATTAAGATTGAGTTTGCAATACCCTTTTTAATACCTTCAGCTAAGATCTTGGTGTTAGTTACAAACAAATCATCACCAACTAACTGAACATGTGAACCTAACTTTTCAGTCTGGTATTTAAAGCCATCCCAATCAGACTCATTCTGACCATCTTCAATTGATACAATTGGGTACTCATTTACTAGATTAGCAAGGTAATCAGTAAATTCATGAGAGGTAAATGACTTGCCCTCACCTTTTAACTCATATAGACCTTTTTGACTGTTATAGAACTCTGATGAAGCGCAGTCCATAGCTAGAGTTACATCTTTACCAAACTCATATCCTGCTTTTTCAACAGCCTCTTTGATGCAGGCAAAAGCTTCAGCATTTGACTTTAAGTTAGGAGCAAAACCGCCCTCATCGCCAACACCTGTTGATAAACCTTTCTTCTTTAATACTGATGCCAGAGCATGGAATACTTCAGCACCAATGCGTAAAGCTTCACGGATATTCTTGCCACCTACAGGCTGGATCATAAACTCCTGAATATCCACATTATTATCTGCATGCTTGCCTCCATTTAGAATGTTCATCATTGGCAGTGGCATTACATACTTACCCTTATGGCCGTATAGTTCACCGATATATTTATATAGAGGAACCTTGCGTGAAGCTGCCTCTGCCTTAGCTACTGCTAAAGATACTGCTAAGATAGCATTTGCACCTAACTTATCTTTATTCTCAGTACCATCTAGCTCTATCATGATCTTATCAATACCGGACTGATCGCAAGAGCATTTGCCTACAATAGCCTTTGCTATTGGACCATTTACATTAGCAACAGCTTTTAATACACCTTTACCACCAAAGCGTGATTTATCGCCGTCTCTTAACTCTAAAGCTTCTCTAGAACCTGTAGATGCACCAGATGGAGCTGCAGCGCGGCCAAAAGAACCATCTTCCAAATATACCTCTGCTTCTACAGTTGGATTACCACGTGAATCGATAATTTCACGACCGATAACTTTAACGATTTTTGACATGATTTCCTCTTAGCTAAAAAATTTTAATTACGAACACATAATCATTGTACAGATATAGTTAGTTACATGCAACTATAATTAGCTTTAGCTAATAATTTTTATTAAACGATACAAAATTTCAGCTAAGACAAATACTCAACTGATTTACTGTCTTTTCTCATGATGTTTTTTTTAGATGAGGATTCAATTGTTCTAGTATTTTTTTAAGAGCGTAAAATAGAGTGGATGATAGTTTTGCAACAAGAAGTAAGGTCATCTTATAACTGCTTTTTTAGCAATATTTTGCAAGATAAACCTTACTTACTACACTTAACTTTTGAACTAAATGGTTAGTTAGTTGTTTGGTTAGTTAGTTTGTTTGTTAGTTAGATAATTAGTTAAAATGGTATTCTTTTGCTTGAAAGGTTTCCCAGACCTTCTTTAAATCGTCAGGGATTGACAGGTTAAAACCTAACTCTCTGTATGGACCTATATTATGAAAATCTGAACCTAATGAGGCTAAGAAATCATACTTCTTGCAAAGTTCACACAAATACACATGATCTGCAGGCTTCTGCTGAGATGAAGCGACCTCAATTCCTAAACCACCGCAATCTTTAAAATATTCCATTAACGATCTTAATTTGGTGTTGGTAAGTGAATAGCGTTTTGGATGGGCTAACACAGGAATACCACCTGACTTTAAGATAGCATCTACAGCTACACTAATATCAGGCCAATTAGTCTTTACATAACAGCATTTACCTTTTTTAAGATAATATTCAAAGGCATCTTCATTGGTCTGAGCTCTGCCCATCTCAACGATGTAGCGAGCATAGTTGCCACGTGTAATTGAGGCACCTTCCCCCGCTCTTTTTACGCATTCGTTATATGAATCAGTAAATCCCTGCTTATCTAATTTGTCACCAATTTCCTGAGCTCTTTGAATACGTAAGACTTTTTGACCTTTTAGATATTCTTGAAGTGCTGGTGCATCTTTATCGATAAACAAGGCTGCCACATGGATCTGCTCGTTATTCCATGTTGTTGACAGCTCAGCTCCAGGAATTAACTCAAGCTTACCTTCTGCTTCCTTTTTAGCCCTATCAATTCCTAAAACACAGTCATGATCAGTTAAAGCTAAATGAGTAAGACCTCTTGATATTGCTCTTTGTACTAAAGCTTCTGGAGTAAAAGCACCATCTGAAGCTGTTGAATGTGAATGTAAATCAATCTTTGAAAAAATGGCAGGCATTTTATTCTCCGTTTATCAATTCTAATTCTTCCCAACGAGCATAGAGCTCGTCTAACTCTTCTTGTGCCTTGTTTCTCTTGTTGGTAACTTCAATAGATTTTTCAGGACCATCAGCAAATAAGGCTGGATCTGACAGTTGCTCATCTAATAGGGCAATATCAGCTTCTAACTTTTCAACTTTATCTGGAAGTTCTTTTAGCTCATGCTTTTGGGTAAAAGTAAGACCTTTTTTCTTTTTAGAATTATCTGTTTTTTCTGTTCCAGATCTTGATGGCTGTTCAGAATTTTTAATATCTTTTTGAGAATTGTCCTTTGTTTGACACTCTACATTTTTAGAAATTCTCTCATAATAAGCTAACACATCAGACCAACCACCAATTACAGACTCAATGTGACCTTTACCGTCAAAGACCCAAGTCTCAGTTGCAACCTTATCGATAAAAGCTCTGTCGTGGCTGATAATGATAACAGTACCGTTATATGTTGATACAAGATCTTCTAATAAATCTAAGGTTTCTAAATCAAGATCATTAGTAGGCTCATCCATGATGAGAACATTTGAGCTTTTAGCAAAAAGGCGTGCTAAAAGCAGTCGGTTCTTCTCACCTCCAGATAAAACTTTTACTGGAGAACGGGCTCTTCGACCAGAGAACAGGAAGTTAGCTAGATAAGAGATCACATGCTTATTCTTACCGTTGATACATACTTCGGTGTGACCATCAGCGACGTTATCTGCTACAGACTTTTCAAGATCAAGACCTTCATGGTACTGATCAAAATACTGTATTTCTACATTAACACCTGTTCTTACTTTGCCTGAAGTTGGTTTTATCTGACCTAAAAGAGTTTTAATTAAAGTAGTTTTACCAGCAGCATTTGGACCTGTAATACCAATTCTGTCACCACGCATTACGGTTGCACTAAAGTCTTTGATAACAGACTTCTCTCCAAATGAGATATTAAGATCTTTAATTTCAAAAACTAAGTTACCGCTTCTTTGCGCAGAATTTGCCTCCATAATGACGTTGCCCATTCTGTCACGTCTATTTGCTCTTATTTTTCTGCGCTCTTCAAGATCTTTTACTCTGCCTTCATTACGAGCAAGACGAGCCTTAACGCCGCGTCTGATCCAGGCCTCCTCTTGAGCTAAGATCTTGTCAAATTCAGCATTAGCTAATTCTTCTTTGCGTAATCGCTCATCACGAAGTTCAATATAGCGATTAAATGAACCTGGATAGGAATAGAGCTTGCCTCTATCTAACTCGACTATCCTTGTAGCGCAGTTATTGGCAAAGAACCTGTCATGGGTTACAAAAACTAGAGTTCCGTTAAAGTTTTTCAGCTCTTGTTCAAACCAGGCAATAGATTCAATATCTAGGTGGTTGGTAGGCTCATCTAAAAGTAGCAATTGTGGCTCAGAAGCTAAAGCTGCAGCCAGCGCCACCTTACGGCGGTTACCACCTGAAAGGGATTTTAATTCAAGCTCGGGAGCTAAACCTATTCTGTTTAGGATCTTACGCACAACCGCGTCTTTAACCCAACCATCATGTGATTCAATAAAAGCAGAAAGTTCCAGTTGCTCATGAGGATCTTCTGATAAAGAGAACTTTGATAAAGCTTCACCTACAACAGGTACACCGCTAGCTGCAAGTGAATAAGCAGTACCTTGTTCGTATGAAGGAGGATCCTGACATAAAGTTGCTATCTTAAGACCTGACTGAATAATAATTCTTCCAGAATCTAACTCTCTTTTACCCTGAATCAAACTTAACAGAGTTGACTTACCAGTACCGTTACGACCTACAAGACATATTCTTTCATTCTCTTCAATTGAAAGGTTAGCGCCTTCTAAAAGTTTGTCAGCTCCGTTGTTTAAATAAGCATCAATAATGGATACAAGACTCATTACAGATCCTTAATTCCATCAGGTCCAAACACACGTGGCTTGTGAGAAGATGCTCTAGGTTTACCTTTTGAAAAGCCATCTTTTCCTTTAGAATATGATGACTTACCTCTGGAGTAGCCATTATCATAAGTTCGTCTTTCATTAAATGATGAATTGTCTTCATCACGTCTGAATGGCTTATGGGAAAACTCTCCAGGACGCTTGGTAAATTTATCCTGTTTTTCGTGTCTGTAAGTAGAGTGACTCTCTTTGGCCTCGCCCCAAACCTTATTTACACCAGTATTTGTACTATATGTAGCGGTGTCTGAACTATTAGATATTCTTGAAGAGTAAGCTCTTGAATTTCTATAAGAGCTTCTGTCAACATTTCTTGAGTTTCTATCCTGAGAATAGTGATTTGAATCAGAATACTCATGATAAGAATTTTCTTTTACATCTAAAGCTTTCTGCCACTTAGGAGCTGCTTTTAATGTTGTCATAGGCTCAGGTGTTTTTACCATATTAGCCTTGGTGAATTTCAAACGGTAACAGGTATGAATTTTTTTATCTCGAGAAAAGTCACGAGGCAGAGTCGACTCAGAGATATTCTCAATTTCAAAACCATAATCTTTAATAGACTCATCGATTACAAAACCTCTGAAGTTGGTGCAGAATATAACCTCACCACCATCTTTTAGATGTCTTGTAAGATTTGAAAGTAACGCTACCTGATCACGTTTTACATCAAAGCTTGTTTCCATACGCTTTGAGTTTGAGAAGGTAGGAGGATCTATATAGATAAGATCAAACAAAAGACCTTGATCTTGAGATAACCAAGCAAGACAGTCTGCCTGAATGAATTGAGCCTTATCTGTTGCTAAATGGTTTAGCTTAAAGTTCTCCATACCCCATTCAAGGTAAGTTCTGCTCATATCAACAGATACAGTTGATTTTGCTCCGCCTAAGGCTGCTGCAACTGAGGCTGAACAGGTATAAGAGAACAGATTTAAAAAGTCTTTGTCTTTTGCTTCTTTTCTAATTAAATCTCTGATGAGTCTTCCATCTAAGAAAAGACCTGTATCAAGGTAATCATAGAGATTTACTCTAAACAGAGCATTGTTCTCATTGACAGTCATGAACTCATTTTTAAGTTCTTTAGCTTTTTCGTACTGATTGTCGCCCTTTTGAACTTCACGGCTCTTTAAGATAACCTTATCACCAGTAACACCTGCAATCTCAACAGTTGCGCTTAGCATATCTAATTCATGACGCTTTGCTACACGAGGATTTACCTTAGCTGGAGCTTTGTATGCCTGGATTACATAGTAACCATCGTAGTAATCAATGGCAGCAGAATACTCAGGGACATCAGCATCATACACACGATAAGCATTGGTATTTACATTCTTTGCCCACTTGCGCATGTAAGTTAAATTTTTCTTTAAGCGGTTAGCAAAGTCTGTTGCAATCTTAATGTTCTGCTCTTCTTTTACGCTTAGATCTTCAGTCTCGTTAATATCAAAGACTCTTAACTGGCATAAAAGCTCACCATTATAAAGTTTGTAAACCTTATTTGAATGCAATCTCATGCAGGAGAGTAATTCTGGAGATGAAGAGATCACTGCAGCTCTTGCGCCTTTAAAGTTTTTCTTAAATCCAGCACCGATCTCAGTATAAAGAGCGATTAACTCATTAAAGTTACCCATTCTCTTACCGTATGGAGGATTTGTTACAATGGTAACTTTAAGATCTGAAGTAAATGGATTATAAAGATTCTGTACAGGACAGTGATATACCTTAACTAAATTCGAAAAACCAGCCTTTGCTGCATTTTCATTAGCAATATCTACAATTCTTTCATCAAGATCGAAACCTACAATCTCAACCTTTCTTTCAAGACACTTTGCTATACCGTTTTGAGATCTGTTTTTAGCTTCTTCTAAAAGGTTATTCCAGACATCTTTATCAAACTGTTTTAAGTTAAAGAAGCCATAATGTTCTCTTCTGATACCTGGTGCAGTATCTGTAGCCACACAAGCTGCTTCAAATAATAAGGTACCTGAACCACACATAGGATCGATAAAGTTATCACCTGTATAGCCAGCTCTTTTAATCATGGCAGCAGCTAAATTCTCTTTTAGAGGAGCAGCTCCTGTACCACGGTGATATTCACGCTTTAGAAGAGCGCGACCTGAGAGATCGATTAAAATGTTTGCACTGCCCTTTTTATCTAAATGGCAATTAATTAAAACATCAGGATTTTCTCTATCAACATCAGGTCTTCCACCTAGAGTTGTCTGTAATCTGTCGCAGATAGCGTCCTTTACTTTTAAAGCACCATACTGAGTGTTTCTGATTTCATCATTGGTACCTGTGAAGGAAACTGCGATGGTATTACTCTTATCAAAATACTTTTCCCAAGCTACACCATTAGCACCGATATAAAGTTCAGTGTCAGTTTCACAGTAGAACTCTGACATCTCAAGTAAAATTCTTGAAGCAAAGCGAGACCAAAGACATGCTTTCATACCAAAAGCAAAGTCGCCTTTAAAAGATACACCAGCTACAGTTTCTTTAGCGCTTTGTGCTCCAAGTTGATTTAATTCGTTTAATAAAAGAGTTTCTAAACCTTTAGGACAGGTTGCAAAGAATGATAATGCCATGAATTATAAGCTCCAAGTTTATGGCGATATTATACTTTAAACACCTGTACTTTAAACGCATTAAATCCTCAGATATTCAATAAATTTCTCTAAAAGAATTGAGGAAAAATAAAGTGAAAACTTACTAAAACAAGCAAGAACCCTATGTTGTACTTAGTAAATTTTTTCATGTAGTAAAGAGGAGTTGCGCCTTCAGTCTTAATATAGAACTTAAAGGTAATTAGACTTGCCATTGATGCAATGATAGTACCTAAGCCACCTACATTCACACCGATTAAAAGCATATTTGGATCTTTTGCAAAATTAGATAGCATTACAGTTGCAGGCACATTTGAAACTATTTGAGAGAGCGATACTGAAATAAAGTATTCATATTTATCAACAAAGTTCTCAGCAAAGCTTTTAACAGTTTCAATTTGACACACATTGTTCACAAAGATAAACAAGAAAACAAAGAGTAGCAACAACTTGTAATCTGCCTGTTTGAACAGACTCATGTCCATTATAAGAATTGAACTAAGGACGAGAGTAGACATCAGATAAACATCCAATACTCTTAGTACACTTAAAAGACAGAGCACAAAGAGAACAGTAGTTAAAGAACATCTTTTTGAGTTAATTGAGAGTACAATCTTGCTTTCGTACTTTAAAGGCTTGGTATCAATAAAATGTGTGGTTAAGAACAGCAATACAAATGACACTAGAATGATAGGAAAAGTAACCTTTAAAAAAGACAGTAAATCATAGTTGAAGACTGTATAAATAAAGAGGTTTTGAGGATTTCCAATAGGTGTTAGTGTTGAGCCTACATTAGCTGCAATAGTCTGTAATGACAGAACCTTAATTAAGAGATCTTGCCTGTTTACTTTTACAAAGGCTGCAATAGCGATAGGTATAAAGATTATCAATGAAACATCATTGGTAATTAGCATGGAGATAAAAAAGTTTATAAAGATAAACAGTCTTGAGAGTGATCTTGCATTTCCTGATAGAGAACACAGCTTCATATAGACTAAAGACAAAACACCAAGCTTTTTAAAAGAAGCTACAACTAACATCAGGCATAAAAGTAATAACAGGATTTTTAAATTTAAAGCCTCAATAGTACTTGTAATTGAGAACCTGATAAAAAATGAAGTTACAAAGGCTAGTATAGCTGCTGTATAAAGATCAGGATTTCTTCTTAAATATTGTAAGAGATTATAAATGGTACGATTCATACTAGTTCTTTTGTCGGATCTCTACAGAAATGTAGATCTCTTGTTACTTAGAAAACTTTAGGTGTATGCAGATAAATTCAAACTTGCAGTATATCAAAAGATAAGCACTGATGATTGAAAATGTAAGAAAATGAGAGCGGTGGATTTAAAATCTTTAAAGTATTGAGTAAGAGCGTTACCTCTGGGGATGACTCCCCAGAGACAACTACAGGAATTGCACCTGTTTCTCTCCTGATATCAGCTCATTGGCCGTTTTAAAACTCATAACTACTTAACGACACAATGAGCAATATCTTTAGTAAGAAAGACAATATATTAAACAATAATTTCTTTTCACTTTTGGCAAAAATTGACATGAAAATAAGACTAATACTCGCCTTCTTTAAGACCAGTAGCTTTAAAAATATCTTTAGGTGATATTCCAATCTCTTTTAAGTTTTTTGCAATAGAAAGTCATTCTTCAGCTTTTCCTTCGGCTTTTCCGTCATTGCGACCATCGGTATAACTTTTTTCCAATACGGCGCTATTGTCCCACATTTTTTTTTAAACTACCTTGGTAAGCAAATTTTTCTTTTTCAGAGAATTTTGCTATTTCTGCAATTCTAAATAATCTTGTAAACACTTGTTCTTTTAAAACAACAGGCTTATCGTTTAAAGCAGAAAGATTTTTTATTGCATACATCCATTTATCTTGGATATTTTCAAGTTCATCTTCTGTTTTGGTAAATTTAGGTAATTCAAAATAATAGTAAGCCAATTTGTCATAAAATTGACATTTTGTGACCTTGTCGTATAAAACGACTTCATGTCGATAAGACTCACTGTCTTTTTCCAAGACAAAATTTAAAAATCCAATTGTATAAACAGCTTTTAATTGATAATCCAAAACACCTTTTGGAGCCTGATTTCTTGTTGCAAAAGAACTATAAAATATGCTTCTGTCCTTAAAATAGTTCTAAGCTGCATTTTGCATTTCAACGATGATATAAGCATCATCAGATGTTTTACAATAAACATCAAAGATAGCTTCCCTGTCAGTAACCAAATCACCTAATTGTTCCAAAGATAAATAAGACAAGTCTACAATCTTATCTTTTAAGTTCAAAAATGAATTTAAAAAGCTAATTAAAATATCTTTGTTAAGCTCCGATCCAAATAGTCTTTTAAACCCAAAATCTGTATAGGCACAGATATATTTACCTTGATCGATTGACATAATTTAGTTCTCTATAAACTAAAGTCATCTTACATTAGAAACCGACATATTGGTGAATGTCTTACTAAAACTGATTTTAGAACAAACAAAAGTAGATTGAAGAGAAGATTCTTAACTAAGGAACAGAAATAAAAAGGGATTATTAAAATATAAAGGGGCAAGAACTGCCCCTCTTAAGATCATTCAGTTAAACAAATTACTTGTTTAAAGCCTGAGCAACCTGAACTGCGATAGCTACAGTAGCACCAACCATAGGGTTGTTACCCATACCCATGAAGCCCATCATCTCAACGTGAGCTGGAACTGATGATGAACCTGCGAACTGAGCGTCTGAGTGCATACGACCCATTGTATCAGTCATGCCGTATGAAGCAGGACCAGCAGCCATGTTATCAGGGTGTAAGGTACGACCGGTACCACCACCAGAAGCTACTGAGAAGTATTTCTTACCCTGCTCGATACACTCTTTCTTGTAGGTACCTGCAACTGGGTGCTGGAAACGAGTTGGGTTAGTTGAGTTACCGGTAATAGAAACATCAACACCCTCGTGATGCATAATTGCAACACCTTCACGAACATCGTCTGCACCGAAGCAACGAACATTAGCACGCTCTGTATCTGAGTACTTAATCTCTTCTACAATCTTTAACTCAGAAGTGTAGTAATCAAACTTGGTCTTTACATAAGTGAAGCCGTTGATACGAGAAATGATCTGAGCTGCGTCTTTACCTAAACCGTTTAAGATAACGCGTAATGGGGTCTTACGTGCCTTGTTAGCGTTACGAACGATACCGATAGCGCCTTCAGCAGCAGCGAATGACTCGTGACCTGCTAAGAAGCAGAAGCACTTGGTTTCATCACGTAATAGCATACCGCCTAAGTTACCGTGACCTAAACCAACCTTACGATCCTCAGCTACAGAACCAGGAATACAGAAAGCCTGTAAACCGATACCGATAGCTTCAGCTGCATCAGCTGCAACCTTGCAGTCTTTCTTTAATGCAATAGCAGCACCTACAGTGTAAGCCCACTTTGCGTTTTCGAAAGCGATACCCTGAATGTCACCAACAGTCTTGTATGGATCTAAACCATACTTAGCGCAAATCTCTTTACACTCTTCAACTGACTTAATACCGTACTGAGCTAATACACCATTGATTTTGTCAATACGACGCTCATAACTTTCAAATAATGCCATCTTTGAGTACCTCGTTATTCTTTTCTTGGATCAATATACTTAGCGGCATTATCCCACTGACCATAGTGGCCCTGGATCTTAGCAATTGCGTCTTTACCAGACATCTCTGGGTGAGCCTTTAACAGATCCATTAACTTGCCTAAGTTTACGAACTCGTAACCTACGATCTCGTCATTCTTGTTTAAAGCTACACGGGTAACATAACCTTCTGTCATCTCCAGGTAACGTGGACCCTTTGCCTTAGTAGCAAACATAGTACCAACCTGGCTACGTAGGTTCTTACCTAAGTCTTCAAGAGAAGCACCAACTGGTAAACCGCCCTCTGAGAAAGCAGTCTGAGTACGACCGTAAACGATCTGTAAGAATAGCTCACGATATGCAGTGTTGATCGCATCACAAACTAAGTCGGTGTTTAAGCCTTCTAATAAGGTCTTGCCGATTAAGATTTCTGATGCCATAGCTGCAGAGTGAGTCATACCTGAACAACCAATAGTCTCAACTAGAGCTTCCTGAATGATGCCATCTTTAACATTTAAGGTCATCTTGCAAGCGCCCTGCTGAGGAGCACACCAACCCACACCGTGAGTTAATCCGCTGATATCTGTGATTTCTTTAGCCTGAACCCATTTACCCTCTTCAGGAATTGGAGCAGGACCATGGTATGCACCCTTAGTTACAGGGCACATATTCTCTACTTCTTTAGAATAGATCATTGGTGGTACCTAATTTGTATGTGTTCATTAAATAAGATTCTTTTTAGCCTTAGCCAAAAACAGCTTGATTATAATACAAGGCTTCAATTTTTTCCAAAATTGAAAGAATAAAAATCTATTAAAATAACTCAAAATCTTAAATATAAGATTTTTATCCCGTAAGCGATTACGCCTTCTTATTTTCTCTACATTTTGGCTACCTCAAAAAAGCTCAATGTATCGAGTTTATGATTAAAATTTGCACCTTTTATGTGCATATTTACCTAAATGTAGTATCAATTGATCAATAAATACAAATCTATAGATTTTGACTGTAAAATGAACCAAATTTCTACAGAAAAGAAAGGCTTCTTGCCTTTATAAATATAAGGAAAATAACACTATGTTAGAATCTGAAAATCCAAAAGGCCCTTTTGCAAGGACTCTAAATCGAGTTCCTTTCATTCTGCAAATCGTAATTGGTCTTATCTTAGGTATCTTTGCAGCGTATGTATATCCTGATGACAAATCAGTGATCCCAACATTAGGTAACCTCTTTGTTAAAGCACTAAAAGCTGTCGCTCCTATTCTTGTATTTGTATTGGTAGCATCTGCTATTGCAAAGCATCAGTCAGGTCAGAAGACCTCTATGAAGCCTATTATTGTGCTTTATTTTGTAGGCATGTTAATTTCTGGCGGTTTAGCTTTGACCATGAGCTACATCTTCCCAAGCACCTTCACAGAATTAGCTCAGAATGCTGATGTTTCAGCTCCATCAGGAATTGGTGAGGTTTTAATTAACTTTGTTAACCAGGCTGTTGAGAACCCTGTTTCTGCATTTATCAATGGAAACTACATTGCAATCTTAATGTGGTCTATTGCCTTAGGCTTAATGTTCAGAGTTGCTCACGAGAACACAAAACGCGTATTAGATGATTTAGCTGCATCCGTATCTGGTGTTATTCGTATGGTGATCCGTTTTGCTCCTATTGGTGTATTCGGCTTAGTATACTCATCATGCACCCAGGAAGGAGGTTTTGCTAACTTACTAAACTATGTACATGTTGTTGCAGTGTTAGTATCAACCTTCTTAATGGTTGCATTCATCTTCAACCCATTATTAGTATTTATCACCACTCATCAGAATCCTTACCCATTAGTGTTCAAGTGCTTAGCTAAATCAGGTGTTTGCGCATTCTTCACAAGATCATCTGCTGCTAACTTACCTGTAAACCTAGCATTATGCGAGGAGATGAAGCTAGATAAGGCTACTTACTCAATTTCTATTCCTTTAGGTTGCACTATTAACATGTCAGGTGCAGGTATCACCATCGTTATTATGACTATGGCTGCAGCTCATACTTTAGGTATTGAAATTGACTTTGCTTCAGCATTCTTAATGTGTGTAGCTTCAATTTTATGCGCATGTGGCTCTTCAGGTGTTGCTGGTGGTTCTTTAATGCTAATTCCTTTAGCTTGCTCAATCTTTGGTATTCCAAACGACATCGCAATGCAGGTTGTAGGTATTGGCTTTATTATCGGTGTAATTCAGGATTCAACTGAAACTGCACTAAACAGCTCAACAGACGTAATCTTTACAGCAGCAGCCTGCAAGAGAGCAGAAAGACTTGCTGCTAAAAAATAATTTAAAGTAGAATTTTATTTAAGAAAGCTTCAACCTTACTGGTTGGAGCTTTTTTTATGGGATTAACAAACAAACCAAGCTCTATAAATTTCTGAATATAGTCTGTAGTTATCAAAATGATGCGCAAGAAATGGAATTTGTAAGTAAATGACGGTGAGCTCTGGATCCTAAAACGTGTTGTTCGTTAGCGTATACACGCTATTGAAAATGCAATAAACAACTAAGAAGAGATCGAGTAAGCAAAATATGCTCAATTGTAAAGAAAACCCTGTCACATAAAGCACATTCGCGCTCATTATAAATGAGCATTTACGCTGTCTTTTAAAAGAATGCAGAAAAAAAATCAAAGTCCTACCGTTAGCTCTTAACACTTTTTATTATGACATTCCTTGTTTAAGTTGTTAGAGCTTTTAAAACTTAAGATATACTTACTTGCACTGTCTTATTTCTGTTTTTACAGCATCAACATCAGCCTTTTCTATGATCTCATCCATTCTAAAAAAATAGCTTTGTACATTCTCACTAGTTAGCACATGTTCATGCTTTTCAATGGAATCAATCATCAGAGAATTTATCTTATCTAAATAATGAAACATGTCTTTATAATTCTTTAGATCTAATGAAAGACCAGTGTCATCAAAGCCGTATAAAGTGCAGTTTTCTCTTTGAGAGCAAGCATCTGCTAAGTAAGTAATAAAGTTCTTAATTAAAGCAATATGTTCTTTATAGTACAAAGTTTGAAGCTTGTAATAGATTGCCGAAGAAGGTGGTATCACAAGATAAAATTCTGTGTCCTTTTTAGCATCAATAATGCTAAAAAGTTCCTGTTTTGTATACTGTTTTAGATAATCTAAACCATACAGTTTTAGTTCATTACTTTTACCGTTGGTATCAAGATAACTTTTAAGGATGTTTCTTGAAACCTCATTCCAAGAACATACTCCATTAAAGCTGTCTTTATATAATGGATCATCTATCCAAGATGCTGGTCTGTCTAAGGACTTTTGTACACCTACGCACTTTTCACTTTTAGAAAAAGTCAGCAAGCATTTTACGTAACCAGTCTTTAGATACGGAGACATAACACTTAGAGGATTGTCATCATAGATCTTCTGCCAGTTCATCGGCGCTAATTCCTGATAGAAAAGAGGAGACATTTCTAAAGAATAAATAACCTTTTTTATCTCATTGTGTTTAAAAGCATAGTCAAGGACTACCTTTCTGTCAGCCAAAGTTGAACCTGCTAACGAAATGTTTATAAATCTATCAGCACTACCGTGTTTAAATAATTTTGCAGTTGCCTCATCTGAACTGGTATTTTCAAGCATACTAGTTCCAATAATAAGCCCTTTGACATTCTTATTCTCAAGATAACCTCGAGCCTGATAGCGCATGCTGCCATTAAATAACTGCTCTTTGTTTGAAATAATATGCATAGGATCATATAAATACATGGCAACTGTATACAAAGCAAATATGCCTATAAATAAAGACATGATAAGAGCAAAGATCTTTTTACTTGCCATGATTATCTAAATCCTTTTATTACCTTTATAACTGGGTAATACCTTGAATTAAAAAAATTAATCTTAGAAATTAAAGTAAATAAACTCTGTATAGGTAGAACCAATTACTGCCAATGTCACATAGAACAAAATTAGTGCTACTAACACGCAAGCAAAATAACCAGTAGTTTTTACAAGCAGTTTTTGTAAATTATGATTGTGAATTTGTTTAAACGAAGGTAACTTTACTGAGTTTTTAGTCGATACTTTAGCTAAGAGCTCATTAGAGTTTTTGAAGCTTAAAACCACAATTAAAGCTAAGACCACATAAGTTACTGTCTGATAATTCAAACCGATGCCCTTTAAGGCTGTCTTAAAGTTAGATAACTGCTCTAGTGAGAGTGAACTAATATCAAACATGTGGATGTAAATTGTATAAGCCACATTAAGATCAGGAGCTCTAAATAGAACCCAGGCTATATCAACAAAGATAAAGGTTAAAATCCATGCAGGAATTTTAGGTAAAGCAAAACCTAGATTATGAAATACTCTATGAGCAATGATGCCGACACCATGCAGAAGTCCCCATAAGACAAAGGTGTTGCCAGCTCCATGCCAGATACCTGTTATAAAGAAAACAATAAAGAGGTTTAGATAAGTTCTAAAGCAGCCCTTTCTGCTACCGCCTAATGGGAAATATAAGTAATCTCTTAAGAAGGTAGATAAAGTTATATGCCAGCGACGCCAGAAATCCTGAATAGAAAGAGCCTTATAAGGGCTGTTAAAGTTAATTGGTAACTTAATGTTAAAGAAGAGAGCTGAACCTACAGCCATGTCACAGTAACCGCTAAAATCAAAGTACAGCTGAAAGGTGTAGCAAAAAGACACTAGCCAAGAGGTAAGCAGTGTAAGGTTGTTAGCACTGTCAAAACCGTCGCCTACCCAAATTGCAAACTTATCAGCGATGATTGCTTTCTTTACAAGACCGATAGTAAAAATAAACAGACCTAGGCACAGATTTTTATAGTTTAAAACAAGTTTTCTTGCCTTGAAGAATTGAGGAATTAGATCTTTATGATGAACAATAGGTCCTGCTATTAACTGAGGAAAAAAGGATACAAAAACTGCATATGACACAAAATCGTATTCTTTGGTAAGACCTTTGTATGAATCCACAAGATAAGCTATCTGCTGAAAGGTAAAGAAACTTATGGCAAGTGGTAGCACAATGTGTACTAATTCATATGATGTACCTAAAAGCAGATTCAAATCTGAGATTATAAAATCTGTATATTTGTAATAGCCAAGCATTACTACATTTGCAAGCACTCCAAAGACTAAGACAACCTTTCTTTTAGTCACATTTAATTGAGTGTTTTGACTATTCTCTAGAGCATTTTGCCTACCATTAGCTTCTTTTGAAAGTATAGAGCCAACTACAAAATTGAAAACAATTGAACCTAATAAAATCCAAATGTAATCAAACTTCCAGTAGCAGTAAAAGAAAAGTGAACATAAAAGCAACCACAGCTTTGAGGCAGCAAAATAGCGCCTTTTACTGAAAAAGAAATAAACAATAATACTTACAGGTAGGAATAGTAGAAAATATTCAGGTGTATTAAATAACATTTTAAATATCAAGACTCATAAACTAAGGTACGATTTTACCATATTTTAAACAGTCAAATTCATAATGGGACCTTTTCTCTTTGTGAATTGATCTCATATTTACAGACATTGCTAAATCGTCGGTACACCTTTTCTTGAAGTAGTTCGGATAATTTTTTCTAATTAAAAAGCTATTCTCTAAACATGAATTGTGACGACGTTTTTAGTATGTAAAGCAACAAAAAAGATATACCGAGGTTACAGGCAGAGAACCGATGATGCCTGAGGAAGCAATTGGCTTTTGGCAAAGTAAATTACGCTATGTTACTCAAGATCAAGTGCTTGAGGTTGCTCGTGAGTACAAAAAGCTTCCATTAGATGTCATTGTCATCGACTTTTTCTATTGTAAAAAGCAAGGAGATTGGCCTTTTGAAAACGACTACTTCCCAAATTCAAAAGTAATGATTGGTGAACTTTAAGATATGGAATATGAAAAAGGCAAATCATCTCTTTAAGTTTATTTTCCAAAAGGAGCTACATGGAGAGATACCAATACAGGTGCTGTCTATGAAGGAGGTATAACTATCACAGCAGATACTCCTCTTGAATATATTCCAGTCTTTGCTCGTGACAACTTTGACTTAATCTAAGATTACACAAGGAAGCTTTGATTACAGGGCTTTTTTGTCTCAACCTAATTTTTAAAAAGAAGTTCTACTAGCTTTAATTTATTCAAAAAGATTGGTCTCTTTGTGTCCATTCACTTTAGACTCTACAGTTTTTCCTCGTTACTTCGCACTAAAAATCACCAAGAAAAATTTAGTATCTATAAATATTCAAGTCTTTTTCAAATCTTTTTTAAATTATTATTTTTATTTAATTTCAAATAAATAGACAATTTTACTTACAGTTTGTATCAGTAAAAAAGTCGTCTAAAAAAATCATCATGGATAATCTTGCGCCATGGTGAGTAGTTGAATTTTTAATTCATGAAAGCAGAGTATTTTACTTAGGAAAAGACTTTTCATATGAGCAGTACCTCTAAAAACGAGCTTTTAGATTTTGACAGAACCGTGATGACTTTGTCAGAACTGTTATCTGATGAATTAGTTGGCTCATTAATTGAAGGTGCTGTCGACGAAATCATGCTTAATCCAGACAGCGCGCTCTATGTGCGCTATTCAGATGGGGAGAATGTCAAATATTGTGACATATCTCCTTCAAAGGCACAGATCCTAATCAGAACTGTTGCCTCTATGAGCAAAATTGATATTAACGTTAACTGCCCTATCGTCGAAACTGAAATTTCTTGCATCAATGCTAGATTCTCAGCTTTGCTACCACCATTGTGTAAGTATCCATGCTTTTGCCTAAGATCATTACACGCGCTCTCTTTGAACTTTGAGCATTTAGTATCACAAAACTTTATCTCCAAAGAACAGTTAACCATATTAGATTCTCTGATAAAAGAGAGAAAAAACATCTTAGTTTGTGGTCAGACAGGATGTGGCAAAACAAGTTTTATCAATTCGATGTTAAAGAGGATTGCTTTATTTGAACCTTTCTCAAGAATAGTCTGCATTGAAGACACACCTGAACTTAAAATCGAAAATGACAATGCGGTAAATTTAGTATCAGGTCCTAATACTTCTATTAGTACCTTAGTTAAAGCAACCTTAAGGCTCAGTCCAGACAGAATTGTAGTAGGTGAGGTAAGAGCTGAAGAAGCCCTTGATCTTATAGATGCACTATCTACCGGTCATTCAGGAGGTCTTGCCTCAATTCATGCTGGTTCTGTTTTGCAGTGTCTTGAAAGATTAAAACTGCTTATAAGCCGTAACCCGTCCGCTCCTGACAATATTGACAGCATGATAGCTCTAGCTGTCAATGCCATCATTATTTTAAAAAGAGAACCTTTAAGACACGTATCCAGTATCGCCCTTGTCACTGGTTTAGAACAAGGCAAATTCACTTATAAATTCCTAGGAGAAAATAAATGAAAATCACTTTATTAAAACTTGCAGCTTTGATTGTCTTAATTTCAGTCTTTAAAGATGCTCTTGCAGCAGATACAGCATCTGGCAGCAGTGTATTACCTTATGAGACCTGGCTTAAGACCATACAGAAGTCTTTAACTGGTCCTGTGGCATTTTCTGTTTCCTTAATTGGTATTGTGTCCTGTGGCGCCACCTTGATTTTTACAGGTGGTGAAATGGGTCGTTTTATGCGCAGTATTGTTTATCTTGTGATGGTAATGACACTGCTTGTAGGAGCAAACACCTTAATGTCATCTTTATTTAACGGTGCCACTGTAGAGATAGCTCCAGTCTCTAATGAAATAGCTTTAAATGATAAAGAAATTAAATCTCAAGAAAAAACTATGACAGACAGAATAACTCATTTTAATGAGCAAAATCCAAGTTCAAAGCTTCAAGCTTTTGTTCATGACACCTCGTCTCCTTCATCAACTTTAATTGACAGTCCTAAAGTCAATAGAACCTCACATATCATGGACACCTTTAACAATGTAAACATCAACACGCTTGAAAGTAATTTTAGTTTTTCTTTTCATAAAAACAAAGCACTTATAGAAGCTTGCTAAATAGGTTGCAGGTAAATTGCTTACAGGTATGCATAGTCAAAGATTAAAGGAGAAAGCGTGTCTGGAGTAAAACATCCTATTTATCAATCTGTATTGCGTAAACAGAGTTTTTTAGGCTGTGACAGAGAACTGTGTATGCTGCTTGTATTTATAACCATTGTAGGCAGCATTTTTAGTTTTTCCTTAGTTGCAACCGTGGTGCTTTTACTTGTTTTTATAGTGCTGTATTTGTGCCTCTTAAAAATGGCAAAAGACGATTTGTATTTAAGAAAAGTTTACTTAAAGAACATTCGTTATAAGCCTTATTATTTGGCACAAAAAACTTATTACTCAAGACAGAGTGTAAGAAAAAATAAATAACAGTAAAAATGGCTACTCAATCAGCCTTTTAAGAACATTCTAAATAATTACAACAGCAAAATTAGAAAACTATCTAACTTATTATGATAAAAGCTCTTTTTTCATCTTTATCACTGTCACTTGCGTTTTTGAGCATACTCATTTTGATTATGCTAGCTAAAAGGCTGTGGAAGCAGTACAAGTGCGCCTCAAACCATCCTGGTTTTACAGATCTTTTAGATTACGCTCTTTTAGGTCCTCAGAACACCATCATTTTAAAGAATGGAGGTCTTCTTAAGACCTTTAGAGTAAAAGCTAATGATTTAAGTTATGCTGACAGTGCACTTATTTGTCGCACTCAGGAATTAACTGCCAATGCCATCAGAAAGTTAGGTGGTAATTTCATCTTAAATGTCGACTTTATAAGACAGAAAGTAAATGATATTGAAGATTGTGAATATAAAGGCAACGATAAGGCTAAAAAACTCTATTTAAAAAGAAAAGAGTTTTTTAAGATCCATGATACCTACACGCAAGACTGTTACCTTACCATAACATCTTTATCTCACTCTTTAGGTAGTCTGCGTAATATCGCCAGCATCTTTGATGAAGATGATTTATCTAAAGACAGTGTAACTATTGCTGATGACAAGATTAACAGTGTCATTATAGATTTTTCAAAAAGCGTTGAGGCGATTAAAAACTCTCTTGAGAACACATTAAATCTTGAAGAATGCACTTTTTTAGATAATAAAAAGTTAGCTGCAAAAGAAAATGCTCTTGATAATAGCAATTACTCAAAGTTCAGATCTCATGAAACAGTTAACTTTTTAAAGTATTGTATTAGCGGTAAAAAGCTATCTTTACACATTCCAAAATCTGATTACTATCTTGACTCTTTATTGTCATCAGATGACTTTACCTCAGGCTCATCTCCAAAGTTATCAGACAGATATATTGTCGTAGTTGCAATTGAAGGACTGCCTATAGAATCTGATTTTAATATTCTTTACAGACTCTGTGCTCTAGACTTTGATTATCGATTTTCGACACGCTTTATTAGCTATGACAGTTTTACCTCGCAGGTACTTTTAGAAAAGAACCGTCGTTTATGGGCGCAGAAAAAACACGGCTTTATTGAGCAGTTTTTAAACTCTAAATCAGACAACGAAAATCAGGACGCTGTAGAACAGTTAAATGATATTAGTGATGCTAAAAAGAACCTAGTCCAAAATTCTTTAAGCTTTGGCTCATACTGTGCCAATATCATCTTTTCAGGCACCGATCCTAAGATTTTAGAAAAGCAGGCCTTAAAGTGTGTGCAAAGTATTGAAGCATCTGGCTTTGGCGCAAGAATTGAAACTGTAAACGCAACGGAAGCTTACTTAGGCTCATTACCAGGACATAGCCTTGAAAATGTTAGGCGCGCTCTGTTGCCTAATACAGTGCTCACCGATCTCTTACCCTTAAATCAGGTCTATACAGGACAGAGTGTGTCTCCTAATTTCAGATATGGTAAGAATAAACCTTCTTTAATGACTGTAAGAACTTTAGAAGGTTTATATGCTCACTTAAACCTGCATGACACTGATCTTGCCAATGCTCTGGTAGTAGGTCCTCCAGGTAGCGGTAAATCTGTGTTCTTAGGAAGTCTTATTCCTTCATTTTTAAAATATGACCAGATGAAAATCTTTGTCTTTGACAAAGGCAACTCTTTTTACGGGCTGACAAAAGCTTTAAAAGGTAACCATATAAAATTAGAAAATGGTAAAGGTATCCGCTTTTGCCCATTAGCTAAAATTGATACTCCTAATGATAAGGCTAGTGCCTTAGATTTTTTAGAAAAACTTTTTATCTCGCAAGGCTATGAGACCGATCTTAAATTAAAGGATGATCTTCGTGATGCACTTAATCTTTTATCAGACTTTGATAAACACGAACGTACTTTAAGTACGATGTGCACACTGCTTCCTAGAAAAGAGCTCAAAACAGCCTTATCTGCTTTTACTAACAGTGTCATTGAAAACTCAATTTTAGATGGAGACTCTGATCCTTCCTTTGAATCAGATCTTACTGTTTTCGAATGCGGACAGTTTTTTGAAAAGAGTGATGACTTTTTATACCCAACATTGCAGTGCATTTTTAAACTCATCAATCAGAGCGTTACGAATGGTACGTGTGGTGCCATTATCATTGATGAGGCCTGGATGATGCTTGCTAATGAAGAGTTCTCAAAGCAACTAATCACCTGGATTAAAACCTTTAGAAAACACAATGTCGCAATTGTATTAGCTACACAATCAATTAACGATCTGTCTAAGGCTTCTAACATTGGTGATTTTTTAGACTGCATTAAAACCAGAATTTTTCTACCTAATAAAGATGCCAACACTGAAACTTTAAAAGGATTCTATAAAAAACTCTCGCTGTGCGACAGTCAAATTGATGCTATCTGTAAGGCAAAACCAAAGCATACTTTGTTTTTACATAAAGACATTAACTTTATGCCTTTTTCTTTAGCACTCTCTGATACTGAACTGAAACTTTTAGCACTCTCAGAAAACGACAAAGCTTACGTGGATGAAATGTATGAACGATATCAAGAAGAATTTGCCTACCATTTATAAGGAAAAGAAAAATAAGAAGCAGGCAAAAATTGCCTCCGGCATGAAATTTACAGATCTTGCAATAAAAGCACTGCGTACAGAACTAGTACCTGCCTTTATGGGGCTATTAGGAATGGCTTTAGGCTTTATCTCACTTGCCTACTGCATTGATTTAAGTGGTAAAACTCAGTTTCGACCTTATGTAGTGACTGTAGATAAGCAAGGCTCAGTGCTTTTTTTAGAAAATCCTAATCAGGACAGTTTAAATTCAAAAGTAAAGGCATCTTTCGTCTGTGAGTACGTTGATAGATTGTACGCTGTAAGTGAGGATAAGGCTTTGCAAAGGCGATTTATCAATGAGATCTATGCAAAAACTTCATTAGGCAGCGTAGCATCTGTATTTATAGATAACTTTTACACCAAAGCAAATGTTATGTCTTATGCAACAGCATTACGAAACACCGCAATCGAATCTGTAGTGTCACTGTCAGACAACACTTTTGAGGTCACTTTCAAACTTATGACCAAACAAAAAGAGCAAACCTTAACAGAAAGATACAAAGCTTTTGTAAGTTACAAAAGACTGAATGTCGCTTATGACAATCTTGAGGAGGTAAGACTCAATCCTCTAGGTCTGTTTGTAAACGAGTTTAATGTCAACAAAATCATTGAGGTAGCATCATGAAAATGAGTGTCCTTATTAAATTAGAAAGGTTATCTCTATTGTCTGTTATTTTGTCAAGCCTTTTCTGCTCAAGTTACAGTGCCTTTGCTGACAATGTAGAATTAGATGACAGAGATTTAAAAACCCTTTCAAAACTTGACTTATTAGATGCAAAACAGGTGGCTGGTACTGCCTATAAAGCAGGATTGGTTACCTTTGCTTACGGCTCAGGAATACCTACTGTCGTCTGCGCTTTATTAGAATTAACTGATCTTGCCTTTGAAAAAGGAGAGAGCATTTTATCTGTTCAATTAGGAGATTCTGTTCGATGGAATATTGAAAGTGCCATTTCAGGATCAGCAAATGACAGTGTAGAACACCTAATTGTAAAGCCTTTAGAAGCTGGGCTTAAAACCTCAATGCTCATAACCACAGACAGAAGAACCTATCACATTCGTCTAAAATCAACTGAAGCTGATTTTATGCCCGCTGTAGTATTTTCATACCCTAATAGCTTAAAGTTACCATCAAAAAAGCATTATGGGGACGATTCATATTTACAGTACACAAGTAACTATGACTCAAATGAGGATCATAATGATTACTCAGAGACTAATTCAAGTCTTAAGTACTATTCTTCTGTGCAAAATGTTTCATATGAAGGAAACTCACGACCAGCGCTTAATGTTGCTGCAACCTACAATGACAGTACCCAAAGGCGAAACTACAACTACTCTGTTGATGGTGACTCAAAGATCATTCCGCAAAATGTCTACGACGATGGAAAAAGAACCTTTATTGTGATGAACAATCCAATAAATTCAAGCTATTTACCGGTGCTACAAGAAATCAGCTCAGAGAGTTTTTTATTCTTCGGAGAGGATAAAACTAACACCATTAACTTTACTTACTTTGACAATACTTTTGTTGTAGACGGGATCTACTCCCATCTGAGACTTATCTCAAAGAATGGTGAAGAAAAACAAAGTGCTGATGTGGTAAGACTAGAATCATAGGTGAAAAGATGTCTTACTCTATCTTAAAACAAGGTTCTTTAACAAAAAAGCCTATCTTCTTTTTAATTGGTGGTTTTATCGCTGTGACTATCTTTTTTACTGTACTTTTTAGTTTAAAAGAGCAGGATAAATTAAACGAAATAAAAGAAAAGCAAAATGGTGCGTCAGTCCAGTCACTACAGGCTAATATCTCAAAGGCTGACAAGCTTGGCGTTTTTGAAGCTAAAGATGAAAACTTACACAAAGACATGGTCAGCAATGCTTCCAAAAACCGTAAACAAATTTTAAATGATGTATCAGCTAAAACTTTAGATGATGAAGATTTTGCTAAAGACTATGTAAAATACCAGGAAAGACATGCTCTTACAGACCGTTCTTATAAAGAGGATGATAACAGTCCTGATAAAAACAAATTTGTGACAAGAACAGTTTCTTTTGAAGATTTCGATGGAGCCCCAAAAGAAGATGAAGTTACGCAAAATAAAAAGAGCAAAACTAATTCAGAATACTACGAACAGGCTTTAAAGGCCTCTAGCAAAGTAAATCTTGAGTTAAAACATCATGGTTTAGGCAACTCTTTATTAGACAAAATTGACAACCAAAACGGTAATAATGCTACACCATCTTTTACACAACCAAAATTGAACTCTTTAGATGGTCCTAGTGCCTCTAATTCTCAAGATAAGCCTAATGAAAACACACTTGAGAGCTATGATAAGTTAAAAAGAAACAACTATGTTTTAAAAAGTGAAGTTAAAAATCCTAAGACTCCTTTTGCGCTGATGCAAGGCAGTGTTATTCACGCTACATTACTCAATGGTATTAACTCAGAGTTGCCAGGACAAATTACAGCACAGATCTCTCGAGATGTGCATGACTCAATTAGAGCTAAATATCTTCTTATACCTCGAGGTTCAAAACTTGTAGGTCAATACGCATCAGGTGCAGCCTTCGGTACAGAAAGGCTCTTTATTGGATTTAACAGAATAATTTTTCCTAATGGTCAGTCAATAAACTTAGGCTCTATGCCTGGTCAATCAACTAACGGTTATGCTGGCTTTGATGCTCAAGTAGACAACCACTACTTTAAGATCATTGCTAACTCGTTACTACTGTCTAGTATAAGTACCACAGCAGATCATTATGAGGATACCTACAATTTAGCTGGAGGTCATCAGCGTACTATCGCTGGATTTAAAGCTCAAGGCAGTTCAAATGTTTCTCAAGCTCTAGCTAAGATCATTGAAAGAAACATCAACCTTTCTCCTACCTTATCTGTAGAACCTGGTTACGCCTTTACTGTTGCCATTACTCAAGACATTTTCTTTAAATCACCTTATGGAGCAAAAGCTAATGTTCATTTTAAAAGATAGACTTTTCATGATATTAAGACTCTTATTAACTAGCATGCTGATATTCACAAGTTTAACCGTAAACGCTGAGGAAAAAGCCATGACCTACAGTCAAGGTCAAGAGCTAATTCAGCAAATGAACAATACCCTCGCTGTATTACGTTCTTGGTCTAATGAGAACAAAACAAAATCGGACAAGCTTGAAAACTATATCAAGCATGACAATGTAAGAGAGCAGGATAACTACGAATATCAACATAAAGAGACCTGGGCAAAAGTAAAGGATCTTAATCAAAACTCATTGATGCTATTAGAAGCAAGTTATGCTTTTGCAAAAAAGACTGAGTCAGCAGCTGAATTCTCTAAAAACAGTATCAGAACTGATGCTTGGGAAAAGTGTATACGTTCTAAAAGTTGCACTTTTAAAAAGTTAAACGAAATGATGGATGAAGAATCCCTTGAAATCTCAGACTTTACTAAAAAGAGTGCTTCAGATACGCAAAAAGCTCTAATTGAAAGCATTGATAAATTAAATGAAATGTGTGGTGAATCTCAAGATGCTAAAGGACTTAACAGCTCTATTGATACTTTAAGTAAGGTTAATTCTACTCAGGTTACAGCTTTAAGTTCGTTATCAGGACAGGTCTCAAATCTAGCTAGAATTACAGCTCATAACTATCAGATGCAAAAACAAAACGAAGAGTTAAAGCAGAAAGCTGACGAACTTTACTACGCTGACACGGGAACTGTTGAGTCTCCGCATCTTGATACAAGCTTAAAGAACTATGAGTAACTATATGAAACATGTCCTACTTTTTTTAGTGCTTCTTTTAACATGTAAAAGTGCACCAGCTCAGGAAGTTAAAGATCTTACCCTCTCACCTGACGGTGTTCTAAATAGTCTTACCCTCTTTTTTATTGACAATATATCAGAGGCTGCAACTCCAATTAAGGAAGCTGCTAACAGATTGTTTTGGATCTTAGTACCAATCTCGATTGTAATGTTAGGTATCAAGAGTATCTTTAAAGATGGTAATATGCAGAGTTTTATGGGTGATCTTGTAAAACTTTTGTTAGTAACTGGCTTCTATTACTTTTTACTTGATAATGGCACTGCCATAGGTCACTCTGTAATTGACTCACTGACCTCTGTTACCACCAATTCTAATACAGGACCTTCGGAGCTTATAGATCTTACTTTTAATATTGCATCTAATCTAAATCAGAACATTAGTGCAGGTTTATTTAATGCAGTAACAGGTTTCATCTTGCGATGCATGGTACTTGTGTTTATGTTCATTATGTTTTTGGTAGTAATCAAATTTACTACCCTGTTTATCTGTGCGCATATTCTGTGTATCTGCGGTGTTTTTGTTTTAGGATTAGGTGCTATTTCTTACACAAGATACATTGCCATAAACTTTTTTAAATCAATTCTCTCAATGTCTCTTGAATTGATGACTACATTGCTGGTTATAAACTCAGGATGCCTGATTTTAAAAAATTTAAAAAACAAATCTCAGGAAATTGTAGAGTCAGGATCATCTGTTGGCTCTAGTGAATGCTCCGTAATTATTTTTACAGCACTTTTTATCTACATTCTTTCAAAATACTTACCTGAGGCTGTGTCAAATCTTGTGACCATGACCAATGGAAGAAATGCTAAAAGATCGAACGGTCGAATCTCTCTGAAAATTCCAAGTATCAATTTAAAAAAATAAGGAAGGAAATTAAGATGGTCGGTGATGTAGGGTTCGAACCTACGACCCTCTGGTCCCAAACCAGATGCGCTACCGGGCTGCGCTAATCACCGAACGGAGTGCATTATATTAAGGAGATGTAATATTGTCAACAAATAATTTGTCAAATTTGTAGTCTACTGACTGAATTAGAAAGAAATTTTGATTATACGTTAAGGCATTCTTTATCTAGTACTTAGGTGATTTATAATGTAATAAATACGAATTGAGGATTTATTATGGACATGACACAGCAAAAAGTAACTTGCCTCATGGAAAGTTCTATCGACGGTCGTTTAGACGAATCTAGATGGTCTGTTTTATATGACAGCAATGGCGAAGGTGAACCTGATGTATATTATGAGACTAAAGCTAAATTAAATCCTGAATTATCAATTCTTGGAAAAGAAACAATTTTACATCACCATTGCAGTATTCCTTTTAAATCAGACACTCACACTAAGATTAAAGATCCTAAACCATTTTTAGGTATTAGAGAAAACGCAGAAATGACAGCAGTGTTTGACTCAAAAGGATCTATAGCCTATGAGAACAACGAAATCTGGGGTAGTACCCTGCTTGTTATCTTAGGAGAAGACACCGCAAGTGAAGAGTATCTTGAGTTTTTAAGAAAAAAGGAGATCTCTTTTACCTTTGCAGGAAAAGATGGTCATGACATCAAAAAAGCGCTTAAAAGTTTATACTCTGATTTTGGTATAAAGAATGTTCTCCTATGTGGAGGCGGTATCTTAAACGGATCTTTCTTAAAGCTAGGTCTTATCGATGAACTTTATCTTGTGCTCTACCCTGGCATAGATGGATTGAGTGGCGTTAAATCAATCTTTGAGTATGAAGGTAAAGAAGGAGAAAAACCTTGCGATGGTCAATCTCTAGAATTACTATCTTGCGATGTTGTAAGAGCCGGTGTTGTACTTTTAAGATATAGATTTCATTTTTACTCAATATAAAGTTGCAATATCTTAATAATACTGTAAAATTATACGGTCGATTTTGGTGAGATGTCCGAGTGGCTGAAGGAGCACGCCTGGAAAGCGTGTATACGTTAACGCGTATCACGGGTTCGAATCCCGTTCTCACCGCCATAGCACCTTTTAGGTGCTTTTTTTATGTCTAAAATCAGTACGTTACTGTTAAACATTTTCCTTTATTTTCAGTCAGTTATTTTAATATTTTTTTAAAATTATTACTTTATACTATATTTATAGCATAAAATAAATATGGTGTTGTATGGCGACTGTATGGCGTTTACATATGTAAAATTACCATAACGGCTAAACGCCATACAGAAATATAAGGAGATTTTATGTTAACTCATCTGCAAGTAAAGAATGCTTTACCAAAAGATAAAATGTACAACCTATCTGATGGTAATGGTCTTTACCTTAGAGTTAGACCTAATGGCGCAAAAAGTTGGATAGGTTGTTTTCGCTCTAACGGCAATAAGACTTGCCTTAAAGTTGGTGATTATCCAGAATTAACCATTAAAGATGCTAGAGAAAAGTTATCTCTTTTAAAAGCCCAGGCTAAATTTGAAGGTTCTCCTGTTATTAAAGAAAAGGTACATACATTTGAAGAAATCTACTATGAGTGGATTGAAGTTAAGAAGGTTAAAGTAAAGAATTGGCAGGACATCTCTAACCGCATTGAGCGCTATATCCTACCTTCATTAGGTAAGATTGACTACAAAGCTATTACTCCTGTAGCTTTTGTTGAGATCTTAAAACAGGATCTTTATACCAGAGGTAAATACGAAACAATTAAGCGTATTTGCATGTACATAAAAGAGATCGACATCTATGCTATGAACATTGGCTACGTTAAAGAGCTACGTTTTCAAAATCTCTACTCTGTTTTTCCTGTTAAAACTGTTATTAAGAACAGACCTTCAGTACACTACTCACAGTTGCCTACAGTTCTTAAAGAGCTACAGGTATATGGGCTTAAAGCTCGTGCTACATGGGAAGTACTGCTTACAGGCTTTTACACTCTGTTAAGACCTAATGAATACTGTAGCTTAGAATGGTCTTGGATCAATTTTGAAGATAACACAATTACAGTACCTGCAGAGGTCATGAAGATGAAACTACCTCATGTGGTACCAATTACAAAGCAAATGCTTACTTTGCTGCTTAACCGCCCACGAGTAGGTAAGTATGTATTCCCTGCAACTCAAGGTAAAGTCGTGCAGCACTTTAGCACCAACTCAGCTTCATTGTTTTTACGTCGTCACGGCTTTAAAGACAAGCTTGTGCCTCATGGCATACGTTCAATTGGTCGTACCTGGATGCACGATCATGATATTCCTTTTGATGTTGCAGAGAAGTGTTTAGCTCATACTGTAGGAACATCAACACAGCTAGCTTATGATAGAAGTGATCTATTAGAGAAAAGACGTGAAGCAATGCAGCAATGGAGTGACTTTGTTGAGGATTGCTTAAAAGGTGGCGCAGATTTGCTGTTATGACAACTTCAAAAGTTGAAGATTGAATATGTAACAAAACCTTGACGCTCCAATTTTTCTGCGCTATTATCGCCGATGTAGGGACTGCCCTACCGTGCCTAAGAAACACGACACTAACTAGCGCTGACTTGGCGACACACGTCAATCTCACCATATTTAATACATAGCCTTTAGGCTTACTGTATTTGCTTTATGGTGGTGTGGTGTGAATATATTGAATAAGCACCGCTCGGCTAGTTACGAGTTTCTTAGCACCACCGACCCACTTAAGAAATGGGTTAATTAAGAAATATATAACTAGGAGACATATCATGTCTAACTCAAATCTAACTTCATATAATTTTCACAACTCAAATATCCGTGTAGAACAGAACGATAAAGGTGAAGTGCTCTTTTGCCTGGCAGATGTATGTGCATCACTTAACTTGTCAACACCAGCCAAGACAGCTAATCAGATCAAAGAAGAGTTTGGGAGGGATGAATTAAATTCATGTCTCCTCAAAGACGCTAATAACCACGGTCAACAGTGCACCATGATCACCGAACCTCAGCTTTACTTTGTAATGATGAGATCTAACTCTAAGATTGCCCGTGAGTTCAGACAGTGGATTTGTAATGAAGTCTTACCTTCAATTCGCGCTCAAGGTGCCTATGTTGCAAAGTCAGAAAACAAAGAACCAGCAACTAAAAAAAGCTGGTACGTTGAACAGCTCACCGCCCTGTTTGAATCTTATGGTGTTAATCGTGAAGTATTAGCCCGCACTCTGGATATCACCGTACGTGCTTTTAATCAGGGTTATGCCATTGGTATCAACAAGGTCGAAGAAGAGCATGCAAGAAATGATTCTGAAATGCTGCTGTCTGATGATGAAGCTCAGGCAATTGATCATGTGGTTCACTATCACAAGTTATTCAGACCTGATATCCTGAAAGCATGTAAGGAACTGAGAGATATCAAAGCACAGGCTATGAAGTTGGTTCTGGCACTTGATAACATACCAGATGCAAGGCTGTATGAGTCAGCTGTTGCAACTGATATATCAGTAAGTAAGTTAGAAAGATTTCAGCTGACTTATCCTAAAAAGTCAGCATAAATAGAAGGCTTATAAATCTTTGTAAGGTTGGTACGACAACAAATAGCCCCCTAAAGATGGGGCTATTTTTTTACGCATGCATGTGCTTTACTCTGTCACGAACCTCAGCACGTTTTGCGTTGTTAAAACGGTCTAGGGTGCCAACAAGATAGCCGGTAACACGTCTAATTCTCTCGAACTTGACCCCTTTACCAACGATACCATTTTCATCTGCATGAAGTCTTGTGTACATAATGCACCTCTCAATACTTTTTATCCCATGATTTACCGTAGACGTCTTCAGGTAAATCAATCTCTTTGGTAAAAGCCAGTTCACAGTGTCGTGAATTGTGGGCTATGAAGTTAATTACTTTCATCAGTATAAACCATCTCTTTTTATCTCTGCATCGCCATGAACGAGCTGACAGTGTCTCATCAGGATAGCCTGCTAACAGTGTGTTCGCTAGCTGGTCAATAGATACAGCAAGATTATGAAAATATCTACTCATTAGCAAAGTCCTTCATCCTAAAATCAAAGGTGATTGCAGCTAACTCTTCTTTGGTGGTGCAAGCATTGATTTGTGCTCTGTAGGTCCACTTCTGCTGATATAAGTACTGACCGTTTTCAATGCACTCTGCTAACAGGGTGTTTAGCTGAGCTAAAGATAAATTATGAATAGTATTCTGTGAATCTACATAAGCTACAGGCTCCTGACCTGCTGCGATCAAACCATTGATGTTATTCTGTGAACGTAAATCAGCATTTGCTTTAAAGCCTAATGACGAGTTGATGATCATATCTTCATTTACAAGCTGATTATCAAACTGATGACCAGTTGCTGTCAGCTCATCAAGTTTCTTCTCTTTTAACTCATCTAAGGTAGGCTCGGGTACAGGTGCTTTTTGAACTACAGTAATATTGTTATCGTCATCGCGTTTAGTTTCGTATCCACTGTCGTCCGTGACTAAAGTATCTACTAGGTTCTTTAGCTCATACTTGTGCTTTGATTGATCTTCATGGAGCACAGTTAAATTCTCGAGTTCTGCTGCTGTAGTAGGGATTAACTCGTAGCCCCATTCTTTTGTGTTTTTGTTATATACGCTCCAATAGCCTTTTTTAGCGGTAGGTTTGGTTAAAGTGCAATCGGCAGGTACTAACCAACCACCCGCCAGCGGATCTGACATAACCATGGTCTCACCGATAAGATAACCATTGCTATCAAACTGATATGCATATGCAGTTGTTGTATTAGACATTTAAGGATCTCCTATATGATCACAGATAAAAAAATTGAAAAATTGAAAGGCAAAGACAAGCGCTATACAGTCGCGCTCGGTGAAAGTTTGTATTTAAGAGTTCAAAGCTCTGGGCACAAGTCGTGGGTATTGCGTTACTCGTACTGCGGTCGAGTTCGAGACCTAACTTTAGGTACATGGCCTGAGCTTAAAGTGCTACAGGCAAAACAAGCAGCACACCTAAAGCGTGAAGAATTAAAATTAAAACCATCTGTAGGGTTAACTCTTCGTGATGCTTATAAATTGTGGCAATCTAAGAAAAAAGGTCATATCTCATCATACACAGAAGAGTGTCAGCGTATTGAGCTACATCTGATGCCCCAGCTTGGTAAGCTACAGCTTGAAGAGATAACTGCACCTGTAGTATTTAATCTGCTGCTTAATCTTCAAGATGAAGGTAAGCTTCCAACTCTTAAAAGAGCCTTGATGAGATTAAATGAGATCTTAGAGTTGTCTGTTTGTGCAGGATTACTTGAACATAATTCCTGTAGAAAGTTAAGTAGAGCTTTTAGTCAGCATCAACCTGTTAACCGTGCTTTTATACCAGCTAATAGATTAAATGAATTGTTTGTTTTGCTTATAGGAATGCCATTATGGTTTCATTGCTATGTCTTATTTGCAGTTTACTCAATGTTGCGCCCTGTAGAGTGCTCATCTGTAAAATGGTCTTGGTTGAAAGATGATGCTCTTATTCTTCCATCAGATATTATGAAAAAACGCAGAGTTCATAGAGTACCAATCTGCCCTGAAATGATTAAGCTATTAAACTTCGCTAAAACGCTTAGAAAACGACGTTCAGCGTATGTTTGGTGCTTCGGTCGTAGTAATCATCCTATCAACAAGCAACATCTCTCTAAATGGCTTAATAGTACTTCTCTTAATGGCAAGCTATGTCATCATGGTTTGCGTGCTACAGGACGAACATGGCTGCGTGATACTAATGTTCCTCATGAGGTCGCTGAAGATTGCTTAGCTCACCTTTCAGGATCTGCAACTGAAAGAGCTTACCTTAGAGGTGACTACCTGGAACAGCGTAAGCCAATAATGCGAAAATGGTGGGATTACATTTTCAATGCATATTGTGCTGTATGTGCTCACGATCTTTCTGCACAACAAATTATATGTGCTGTAGGAGCATCAATTATCAATAATAATTAGCTTGTGCTTAGCACTTTAATAAAAGCTACCAAAAATCACTTAAAAAATGAGCTTTGGTAGCTTTGTTTTATTACCTAATATTACCGGTAGTAGTTTTGTTGTTTCTGTGAACACTAACTGGCCATCTTCTTCGGGGTGTGTTGATATAAGTAGCGTAGGTGATTCGTGGAGGCTAGTAAGTGGTTCTTCTGTTACTGTTTGGGGTGGTGGTAAAATTAACGCCTCCCGTTCATCGTTAATTTACGGCAACAGCACAACAGTACAGCCTAATTCTCTAGTATTTAATTACATAGTTAAGTATTAGTGATGAAGGTTGCACAGTTTTACCCTTACTGTAAATTGCAGAGCATTTGCTTGCATCCATCTTTAGCATTAAGACGGGAATTGTTGAAGCATAACCTAAACCAACACCATTAGTTCCAGCACCAGAAAAAGCCCCACTCAAATATGGGTTATGGTTATGAGTTGTGAATATACCAGTAATATTAGGTCCTAATATCACTGGTAATATTTCTCCTATGGAAGGCTCTTTTCCATCAGCGACAGGATGTTTTATCGCTTCTGGTTCATGGAAAGGTGGTGAAGGTAATGGCAATTACTCTTACGTAAATCTTGTTTTTAATGCAGAAAAATCCAACTCAATTTACAATAAAAGTACAACTGTACAGCCAAACACACTAGTATTTAATTATGTAATTAAGTACTAGTGAAGATGGTTGAACGGTTGTCTCTTTATATATGGCATTTGAGTTCGATGCATTAAAGTAGATATATAGATTATTATCGTCACCATAGCCACCACCTGTATTCATTCTACCGTTACCGCCAGAACCGGCTAAAGCGCCATTACTACTCCAGCCTCCATTAAAAGCTCCAGCAAAATTTGCAGCTCCAGTGATATTAGGTCCTAATATTACTGGTGGTTTTAATCAGCGTTCGGCAGACGCAATTGGCAGTCTTGGATGTATATCAGTATCACATACAGGAAATTTTGCTTATAAACTAGCTTTAAATGCTGATGCTCGGGCTGGGGATTTATTTGATTTTAACGCATCTCGTTCATCTTCAATATATGGAGCATCAAACACCGTTCAGCCAAATGCATTAATATTTTATTACATAATTAAATATTAAGCTCTTAGGTTGAACAGTTGTACTGTCGCCATAAATTGAGTTTGAATTTGATGCGGAAAAATTTATTCCAGACTCCGCATTTGCTACTACGCTTGCACTTATCCTGCTGTATTTGTCAGAGTTGCGACCAAAAGCGCCACTAGCTCCATATATACTGCCAGACACAATGCCAAGCTTACCAGTGATATTAGGTCCTAATATTATTGGTAGTGTAAAAGCATATAACATGAATTTATTGTCTAAAGTAACAGGAGCTTTTGATTATGTTCAAGATGGAGGTGGGTCTATTCAAAGCATAAACGGAGGTATTGGTTATAATATTTTTAATATAGATGCCTCTAGAAGTTCTGCATTATACAGTACATCTGAAACTGTGCAACCTTCATCACTAATACTTAATTATGTAATTAAATACTAGTGAATATGGTTGGACAGTAGTCGAATCTCCATAGATTGATGATACTCTAGTTGCATCGAACATTACTGTTGAGTTTGTCCAAGACTGACCTATTTTTATATTTTCTGCATACGTACCACCTTTATAGAAAACACCTCCGCAACTTATTTCGTTAAGCTGTCCAAAACCACCAGTGATATTAGGACCTAATATCACTGGTAAACTTTTCATACAAAAGTGTGGTGAAGGAATTGTAGATAAAGCAGGCTCATTTCAAGACTCTTATAACGGTAGGCACGATTACAGCGGTCATTCGTCAGGAGATTATAACTCATTTCTTTATATTGTGTTTGATGCGTCAAATTCAAATTCACAATATAAAGACACTAACTCTATACAGCCATCAGCTCTAGTATTTAATTACGTAATTAAGTACTAAGGATCTAGGTTGAACGTCGGTGCCACTATATAGTGCATTTGATTTTGAAGCGTCAAGTATAACCTTATGCCCTGATGAATTGTAACTTCCATAAAACCAAGATGAGTAAGTCATAATTGACAAAGCGCCAGAAGCACCTCTTGCAGATCCTTCTGCACCAAACCAGCCAGTTATATTAGGTAACCCCGCCTCAACGGCTGTACCAACACTATAAGTACCACCTGCACCCTCGGCAAATTTGTCTCTCATGTCTGGCAAATTAAAGGTTGAACCTGTACCACCTGTAAAAGTAACATCATCACCTGCAACTAAAGCTACTGTGGTATCCCATGTGATATATGAGTTGTTTACAAGCTCAGTTGCCTTTTTAACTGTTTGTGTTTCTACCAATGAACCTTTAAAGTATGTGGTAACATCAAAACTTGATGCATCACTTTCATTGGTTGCAACGGTTACTCTGATTAAATTACCGTCTTCACCGTCAAATACAGCTGTACCAAACTTTGATGTAGCATTGATACCATCACCTTTTCCGTAAAGAGTGCCAATAACAGCAAATAAATCTGCGTATGTTGTACGTGATAATGTAGCGCCGTTACATAATAAAAATCCCTCCGGTACCTTATCTCCGGCAATGGTTAATACAGCACCTGTAGGAACGTTAGACATTCTCTTAAGCAAATCTACAAGATATGCTTTTGTCACTGGGTTATGATCCTGTGTTGGCTCAGGAACAGTAACATCGCCTGTAAGTACTGGAGATTCAAGATCTGCCTTTAAAGCAAACTTAGCTAATAGAGTATCTGCAAGCTGGTCTATTTTGTCCCTAGAAGGTGTCCCTCCTAACTTTGAAATAGCTGATACAATCTCAGATGTTACACTTTCAAACCAAGCAGCACCTGGAGTAGATGGTGGGATTGCTAACTCAGGTGAGCCTGATGTAAAGTGCCCCTTTTCAGTTAAAGTTGATAACTTAGGTGCTGACTCTGCAGCATTTGCTTGCATGTAAAAATCCATAATATTTCTCCGTTATAATTCTGATTTACCATACAAAAAGATTACATTAGCGTGGCATGGAGCTAATGACTTCACCATACATTCAAAAAGCTGATCGCCCCACTCTGCTAATGGTCGTGAAGCATCCCATGCTGTTGTAAATTCTTTCTTGTTGTACTTATCAACAGTAATAGTCATAAAGTAAGCTTTCCAATCATCGTCATACAAAGCCTGAGAACAATTAGAACGAGTTGTAAAAGTATTGAAGTTTTGTATGCTTACATTTTGATAATCAAGTGATTTAGCTATAAGGGCAACTAGTTCGCCAAAACTCATACCTAGAGTTGCTATTTTTGTAACAAGAACTTTGCGGTATAAGTCAATGCTTGGATTATCTATGCTTTTTAAGCATTCATCAGGTATACCCCATTGAGTAAACCATTCTGACAAAGTTACTTGTGCATCTCGAGGATCACTCTCATCAATCAATTTTTTAATTAAAGCATCTATTTGTGAAAACTCTTGAGCTGCAACATAAAGCATAGACATTAAGGTTGTATGGTCGTCTAGTTCCCATGCAGGGCCTCGAGGTAACAAAGCCTTCATAGCCTTGTAGTAGTCATCTGTACTGTAGCCTAATCGTCCTCTTGCCATGATATTTCTCCTACTGTAGGAAGATACTGGGTGCCTTGAGCCTGAATATCTAATTTTGGTTCTACAATTACATGATCAATTTCATCTGTAAGCTTTGAGATTGCCAAGTTAAGATGAGATAGATAGATTTTTCCACCTGGCACAGATTCATCTTTAAAGACATCTTTAATTGCCTGTTCAGCCTGTTCACGCATTGTGAGGTTGTTAGGCTTGATCTTGAGCTTAAAGTTAAATGATTGTGGAACAGGGGCAACAACAAACACAGTAGCCATAATGTTTGACATTAGATCTAAATGCTGCTGTACCTTACTGATAAGCTCGCTGTCAGGTAAATTCATGTTATCGTCTAAGATACGCATGGTAACTGTACCTTTTCCCTGTTCTTGAGGGTAACACCACGCCTGTCCTACACCTTCAACCTCACGGCACCAAGCAATATAGTCATCCTTAGTGCCTTGTCTTGGTGGATTCTGTGTATGCTCTAAAACACGCGCTCTTAAGCTATCATCAGTTTCAGTATCTGTACCTCCAGTGATCTCACCTGTGGTCACAGCATTGATTACTCCAACTAGTGGAGTAGGAAGGCTAAGTTCAACATTTTTTGAGATGTTATAACTTTGTCCTGCTACTAATGATCTGACAGTTGCAACACCTTGTGAATCAGGGCTAGATATTGTTTCATACTGTAGACCTGTGTCTGTCTGAATGACTGTGTGCAGAGGAATGTCAGACACATCTTGAGCATAACTGAATTTAACAAATCCTTTAGCTTTGGTTGCCTGTTTTCTTGACAGTCCCCAGATAGATGCAACTCTTTCAAGATAAGAAATTTCACAACTATCAATAAATAACTGCCTACGTCCATATTCAATAGCTGAATACAAGCTGTGAGCTACACTTGAGATGATTGTTTTAAATACAACAATGTCAGAGCGTCTTAGCTGAGTATTATCAAGCCTAGAGGTTGTTTCATTATCAACTCTGTCTTTGATTTCCTGTAGAGTAGGTCTAATCGTTGCCATTTAATACATCCTTAATCTCATATGAAGTTTTGCCATGTTCTTGTTCTAGAATTACAGATAAGTTAATACGGTTAGGATCATTACTATCACGTTCTACGGAGACAGATATCTCTGTACAAATTCCATCTTCAACCAACCATTGAAGAGCGTCATCTGCCATTTCCTGAGCTCTTAATAGAGTTTCAGATGTGATCTTGCTTCTTAATAGTTGCCATAGTTTTGAACCTATTTCATCTTCATTTAAAGAATCTCCCCACCATCCCTGTTTACCAAGCTCATGATCATAATCATCACTATCATCAGCTCTGCGCCATGAAAACAATGAAATAATCAGTGCCCTTGTTAAGGAATCTTGCATATCAGCTTGAACTAAACTGCCATTAAGAAATAACTTCATTTTTAATTTTCTCTAATTGTCTTGGACACAAATGGCTTGCTGAGAAGTCAAAAACAATAATCTGTTCATCAGTTTTAAACATTAGAGCAGGTACACCTACAAGAGGGGATACATCCGTACAGGCATAAAAAAAGCCATTCCATTTTACGGAACAGCTTTTATTCTCTATTTGAGCTTTTAATGTGTGCCACTTATGCCATCGAAAGATATGAATTAACCTTTCGTTAGGTGGAGTTGATTGCATTTTAATTTACCTTGGTGCAGATGTACTGCCACCACTATCACCTGTGTGAATATGCGATTTAAGACTAATAGAACCGGCTGTATTATCTCCATCAGAGTGGATAGAGCCTGTAGTGGTGTAATCCCCCTGTGTTTGCTGTATGTTACCTGTGATTTGAGCACCACTACCACCGCTAATAACCATACCGCCCTGACCTGTAATCAGTTGAGTGACAGTTAAAGGACCATTGATAGTGTTTTGAGGGCAAGTAACTACTGTGCTTGTAGATGCTTTAACATTAACAGTGTCAGCCGTTACATTAACCGCACTGTCAGCTTTAATGTTGATATTGGCGTTTGAGGTGATGTTAATATCGCCTTTTGTGTGGATGTTGATAGGATCATCAACACCATCAATATCGATACAGTCACGCTTCAGATAAATATGGCGCTTTTTGTCGTCATAGATAACAACTTCACCTGTCTTTAATGACTTAACTCTAAAACGTCTGTCTGCCACACACATAACAAAGCCTAACTCGTGACTTTCATCTGTGTAAAATGTAATAGCATCTGTTTTCTTATCTGTATAAGGTTCTGACGAAAAGCCATAAGGCTCCATGTGTTCAACATCTTGACGAACTTCACCACTCTGATGTTCTACCTGAAGTTCTCTTAACTCATCGTCATTTTTTGAGATGGTTACTGTACCGCGCTCAATATCTGCTGCCATTTATGCACTCATAAAATTTTGCTTTTTGTTAATCCATGAAAAATCAGCTGAAGAGTTACTACTTTTCTTGATAATGACCTTTTCATTCTCAGTCTCTAACCTCCAGCCATTAGGAGGTATTACATCAAGAGTGGTTGTCATCCCCTCATTTTCAGTTAGATTAAAAACAACACGAGTAATTAAAAACTTTTGTGACTTTTGAGTATCAATGTCTAAAAAATCATCTTTGATATCTACAAGAGAGTTAATCTTCCACAGCTTTCCTGTAGACTGGCGCCAGCCTTGAACTTTGTAAGTAATCTTAAAGTATTGGTCACGGTTGTAATCACGATCGCCTTCAGCTGTAACTTTGCATTTTGCTGTATCCGCTGCGCCTTGTACTTTTTTAGTTAAAAGGCGAGTTCTGGATACATTATCATCTACAGCTGTGTAATTATGGCTGCTTGCAGCATGACCTGTTTTGCCGGTTACACCTTTATCTTGCCCTACAGCTCGATAGTATTTATAGATCTTGCTTGCATCAAAGGAGGTATCACCTGTAAGGATATTCTGACCAAGTACTAAAGCATCATCAGCTGTGAGTTTACCCTTTTCAGTAACTACAAGATCACCTTTTTCATTACCGTAAAAAAGCAAGTTTTCGGTAGAAGTTAAATTTTGCAAAGCTTTTAATACAGTGTCTTCATGCTTTGCTGAGAAGTTACGCTTCTTAGTTAAAGGCTTTGTTTCATTTACAAGCTTAATACCATAAGGCATGATTAGCTGAGCAATAATAGTTTCAAGGGCTACATTCTTATATTCAGTTGCAGCATTCTGTGGGCAACTTACATAGTTTGAATTTGAAGTATTAGGCTTTTCATAAGAGATATTAGGATCATCGACCATTACAGTGCAGTCGATTAAATCACAGGTTTTACTGCGACCAGCAATACCTACGTTAGCTGAGGTTGCAGAATAGCTTACTGGAGTTTGTTCAATGTAGCCTGTGAGGACTATATTTTTACCAATTCTTACTTGCACATCATCACCTATTTTGACATTTGGTTTTAATGCGCCAGTAGTTGTTACAATTCCGGCTGAGAATGCGGGGCTAATAGTATTTAATTCTGTGGTAATACTAAAAGAGGTCCAGTTTATAAACACTGAACCTCCGATAGTTAAAGATACTTCATTATCATTATTCATTTTTTTACTCACAAATTATGTTTTTGCCTTCGTAGTAACACTCTCTTGTCTTACCATCAATAGTCATATCAAACACTTCAGGTTGAGATCTAATAATACGTTTCCAATCTGATTTGGCGCTATCTTGTAGCATTTTTTCAATTTGTTCCCTTCCTCTGTTAGGATGTTCTTTGACATAATCATCCCATGAAGGCAATTCATTCACTCCCTCCCAAATAGCATATGAAGGAATACTGAATAAACCTAAAGATAAAGCAAATAAAGCGATAACTAACTTTTTCATATAAACCTCACTTATCTTTTAATCCAATTATAGGTTCAAAAAACTTAGTGAAGAATTAGAAAAGAGCTATTTTCTTGATACGGTAAAGTCGCCTACAGGCATAAAAAGAGGGTTGATAACATCATTACGCTCAGCTATCTCATCAGCTCTAGTTGAATCGCCATATTTGTCATAAGCTAGAACAAATGAAGGCTCACTTTGTTTTAGAGTTACAGTCTCAATACCAGAATCACCGTTAAGTTTTTCTGTTAAGAATTTATAAACAGCTACATAGCTGTCAACCAAATCAAGGTAGTCCTGATTATCATCAGTACCTTGAATTAGCATCTCAGCATCAATGGCATCTAACAGATTATTTCTAATCTTAAGAATTTGCTCATCTGATAAAGTTTTCTTGCTGTTACTGTCAGTATCAACATCATTATCTTCACCAATCATGCTGATAGCACCCATAGCATTAGCTATAAGTACAAGTCTGAAATTCTTTTTAATTTCATCTACAGCTTCATTTATTCTCTCTTTGTCTGAGAGTTTTTTAGATGTTCCTGTTGATGATGCTACATTAACTGGCTTTAATACTGGTAAAGTAATAGCATCTGTACACTTGATAGAAGCTAATTTCCAATCAGTAGTTGATTGAGCATACTGAGATAAACCTAAGGCACCAAGAAGACTAGATCTTGCCTGTTCCTTCTTGTTGTACAAAGAAGTAGCTATGTCATGCCCCATTTCTAAAATGTCGTTACCAAGATTAAACATCTGGGCAAACTGACAGTTAGATAATACTGCAGCACAAGAGTTTATTTGACTGGTTACATCATCAACAATTCCGGCTATTTTATCAGGTGTCCAATCGCCAAAAATTTTTGCATATAAAGCATCTGCTTTACTTAAAAGCTGATTTGCCCATGATGTAGTTTTCTTTGTGCTTTCATTACCTGCTTCTAAAAAAGTAAGTGTAAAAGTACAAAATCTTTTAGCTCTGTCATAAGTAATGCTAGGATTATCAATAGGTGTTACTTCAAGAGAACCTAACCATGGATGTACCAGTTTTCCATGATTGGCACGTCTGTCAGTGCCTACTTGTGATTCAATCTTATCAATCAGCCTTTTTGAGCGATCAATAAAATCATCACCTACAATAAAGCCTTGAATAGAAAACTGTCTTGTAGCTTTTCCAAGATCTTCAACATAAGAGGTATCTCTTTGAGGAAACTCATGTGTTACAGTTCTTCTACCAAAAGATAGGGTTGCTGAATCAACATCAAATCGAATCCCCTCATAAGAGGCTTCTCTTAATGTCTTAACATTTAATAAACTCATCGTGTCACGCCTGTGTCAGCCATTACAGAGGTATTAAGAGAAGCACCAGTAGTACGCTCATGCTCAACTTCAGCCTTTGAGTTTTCATCTGTTTTAATTCTGACAATAACCTCTGATTTATTTTCACCCTGGATAATTGTCTGACCTAATGATGGTTGTCTCATAGGTTCATTGAGTATTCTTGATGTGCGTTCTGACATTTGAATAGATGCTGTTTGCGACTGTTCTGTATCATCATCTGATGAGAAGAAACCTGTAGCTTTATTCCACAGACCTACCGCGCCATCCTTTAAAGATGATACTTTCTCCATAGCTGAGGCAAATGGCTTAAAGAAACAATCTTTGATTTGTTCCCATAAATCAGAAAAAAAACTTACCAAGTTCTTAAAACCATCTTTTAACTTATCAGGTAATGCAAGTAAACCATTCCATTCATCTGATATAAAAGAACACAGCTTACTGAAAACTGAGCTAACCGCGTCATATACGCTTTTAACTACAGCCATAACGTCATCAGCTGAGATACCCCATAAACCTAAGTACCAATCAAAGAAAGCACCTACAGCCTGTTTTACATTCTGCCAAACGCCAGTAAACCAAGTTACAACCTCGTCCCAGTGTTTGTAGAGTTGATAACCGCCATAAATTAAACCACCAATAGCTGCGACAATAGCTCCTACTATTAACACAATAGGATTAGCCCAAAGGGCAGCAGAGAGACTTACTATGGTTGGTATCAATGACAGCATCGCTTTACCAACGCCCATAATGGACGCAATAACCTTCACTCCATAAAGTGAAGCTACAGCCACTCCTACAGTTTTTAAGCCCCCCAGGGCATTAAATACTTTGGCTGAGGTTTGGACAAACTTTACAAAGCCTGCCACTACTGATTTAAGATCAATGTCTTTTAAGGAATCAGCAAAATCCTTAATCGCATCAACAATGGTAGTTGCAATCCACTCTCTATTCTTTGCAATCCAATCATTAAAATCATCAAGCAAAGGTTGAAGTATTGGAAGCAATTTACCACCAATAGCATTCTGCAAGCCTTGTGTAGCATATCTGGTGCGTGTCAGAGAGTCGCCAAACAATGTAGCAGCTGCTACATCTTCTTCTCCCATAATGACACCAAACTTTTCAGCTTCTTTACGTTGTGCTGCCAAACCAGCCGAACCATCATTTAAGGTTTTAATTAAGCCTTGACCTGACTTACCAAAGAACTGAGTTGCAATGTAAGCTTTCTGTGTTGCAGTTGTCTGAGACTTAATTGCATCTGCCACCTCTGGCATTAGCTGTGCAGCATCTTTTAACTTACCGTTAGAATCTTTCATAGAGATGCCTAAACGATTCATTAAACCAACCAAGTTCTTGTTAGAGCCGTTAGCAGCGTTTGCTATGTTCTTATTTAACATAGCAATTGCGCTGTCCATTTGAGACGCTGATGAACCTGATTGATCTGCAGCATATCTGAATGCCTGAAGTGCATCAGATGCAATTGTCAGATTGCGACTGGCATCATCTACAGCACCACCATAAGACACCATTGAACCTATAGAGTTTTTAACAATGGCGGCAGCTGATGCGAACGCTCCTGCTATTGGTAGTGCTGTAATTGAAACTAATCCTTTTAACTCATTACCAAGTCCTTTAATTTGGCGAGAAAAGACACGAAACTCTTTTTTGATTTTAGAAAGAGCTGGTGTAGCCTTGTCCTGTGCAGACACAATAACTTTAGTTTTAACTGTCTTGCCAGCCATATTAACGTTCCTTGCGCATTTGTTTTATTTGTTCTTGAATACGCTCTGTTTGTCTACCAAGTTCTAACAAATCGGTTATAGAGCGCTTTTTGAGTTGAAAAGGATCAAGATGCCATGAGTAAGCTAAGTTAAAGAGCCAGTTACTGACCTGTTCCAAATCTCCGCAGCCTGCTCTTTTGAGACTAGAAAAAAAATAGCCAAACCATTCTTAAAGGTTTCCATGTCGTGGAATGAGATCTTCTTGACGGTTGATGGAGGTAAATTAGAGAGCTCTTTTGCCCATTGATAAACTTTCTTTGCATTAAACTGTAGATTGCCATCATTATCAATGATGTATGGATAATTCAGCTTCTCTAAAAGTTCTACAGTAGGTTCTTGAAGTTCTAACTCGGTTATTTCTTTGTCAGAGTCATGGGTCTTAATTGGTGTTGTCAATTTAAATAACATATTTGTCTCCTAAAACCGCCCATTACAGGCGGTTATATTTAGCTCCAGTTGCAATCTTTGCCTTTAAAGGTAATTGAAGTTGTACCATCAATTGCATTGCCTGTGATGTCGCCTTCAACATAAGCACCTGTCAGAGTGTAGACAGTGCCATTAGCTAGTTCTGCAACAATAGTTAAATCGTCACTTTCTACTAGTTTTTGTCTTGGAAACTCAGGGGTTAAAGTACAATCAATGTTCAAAAAAGGTGTGATCCTTGTTTCTTTGTAGCCGACAGGGCCATTAACACCTTCTACAGCTTCCCTTTTTACTTTTGACAGGGGATATTCACATGAGCTTTGGATTTCAAGTTGCTCACCATCCACTTTGACATAACAAACGCCTGCTACACGTGCCATGTTATTCTCCTTTTTAATCTGTAGATGAATACTGTAAACGGAACTGAGCCTGTAGCGCAAAAATACGCAACTGATTTACAAGATCAGGAGGTAGCAGTACGTTAATTCTGTTAACATCGTTTGCATCGCGTTCTACGATTAGATACTTAGCAAACAAATCAGCATTCTCAACTAAGCCTTCCTCTTCCATCTTCTGATACTGAGCGATTAACTCTGACTTAATAACAGAAGGAGTAACAATAGCCTGACCTGCGCCATATCTTGTACCGTCATTAGCTAACTTATGACGTGGATACTTTGATGTAATAGCTGTCTTTAAGCGCGAGATAATCTCAGCTAAGGTGTACAGAATTGTTGAATCAAGATAGCTGTTATCAGCGTCACCAAAAGAGTTGAACTGATAGGTTGTAATAGCTCTTTGGATCATCACAGTGCCACTCTGCTGATATAAAGTAGCAATACCATTAGATAGCAGAGTGTTCTGCTCATTAAAGCCAAATCTGTCTTCAATAGATGGAGCTAACAATCCTTCTAATGGACCTGTCTGTAAAGGACGAGCAGGATCATTAGTGTAGTAAGATGCAGCACGACCTAAGATTGCGCCTACAACTTCTAAGGTTAGGTTAGGATTGTTTTCTTCAATACCAAACAAGCTTACATGCTGGTCGTTTCTTGTTTTACCGAAAGTAACTAATGATTCAGCATCACCACGCTTAGCAGTAAAGATATGACCGAACTGCATACGAGAATAAGCCCAACGTCCTGTAGAGTCCTGCATTTCCTTCTTGTAAGCATCTAATGCTGTAGATGAGGAATCAGGGCAACCGATGAACCATAAGGTTTCAGTTTCGACGGCTTTAAATGCTTTTGCATAGTCAATCTCACCAGTACCACCGCTCATTGCTGTAATAGTAAGTGAAATGCCGGCAATGTCTTCTTCACCACCTGTAGCACCCTGTCTGTTAGTTGCTAACAGAATGTCGTTACCATACGAACCTACAGTCTTAGCTGTCAGCTTAATTGCTGTAGCATTTTCTGTGTCTGTGGTTGAAGTAGATGCTGTAATTGGAAGATCTTTATTAGCATTGATTGCATTGATTAGGTCTGTAGCTATGTTAGCTGCTAAGGTACCGCTTGCAACTGTTACCAGAACTTTAGTTGCACCTACGTAAAAAGCGATGGTACCTGATTCAGTTGCTATACCTTTTAACTCTACAGCTCCAGTTGCTGGAGTTCCTGTCACAGTCATTGGCAAGCACCAAAGCTCTGTAGAAGTATTCTGATCCTTAAAAGCTGTAACAGCTAAGGTTAAAGGCGCACCACGTCCAAACTTAGTCATAGCCTGTGACTGTGACGAGATTAGAGTAGGTTTACCGTCTGTAGCTGTGCCATCAGTTTTCTGACCAATTAACAGCGCCTTTTTAGCAGCAGTTGCTGTATTTGCCATCGAATTATCGACCTCTGCATAAAACAGAGGCACTCTGATATTTGATGGAATATGATTAAATGAAATAGACATTTAATTCTCCTAGTACCATTACCATAAATCTTTAAATTTGAATTGAGCATCGATTTGACCGTCAGGCTTATCACTCTGACCAATCACATCAACACCGCCTTTGAACTCGTCCGATACAGTCGCATTTAGCTCATTAAACTTGCCTGTTGTTTCTTCTAGCTCATCAGGCTGTCTTGTATCTTTACTGCTAATCTCATAAGTACAGATTAAATCCAGCTCAAAGACTGATATTGCAGGTGTAATTCTTAAGACATCAAAACGGTCATAAGAATAGATTGCCATGGGATCTTTTTCGATGGGAGACCACGATAGCAGAGCCCTAAACAATTCCTGTTTAAGATCTTCAATACGTTCTGCAGCAACCTGACCTCTGTTATCTGTACTGATCTGCTCTTCAACTTCTACCTGATTCGATACCAGACAGACAATTGCGATAGTAGCTGTAATATTCTGATAGTAAGAGTTCTCAGAGCGCTGATCAGTCTCTGCTGTCTCATCCTTGCAGAGAACATAACAGGCTGGGAGGCTTTCAGGTTTTAGAGCTTTGAGCGCTTCCGGGGTCATCTGCGCAAAGCTGGCCATACCGAAAACGCGATCTTCAAAGCTAGGACAGCGCTCTCGAATAGCTTTGATTGTGCTGTTTACTTTCATCTACCAAACCACCCCTGTACAACCTTGTCTATTGCATCCTGAACTTCTCTTGCAGAACGTTCTCCAAGTTCGTTACCTGCATCAATGATTGGTGAACGGAAAGCCTGAATATTGCGTACGCTGGAACCATAAAAAAGAGGAGCTGGATACCAGAATGCATCTTTAAAGGAATCAATCTGAACTCTTGCCCAGAAAGAACCACGTCTCTGTGGTTTGGATTTCTTTACCCTGACGTTTCGCATCATGCGTCCAGAACGTCTTGCAGGGTAAGCTCCAGTCTGTCTGCTTCCCATTTTTCTGCGGGCGAGCAGTCGGATATCTTTTGCTACATCTGTAATAGCTGCCATGATCGCATTACTGTCTTCACTGTCTAGGATAACCTTATCAAGAAAGTGATCAGGCATCTTGGCCGTTACAGAAATAGGAACTCCAATTTCACTAGCCATTTAACACGTCTCCAAACAGGGAAACATCTCTTTCAGAGACATTCAAACCTAATTCCTGAACCTCAAGAACAGTGAATCTGCGAGTATTGTCAGCATCCATTACACGAATGATTTCATAGACAATTCCATCGCATTTAACAATCACACCATGAGAAAGAGAATGCTCGTCAGTCTTGCCACGAATCCAGCGTATCCATATACGATGTGTTACCAGCTGATTCTGCTGAAGGCCCTGCATAAAATACATGCCTCCTACAGCTTCAATCTTTGCCCAGTAAGAGCCGATTTTTGTATCAACCGATACTGCCCTGAGATCTAATGAAGGAGAATCTACACGTCTGAATAAAGAGATTCTGTATTTAAGTTCTCCTGAAAAAGGAATTGATATACTCATGCATTCCACCTCCTGATAGAGGTAAGAATACGCATAGCTCCATTTGGAATAATTTCGAGATTAGCTGTTCCTGATTCTTCACGATTATTGAAGTAATCTGCAGCAATCATCAAATGAGCAAGCTTAATCTGAGAGTTATAGAGGATATACTTGGATTTTTCCTCTTCGGAAATTCCTTCTGGATATGATTCCACTAAAGAAAGATTTAAAACTGTCTCAATTCTTTCTTTTGCAGCTTCTAAATACAGCTCTAAATTTGAATCTCTTAACAGATCATCATTTGCAGATTCCGCATCTGTTTCGATATTCAGCTGATGTTTTAAGTCATTTAAAGTAGCAAATTGCATATTTTTAAACCTGAAAAACAAAGAACTGGGTTTAAAAAAGGGGCATTACGCCCCTTTTTACACATAGGATTTAGATTAAAAAACTTATGAGATTGCCAGGAATTTAACTGCAGCTGTATCCTGTAGCATTACTCCGGCGCGTTTTTCAGTGTAGAAACTTACAAAGCCCTTATGAGTAATATCATCACGGATAAATCTCAGCTGAGGTCTGTCATAGCCTTTTAATGCCAGCTTGAAGTTACCGAAAGCCAGTGGACAGGCAGCTGATGCAACAGCAGGAACAAACTCAGAATCATAGACTGGATATCCCAGTAAAAGATCAGGTTCACCTGCTTTTACAGATGGCTCCCAAATATAACGGCCCTGCTCATCCTTCAAGGTCTGTAAAGTAAGATACAGATCATGATTTACCAGGAAGGATGCACCGTTACGATAGCGAGCTCTTGCAGAACCAATCAGTCTCTTTAGAACATCAAAGTCGATAGCGTTGGCTGCACAGGCGATTTTCTGGAACTTGGTTACATCACGGGTACCATCCTTGTCAGTAGACATACCACTTGAGAATAAGCCCAGACACTCATTATTAGAGCCTGAACCTGTCATTACATCCTCTTCTAGTAGTAAACCAAATGCTGTACCTGTCTCTTTGATATACCATGACTCAAGATCATAGCTACTATCCTGTAAAAGCTCTGCTGTAACTTCTGGATTGCAGTAAATCTGTGACCAGGTTGGTTTAATTTCAGTAAAGGTAGCACCTTTGGTTTTTGAACGTTCATCGCCTTCACCAACATGCTTTGCTTCAATAGAAGTACCAATACGGCCACGGATATCAGGAGTAGTAGCAGTATTCCAGTCAAAGAGCTTACGGACAAATGTGGTAGCATCTTCCTGACGGATAATCTGTTTCATAAACTCAGGTAATACCAGTAATGGCTGAGTTGAGGTTGAATCAGGAGTATAGCTCTCTGCTGCAGGAGTATCACCAATACCTGAATCTAAACCTGAGTCCTCACCGCTAACGGGATCAGAACGAACTATAACAGCCTTTCCTGATTCAATAGAGCGCATAGCTCTAGCCAGTCTGCCCTTTTCCTGTGGCTTGGCAGCTTCGCCATTAGGACGGTTTACACGTACTGCAAGCTTATCAAGGTTAGCCTGAAGTTCTGAGATCTGCTTGTCAGTATTCTCATTGCGAGACTGTGCCTCTGACAGTAACTTGTTTAGATTGTCTACCTGCTGATTGCGGTTCTGAACCTCTGAAGCAAGTTCCTGAAGTTTTTTCTTTAACTCTTCATCCATTTTGAATTTCCTCGAAAAAAAAATATTAAATAGTCAGTTTTCATTAACTCAAACAGCATCACGCAGAAGTGTCAGCATCACGCTGACTACTTAATTTTGTTAATGAGGTTGTTGATAAACTCTAAATCAGCCTTACGGGTTAAAGGCTCATTTGATAAATCTTTGGTGTTGGACATCTCTTTTGAGATAAGAGAAGCGTATTTTGTAGCCAGAGAACGGCTTAATCCGCAGAATCTTAATGCATTCTCGGTTTTTCTGACATCAAAGGAGCGAACGGCATCGATTCTTGCTTCATCCACGGCAGGACATACACAAGGAGAGATTTCATATAACTTCACCTTGGTAAAAGTAATCAAATCAGCTTTCTTGTCAAACTCGTATTCGTCAATATCTACACAGACACTAAGACCGGTGACAATTCCCTCTTTCATCAGCTTGTAAATCTGATTTCCACGAGGAAGCTCAGTTAAGATCTTTCCTTCTGCATATAATCCATGTTCATCTTCTTCAAGCCTGGTGTATTTGCCGATTGGTTCCATAAAGTCATGAGACCACAGCATAGGAACTTCACGCTTTTTAGTCTGATAATCGCTTAAAGTATTTAAAAAACAGCCTTTAGCCCAGCTTGTTCCGCAAGAATCAATTACGCCAAATACTGAGGCATATCCCTTAAAAGTACCGTCCTCTTGTAATTCAGAAGCAAAAGAGAAGCTTCTGGTTAATTTTTCCTGTTTAAACTCATTTGGTTCCATTCTTTTCGTCCTCTTCTTTAGCTTCTTTCTGCTCTTTATCGGTATTTGAATCATCCCCGGATGGGACCATGTTTAATGGTGTCAGATAAACATCTCCACCCTCACGAGGAGCCATATCTTCCATTGCTCTGACTTCATTTGCTGAGTAAATTCCGTTCTGAATACCGGTATTGTAGGAAGCAAATCTTGAGGCTCTGTCACCACGTTCAAAGTAGGTGGTATCAAATGAAGTTGTATAGTTTTCTTTTTCAGATTCATTCAGAAGATCTGAATAAGCTGCTTCCTCAAATGCCTTGATGTAAGGTGTCAGACAGTAGTTCAAGAACTCAATGGACTGGTGTTCGATATTGGAGAAAGTCGCATGAGTCAAATCTCCAATCATGTGAGGAGGAACTCTGAAGATTTTGCAGATCTGCTCCTGAGTAAACTGATAAAGCTCTAAAAACTGAGAGTCTTTGTTACTGATACCAAGAGGCTGAGCCTTTAAACCGCCTTCAAGTAACAGAGGCTTACCCGAGTTCTTAACTCCGGCATAAGATTCATTAATCTGTTTCTGTAATCTTGTGAATCTGTCCCCCTCAAGAAAAATTCCGTCAGGCATACTAATTGACAGATTGGTATTGATACCGTTGTTGTACTGAGTAACGAGGGAATCAATAGCATTATCATCAATATTCAGCAGTCGTCTCTGCAGGGCAATTGGATTAACACCATGCATACCATACTCATCACCTGGATTAATCTGCACATGGAAGAGCTGATCTCTTGGACAGTCAGGTATATATTTTCCATTCAGGAAGGAAACATCATATCTGAGGGTTCCATCTTCTCTTAGTGTGACAGCTACTCGCCTTGGATCTAAAGCCCACAGCTCAACACATCTGTCTCTTGAATCTCTAACCACATACGCATAGGCATCACCGGTTAAAACCAGTGAACGCATCATAAACATACGAAAGGCAATTGCACTTAGGTTAGGATTTGCTTTCTTTAGCAGACAATTATTTAAAGGATGATCCCACTGCTCATATTTTGGAGGATAAGACGAAGGTGTGCCATCGGCATTCTTATTTGAACCATACTTAAACACTTCCCATGGAAGCATTGCGATTGATTCTCCAAGAACTTTTACACAGGCATAAACGGTACTTGCTCTCATTGGGTCAAGATAACCGTTAAAAATGTTATAAAATGCCGTACTGGAGATTACAGGCGCAGAATCAGAGCTTGAATTTGAGCGTTTTTTTGTTTTTCCACGCTTTAAAAAATCAAAAATCATAAAGTTCTTACTCCGTAACCTTGTCCTATTGCTTCAGCAAATGTCATTCCATTCAGGGTTAAAGCACGAGAAATTCCCATAATTGAGGCTACCGCACCGTCAATTTTGGAGGATTTACGTTCTTTATTTGGCTTATAGTTGCTGTTTTTATCTTCATGAGCCACCACATTACTTACGTTCCACGCAAGTATAGGATTACCGTCATGGTGAACTCGTCCTGATTTGAGAGCAGCTTCCAGTTCCTTCATTCCAGGAGACAGCGCTCTGGCATTCTGAGGGACTTCAACGCATGGAGCGCCACGTTCCTGACAGTTCTGCATTAATGACTGAGCATTCCATATATCAAAAGCCACTTCTGTAGGTGTATATTCTCTGCAGGCATCCATAATTTCTTCTTCAAGAAACTTAAAGCTGGTTTCTGCTCCATTGGTCATGGTTAACACCGGAGCTCCATCAGTGCCCATGGTTCTGATCCATTTCTGATAAAGCTTGAAATTTGGATTTTCTACATCGTCTACAGTGTCTTCAGGAAGATAAAAATGAGAAAAAATGTAGTAGTGCTTATCGTTGTTAATCATCCTGATAAAGATGATTACAAAGGCCACAAGATCTAGTTTTGTAGCAAGGTCAACTGCAAAAATGCACTTGGTACCTTTAAACTGACTGCACTTTAATGAAGTATCTGCTGCTTTCGTCCATTCAACCATGTTGAAGAATGCACTGTCTGCAGTAGTCCATACATTCAGATGCTTTACCAGGTACTTATTCTGATTTGCAGGAGAACGCTTTGCGTTCTGCATCTGACGTTCAAGATAATCTTCCATTACGGAAACACCGTAATTCGGATTAGCTTTCTTCAGAGCCTCAATAGAATAAGGATCATCTGTTGGGTCAATCGTATAAATAAGCGCAAACATACGCTCATCTTCGACTGTTCCATTTAAGATCTGAATACATTCGTCATGTTTATCATGACATGGACATTCAAAGTTAAATCCGGCAGTGGTAATAATCAGCAGTAAAGGCTGTTCACGTGCGCCCATACCTGTCTGCATCGCATCATATGCAGATGAATCAGCGTGTTCGTGGAACTCATCAAGAATTGCAAGATGAGGAGATGAACCATCGCCAGGCTTACCGATAATAGGCTGAAACATTGATTCATCAGGAAGCTTTAACTGCTGTTTGTAGACCTCGATATGGAAATGTCCACGCATTTCCTGTCTTAACTCGCACATACGGCGGGCAGGTCTGAATACTTCTAAAGCCTGTTTTTCTGTAGTAGCACCGCAGTAAATTTCTGCACCTGGTTCCTTATCACAAAGGAAGAAGTACAGACCAATAACAGCTGCAATAACTGATTTTCCGTTTTTTCTGGGAATCTCTACATAGGCTTCAGTAAATCTTCTGATTTTTCTTCTTTTCTCTCTCCATCCGTTAATATTCATGAAGAGAAAACACTGCCATGGTTCAAGGTTAATCAGTCTGTCTAAGATAGAAGCCCTTGCCCATTTACCTTTTACATGTGGAAGCATTTCTGCAAACTTGCAGATTCTTTCTGCCTGTTCACAGTCAAAATAATATGGCCAGGTAAGTTGTTCCTGACTGTTAAGGTCTCTGAGAAACCTTTCACATGCCATTTTAGTAATGGCAGATACAGGGATTTTCCCAGAAGAAACATCACAGGCGTATTTATAACCTTTCTTTACATGAGGAAAATTAGCAATTCGTTTAATCAAACTGCGAGAAGTCTGACCTTGCATCGATGGCATCCTTCTCCTTATCTTCCTTTAATAAACCGGTTCTCAGCTCAGAAAGAGGATCTAAACCTAAAAGAGAACCTGCTTTAATCATCTGCTGATATGCCTGATGTTTAACAGTCGCAATACTTGGTCTTAAAGCTCCAGTTTTCAGATCTTCTTCAGCTAAACCTTTGGCCACAATCTGAGCTGGAGTTGAAAAATATGTACTTGCAGCCGTGCAGTACATCATAAGTAGAGGTACATGGGCAGGTTTTAGAACTTTTCTTAAGATTAATATTTCTGAGGATGTTTCCCAGAACTGACAGGCTAACTTATCTTCCGCAATCATTTCCGGAACTTTTATGTTTCCTGTAATCAGTTCATCAGCATAATTCTTGGAAGAATTCTTGCGAGGTCTGCCCTGACCAACTGCATGAATTGCACCTGAAACCTGTTTTCTTGCACGTGTTCTGACACGTGTTTTCTCTGCCATGGGTTGCCCCTCTTAGAGTTTGCTAATTTGACCACGAAAATAAAAAAACTTAGGCGGGTCGGTAGATTGGCTTAAATCTGTAGAGATTAAACACCCCTACCCCTTTTCAGCTTTTGTCTTGGCAAGATGACAATCGTGACATAAACTCTGCAGGTTCTCCATGTCAAACATTCTGCCTCCTTTCGCTGTAGGAACGATGTGGTCAACCTCAGTAGCGGTAGTAGCTCGCCCCTGCTTTAAACATTCACGACAGAGATAGTTGTCACGGCTTAAGACCTGTGATCTGATCTTCTTCCATCTTCCAGTGTAATACAGCTGATGTATCTTGGTTGTTTGCTGGTTACGGCTCCATGCTTCTATGTATCCGCTTGCCTTTCTTCTGTTATAGCATTCATCACACATGCCTTTATTTGTAGTCAGACGCATGCATATTGGACACGGATGAGGTCTTACACTTGCTTTCATTTTTTGAGCTAACTATTAAATAATAGATAGAAATTAGCAATCATATTGATTAATCTTTTATAATTAATCATTGATATATGGCCAAAGAATAAGTAATAGGAACACAATCCAGTATGTCATCAGAAACTCCAAATCAAGAACCAGATAATTCATCTGATACTGTTAAGACCAAATAGAGTGCAATTCAAAAAGTCCATTTTTAGGGAACTGGACTTTTTATGATGAATTATTGAAGTTCTTTTATATCTTCATACCACTCAATCAGCCTGTTAAGGTAGGTTGAGTTGATATCACAGTCACGAGCGACAACTAATTGCTGTTCATATAGTCGCTGAAGTTTTGCTTTGTCCTTTTTATCGCATTCACATCTACCTGCTTGTATTGTGCTGGTAGCTGAGGCATCTTTGGACAGTGCTGAGGTGTCGGAATCGGTGTACTCTGAGAACTGCAACTGCAGAGCATTAAGTTCATTGATAGCGCTAGCATAACACTTTTCAAGATCATCCAGGTCTTCTTGCGTTTTTGCTGCATTAATTTGCGCTGTCTTCTGATGCTCATGTTCAACCTCCAACTGTTGTATCAGATTAGTTTTTTCTTGCTCCAGTGCATATTTCGCAACGTTCAGACGTTCAATTTCTGCCTGCTCGTCTCTTGCCGAATAGCCGGTCAGAAAACCGACAGCAAAAGCTAATGCACCAGCAATCAATGGATTCTTAATGGATAACATTGGGAAACTCCAGAAACGAAAAAAGCCCACATTTCTGTGAGCTTCTTTTTGACATTTTTATACTAAGAAAGAAATAATTTAGCTTCTGCTTTTCTGCGCCTGGTTAAACCTTCAACTTCAACATCACCGGCCTTGAGTTTTGCCCACAGTTTGAATCTCACAAGTTTGTAAATTCCACTCATTACTCATGTTTAGCTACAAAGCTAATCAATCCATCTAAATGATCAACTTTTAGATAAACCTGAGCATCGATAGTCTGCTGTCTGGTGTTTTTTAACATGATATTGTTAGCTCGTCTGATGCGAACATACTCAAGCACAAGATCATTACCTTCATGCCAATCCGCACCTTCAAACAAGTAAATTTCAGCAACTCGTCTGCGTAAGAGACCTGCTAAATACTTACCACCTTGTGATTTGTATTGTAAAAACAAATCAGAGTTAGGAACACCACTCTTTAACGACTTCCATAAGCTTGAATTAGTTAATCGAGTAATGCCACTGTTGTAAGTAAAGCTTAAAAGCGCATCAAACTGATTCTGATTAACTTCAATCTCATCAGCATTTAATGAAGCAACTAGCTGTTTTTCAAACTTTTTTAGATCTTGAGAGAATACAGCCTCTGCTTTAGCAAGTGACCACTTATCACTTGCTTTTACATCCGAGCCATAATGCCCATAACCGATGGTGTAGTGCTTCTCATTATCTGTAGCTTTGTAAGCCTTTTCTGAGTAAGTTTCAAAGCTCTTGATTAAATTCTTACAATTATCACTTGATTGCATACTCATAGCCTAGATACTCACATATAGATTGAATAGCTTCGTCAGCGCCATAAGCGATGACAACCTTATAACCAATTCTTGCTAAACGCTCATGCCATACTTTTTGTTCATCAGAAACATGAGACATGCTTTTAACAGCTCTCTTCATCTCTATAAATAGACCTGCGTAACCTTGCTTGGGAACTGCAAACATAAGATCAGGAACACCTGCTCTTACGCCTTCACGTTTCATGCGATAGGCTTCTTGAGAAAACTTTGCTGTAGTTTTACGTCTTGAACCACCATTCGGGATAGCAAATAGGAATTGACCGATAGTGTCATTTCCTATCTTTTGATGATCTGCCCATGCAACAACTCTCTGTTGTTCAACTGTCTCTAAAGGGCAAACTTTCATTACCGTCTCCAAAGACAAATGCAGACAAAGCAGATCACACTTATGATTGCATATACCATTGGCACGCCAGCAATAGCTGCTAATAAAGCAAAACCAAATTCAAAAGCATAAGCTCCAAAGTGCAACAAGTTATTTCTCATTTTGTTGCTCCTTTAAGGTATTTCTTGGAGATAAGCTCAAAGATATGACCAGAGCCTAAGAAACCAAGTGGAATTGCATACGCTATTGCATCTTTGTAGTTAAACTTCTCGGTGCCAAACCTCCATGCAAGCCATGTAATAGATAAAGTACCAGCACCACATAATATGGCATCTAATACGCGCTCTTTGGTTGTAGGAGGATATTGCTGTAGAGTAGAACGAAGAAAGGCTATTAGTGCGCCTGTAATTCCTGCAAGAATAAAATGGAAATAAGGCAACTGCAATATATCATCAAACATTTGCCTTTCTCCATATACGAAAAAACCTGCCAAAAGGCAGGTTTTTCACACTAAATTATCTCGTATGTAATACATTGAATCAGTGTTTTTACCCTGTAATCACACTAATCCACTGTATTGTTTATAAGTCTATTTCATAAAAACGATCCGTTAACGATCCGTTTTATAAAAAATTACTAACTTATTGAAAAGTAATAAAATAAAGTTAAATAAAATTGTTGATTGACACAAAAATAGGGCAAAAACAAATTTAAAGTGTGATTAAAATCACTAAATTTTACCCTTAAAAGCTTTCAATAAAACTCTTTTAAAAGACTGCAGCCTTGCTTCAGCATCATTTAAGACAGCTGAGTAATCCAATAAGTAAAAATCTGCTTTTGTAATTACTTCTTTACCTAGTGTATCGAACACATCTGTTGTTTTGCAAAAGCACTTTCCTTTTGAGAACAATGGCGCATACTGGGCTGTTCTTATCTGACCAACATATTCATCTTTTATATCAGCTACACCGTAATACCAAATCCTGTTCACACGTTTAAAGTAAGAAGCAAATGCTCTTGCGCTATTTGATAATTCGGTATCTAGACTTGAGATTGAACTATAATCAGAGTTTCTCTTTTTAATCTCAATGATTACTAAATCTAAACTTACTTCATGTTTTTTAGGATCATCTGAAAAAGCTATTGCAATATCAGGTCTGTTCTGCTTTTCATAAGAATTAATCAATTTTGATTTTTCCATTCTCTGATAGAGATCAGATATTGTCTTATCACTGTATATGTAATCAAAAGTAGAAAAACGCTCATCAAAAAGCCACAGATTATTCATGCAAGAGATGTTTTCTTTTTCGGACTCAATAACCGCCCGTTGCTTAACTAACAAGTTATGAATTACTGATTCTTTGTCTTTTTCATTAGTTGACTTAATAAATTCAAGAACCTTAAATCTGCTCATTACATATTCAGCAAATATGTCTTTGGCAAAAGCATATCTTTTGGCAAATTCAGTTTCTGACATGGATTTTACATCCATATCAAAGAACCTCATTCTAGCTTCCATTTGTTTTTTATATGCTTCCTTCTCGATATCATCAACCTGGAACAAGCCAAATTTATCTTTATCAACAAAGTTGGCAATAAATGGTTTCTGTTCTATCAAGTCTAAATATGACTTTTCAGATTTTATCTTAAAATCCTTAATTTCACTGATCGCCAAAGAGTTAATTTTCTCAGTAATAGCCTTTTGTAGATCACTTTTTATTTTTGGATTCTTAAAAGTAGGTATTGTTCTACATACATCGGTTTTAGTATCTGATATTTCATCATAAACAATAAAAATACATCTTTGACCAGCAAAAGAGGCATTTTTAAGTTCATCTAGTTGAACACTTCTATTATCAACACTGATTGCAATAAAGCTATATCCATCCTCTATGGCTTTTGAAGCAAATTGATAAAAACACTGGTAAGATTTGACATTATTTATTACTGGAGTGTCAAGATTTAGAGTTGTCGCATTAAGATCAGGTATATCAGCGCATGTGATTAAAGTTGTGATTGGAGTTCTTTTGTTTAATGAGTTTTCCTCAACAAAATTTGTTGTTATGGATATTGTAATATCTTTCTTGTTTTGCTTTAAGCTGAGCAAAGTTACAAAGAACTCTTTTAGCACAGCATTTTTTAAATACTCTTTGCTAAAGTTACTCGTTTTGATATTTTGAATATCACTTACAGGATCAGATAGAGAGATAACAGTGCGTTGTTCTTTGTTACTACCATCGTTGTTTTTAATTTTTTCCAATTCAAGTTTGTCATTAAACTCAAATTCAACTTCTCCATTATCGACATTAACACTTTCTATCTGAACCTTTTTAAATGCTCTTTTAAAGGCTAATCTTCCAACACCTTTATGAAAATCATCCTGAGGATCGTAGAGAGTAATAAATCGCTTAAGAGACTGTTCAGTAAAACCATTACCATTATCTTTAATGGTAATACCTAAATTTTGAATATTTCCATTCTTAGATGAAGGTAGCTTACCTGTTATTTCAATCTGTATTGATGTGGCATTGGCATCTATCGAATTGGCAATAGCTTCATTTATGATTTGTTCTAACTTCACATTTGAGTAGATTGCCTTTACAGCTTTATCTAGAGATACTCTCATATAAAGATCCTGATTAGTGTTGTTTACCTGGTTACGGATCATATTACATCTCTTATTGTGATGGTATTTTTATAAAGAAAAATTATGAAAGCTTACACATTTATAAAGCTATGTAGCATCTTCTCTTTAAACTTCATCTGTCTAAAGTTAGCTCTTTCCTGATCTTGAGTGTAAGCAACAGTTTTAGGTTCAAGGGGAGACATGTGCTCTATACCTAATGCCCAGCGTATAGCAAGAGTAGGATCTTTTTGAGCGCGTCTGTAATGTCTGCATAAACGTCTGACCTTCTGATAAGAGAGATTTAAAGCGTTGCAGCACTCACATAGAGAGCGGTATTCAATGCCGTTATATACAAAAGTTCTCATTAACACTCCTTAATGCAATCTACATTAAGAGGTGTCTCATGCTCTTGGTTGTATACCTGTACAAGATGCGCAAGAACTAACTTTTCGCCCAGGATGATTACATCTCTCACAGCCCTACCTGTAAGGTAGCGTATAGCATTATCGTATGGAGTAGCATCATATCTGTCTTTATAACGCGCTCTTGTTGTTCTAATACTGTGGTCATGCTCTTTAAGTACTGACAAGATGTCATACTCATCAAGACCACGAACATAGTACATTGAGAACAACTTGTACACCTGAGGTCGTGTTTGCTTTAACCAGCACATACAAGCTTCAATTACAAGAGCACTCTCGTCGTCAATAATATAGTCTTCGTGGGCTGTTGCTGGACAGTGATATCCTACAGCACCAAAATAACGTGCCCATAAACCGTAGTTGTGCAGAAGACTTAAATAATCAGATGAGTAACCATCCTGTATTGCTTCTATGATGTACTTAGTTAGCATTTACCTTCCTTACGCGCTCGACTTATAAGCACTCCTAAATTCCGTCAATCTGGTACATTCTAAAAGCCTTATCTGCAGGTACATTTGGGATGATTACAAGATCTTTCAATGTGAGATTTGTATTACCTGTGATGATCTCTAATGCTTTAGCTTTAACATTTGGAGTAATAACTCTGATAAGAGCGTTTGAATCACGTGTTTTAAAAAATCCCATTTTTGAGATAGTCTCACGATCTTTCTCATTGTTCTTAAGTGTGCTCTCAGGTACAGCCAGTACTGTGAACTTGTTAGCAGCAGAACGTCTTAAATCAATAAATAGCTGTGGCTGTAGCACCAGCATGTTAGTAAGAGCCATAGCATCGTTTAATGCTCTGTGAGCTTTGTAAATAAAACGATTATGAGCAATGATTTTTACAAGGCCACATGATTTATAACCATAACCTAACCAATCAATACCAATCATTGAGCAAGCCCAAGGTATCTTGCGCATTGGTTCACTGTCTTTAAAGATTCTGTCAAAGAACGGACAGTCAAATGCAGCATTGTGAGATATCACAAGATTTACATCAGAGAACAGCTTAAAGATCTTTGCATAGTTAAAATTTTCACCTGCAACCATCTCATTGGTAATACCTGTGATATCAGTAATCATTGGAGAGATTTCTTTTTTAGGCTGCTTAAATCCCTGGTACTTGTCAGTAATTTGAAAAATCTTACCATCTTGTTTGGAGTAGGTAACTTTTAGAAAACCTAACTCGACAGGATCATCATTAAACCTGTCTAAGCCTGTAGTCTCAAAATCCAAGATAATGGCTTTGCCCACCTTTTCGTTAGGATATTTTTTTCTGTACAGAAAGATTGAGCCATACTTGTTACTTTCACTAGGCTCTTCAATAGCCTCAGGAGGTATAGGCAACCTTCTGTCAGGTGGAATGTTGTCATAATCGAAATCTTTACCGTACATTAAAAAACACCTCTCCATACCTGTCTGTTGACTGCATCAGCGCCATATTGAGCTATAAGCGCTGACATATACTCGCTGTTAGCAAGCATTTCCTTGGTAAGCACACTAGGCATCTGCATTTGAGCCTTACCTGTGTCTTGGCATCCATGCACGCTGTCACTGTCACGATTGTTAGCTAAAGATGTGGGTTGTGACAACGTACATGAATCTTGTTGTGCAGTAAGTGGCTCTTCGTAAACACAGTCACTTTGCTGCTTAAATCTTTGTCGTGTTTTCTTAAGATTATTAACCCAGTGCTCACATAGTCTTGTAAGCTGAGATAATGAGATCTCTTTACGGTTTCCTCTTTGATATCGCCATGTACCGTCTTTGACGTAGTAAGAGTGCATTTTCTCGATAAGCTGTTCTACGTCAGATGCTGACAGTTTGTAAATATCACTAAGGGTCTGTCTTAGAGTTGAAGTGATAACCTCGTTCTTGTTGTTCTTTTCATCGATATTGTCAAAAGCATGTTCATAATCAACAAACTCACTGTTGATCATCTCACCGCGCTCATCATAGGTGATAAAGAGCTCAATACCACGAACGTTCTTTTTGATGATTCTGACTTTTTGATTTTGTGGCTTTTGAGCATCAGTCTGTTCCTGAAGTTCAAGCTCGTGAGCCTGATTTTCAAAAACTTCCCCTTGCTTCTTACTATTAAGATCAGATCTATATATATATTTATTTTTATCTATATTTAGATCTTTATTATAGGAGTGTGACAATTTGTCGCACCCCCTGTGACAATTTGTCGCACCCATGTGACTATTTGTCACCCTCTCAACAGAGTTTTCAACAGGATCAACTTTCTTGGCTTTTGACTTCTTTTGCATCTTTTTAAGCAGTGTTGGCTGCATAGATTCAACTCTTACTTTATCTGCATCTTTCATGATGTTGGTAGTTAAAAGCTTGATGTTGCCTACGTCAGTTTCGTCAATGTATACGTAACCGCGCTCTTTTAAGGTCTTTAAAGAGCGTTGTATAGTTCTACGAGGCATATTAACCTTAAGAGCCAGGTTATTCATTGTTGAATAATAGCCATTCTTAAAAGTAGACAATGCAACCAAGATAATCTTTGGAGCTGGTGCTAATTCCAACTGCATCAAATCATCTGATACATACGAGGTAATTGTGTCCATATACTATCCTTACTTTGATAAGGTAGAAGGTTCTTTGTTCCAGTCAGGCTCTTTTGCCCAAACCTGTAGATTTGGATATTCAGTCTTAAAGTACATCATCCAACCGCGAGGTATACCTTTCTTTAACCATCCCAATACAGAAGGAGCTTTAATACCGCAGATCATTCCTACTTTTGTAGGACCGCCTAGCTCATCTATAAGAGTTTGAGTAAATACCGGATCTTTTAAATTTCGTCTTTTCATCTACATAAATCCAAAATTTTGCCACTATATTATATTAGTTTTAACTAAATAAAAATTCAAGGCATAACTACTAAAATATATCCTACAATTAGATATAGCTAAAGAAAATGTGGGGTTGTTAGATATGTTTGACTTTTCTCAACTGTCAGATCGTATTAACTACGGTTTAAAAAAGAGTGGTAAGAATCAATCTAGACTTGCTGAAGAATGTGGCGTTAAATCTTCATCTGTAAATGGATGGACAAGTGGCAAAACCAAAGATTTGATGTCTACTGTAGCTTACAAGGCAAGTCGTTCCTTAAATCTAAATCTTAATTGGCTCATCACCGGTAAAGGTGAACCTGAGGGTGATCCTGTAGTTGCATTGGATGATGATGAAACTCCATCAGATGATTATGTGCAGATTAAAGAGTACGGTGTTAGATGTGCTGCAGGTAATGGCTGTGAACCTACTTATGAAGAACAGACAGAGAGTGTGCCTGCGACGTATCGCCGATCATGGTTTCAGCGTATTTGTGTGAATCCTGAGCATTGTAAAAGATTTATTGTCTCAGGTGACAGCATGGAACCAATTCTTTTTCCCGATGATAGAATTTTAGTAAATATGGCAGATACAAGCCCCATACATAATAACCATGTTTACGCTATTGTCTATGGTGATGAAGTAAGAGTAAAGCGCCTAATACAGTTAATGAATGGCGATCTAATTATTCATTCCGAGAACCCACAGTATCCAGATGAAACTATACACAAAGGTGATGAGATCAACTTCCGAATTATTGGTCGCGTTATAGATAAATCGGGTAGAGGTGGATTATGATGAATGAATTAAAAGTAAAAACCGCATTAAAATACTGCTTTAATTATAAAGACAGCTTTGATATATCGCAGGAGTTTATAACACCTTCTTTTATTGCAGTAATTGCTGCATTTATAAAATCTCAAAAAATAAGTAAAGAACAAATTAAGTGCAAAGAAGATAATTCTTATTTAGAGAGCATTGGTTTTTATAATGAGCTTTGGGGTGTTCCAATAACGGTGAATAGACATTCAGATGGTTTTTCTTATTCACCTTTGATTTTACTGGATGAACAACTTAAAACAAATGATGCAACATCAACAATTAATTCGTGTATTAAAAGACTATTAACGAATAAAAATTCTTGTGTTAATGATCTTTGTGAGGTAGTTGGTGAGTTACACGATAATGTATGGGCTCATGGAAAAGGAGTTGGTTTTTCTATTGCTCAATACTACAGAAAATTGAAAAGAATAGAATTTGCAGTTGTAGATTGTGGAATTGGATTTTTTAGAGAGTTAAAAAATGCACATATTCCAAAGATAGAAAATCACAAAGATGCTATTCAGTGGTGTTTACAAAGAGGCAATTCCTCTAAAAAGTATAAAGAGAGGTTTGATGACGGTTGGGGACAGAGAGTTCCTTATGATGTGACCTTTGAGTCGAATCCATTTTCCCAGATAGGTATATCACAAGTTTCTGTTGATAATGATAATCATCATGAAGGATTAGGCTTAGCAAAACTTGTTGATCTTGTAAAAACAACAAACGGAGATTTGCAGATCATATCAGGAGATACTTTATTTGAATTAAAAAATAGTGATTCATCGGAAGGTATTTATAGTACAATTGACCACGAATGGAAAGGAGTGATAATTGCCTTTTCAATTCCCACGACACTTAAATACCAAAACAATCAAGATAAAGATCTTGATGAGTTACTGTCGATTATGACAAATAACTAAAACAAAAAAAAGGAAAAAAAATGGAGACACTAACAATAAAATTGCCTTCTGGCAGTTTAGCTTCCAGAGCTTCTGCAGTTCCTTTCAGACAAAAAATACAACAAGGGTTAGAGGAAGGTAAAACTGTAATTTTAGACTTATCTGATGTAGATGTTATATCAGGTTCATACGCAGACGAATGCGTTGGAGTCCTTGTAAAAATGAATGGATTTAAAACCGTTTCAACTAAAATTAAATTAAAAAACGGCAATGGTTATACCGAAAAAAGTATAGTTTCTGCTATTCTTGAAAGAAAAAACGAAATCACAAAAGCTAAAACACTTGTTGATTACAACTTTTATCCTGCATAACAATCTATAGCTGTGTAGCTTTAGTCTGCTTTGCCTGGCATTGCTACACAGCGTTCTGGTAATTACTTACTAAAAATCTCTTTTAAGATATTAAAGCACTCATCTCCCTCTTTGTAACGCTGTTCAATCAACTCTTTAAGCTTCATAGCCTGTAACTCTGATACAGGTTTCTTCCCATTCTCCATAATTGAGATGTAATTACTGCCGACACCAACTTTCTCTCCCAGTTCACTGGTAGTTAAGCCCAATGCCATTCTTAAACGCTTATATAACTTTCCATCCATGATTTAATGTCCTATAATCGGAGTAGGTGGGGCTCTCACCCCACCTTGCTTTCTAGCTTAAGCTTTTAATCAAATTAAACAGGGTTAGTGCTTTTTCTTGATTACTTTTGCTAGAAAGTATCCAAAGGATAGTTAACATCAAAGTTAAATCATTCCCATCCATTTGAATATCTCCGTTAGTTGAACATCTCTTTCGAGTCCCCGTTCTCATTGAACGTGCTTATATTATAATACTATTTATTACTTTTGTAAAGAATTTTATTAAAATGCATCACAATTTTAGCAGCTTTCCTTTAATTAAATTCCTTTATTTTTCAATACTATAAAATATTCTTTAGTTTTTCCTGTTGCAATTTCGTTAGTTTTAACTAAGATCTTTAATAAAGATTAGCTAAAACTAATAATTTATAGGTATTCTGAAATGGCAACACTAAATTTATCTCTCGAAGTATCAGATATTCAGATCTCAACTCTTACTTTAAAAGCAAACGAGTATAGAAAACTCAACGCTGAGATTGAAAACGCAAAAGAATTAGCATCTAAGTTTTTTGACAGAGTTTCTTTGAGCCTAAAGACAGACATCAATAAAGAGCTTAATGAGAAACAAATGGCCTATCTTGATGCTGTGCAGATGATTGTTGTATCTCAAAAGATTGAGGACAAGATCACTGACGCTGTTTTAAATCTTGGTAAAGAGCCTGAGACAAAGAAGCCTACAGACTATACCAATGACAAGCATGATCAAGACAAAGGTACACCTGTAAAGTCTGTAAAAGCTCCTAAAGCTACAGCTAAAGAAGCAAAAAAGACTGCAACCGAGCCTGTCAAAGATTTACCTGTAAAAGATCCTGTTGAAAAGAAAGCTGATGGAGCATGTGATCCTGGATCATCAGTATCTAAGGCTGTTAAAGCTGCTGCGCTTAAGGTAATTCACTCAACTGATCCTCAGTGGTTGTGGAGCGTTCATCAGTTAGCTTACAACCAAATCAAGAATATACCTGCATCATTTGATATTGGTGTACTTGAAGATCTTGCAGCATGCCGTGCATGGGAGCTTCTAAAAGACAAAGAAGAAACTGTACTTGAAGGTGTTAACTTCAACGCCCAATACTTCGACAAGCAAGAAGGCTTTAAATGTTGCAGGGGGTTGGTTAGGACAGGACCACAGCTCAAATCAGCAATGGCTTTCAAGGCTCTTCACTCAATATGCGTCAACTATTACCAGTTCAATTCTAAAGGTATCAGCTTTGCTAGCAAGTTTATCTCCTATTGCAATTATGTAATAAAGCTTATTGACGATGAAAATGACAGGTCACTTGTATTAGCTGAAGCTGACAGACTTAAGAAAGCTTTTATTGATAACTGTCGAGCTAAAGAGCAGGAGAGCCTCATAAATGAAACTAAGTAAGGAGACCAAGTCTGTATTAAGCGACCTTATGGCAGGTGTTGGTTTTATTGGATGCTGTGCTGCAACTATCTACCTGTACAGCTATGAAGATGAGATTTACACCCTGTTAAACAAATTCTTTGGGCTCTAGTGACAGGCTCAAGACTAACAGACATTGAGGAGTAACCAATATGACTAAAGCTAAGCTCAAACAAAAGCTATATGACCTGATGGTAAACATTACCGTAAGCATGTTCATAATCTTAGCTTTCTTCATGGTGGCATCAATGTTAGAACAATTTCTGTAGCAACGGAAACAAGCAGAAAGAGCGCGCTCATCCGCTCTTAAATATGGTGAGTAAGTTAGAAACATGAAAATATCTCCTTAGTTGAGATTTACTGAGGTTAGGTTATGCACCTTCCTAACCTCAGGCTTTTTGAGAGTGCGTTGATAAGGAGTGTAAATATGGAACCGATGTTGTTTACAAAAGCACAGGTAGCTGATTATTTGGGAATTACAATTCTTTCTCTTAATAAATACATTAGTTTTGATCCTTGGTACAAAGATTTTCCCAAACCAGTACATATCTCTAGTAAGACAAATTCAAAATGCAAATATGTGCGTACTGATATTGACGATTTTATTTTTACCTTAAAACAAAAGCAGAGTGAGGTTAAATAAAGAATATGAGAGTTTTAGTTCACAAGATCTTCTTTGATGAAGAACCAAAATCAGAATATTCACCATACAGACATATACACAGTGCTGAAAAGAAGCTATGTATGTTTATCAACGACAATAAGATTGAAAGTAAAGATATCCAGTGCATACATGCTTTTCCAATGACTGATAACAGTGGAAATTTAGTAGACGGTTATGCAAGTGTTTTTTATTGGGTAAATAAGGATTAACAAGATGAAGAAATTATATGGCGTTTGGTTTAAGAACAGTTACGAACCTTTAGCAATGTTGGATATCAAACTTACTGATAAGACATTAAAGCCTTATGAGCCTGTTAATACATATCTTTTGTACAAGGCTCTGTTTATGGGAGCCAAGCCTACAGATATTAGAGCAGCATTTGTAGCTTTAAAGAAAGGTGCTTTTCCAAATGTTATAAAAAAGATCCTGTCTTATATAGACAATCCTCAAGAGATCTTAGAGGCATACAACGCACTTGATGCTTATGAATCTGAAAGCAAAACAATGGACGAGATCAACAAAGAGCTTGATAAAGCTAATCCTGATACACCACAGGCTTTTGCAAAAGGTGTTGTTGAAATGCAGAAAGCTAATGAGGCTAAAGCCAAAGATGAAGTTAAAGACGTTAAATCTGATACCAAGACAGTAGAGCGCGTTGAGACTGTAGAGAGTAAGGCTACAGATACTAAGAAAGAAGACAAAAAGCCAGTGATTGAGATTAAAGATGAGAAGAGCATTGAGAAAGCCTGCCAAAGCTCAGCAGAGGTTAAAGCTGATGAAAAGACAGAGACTGAGATTAAGACACCTGCAAAGGTTTCTCCAAGAACAGGAACAAAAGGAGCTGATGCTGCAAAGCAAGCCATTTCTGTGGCAAAGGTAGATGGTAAAAAGTCAAAGTTTGTCTTTGGTGTGCGTGTTGGCTCATACGATAAGCTACTTCGCGCTCTGGGCTTTAATGACGAGTATATCAAATCCAATCTTTCTGTATTTGAAAATGACATCCATGCTCTAGAGTTTGTTGTAGTCGATGAGCTTTGCCATAAGACAAAGGCTGATAAAGGTACCTTGGTATTTCAAATGAAACGTTTATTAAAAGCTTATGAGCTTAAGTACAAGTACAGCGATCTAAAAGATGATGAGCATAGAACTGACCGTGTGAAGTTTCGTGTAGGTCTTTTAAATGCTGCAAAGCGTTTTGAACTTAACGGCAATCATCCTTTAAACAAGACAACTGTAGCAAAGGCATAACTATGAGAGTAAGTGAGCTTAAAGCTTGGCTTAAGAGCGTTGAAGATGAATTTGATGGTTCTGATCCTGAGATTGGTATTGACGTCTTAGCAGGCAAACATATCGAGTTCTGGTCAATGAATTTAGACGGAGCTCACTTTATTAAAAAGGATAATTGCCTGTCTCTCTTTCAAGTTCGCTTACGCTCTCCTATTCCTCGTGGCGCTTTACTAAAAGTTAAAGTACCTGGATTGGATAGCTTAGAGTGCAATCTGCATGATGCTATAGCTCGTTTTGTTGAGGAATACGAGGTATCAGGCGACTTAAAAGCATGGCAAGAGCAGGATATCGATATGCAGGAGTTTACTGTAGCTGTTATCAAAGATGATGTCTCTCGCTTGGTTCGCCTGTCTGAGGACTTGTTGTGTATATACAACAGAGATGATCTAATCGAGAAGTACAGTTTATTAGTTACTAAAGAGTAAGACCCAGTATGAAGTTTTTAACTGTTGAGATGGATAACTTTATTAAAGAGCGTGTGCTTTATGAAGTTAAGGTAAATAAGCTGTCCCCCTGCCGATGCTCATGATAAAGCAAAACAAGCTTTAAAAGACTTGATCTTGAGAGTGTATGGCGCTGAGACAAAAGCAATTTACATTAAAGATTACGGCTTAAAACCTGATGTCGCTCTTCAGGCTGATGTAAGTGATTGCAAGATCAAGATTGAGACTTACTTTAATGATAAGTTTCTTCCTGTTGTTAAGCAATCTGACAAAGTTGTCTGGACAAATGGCTTTCATAAATCGTAAATGATAAACCAACTAAGGAATAAAACAATGGAACATGAAACATCACAGAACCTTATCAAGGTTGAACTGACAGTTAAACAGCTTACAAGTATCTTAATCAATTTTGATTATCTGAATAAGCTGGCAAAGGAACGTGGAAAATCACTAATAGCCATTAAATACTCAAATGATATAGAGCCTTTTAAGAAAGCTTTGAATTACACCCTCGACGAAGATCCTCGTCAATTCTCAGCTGAAGAATGTGACCTCTTATATTGGGCTAATAAGTTTGTTAATGATCCTGATGCTGCTAAGAAGATTGATGAGTTTTTCTCATACTTTAATTCTGCTAATGACACTGAGCGAGGTGATGGCGGATTTGGTAGTACTGGAGCTTAGAAAATGGCAAGTGTAATTAACTTTGTCAGACTATACAACGTGATATGTTTTGCTTTAAAAGATGCTGCATTTTTAAACGGACGCATTTGTTGTCAAAGAGAAATCTATCGAAAGTACTTTAGTTTACCAGGCAGCCTAAAGTTAGATAGCTCTTTAATTCAAGTATTTATTTCAAACAAAACTCAGCAAAACATTATATTTACTGAATCTTCTTGGAGAGAGTTAACCGGTTATGACATACCAGATGAATATAAACATTGTGCCATTTTTACAAAAGGATTTTTACAGTTTCCCAATAATGAGGATCCTGAATATGATTCAAAAATTAAGTTGCTTCAAAGAATGTGTTCTAGATTTTTAGAAGATTTAGCCACTACTCCTAAACAGATAGTATTGGAGCTAGAACAAGATTTTGGTTTTATTGATTTAAAAAATGGCGAGATAGTTTCTCTATATTTTGTTGCGAGAACTCAAATGACTGATCTTATCTTGCCATTCAAAAAGAGGCACGACTTGTTTGAATCACTTTTTTATTGTCAAGAATTATTAGAAGAAGTAATGAAGATTAAGACTTTGTCTAAATTAAATAAATTGAGACTACAGAGAATACTGAACAGCATGAACTCGATTGCTTGCTTAGTTCCTAATCCCAAAGCATTGGGAGTGGCAAAATGAAAATCACTTATGTTGCCGTAGCTTTCATCTTGATGATAGCTTCTTACTTTTTGGGGTATGTACTGCTTTTATTGAATGATAAGCCAATTATTGCATATTCAATTTTTGGATTTCTTTTTATAGGATTATTTGATTTTAAAGGTCTTAAATAGATGCAAAAAAGTAACGTTATGTTGTCTCGTCAGAGCTTAGAACAAATTCTTGAGAGTTTAAATAACATTCAAGCGTTTATACTTTCACTTCAACTTACAATTTCTAATCCTAACACTGCAATTGATCACATGATCTACTTCCATGATATGTTTAAGCCAGATGTCTTACAGGTTTTCAGAAAGGTTACTAAGCTACAGTCTCAGCTTGCAGCACTGGTATGTACTATCCAAGATCTTCCTCTTGCTCGTCTTTATGAGTCAGCTACAGCTCCAGGAGTAAGCTGCCAAAGATTAAAGAGGTTTAATACTACTAAAGCAAAGAAAGGTGAACTTGTGGTTAGTGCTTAATAAAGAAAGGCAGTAGAGATACTGCCTTAAATGTGTGATAATAGAGAAAAATGAGTGTGCTGAATCACGTGGGATCCACCGCCATACAAGCGCCATACAACCCGTCTAGTAGGCTATATTATTTTATAAATCAATAAATAAATAGCCAAAAATGATGGACGTTCTCACCGCCATAGCACCTTTTAGGTGCTTTTTTTATATCTAATATCAGCTAATTATCCTTTCTATTTTTTCTTAATTTTCAATAAAATAATCGTTAAAAATCGGTGATACTAGCAGAGTTAGTAGCAGAGCTAGTAGCATATAAATGCTATAACGTATGGCGGCTGTATGGCTTTTACATATGTAAAATTACCAGAACGGCTAAACTTCACATAGAAATATTATTCAAGTCTTAATATACTGCTATCAATAAATTAAAATCTGAAAAGAAAAGATAGTGCAATAGTAAGAAAGCAATTAATCAGATAAATTTAGACAACTGTCTATAAAAATAGACTCACGTATTAATATATAAAGGCAAAGATGTTATCCTTAGACATTAGTTATTTCAATAAATGTATTGTATATTAACGTCAATACAATTCTTGAAGGTAAAAACGTGATAGTGAAAAGAGTGTGTCATGTCTAGTTTAAATGATAAAGAAATATTTGATCTAATCGAAAAAAAGCAACTGTCAATAACACCTCTGGATCCAAATAACATTCAACCCGGCAGCATAGACCTGACTCTAGGATCAACTGTTGACCATTGGGAATGTAGTCAAGATGAAACATTAGATTTGACTTTAGACAATAACAAGCAGTTCATTGAAAATCAATTTAAAACAATTGATATTACAGATGGATATGTTTTAGAACCAAATGATTTTGTTAGAGGTCACTCCGCCGAGACCATCAAGCTACCAAGTTTCATCAATGGAATTATTGTAAATAGAAATAGTCTATGTTCAGTAGGTTTGGATGTTTCTATATCTCAATATATTAATCCTTCCTATCAGAAGAATAAAATTATTGTAATCAGAAACATAAGTCACAATAGAATTAAAATTAAAAGTGGTATAAGAATCTGCCAGTTAATTTTGTTCAGGATGCAAGGCGATTCAATTCGTAACTATGCAAATAGGCACTCAATAGACTCTTTAAAAGATTTTATTGACATTAAGAGTGCACAAGTTAATAAGAATATCGATAATTCTTTATCTGACTTCATGGAAAAGCGAATTGAAGAGATTGCTTCTGGAAGAAACAAATGAAACTATCAGAACAAAGAACTCGTTTAAGAGGATACATTTATTCTCAAAGCTATAGAAATATTCTTACAGCTATAGCTACTAAAGAGCTTTCCTCGATATATAAAATTAGTAAGAATGAAGCTCCACTTACAGAAAGTGATATTAGTAATTACATCAGAGATAACTTTGATCATTTAAACAGTGAGACAAACAAGGCTATCGAGCAACTCGTTAAAGAGATCCTTCCTGATGATGATTTTAAAACCAAAGCTAAAAAAGCATTTCAGATATTCTTTGATTTAGATGTTTTAGCTATTCTTCTTCTTCCAGTCTTATATGTATGTGTCAGATATTCAATAATTGAATATAAAGAATCTAATACCATAACAGAATGCGCAGATGGAATTGTTGCATCTATCTTTGTATTGCTTCTGTTATCTTTCAGTACATATTACTACTTTAAGAACAAGTAAAATAATATGTTACTTTTTAAGTAAGAAATTTACTGAGCCGAGAGTTTGTTCATTACGCATTCGCACAAGAGTTTGAGTATGAGGAAATATTCTTAAGATATCGTCAGAGAAATGAATTTGAAGTCATGTACAGATATTTCAAGAACCATGTTGATGCTGATACCTTAAATGTCTCTACTGAACATACCTTCAATGCCAAGCTGTTTATTGGTCTGTTATCTTCTGAGTTTCTTAACAGCTTAAAACTAAAATCCTTAGAGTGGGAATAAGACTGCTCCTGAGAAATCAAAGGTAAAGCTTAAAGACAATTCAATGTATATGACCTTTAAAGATCTCGATACACTTGAATGCATTCGTCATGGTGATGTAATCATACCTACTACTAATATTCTGAAAAGACATGAAGCCTTATTTAATATGATGGGAATTGATCCCGTCGTACTTCAGAATACAAAACTTAAGAAAGCTACTTTAGATGATGAGATGGGATTAACTGTTTCTGACTAATCTCGTGTAAGAACAAAAACGAGATCTTAGGGGTGGAATAAGACTGCTCCTGAGAAATCAAAGGTAAAGCTTAAAGACAATTCAATGTATATGACTTTTAAAGATCTAGATACGCTTGAATGTATCCATCATGGTGATGTAATCATACCTACAACAAATATCCTTAAAAGACATGAAGCCTCATTTAACATGATGGGAATTGATCCTGTAGTGCTTCAGAATACAAAACTTAAGATAGCTACTTTAGATGATGATATGGATTAACTGTTTCTGACTAATCGCGTGTAAGAACTAAAACGAGATCTTAGGGGGCAAAAAAAAAGAACAGCCTTAAGCTATTCTTCCCTTCATTTGGAGCGGGAAACGAGGTTCGAACTCGCGACCCTAACCATGGCAAGGTTATGCTCTACCAACTGAGCTATTCCCGCATCCAATGCGTGCCATTATACAGAAAGATTTTTTCAGATCAAGAATTGACAAAAAATTTTTCTTAAACTTTGATTATTAATACCCAAAATTAGGTGGCAAAAAACTGCCACTACAATCTTTCTCTCCTTCACCTTCTTTTGATAATAAGTCAAAATATATAATTATTTCTCTTATTTATCAAAATATTAGCAAAATTCTTTTATATAGCATTTAAAAGTTGGCACGTAATTTTCATATAAATTTTCAAGCAAATAAAAGCAGTTAAAAAACTGCATATTTTAGGAGAGAAAAAAATGTCTTTATATGTTCAGACCAATGTATCATCTCTGAACTCTCAGAGAAGATTAAACAGCGCAACCAAATCGCTTGATACAACTTACCAGAGATTATCTTCAGGTCTACGCATCAATTCTGCTAAAGATGATGCTGCTGGTCTGCAGATTTCTAACAGACTTACCAACCAGATTAACGGTTTACAACAAGGTAACCGTAACGCAAACGACGGTATTGCATTATGCCAGACTATGGAAGGTGCTCTAGATGAGACCACCTCTATGTTACAGCGTATCCGTACCTTAGCTATTCAAGCAGCCAACGGTACCAATACCACCGTCGACAGAGAGGCTATTCAGCAGGAAATTTCTCAGTTATCAGCTGAAATTACCCGTATTGCTTGTAAGACTACCTTCGCAGGCCGTCAGTGCTTAGCCGGTGTCAACGGTTCTGATAAAGGTGGTGTTCTAGACAGTAAAGGTAAAGTATCCTTCCAGGTCGGTGCTTATGCCTTTGATACTTTAGGCGTAAGTATGTCAAATGGCTTTACCCTATCAGGTATCTATGCTGAAAAACACACTAAAGCTATTACCTCAAAAGATAAGTTAGCTGAACAAAAATCTGGTCTGTACGTAAATAACGGAGCCTACGAGTTCAACTGTTACACACAGTGTAACGCTCAATACACCATCAAGGCTATCGATGAAATCATTAACGTGGTTGATTCAAAGAGAGCTGAGTTAGGTGCAATTCAGAACCGTATGGAATCTACCATCAGAAATCAGGAAAACGTTGCTGAAAACGTATCCGACGCAAGATCAAGAATTCGTGATGCCGATTATGCCGAGGAAGCATCAAATCTGTCAGCACAGAACATTGTGCAACAAGCTGCAACCTCAATCTTAACTCAGGCAAATCAGCGTCCATCAATTGCTATGTCTCTTTTAAATGGAGGTTAGTAGAACAAGTTTACAAGAACCGTAATAAGGTTTCTCTCCTGAGCATTATATGCTCATTGGCCGGGAAAGCATCCCGGCCCTTTTTGGAGATTCCTTGTCTATTGGCTCTTACTTAAAATTTTTATGCATATCGTTTTTCTGTGATCTGATCTTTCTTTAAGATCGGAGCATTGCTAATGGCAATCATGAAATTCTCATAATAAAACAGTATCCAGATAATATAGCTGTCTTTGCGTTATTCATTGCCCTGTCATTTACAAGAATAAAAATGGGTATGGCAAAGTCTATCAAACAACACTCAAATTACATCGATTTCCACTTACTACGCAGTCAACTATTCCAGATCATAAAATCGTACACTTTCTTTTATCTCATATTTAATTCACTAAAGCTGCATTCAGTATTTAAGAAATATTCTTCCACTCTTCTAACAAATATCTCTACTAACAAATAAGAAGTGTATGAGTTCTCGAAAACGGGATTCTATAAAACTTATCTCCATAACTGTAACAGCTTGAATTAACGTGGCAAAAAATTGCCATTCAAAGATTAATACGAGATTAGCCTTTGATAATAAAGTAAACAACAATCATAAATATTCTTAATAATCAAAGCATTATTTTTTGCATTTTAAAAATTGGCACGCATTTTTCATATATAAAATCAACTTTAGAAAAAGTCTTTTTTCTGGAGAGATATAAAAAGACTTTAGAGCTTTCTAAAGGATGAAATACCAAGTAATTGGATTTTTGGGGAGAAAAATAAAATGGCTCTATATGTAAAAACAAATACCTCTGCCATCAATTCGCAGAGAAGATTAAATACAGCAACTAAATCATTAGATACAACTTATCAAAGATTGTCATCAGGTCTTCGCATCAATTCTGCTAAAGATGATGCAGCTGGTTTACAGATCTCTGATAGATTAACTTCTCAAATTAACGGTTTAGGCCAAGGTAACCGTAATGCTAATGACGGTATTGCTTTATGTCAGACCATGGAAGGTGCTCTAGATGAGACCACATCCATGTTACAGCGTATCCGTACTCTGGCAATTCAGGCTGCTAACGGTACTAATACCACCAATGACAGACAGGCTATCCAGGAAGAAGTAGCTCAGCTGTCAGCTGAAATTACACGTATTGCATGTAAAACTACTTTCGCAGGTCGTCAGTGTATCGCTGGTGTTGGCGGTACCGATAAAGGCGGTGTATTAGACAGCAAAGGAAAAGTATCCTTTCAGGTTGGTGCATACGCTTTTGATACCTTAGGCATTTCCCTATCAAATGGTTTTACCATGTCAGGTATCTGTGCAGGTGCTGCAGGTGGCGCAATTGAAGCTAAAGGCGATAAGAGTACCACTCAAACCGGTGTCTATAAAAATGCTAATGGCATGTACGAGTTTTCGGTTTTCACAGCATCTGCAGCTCAACACACCATTGAATCTATCGATAAAATGATCAATGTGGTAGATTCTAAGCGTGCTGAGTTAGGTGCATTACAGAACCGTATGGAATCTACAATTCGTAACCAGGAAAACGTATCTGAGAACGTATCAGATGCAAGATCACGTATTCGTGATGCTGATTACGCTGAGGAAGCTGCAAACCTATCAGCTCAGAACATTGTACAGCAGGCAGCAACAACTGTTCTGACACAGGCTAACTCAAGACCTCAGATCGCTTTAAGCCTACTAGGAAGCTAAGCTTAAGATAAAAATAACTACTCCCCTATAGTACTCAGGTAATGCCTGAGTACTGGAGCAAGTATTTATCGAGATTCTTAAAATTTAGTAAAATGTAAAATTATAAACAAGCTATCTTTTATAGATACGCTTGGGTATCGCTATGCATAAACAGAGATACCTAGTTTTGAGGAAAGAGATTCTTTCTTTTCCTGATCTGACACTGCTGTATAAGCAGCTGCATATGATGATTTAGCTGTTTTTTGATTAATGTAACGTTCAGCCTCTGCATATACGTTCTCTGAATTAGCTGAAGCTTTAATTGTAGATGACTGAGGGTATCTTTGCTCAAAAGCTACCTTTGTGGCGTTAGCATCATCCTTATATGCCCTATTGTTTCTAGACTGCTCGTCAATTCTCTGACGGTTAGTAGTACTCTGTATCAGTACAGATGAGCCCTGATAACTATTTACACTGCTTACAGCCATTTAAACACATACCTTTTGGTTAATTCTTTTTTAGCTTCTTGATTTGTTGTTAAAAACAAATTTTTTAATCTCAGATCATTTTAGTAAACAATGCCTTAAATATCCACTTTTTTGTAAAAGCAGTGGCAAAATTTGCCAGTTTAAGCATAGTTTAGTTATAAGTCTTAGTGATGTTGCTCTGATACTTTCTTCCAGGTAACTTCATTGCGCACATACAATGGAAGAGCCTGAGATGCGTCTACAGTCTTACCTTCTTCGAAGAGTTCTTTACCCTTTCCTAAAATAAACTGAGCCTGAGGAAAATCTGCACTTACGTTGGCATCTGAATCAAAACCATACTTTTGTAAAACGGCTATACCACTTCCTGCTAAAAGGTAATTGTCAGTTTTCAAAAGTGACTTAATTAAAGTAATAGCATCTTCTGGTTTTAACACGCGCTCTTCATCTAAAAGTTCTAATGAATTGTTTACATACTTATATACAGCTAAATAAACTTCCCCCATACGAGCATCAATTGATGACACTACATAATCAGGAGTTTTGTTACTATCTGCTAAAGCTTCTATTGCTAGTGCTTCTAAGGAGGTTACTAAAGCTACCTTTTTATCTAGACCTAAAGCTAGACCTTGAGCTGTAGAAGCAGCAATTCTTACACCTGTAAAAGAACCTGGTCCCTGACTTAAGACAATTCCGTCTAAGTCATTTTTAGTTAGAGAGCTTTCCTTTAAGAGATCATCAATCATAGGAATAATGATTTCAGCATGATGTTGAGGTGCTAATTCAGATTTAAAAGAAATTTTATCTTCATTTAAAAGTGCTACTGAGCAATTCTCTGTTGATGTTTCAAGTGCAAGTAATTTCATAAGATAAAATCCTCAAGTAAGAAAAGCATTTTTAGATATTGTAAACGACTATAAACAGCCTTTTTGTGCATCGAGTAATTTTATACTTTTAGAAGTTGATTTTGAACACTTTATTCTTCAAAGAACTTACCTTTTGATTCTTTGATTTTTCATTTGGCAATTTAAATTTGACTTTGATGGGTAAAGGATCATTGCTTTGAGGCTAGGCTTTAAAAGAATTCTAAAAGGCTCCTTTAAGCTAAGTAAGGAACAGCTTAAAGGAGAACGAATTTCCTATCTAACAAATTCAGTATAGGTAGGCATCGTTCCAGATCATGACATGTTTATATAATTTTTAAAAATTTTTTTAGCTGATTAACTTTTTAACAGCATCAGTAAAATCCCCTAAAAGAGTATAAGTGCGCATATCAGGCAATGACTTTTTGAAGATTTTTCCAAAAGATTTATTCTCAAGTCTAGGATCGCAGATGACTAAACCGCCTTTATCATCTTCATGTCTAATCAGGCGTCCCACACCTTGACGTAACTCAATGACAGCCTCAGGAATACAGATTGAGATAAAGTGATTACTCTTACCTTTGTTTTTAGCATCAAAAAGATCACATCTTGCTTTAAATATTGGCTCGGATGGTGAGTCAAATGGGAGCTTATCAATTATAACTAAAGATAAAGCTTTACCAGGCACATCCACACCAGCCCAAAATGAAGATGTTCCCACAAGAATCGATCTGCCATCTTCCTTGAATTTTGTAAGCATCTGTGAATTTGACAGCATGCCGTTTTGACACAAGATCTTGCGCTTACCTTTAAATTTGGCAAGTAAAAGCTCATAAGCAGACTTTAGAGCTTGATGCGAGGTTGTCAAAAAGAAAACTCCTCCATCAACAGACTCGATTAATGGGGACAGCATGGTTATGATCTTTAGAATTCTACTGTTATCTGATATAGTCGGAAAATCAGCACTTGTATAGAGTAAAGATTGTTTTTGATAATCAAAACTGCTCTTTACGGTTAAACAGTTGGTATCTTTTCTTGCACCTATATCTCTTAAAAACTTATTAAAGTTTCCAGCCACCGAGATAGTTGCTGACGTCATCAAAACACTAATACCGTGATCTTCACACTGCGCTAAATATGGTCCAAAAATCTCCTCAATTTCAAGTGGAGTCAATGACAATGCATAACTTTTCTTTCTTACAGTTACAGTACCTACGTACTTACCATAATTTGGATTAGTGCAATCTGAGCAATCAATATTCATGAGTGCAACTAAAGTATCTAACTTGCAACTGATGTATACACAGCCACGAGAAAAGAAATCCTCGTCAAGATCTTTATTTTCTTTATATACCTTAAGATGATCTGTTAGAGCTCTATATACGTTACCTGCTAATTCTCTAAACTTCTCATTGCGATGCTGATATGCATAGAAAGGATCAGTATTGTTTTCATCATAGTCATTATATTTATAGTAGAGTAGATTTCTACAGTTCTCTCCTCCACCTTCAGCAGTTTTAAGATATGCGCCTAAATCCCTGTATGCTTTATAAAGCTTTTTATAACTGTTTTCAAAGATACCTATAGGACACTTAAATTGTTTTTTCATGTACTTTAAGTCTTCTTCGAATTTCTTTAAATCACTTGAGCCTACAGACTCTGAAAGATGCTCTCGTCCAATTGATGGTAATTCATGAGCCTCATCAAAGATGATGCTTCTGTACTTTGGCAATAAGATACTAGGTTGCATCACATCAAAAGGATTTTCAATTTGCATATCTGCAAAGAACAAAGAATGGTTTATAACAACAACCTTCGTTCTAATCGCCTTTTGCCTTGCCATAAAGGGATAGCACTCATCGTAATAAGGACACTTTTTCTTATAACAGTTCTCACCAGCACAGGTTACTTTACTTACTACTCCTTTTGAAAATAAAGAGTTCACCTCAGCAAAATCACATTGTGGGGTATTAAGTTCTAACTGATGTTCTGTCCTTTGAATTAGTAGTTCTAACTTTGCAAGATCTTCTTTTTTGATGAGATCTGACTTTTCATTTAAATCTAAAAGCTCTTCATCTGAGGTATTTTCGTTTTCTACCTCTTCAAACTTAAGAGCATGTGAATTTACGAATTTCTCACTTATTTCATAGTACTTTCTCTTGCAAAGATAGTTGTTAAATCCCTTTAAAGACATAAAATCAGGAGGTAACTGTAAGAGATCGAACAGTCTTGGCAGATCTTTTTTGACTAACTGATCTTGCAGTGCTTTTGATGCTGTAGAAATAACAACAGTCTTCCCTGACAGGATTGCAGGAATAAGGTACGCAAAAGTTTTTCCAGTTCCTGTACCCGCCTCACAGACTAGTACACTCTCGCTTTCATTATTAACACATTTCTGCCAGGCATCAGCCATTGTTAGCTGACCTTCTCTTACTTTAAAGTCGGGGATTTTCTCAGAAAAAATTCCATCTTTGCCTAGGTATGAGATAGCGTCTTTTCTTCTTTGAAAAGAAAAGTCATCTGAATCAGTGTCATCGTAATTTACATTAGTGAAGTTATCAGCTGTTTCCTTATAATAATTACTGCTTTTAGGCTTATTGCCAATATCCTCACTATAAGTTACATACCAATCCATAAATATAAAAAGAACTAATCCTTGATAGCAAAACTTGCATATACATCTGAAGAAATTGTAATTTTTTCAGGGCTATACTCTGTGTTACTATCATTTTCATCATTTGCTACAGCTAAAGTAGCTACCTTTGCCATTCTTGACTGAAGTCTGTAAGAAGATACGTTATTTGAATTTGTAAATTTCAAAGAACAAGCTTTTTTAATTTTTACACCAAAGCCTTTTGCTAAAACAGAAGCTTTGTTTTTGGCATCATTTATAGCTTTTTGATTGGCTTCATCTTCAAGTTTTTTGGTATCTTTGATGGTATATTCAAAGCCGTTAATTTCAGTAATACCAGCATCAACAGCAGCTGTTGTTAGTTTTTCAATTAAAGAGAAATCAGCTACTTTAAAGGTGATATCTCGTGTAGCCACATATCCTTCAAATACTCGCTTACCTTCATTTGTATATGAATATCTTGGATATAGTGAAATAGTTGAAGAAACAATATGCTCCTTTTTAAAACCTGACTTTTGAGCACTCTCGTATAGTTTAGTTATCTGTTTTTCAGTTTTTTCACGAGCATCTTTAGCATTCTTTTCCTCATTCTTAGCACTATAACTTAGAACTGCAAGATCTGGAATTGCCTCAACTTGGCCATGACCATTGACCTCAATGAGACCGGCCTCTGAGCAACTGTCTGCATATGAGTTATTAGAAAATGACAATAAAGTTGCAGATAACACTAAAAACAAGACTTTCTTATTCATGATAGACATCCAAAACTAGATAAAAACAAGACAATATTGCTTTTATAACTTAAAAAGCACAAAGCAGCTTGCTTATTATGATACACGAAACTATGAATTTTGTTTTTTAAAACAACTAAGGTTGTTACCACATAGGTAACAATTAAGATAGAGCACGACCACAGTGTAGCCGTGCTTAAATAGGAAATGAATTATTATTTCTTATGTAACTGACGTGAAGCTTCTGCTGCAGCAACTACAGACTCTAATGAAGAGTGAGCATCTGATGCTGATTCAACAGCAGCACCAACAGCACCTTCTAAAATTGGAGCATCAGCAATTCTAACTTTGCCTTTTAAAGGATCTTCCAACATAGAGATTGCTGCCTGTGAACTGATTACACCTGAACCTAAATCACATACAACAACGACACCATCACCTTCGTTAGCGTTTTTGATAGCTTCTAAAATACGCTTTGGATCTGTACCAAGCTTACCCTCTGCATTTCCGCCTGCAGCAATAATTGGAAGCTTGTGATCACCTGAAGCAGAGATCTGCTCAACCATATCACAGATGCCTTCTGAAACCTTTTGACTGTGTGATACCACCACAATACCAATCATTTATAACTCCTTAACAATCTTTATAAACTTTGCCTTGATAAACTTTGCAAAAAAACAAACCGTGCACAGCACAATTTATGTAACACTCTAAATCGTCAATATTTTAAGCAAAATTCTATACCGAAACTTGATCATAATTCACATCATCGATTTTTATTATCTATTTGTTAATGCGACGAACGTAAAATCATGTTCACTTGTAAAAAAAACGAGATCTATAGACAAAAGATCCAATTGCTGACCTTTTTATATGATCTTTAACTATAGTATCCATTTGCCATTTTTAAATATTACTAGTGGCTAAAACAATATATAGCACAGATACGACTTGCTTTGAACTATCAAAATTGATTTTTTTGTTAATTTTGCTATCTGTATTTTCTTATTACTGAAATAACTGGGCCTATGATCACAACTCTTGAGTTGTCAGTAATTTCAACGGGAGGATATTCCCTATTTCGAGGCAACAACATTTTGGTCTTACCAAAGCGAATTTCTTTAATAGTAAATTCATTGTCAACAGATGCAACCACTACATCTCCATCATGAACCTCTAAAGAGGAATCTACAAGTACATAATCACCATTCATGATCCCTGCTTCTTTCATTGATTCCCCTGAAACTCTATAAATATAGGTAGAAGATGGCGACTTTACCAAAAACTCGTTTACATCAAGATTTTCATCAATATAGCCACCATTTGATGCCGGAAAACCAGCCTGAATGCTTTCCTGAGCTAACGGCAACTCTATATGAGTTCTCTCTTCTACAGCTTTACCAAAGGATTCAAGTGAGTCTTTCATAGGATGATATACGTTATTTAAAAACAGCCTGTCATTTGAAAATGATCATACGCCAAAGAGTAAATTTTGACCATTACTATGAAAACAATGATATGAAGCGATGTTTATGTGACTCATATCATATATGATAAATTGAGCTTTCATCAAAATCTTATTTGATGAAAGCATATGTAGAATGAGAGATTAACTTTTAGAAAAGACGAATACTTTCAACTTTAGACCACATCGTCGATTGAAGAGCCTAAAGTCTTTTTCTCTTCTACAAAATCACTTTCAAAGCCATTATTTAATGTGCTCTCTTTTTCGTGACGATGCTCTTTTGAAGCTGTTTTATGTGATCTGTTTGCAGCTGTAGTTTCTCTTACCCTGCGATTAAACACTAAGCTATCAGGACCTAAAGCTACCCTAGGTACAATGGTATATAAAAAATCTTGACTCATATGTACCTCCTATCTTGTCTTAATCTTTCCTCTTACTTATTTAACGGTTTTTATAAAAGTAAATTTATGTATTATTGACTTAAGTGAGAAAAATTATGATGCTTTGCCTTTTTGATAAAAATTCATCATGATACAAATCGTACTTTTTACTTGAAGTTCAAAGGTGAAGTTTATGCTATAATCGAGCCTATACAGTGATTTTTTATTTTTAAAATTCAAATAATTGAACGGTGATAACATGAGCGAAGAGACTATTTTTACAAAAATCATAAACGGCACCATTCCTTCAAAGACCATTTACCATGATGATCTAGTTACAGCTTTTCTTGATATCAATCCTAAAGCTGAACACCATATTCTAATCGTAACAAATAAGCCTATTCCTTCAGTATCACAGGTAGAGCCTGAAGACGAGCAGATGATGGGACACCTCTTTATCGTTGCAAGAAAAATTGCCGAAGATCTTGGTGTAAGTGAGTCAGGTTACCGTCTTATCGTAAATGTTGGTAAAAATGGATGTCAGGAAGTTCCTCATATTCATATGCACCTTTTAGCAGGTGGTTATTTAGGTGGTTTTGGTTTCCCAAATGACAAAATTTAATCCAAAGAATTTAAAAAAGTCTTTATTACTAAGCTGTATGTGTTTAGGTATAGTTTCACTTACAGCATGTAATACTTATTATTTTGACAGTTCTGTAGGTCCAGAATGGCAGACAGTTCAGGCTGAGCAAGTTCGTTCTCATAAAAAAGCTCCAACAAAAAATAATAAGAAAGCTACTGTAAATAAAAAGAAGTCTCAAAATCAAACAGTTGTTAAGTCTGATGATAAAGCTAAGAGTGATCTTGTTGCAAAAGCTTTTAATCACGAGATGCAGGCGGGTGTCGTAAAACCTTATGTACCAGATAGTGGCAATGAACAAGCTGAAGGTTCGCTGTTACCTGTGTTAAACGAACTTAAAGAAAAAGAAAATTCTTCACCATTAGCTTCTGTATCTGTAAAGGATGTGGTACAAGGTAATGTTGATCTTAATAATTTAAATCAGGATCAGAATGCTACTACCACAAATATTGAAACACAATCTAAAGATCCACAAGCATTTGTCACTGAAAAAAATACACCTCAGGACTTAAACAAACTAGAAAAAGAGGACAATGCAACTGCTGATAACTCTCAAGAAGTAGAAATTGCAAACTCAAATGAGGCATCAACTCTTGAAAGTCTACAGAGTGCACCTGCAAGTTCTAAGTGTGGAACCGCTAATACCAGCAATGCAGCTCAAATTGCCTACAAGATTGCAGTAGGTCATGCTCAAAGGTTAAAAAATGAGCAAGGTCCTATTTATATTGCGCCTACAGTAGTGCCAGACAGCTTATCTGACTGTATAGGCGATCTTTCAGGCGCAATCCGTCAGGCATTTAATTCTGCAGGCATTGAGACTGTGGTAGGAGCTGATGTTGATGTTTCACAGAACTCTGGCTCATCTGCAGTTATTCCTTCTTTAGTAAGAGCTTGCAGACAATCTGGTATTCCTATATTGAACGTCTCTGTAATTAGACACATAGGACCAAAGACTGTAATCAATATTAGAAACATGAGAGCAAAAGACGGCATCACGCTTGTTCAAAATACCTCTCAGCTTTAAGTGTAATTTTTTTAAACAGTGACCTTTGGTCACTGTTTTTTTTGTGTGTAGAAAAAGTGATTCAATTATCAGATGTAACCATCATGCGCGGAAGCAAGTACCTTTTAGAAAATGCTTCTGCAAGTATATTTCCTGGTCAAAAAGTAGGTATTATCGGAAGAAATGGTTGTGGCAAATCTACTTTATTTGCTGCAATCAAAGGCGAGATTGCGCCTGAGTTAGGATCATTAACTGTTCCTCGCAATTTTAGAATTTCAGCAGTTTCTCAGCAAACTCCTTCTTTAGATATTTCCGCTCTTGATTACGTAAAACAAGGTGATAAGGATCTTACAGAACTTCTTGCTCAAAAAGAAAAAGCCTATGCTGAGAATAATGGTGAAAAAATTGCCTTAATCGAAGATAAATTAGGTATTGCCGGTGCTTGGACCATCGACTCTAGAGCAAAAATCTTATTACACGGTTTAGGCTTTGCTGAAGATGAAATGCAAAAGGCTGTAAAAGAGTACTCTGGTGGTTGGAGAATGCGACTAAACCTAGCTCAGGCTCTTATTTATAAATCAGATGTATTGCTCTTAGATGAGCCTACAAACCATTTAGATTTAGATACAATTATCTTTCTTGAAAACTACTTAAAGAGTTTTGAGGGTACTATTCTTTGTATCTCACATGATCGTGACTTTTTAGATACTTTCTGCTCACATATTTTACACTTTGAATCAAACCATCTAGTCATGTATACAGGTAACTATTCAGACTATGAGAGATTGAGAGCAGAAAGGATTAAAAACGAAAAAGCTAATCGCCGTCGTGAAGAAGCTTCATTAGCTCATATGCAGGACTTTGTTGAGAGATTTAGATATAAGGCCTCTAAAGCAAAGCAAGCTCAAAGTATGTTAAAAGCTATTGACAGATTAAAGCTTACTGCCGTTACTCAAGAAGAATCCCCTTACCATATTAAATTTGCAGATCCTGAAAGAACTGTAGATATCATTGCAGATTTAAAAGAGCTTGATTGTGGCTATTCAGAAAATGACATCATTTTAAAAAAAGTTAACCTGATGTTAATAGCTGGTGACAGAATCGGACTTTTAGGTCGTAACGGTCAGGGTAAATCAACTTTAATCAAAACCTTATGTTCTGTGCTAAAACCAGTACATGGCACAGTAACCTTAGGTAAAGGCATTAAGATTGGTTACTTTGCTCAGCATGAACTAGATCAGCTCTCAGGTCAGATGAGTGCTCTAGATCATTTAAGAGCAATTGATCATAACGCTAAAGAAAAGGATTTAAGAACATTCTTAGGATCTTTCTCTTTTAGTGGAGATAAGGCCACACAAAAAGTTGAAGATATGTCAGGTGGCGAGCAAGCAAGACTTGCCTTAGCTATAGTTGCCTATCAAAAACCTAACCTTCTACTTTTAGATGAGCCTACCAACCACCTTGATCTTGATATGCGAGAAGCTCTGTCTTTGGCACTATCAACATATAAAGGAGCCTTAATACTTGTATCTCACGACCGCCACTTATTAGAAGCTATTGCTGATAAACTGTGGCTCATCGATGATGGAAATGTTTCAGAATTTAACGGTGATCTTAATGATTACCAGGAATTTTTGAATAAAAAGAACCGCGAGTATAAAGAAAAACTCAACGAAAAGACTCAAAATCAACCTAAACAAAATTTGTTTTCAGAAAAAGCTAAAGCTCAAACTTATAAAACCAAAGAACAAAAAAAACTTGAAGCACAAAAAAGACAGAGCTTAAGACCATTAAAACTTGAAATAGAGAAATTAGAAAAGCAAATGGAGAAAATTAAAAAATCCCTTGCTGATATTGATACTACACTGTCTGATCTTGAGCTTTACTCAAAAGAACCAGAAAAGGTAGAAATACTCTCGATTGAAAGAGCAAAACTATCAGATGAGTTAGATAAGTGTGAGATTACCTGGATTGAAAAACAGGATGAATTGGAACTGGCAATGAAAGAGTAATACTCTTTGTTCATGTTAATTTTGAAGAAGGCTTCTGCCTTCTTCTTTTGTATTAGCCATCTATTTTTTCAATCACAGCCCTGCCTGAGGTCATCTGAATTACAGATGAGGTAAACAACTCAGTACTGTCATTGGGGATCATCACGGTAAATAACACCTTATCGGTGTATTCCTGATTTAATACTTGAGCATTTACTTTATTTAGCAAACGTTGGAATAAAGTGACATTTGAATGCTCTATTTGAACTTTGTAAGTAGTCATTAAAACCATTGGTGTCGTCTTTAATGATTCCAAAGCCTGCTTGACACTGTCTTGATAAGCTTTTACCAAGCCTCCGGTTCCTAAAAGAATGCCTCCAAAATAGCGTGTTACAACAGCTGTGACTTCACCTACATCACAATGTAAGATTACATTTAACATAGGTTGACCTGCTGTACCATGAGGCTCACCATCATCAGAGCATCCAGCATAACCTGAGGTACCAGGTTTATCTGCATTAAAGGCAAAGCAATTATGCCTTGCATCCATAAACTCATTAGTTACCTTGTCAATAAAAGCTTTAGCTTCATCTACCCCATGAGTTCTTGCAATGGAAGTGATAAACCGACTTTTTTTAATCGTCAACTCGGTTCTATGAATTTCGCCTTTTTTAAGATCTGGTACTAGATATGTATCGTTACTCATGAATATGACTTTGTTGTGCTTTTAAACTGCAAATATATATACTCAAATTATCTAGGTGCAATTATACAGGACGATTTATAAAGACCAATTACTTTTCTCTAAATATGCAAAAGTAAAGTTTAATAAATTGATTTAAAAGCACAAAATTATGTTAGCATAGGGTAACTTTAGTGTATTAAGAAGGAATATTATGACTTTTGAAGATCCACTACTTTTAGCCATCACCTCTGGCGCGTTTATCTTTATGTGCACAACTTTAGGTGCTGCTGTTGTTTTCGTACTTTTAAAACAAAAGAATCGTATCTATACCCAATTAAGCATGGGGTTTAGTGCCGGCATCATGCTCGCAGCCTCTATTTTTAGCTTAATTCTACCAGCTCTAGAGGCGGGAAACGCTACAGGTAACTCACGCTTAATACCGGTGATTAGTGGCTTCTTTTTTGGAGTCCTGTTTTTAATTATTTTAGATAAATCCATGCCTCACTTGCATGTACTCTCAAAATCACCTGAAGGACCAAAATCTAATTTAGGCAAACACACCTTAATGTTTCTTGCTATCACCATTCACAATATTCCTGAAGGCATGGCCGTTGGTGTGTCAGCAGCTGCCTCAGGTACAGGTATAGGTCTTGTAAGTGCTACCGCAATTTTAGCTTTAGGTATTGGTATTCAGAATATTCCAGAAGGCGCTGCCGTTTCCATGCCCTACTTTGCTGACGGTATGTCAAGAGTAAGATCATTTATCTTAGGAACACTCTCAGGAGCTGTGGAACCTGTTGCCGCAATCTTAGTGGTGCTACTAGCTGATTCTGTCGCACCATATCTACCTTGGTTCTTATCCTTTGCAGCAGGAGCCATGATGTATGTTGTAATCGAAGAATTGATCCCTCAAGCACATAATCTTGGGAATTCTGATAAAGGTACAATCAGTGTGTTAGCTGGATTTCTATTGATGATGTTTTTAGATGTAAGTTTAGGATAGAAATTGATATCACATTAGATGTTACGGATAGAGCAAAAACTCTATCCATAACCCAAAATTTTTTTAGATCACTTTTCCTAAATAAGCACTTGCTGCAAACTTAGCTGCTGTAAGTAATCCATCTCCTAACTTAGATAGTATTGAATAATCCTGGTCATCTACTTTCTTTTCTAATAATTCCCATTCTTCTTTTTTAGGTGAATTATTTAAAACAGAAAATCTCTCTTCTAATGAACTCTTGTTATTAGCTGTTACCTCTTCAGTTTCGTCACTTGCACTATCCTGATATGCAGAAGATAGCTGAGATAAGAAATAGTTATCATCAGTATCTGACACCCCCCTGTTTGAAGAGAAACTGTCTTTAAAGCTATCAGTTTTATTAGCAGATGATGTCAGAATAGATAGAGCTTTGGCAAAATCTACTCCATTATCACTGTTCTTAGATACTTGAAGATTATTCTGTATTACAGAATTACTATTCTGTACATTAAGATTCAGATAACTGTCAAGAGATGATCTTGTTAATGTCGCTGACATCCTAACCTCCTCGAACGGCAAGTATTGCCGTTTTTAATTTGCTATATAGACATCAGCAGGAAGTATGCCAAATTCATTTTTTTTTGGCACACTAAAGAAAAGAAATTTAAGACTAGTTTTGAATTTGATATTTGTCTGACATTAAACGTTCAAAAACAACTTCCTCATAGCCTTGTTCTTTATCGCGAGGATTTTCGTCTTTGAACTTGTAATTGCTCTTAACCCAAGCTTTTTTGGTTTCAGTCTTAGGTGAGGTTACATTCTTTTTACAATCGTTATAGATATAAACGTTATGTATATCGTTTATATCTTTTAAAATGATAGGAGCTTCTTCACCTGAGGCAAACACATACCACCCCTGTGTGATCCACTTGGTTTTATCAATGCGTGCATTTACTGCAAGAGAGCAGTCTTCTGATGTATCATTGCGAACATCAATCAACACCTCAGCGTGTGACTGAGAAATAAGACCTAAACCTAACACTGCTCCTGCAATTATGCCTTTCATTTTCTTACTCCGTACAAAACTTTCGCTATATTGTACTATATGAAACTACAAAAATTATCCAACAAAGGTTCAATTATTTTAAATTTTCTAAAAATTTTCTCCTGAAAATAAAAGAGCTCTAATACAAAAGTAGAAGAGCTCTTCGAAATAATTAGTAGTATTTTCTGCTACTAATTCCAACCAGTAGCTTCACGAATTCCATCTGCAATATCTGCTGCAGTTGGAACTACGGTGACGCCAGCTTCTCTTAAAGCCTGTTGCTTTGCAGCAGCTGTTGCATTGCCACCTGAGATAATCGCACCAGCGTGCCCCATACGCTGTCCTTTAGGGGCTGAAGCTCCAGCGATGTAAGAGACAACTGGTTTGGTCATATGCTCTTTAATATACTTTGCAGCATCCTGCTCAGCAGTACCACCAATTTCACCTACTAAAACCACAGCCTCAGTTTCAGGATCATTTTCAAATAACTTTAAAACGTCTACAAAGCTTGAACCCTGTACAGGATCACCACCAATACCCACACACGTAGACTGGCCAAAACCTGCCTCTGTTGTTTCTTTGACAGCTTCATAGGTTAAAGTGCCTGAACGAGATACAATACCTACCTTTCCTTTCTTAAAGATTGAGGCAGGCATAATACCAATCTTGCACTCATCAGGTGTTAATACCCCCGGACAATTAGGTCCAATTAAAGTTGTTTTTGTGGTCTTTAACTTTGCCTTTACCTTTAACATATCCAATACAGGAATACCCTCTGTAATACAAATTACGAGTTCAAGACCAGCGTCAATAGCTTCTAGAATTGAATCTGCTGCAAATGGAGGAGGCACCATTACCATTGATACAGTAGCCCCTGTTGCTGCTACGGCTTCTTTTACAGTATTAAATACAGGTAAGCCTAAATGAGTCTGACCTCCTTTACCAGGAGTTACTCCTCCTACTAACATAGTGCCATACTCTAACATTTGTTCACAATGCTGAGTACCCTGTGAACCTGTAATACCCTGACAGATAACCTTTGTATCTTTGTTGACTAAAATACTCATTTTAAATCCTACTCTGCCTTAGCTGCCTGAACTGCAAGTGTTGCGGCCTGTCTTAAATCACGTGCAGATACAATATTAAGACCACATTCGTTTAAGATCTTTTCACCTACATGTGCCTGATTACCCTCAAGTCTTACTACGACAGGAACTGAGATCTTAATCTGCTCAACTGCTCCACGAATACCTTCGGCAATCATGTCGCAACGAACAATACCACCAAAAATGTTTACCATGATGCACTTTACATTAGGATCTTCCAAGATAACCTTAAAAGCTTCCATAACACGCTCTTTAGTTGCAGTACCGCCAACATCTAAGAAGTTAGCAGGAGCTCCTCCTAAGTTCTTAATAATATCCATAGTCCCCATAGCAAGACCGGCACCATTAACCATACAGCCGATATTTCCTTCTAAAGGCACATAGCTAAAACCAGCAGCTACTGCTCTTGCTACACGAGGATCTTCTTGAGAAGGATCGTCTAACTCTGCCATTTCAGGATGACGATACAGTGCGTATGGATCAGTATTAATCTTAGCGTCGCAACACAAAAGATCACCTTCTTTAGTTACCACTAAAGGATTGATCTCAACCAAGGACAGATCCTTTTGAACAAACATCTTGCAGATGCCTAAAAAGATCTTAGCAAATTGATTTACTTGCTTGCCCTGTAAGCCTAACTTATAAGCAAGCTCCCTCCCCTGATAGGCCTGAGGGCCTGTAAGCTCATCAATAGCAACCTTTAAGATTTTCTCAGGCTGGTTTACAGCTAGCTCCTCAATTGACATACCACCTGCTTCTGAAGCGATAATAGTAAGATGAGCGGATGCTCTATCGATAGTAGCTGAAACATAGAGTTCTCGAGCTATATTTGATGCTCTCTCAATTAAAATTCTGTTTACAGGCTTGCCGTGTGGACCACTCTGACGGGTAACTAATCTTTTACCTAACCACTTAGCAGCGAATGCTTCAGCTTCAGCTGGAGTCTGTACTAAAGCTACTCCACCTGCTTTTCCTCTAGCTCCAGAATGGACTTGACACTTAACTACAAAAGGACCTGGTGCTAATTCATAGGCAGCCTTACCAATACCGGTTGCCTTAGTGCTTACAAAAAAAGGAGCAACGGGAAGTCCGTACTCCTTAAAAATCTCTTTTGCCTGATATTCATGTATATTCATTTTTATTACTTCCCAAAATTTTTAATTATTAAATAACAAAAAGGGCACCTGCGTAAAGTAGATGCCCTATTTTGGTTAGTATTAAAACAATGAATAATTAAGCTTATTCAGCACTGTTATTTTGTTGATTTACAAGCTTAATTCCATCCTCATTATACTCAATATCACTGATATCACGTGCACCCAAATAGATCATAGAATTTGTCTTATTCTGTTTAAATTGCACCAATTGAGCGCGAATTAAAGTTGTGTATTTATCAAGTTCTGCTTTATCTGCATCATTAACGCTCTTTAATACAGCCAGAACTGGTTGACCTTTATTAGTAGTTGCTACACTGTCATTTACTTTATTTGGAATTGAGTAAACCTCTAGAACGTAGTATGGATCTAGAGTTTGATCGTCTCTTGATATAGTTACATCAGAAGCTTTAGTTACATTCTCTGGAACCTCAACATCCTTACCCTCAACTACAGACTTTTTGATCTCAGCTAAGATAGCTTGAGCTTTTTCTGAAACTTTGTGATTTAAAGCAAGTCCGGTAGCCTTGTCTTTTACTTCATCTAGCTTCAGCAATGTCTCATCTTTATAGTCATTAACATTTAATACGATGCAAGCTTCATTGCCTAATGAAATAACAGCAGAGTTTACATTTGAAGATCTGTTCTCTTCATTAAATGCTAACTTCTGAACATCATCTGTAGATAAAGGCCACTTTAATGACTTGTCGCCAAGTGATACTACTCCAGACTCTAAGATTGGTGATTTTACTTCCTCTGATGCTGCCTCTAGAGAATCAGGCTTCTCGTATGAAACATCAGTTAGCTTGGCAGTCTTTTCGTTATATAACTCTAAAGCCTTTGCATCAACAAACTTAGCCTTAACTTCATCTTTAATGTCTGCTAACTTAGGAACAAATGACTCAGTAATACCATCTAACTTTAAGATGTGAGCGCCAGAATCGTCAATTACAACGTCAGATACATCACCAACTTTGTTAATTGCAAATAAGGCAACATCAAGCTGAGATGATAATGAACCTTTCTCTAATAAGCCTAATGAACCATGATCTTTTTCAAAATCCTTGTCATCAGAATATTTAGAACCAACCTCTTCAAAGCTCTTACCTGACTTTAATTCAGCTAAAGCTTCTTTTGCCTTCTTTGCGTAATCATCTGTTGAAGCCTTAATTAAGATCTGTGAGCATTCACGTTTTTGAGGAACTGTAAAATCAGTCTGATTTAAGTTGTAGTACTCTTCTAATTTCTCATCAGTTACCTCAACTTCTTTCTTTAAGTCATTTACTGTTAAAAGAATATAGGTAAATTTTACACTAGCAGGCTTCTTAAATAAGTTCTTGTTCTCATCATAAAACTTCTTTACCTCTTCATCAGTTACACTAACTGTTTTTGCAAGTTTGTTAGTGTCTACTGTATAGGTATCGATAACTCTAGTCTGAGCAAATAGCTTGGCTAAAAGCTCTACTTCGTGAGGATATACTGAAGAGCCTGATAATAAAATTGGATTTACTAAAGTTTCTTGAGCTAACTGAGTACGTAACTGCTCTGCAAAGTAATCAGGACTTGACCCCATGTTACGAACTTTAGCTAAGAATAAATCGTTATTGAACTTGCCTTCTTTTTGGAAAGCTCTTTCTTTACGAATTGCATCTTTTACCTGTTCGTCTCCAACTCTAATGCCCTGCTCATAGGTAACAGAATTTAAAGCAACATTATCAATCATGCGCTCTAAAACCTGCATACGCATAGCTCTAACATTCTCTGGATTTTCAAAGAACTTGTTTATCTGTGGACCATACTGATTCTGCATCATGCGAACCTGATCTTGGTACTGAGCATTCCACTGTTCTGTCTTAATGCTGTATTTACCAATTTTTACAGGATCAGTATTAAGTTTAGGGATCAAATAATTGCCGACACCAGCAAAAATAAATGAAAGAATAATAATCCAGAATAGGATCTTAAAAACTTTACCGTGCGCACCATCACGCAACTTATCAGTTAACATTTTTTAATTATCTCCGTAGCACTTGCTACACATGGTGAAAACAAACTTACCAAATTATAAAAGAATTGCTACTAAAATTAAATTGCACAATTCACATAGATGCGCTTTTGCAAAAAAAAAATCCCCGAATTTTTCAAACTCAGGGATCTTTTGACAAATAAGTAAAATTATTTGTTTACGATATCCTTTAATGGCTTGCCTGCCTTGAATGCAGGAACCTTAACTGCAGGGATCTGTACAACTTCACCTGTACGTGGGTTACGGCCTGAACGAGCAGCTCTATCACGAACTAAGAAATTACCAAAACCAATTAAAGTTACAGTCTCACCTTTTGCTAATGCATCCTTTACTGAATCTAAAAATGCATTTACTGCTGCAGCTGAATCTTTGATAGTTAAACCTGACTTCTTAGCGATGCTATCAACTAATTGACTTTTATTCACAATGTACTCCTAATTAGGTTTGTTAAATTGCGCGTACTTTATGTTAACGCTTGAGCTTATAGCCCTTGAGCTATTATGCACGTGTTTTGCGTTGTTTATAGATTTATTATTTCGAAATATTGATCTGCATCGAATTTTTTTCAAAAAAAAGATGTGTAAAAGTGCTATCAGAATGCGGTTTTGCTGATTTTTTGTAAAATAAACACCTCATTTGAAGTTCAAATTTGTTCATTTGAGGAGTTAAATTTGAATTGTTTCAAGAAATCAAAGCTTCGTTTACAAAGAACTATTCTTTTTTCTTGTCATGATCTCTTATATAAGCTAACAGAGGTGGCAGGAGATCATCTTCAATATGAGCTACTTTCTGTCTTAAAACATAAGCATTGTCATCTTTCAAATACTCTAAATTGTCCTGACACTCCATCAGCATAGGCAGAGTATTCTCTACGCTTACACATAGCGGTTTGATGATCTTCAAAAATGCTTCTGGGTTTACCACCTTATCTGAATTTACCTCAGGAGCAATCTTCTCTAAAACTTTGATTAGAGCATCAGCTGAACCTACAATCTTTTTGATTTCATCATCTATTGTATTTTCATCTTTGTTTTCTGTTTGCTCTTCATCAAATTTTACAAAAGCTTCATCTTTTTTGTCTAATGATGCTTTATTCTCGATGTCTTGATTATTCTGGGTGTTGCTCATTTGTTTATTCCTACAGAACAATGTTCATACTATCTTCTTTCTTTTTTCTAGAACCTTTTGATGGTTGCTTTTTATCTTTAAAAAGCCAGCTAGTAGTTGGCATGAATGTATAAGGATCATGCTCTAAAGCTGTCTTTAAAACATCTTCAATTCTAGATACAGGTTTAATTGTCATTTTCTCTTGAACTACAGGAGGAATGTCCCAAAGATCTTTTTCATTCTCCTTTGGGATCATTACGGTCTTAATACCACCTCGCATAGCTGCAAGTAGTTTCTCTTTCAAACCACCAATTGGCAACACATCACCTCGTAAGGTGATCTCACCTGTCATAGCAACATCAGATTTTACAGGATTTCCTGTTAGAGCAGATACGACTGCTGTTACCATACCGACACCTGCTGAAGGACCATCTTTAGGTACAGCACCTTCTGGTACGTGAACATGTAAATCACAGGTCTCAAAGAAATCCTGATTTAAGTGCAAATCCTTTGATAAGGTTCTAACTACAGTAATTGCTGTAGAGATTGACTCTTTCATTACATCACCTAACTTACCTGTTAACTGATGTTTACCCTTACCTTCGTTTGCTACTGCCTCTAACTGTAGAATGTCGCCTCCAAGTGTTGACCAGGACAAACCGTTGACGATACCTACCTTGCTTTCTTTTAGCTTTGAGGTGAAGTCATACTTCTCAGGTCCTAACATTCTGTGAATGTCTTCGATGGTTACATGTGTATCCTTAAGTTTCTTAGCTTTAGGATTGTCGATCATCAAATCTTTAATGGTCTTTCTGATAATCTCTGTTAGGGTACGCTCTAATTCACGCACTCCAGCCTCATGGGTGTAGTAACGAATTAAGTGTAATAACACATCATCAGCTATAGTGATCTCTTTTTCACCTACGTTAGCTAAACGTAACTGTTTAGGGAACAAATGCTCTTTAGCAATATGGAACTTTTCATCTTCTGTATATGAAGATAAGTCGATGATCTCCATACGATCTAATAAAGGTCCTGGGATGTTATATGAATTTGCTGTTGTCACGAACATGACATTAGACAAATCATAATCAATCTCTACGTAGTTATCTTCAAAGGTAGAGTTTTGCTCAGGATCTAAAACTTCTAATAAAGCAGCAGACGGATCACCATGAACTGATGACACAACCTTATCAATTTCATCTAATAAGAACAGAGGATTGTTTACACCAACCTTTGCCATATTAGAAATAATGCGACCTGGCAGAGCTCCTATATAGGTTCTTCTGTGACCACGGATCTCAGCTTCATCGTTCACGCCACCTAAAGCTACTCTTACAAACTTTCTGCCTGTAGCTTCAGCAATAGACTTACCTAATGAGGTTTTACCAATACCTGGAGGACCCATTAAACAAATGATAGGTCCATGCAGTCTATCTGCTCGTGACTGAACAGCTAAATACTCTAAAATCTTATCTTTAACCTTAGTTAAACCATAATGATCTCTGTCTAAGACCTCTTTAGCCTTCTTTAAATCATGATTTACCTCTGAGCAGTCAAACCAAGGTAAAGATAACAAGCAATCAATATAGTTTCTTACAACAGAGTACTCAGATGAGTTAATGCTCATTGAGTTTAGTTTTCTGATTTCTCTTTCAATGCGTTTATGGACGTATTCAGGAGCCTTTAGCTCCTCATTACGTGTCATAAAAGCTTGAACATCATCATCCTCTGAAACAGATACACCAAGTTCTTTCTTAATTGCTTTTAACTGTTCTGCTAAGAAATACTCTTTCTGATTCTTTTCCATTGATTTCTTTGCTAAATCAATGATTCTGTTCTCAAGTTCAGATTTATATGAATATCCATTTAAAGCACTGATTAAAATGCGTCCACGCTCTACAGAATTCAATGAGGATAAGAGCATGTACTTAGTTTGTGTATCAAGCTTTAAGATCTGTGTTAAGGTATCAGTTAGTTTTGATAAAGAACTCTCTTCTAAAATCGAAGATATTAAGTGTTTTGGAACTGAATCTTCAATTAAAGCTCTTGAGGTCTTATCAGATGAGTCAATTGCATACTGCAAACATGACTTTAATACAGATAAAGTATCTGCAACATCTTTATCAGACTGAACTTCTTCGTCTAGTACCTGAATTCTTGCTTTTCTAAAAGGTACTTTCTCATCATCAATAATTTCAATTAACTTAATTCTCTCAAAACCTGAAATTAAGCACTGACGAGTATTAGCATCCTTCTGAGTCATACTCAAAAGATTGCAAATTACACCTGTTTTGTGCAAATCTTTAAACTCAGGTTTTTCATCTGCTTCATTTAACTGGCAGAATACAGCAACATTGTGCTCATCTTGTTCCTGAGCATAAGAAAACGCAGCAATAGAGCTATCTCTTGCAGCTGTAATTTGTAATTTTGAATTAGGAGTAATGATAAGAGCCCTTAAGGTAATTAAAGGCAAAATCATTTCTTTTGAACTATTCTTAGATGAACCATTCTTAGCAGTACAACGTCTGTTTGTAGCTTTCTTTGCAACTGTTTTAGTTCTTTTCTTTGTATTTTCTGTCATGTTCTTCCAGTATTAAGAGAATCTCTCTTACAAATAAAAACTGAATCAAAATTTACTTTTAGGCAGATAAAAAAGCCCCTCAATCGTTCTTGAAGGGCCTTATCTGTAAAATGCATTATTAAGAGTTTGACGCGATTTCAAAATCGTCTTTCTTAATAACTAAAGGCTCTTGATGATTTTCAACTGTATTCTTGTCAACAATTACCTTTTCAACATTCTTAACCGAAGGAATATCATACATGGTATTTAAGAGTAATCCTTCTACAACAGAACGTAAGCCTCGAGCGCCGGTGTGACGTTTGATAGCGCTATCAGCTATTGCATTTAAGGCCTCTGCTGTAAACTCAAGTTTTACATTTTCAAACTTAAACATAGCTTCAAACTGTCTGATGATTGCGTTCTTTGGCTCTCTTAAAACTCTAATTAACTCATCACGGTTTAGTTCTGATAATGCTGTAATTACAGGTAAACGACCAACAAATTCAGGAATAATACCAAACTTTACTAAATCATCAGGCTCAACTTTCTTGTACTTATCAGAAAGTGTTAACTTATCGTCTTTACCGTATACCTCAGCACCAAAACCGATGCCAGCTTTCTTCGATACTCTCTTCTCTACAATCTTATCAAGGCCATCAAAGGCACCACCACAGATAAATAAAATCTGTGAAGTATCTACTTCGATATTCTTCTCTTGAGGATGTTTTCTGCCACCATTTGGTGGAACTGAAGCTACAGTGCCTTCAATTAACTTTAATAATGCCTGTTGAACACCTTCACCAGAAACATCACGTGTGATTGAAGGATTTTCACTCTTACGAGCAATCTTGTCGATCTCATCAATATAGATTATGCCCTTTTGAGCCTTTTCTACATCAAAATCGCAATTCTGTAGTAAACGTACAATTACGTTTTCAACATCTTCACCAACGTAACCTGCTTCAGTTAAGGTAGTAGCATCTGATATAGCAAATGGTACATTTAAGAACCTTGCTAAAGTCTGAACTAGTAAGGTTTTACCAGAACCAGTTGGACCAACTAGAAGAATATTAGATTTTCCTAACTCAACGTCAGAATCAACACCTGAATGACGTAATCTCTGATAGTGATTGTATACAGCTACAGATAGAACTTTCTTTGCATCATCCTGACCAATTACATACTCATCAAGATGTTTTGCAATCTCATGTGGTGTTGGAACATTATTTAAATCAATACCGCAAGCAGAATGCTTGTCTTTATTATCAAGTCCCTTAGCGGCTAACATCTCATAGCATTGCTTGATACAATCAGAACAAATACAAATGCCGTCTCTTGCTCTAATTAAGGTTCTTGTGTCTGAGGCTGCTTGACCGCAGAACAGACAAGTGCTTTTTTTCTGTTCTGACACGATTACTCACCCTTATTTGAATTAAAATCGGCTATCTCAGCACGACTTGAAATAACTTTGTCAATTAGACCATACTCAAGAGCTTCTTGAGCTGTCATAAAATTATCACGCTCTGTATCACGAGTGATGTCTTCAATACTCTTGCCTGTGTGTTTTGCAAGAATACTGTTTAATGTCTGCTTTATACGCTGTGTCTCATGAGCATGGATCATAATATCAGTAGCTTGACCTTTGAATCCGCCTAAAGGCTGGTGAATCATAATTCTTGCATTAGGAAGAGCAAATCTCTTTCCTTTAGCACCACCCGTTAATAAAAATGATCCCATTGAACAAGCCTGTCCCATACATAGGGTGCAGACATCAGGCTTTATATATTGCATGGTGTCGTAAATTGCAAGACCTGCTGTTACTACGCCACCTGGAGAATTGATATACAGATAGATATCCTTGTCAGGATCCTCTGATTCTAAGAAAAGGAGCTGTGCTACGATCAAATCTGACATATGATCTTCAACTTCACCTGTCAGAAAGATTACTCTGTCCTTTAACATTCTTGAGTAAATATCAAAAGATCTTTCTCCACGAGCTGTCTGCTCGATAACCATAGGCACTAATGTAGATGCCATTCTTTCTTGATCTTCTGAATTGAACATATGTAGCATAGCTCCTTAATTAATATTTAAGTGTGTTATTAGCGATGGTTAACTAACTGATCGAAGGTCATTTCTTCTTCGCCATCAGCAGCCTTTTCCATTACCTTAGCAACAACTTCTGACTCTAAAGCTGCATTCTGAACAGCATCGAACTGAGTCTTATCCTTACGGATCTGCTCTTTTAATTCAGCAGGATCTTCGTAAGCACCAGCGATCTGCTCTAACTGAGCCTCAACAAACTCATCAGAAGGTTTTGCTAAACCTAAGCTCTCAACAATCTTACGAACGATAGCGCCTAAGCGAGCACTCTTAACAGCCTCATCATTGAACATATCATCTTTCTTCAATGAATCTGGTAACTTCTTCATGCCATATGCACGCATCTGCTGCTCGAAGTTCTTTGCTAAACGCTCTTTCTCAGCTTCAACATAAGCCTCAGGTACAGCGAACTCGCCATACTGAGCTACTAAAGCATCGAATAACTTACCACGAGTAATTGTGTACTGAGCACGTTTTAACTCACGCTCCATATTCTTGCGTAATTCTTTCTTGAAGGTATCTAAAGAGCCATCTTTTACGCCGAATACTTTAACGAAGTCTTCGTTAACTTCTGGTAAAGATAACTCTGAAACTGAGTTAACAACAATGTCAAACTCTGCATCCTTACCCTTTAAATTCTCTGCGTGGTAGTCCTCTGGGAACTTAACCTGAATGGTGAACTTGTCGCCTGCTTTGTGACCTTCGATCTGCTCTGTAAAACCAGGAATCATCTGAGTCTCACCAACAGTTAATGAGAAGTTTGAAGCCTTACCGCCCTCGAACTCAACACCATCGGTACGACCTGTAAAGTCGATTGATGCACGAGAGCCCTTTGAAACTACAGCATCATCCTTTACCTGCCACTTACCCTGCTGCTTACGTAAAGTCTCAATCATGTTGTCTACGTCAGCGTCTGTTACAGATGCCTTAATGCTCTTTAACTTTAAGTCTTCAAATGGCTTTAACTCTAACTCTGGGTTAACTTCTACAGTTGCCTCATAAACGAACTCTTCGTCGTTCTTGAAAGTAGCTTTCTTAACTTCAATCTTAGGATAGCCAACAACTTCTAGCTTTGACTCTTTAATAGCCTGACCTAAAGTCTCGTTTACTAATGAATCATAAGCATCTGAATAAATCTGACCGCCAAACTGCTGCTCTAAAACTTTAGTTGGAATGTGGCCCTTACGGAACCCATCGATTCTTGCATTTTTAGCGTACTTGCGGAAACTAGCGTCATATGCCTTTTTAACATCTTCTGCTGGCACAGTAACGGTTAGAAGGTGCTGAACGCCCTCTTTTTTCTCGGTTGAAACCTGCATCGTTTACCTCTATGTCTAGGTTGCAGTAATTAACAAACATCATTGACGCAGCGGAGTAATAAACTGTGCTGTACGTCTTTAAATATAAACTGGGGTATTATACAAGCCTAACAGCATCTAATCAATGTACAAATTTTTCGCATTCTTTGAATTTGTACGTTCTGTCAGTTTTTGTTTTAAATTGTTTTGTAACTCTTTTTGTTTTTTTTCATCTGCTTATTTGTCATTCTATCTTTGAATGAACTCTAATTGCATTGTTATCTGCCTTATGTTTATTACCATTGGTTGTTTACAAGCAAAATTGGTTGTATGCTTTTTTTAGTTTTCAACCTTAACAACACGATTAGATGATAATCTAAATTTATTCTACATTATGGAATATTAACAATAATTTTGAGAGTTCAAAAATGATAACATCACTTGGCATAATTGAAGGGTACTACGGCAGGATCTATACTGAAGCTGAACGCCAATCACTTATTTCCTTCATTAGTGACACAGGATATAGTTATTACATTTATGCTCCTAAAAATGACTGTTCTCTAAGACTTAAATGGGACGATAAATTTTCAAAAGAAAAAATTGATTTCTTAAAAAGATTGTCTTTGTACTGTAAAAATAACTCAATTGAGTTTGGTATCGGAATATCACCTTTAGCCATTACATCTGATCTGAAAAAATACTTACCTATTCTTTTGAATAAAGTTGATTTTTTTGTAAAAGAGCTAAAAACAAAAGTAATCGCTATTCTTTTTGATGATATTAAGCTTTATACAGACGATGAGGGAATTCATCAAAAAGAAATCATGAATAAAATAGCTTCATATCTTGCATCAAATTTTCCTAATACAAACGTAAGACTTGCTTTTTGTCCTACTTACTACAGCTTTGATCCCATCCTAGATAAATGCTTTGGTAAAAGACCTTCATCATACTTTCAAGAAATTACAAAAAATCTTAACAAAGATGTAGAAATATTTTGGACAGGTAATAAGGTTTTATCAAAAGAGATCACTGATAAAGATATCAATAGTATCAATTCTCTTTTGGGCAGAAAGGTAACAATTTGGGATAACTATCCTGTAAACGACGGCAAATTTATCTGCAAGCATATTTACACAAAAGAATTTAAAAACAGAATAGCGCTTGATGGTGTAGCTTTTTCACATGCTGTAAACCCCATGTTAGAAGCAGAGCTTACCAAAGTTGCTATTGCGACACTTCCTTTGTGTTATAAAAACGAAAGTGACGAGAAAAAACAACAGCTAAGACATAGCTTATTAGACTCAATGTTCGATAACAAAGCAGATCTGCTCTTAAAATATCTTGATGTTCTAAATGATGAAGGCATTGATGCCTTCACGGATAAGATGAAAGAAGAGTTGAAAACTCTACTTTCAAACATTAACACCAAAGCAAAACATGAAATTTTAGACTTTCTATCAGGAGTCTATAAGTTCGATCCTGCGTGTCTCACTTCATAATTTCTGAAAATTGTACTCTCGTATTGATTTTTCTACTCTTTTTGGAGTTAAAATCAATACATTTCATGAAGGACTGAGTATGATCAAAGATGCTAGCTTTTATATAAAAAGAATTAAAGATCTTCCCTCTTCACTAGTTGAGGTCATACGAGAACTATATAAAGAAGTGTCCTCTCACCGATTTATCTGTATATCTATGCAGGAGCTTTGTCAAAAGCTTGAACTAGATTACACAGAAAAAAGTTTTGAAGACAACTGTCAAAAGAACTATGTCTGCATCAATACTTATTTAGAGATGTTAGGCTTAAAACTTGTTCCTTGTTCAATTCCTGTTGATTTGTCTTTTTATGACAAAATTTTTATCACTCCTAAACCAAATCTTAATAATGATGAAGATTGTGCGGCTGTAAGGGCTCTTATCAAAGAAAAAAGAACCCCTACACAAAGTGATGCTGTTCATATCAGCAGAATGAACAACAAATTATCTAACTACAATGTCATGTTAAGAGTTTTTGAAGGTTTATTTGTGGTTAGCTCTTCAAAACTAGATCCGCACCAAAGACTTGCGATGAACAATATTTTAAGTGAGCTTGAATTGCCAAAGGAAGGTTTAGGCTACTTAAGAGCTTGTTATACCTACGCTAGTGAATATAGAAACAGGCATTGTAACTATAAGAACAGTCAATACTGCTTTAAACCTTTAAATGACGAACAGCAAAAAAGAGTAAGCAGGTATTTAGCAGTTATTTCTGCATCTACCTCATACAGGGAACCTTTAAATAAAGATTATCCTTATTTATCTGATTTAGAGGATGAGTTAAAGAAAATTGCTCATACCCAACCTGCCAGAATTGCCAATAACGCTCACATACGAGCTAAGGCTGATATTGAAGTTTCTACACTTGAAAACAGATTTTCAAGTGTAAGGCAGTCTTCTTATAACTATCTGTTCACTTTTGTAAAAGGAAAAAAAGAAACAGCTTCATCTGAAGATATTGTTTCAAAAATAGCTGATAATTCTCCTATTAAAGAGAATATGCTAGTACTAAAAATATATTCAGCTATTGGAAAGTATGTAACTCCTAATATCACAAAGCTAATTCCTAGCAAGGATGCCATTTCTCTTCATTATTTTGATGATATAAAAGAAAAGACTACTTCAAGAGTTTCGCCTTGCCTTTATATTACGGACAATAAAGAGCTGTGTTTAACATACCCATGCATGGTTTACAGAAATGACAAAGATCATGGCTTAAAAGAAGGAATGCTAGACAATGCCTTTGTAGCCTATCTTAATAATTCAATACTGTTACCAATTGGAGAAAGAGGAAATCTCGATTTAGTAACAGTTACATCAGCTAAAACAAATGATGCTATTCTCTTTTATACTTTCTTTTTAAGGCTGATCCTCAATAATATTTTTATATCATTTGACGAAAAAGAAAATGCTAAAGCTCTAGCTGAATTAGAAGAAGAATATAAAAACTCAGAAAAGAGGGAACTTCTCTTTGTAAGAGGACTTTATTTTGCCCTATTTGAATGCTGTAAAAATCAAATTACAATTGATGAGCTTACCTCAAAGGCTCTTTTTGAATTTCCTCCAATAAATTATTTAGCAGCTAATGTTTTATTAACAAATAACGACAAACTTTCAATCTCAGAACTTTATGAAAAAGCTCCTGTTATTTTTTACAACCTAGTTTTTAAGGAGCTAAATGAGGATCAAAAGATTTCATCTTTGTTTAAGGGAATAAAGCCTAAGACCAAACATTTATCTTTATATATTCATAAGCTAATTCATAAAGAGTTCGATAGTAATAGCATAGATAGCTATATTTACATTGGTAAAAAGCCTTTCAAAAAAAATGAGAGTCAAAAACTCAACAATATGATGTTATTCGACAGCCCTGCACACGGTTTTTCAAGTAATATCTGCAAACCTTTGTGGGTTCTGTTAGGTCATCCTATTTTTTCTAATTTATTTATGCCTTTGTTCAGTAATGAAGCTGCAGCAAGGTTACTAAACAAAGAAGTTATCGCAGATCTTTCATCTCATTCTGAATTAAGAGATCTTATCTGTTCTAAAATCAATGTAATTAAGTTTTTAGGTAATCTTGAAAGTGGTAATCAAACAATACTAGCAAATTTAGTTTCAGGGAAACTGACAAAACTTGACGAACAGATTATCAAGAGACAATTAAAAGATTTTACTTTCACTAAATATGATCAACTTTGTGATATTTTCAAAATTAACTACTCATATACTGCAAATGAAACTATTGAAGAATGTTTACCTACTTTAGGGCTTATGGTTGTGCCTATTGATCGTGCTCTACCAAAGGTTGCAAGAAATAAGTTAAAGTACCATAAGATCATTTCTACTCACTTAGGCGAAAATTCAGTTGACCATGATTTTTTAAACAAGCTATGTGCAGCTCAAATGGCTTTTATAATTTTCTCATTTATAGTTCCTGTAAGTGTCGCTGAGGTAAAACTCTCAAGATATATGGAACTTACAGCAGACCAAAATGTATTTGCAATAAACTTCTTTAATACCTTAAGAGATCTCATGAAAGGATGTAAACCTTTTGATGAAAAGTTCTATAGAACCTTATATGCTGAACAAAAGAATAATAAAAACTTTAGATTAAGCTTAAATTATTTAAAGAAATTAGCTACAGATGAAGTAAGCAAATCTCCTCTTAAAAATTATCTAGAAAACAAATTTAATGAAGTGTTTAGTTATCTATCTTCAAGACCTGCCTCAGTAATCGATAATAGTAAAGAGGATACAGTTCAAAGTAAGACGAAACAGTCTTTATCTAAACAAGAAGAGAACGTATCTTCAAGTTTTGAAAAATCTTCACTTGTTAAGACCTCAGATCATAGTTTCTTTAAGACAACAAGCTTTAATTTAAAAAAGCTCGATACTTCTCTTATTGAATCAAAATTAAAAGAAAGCACCCAAATTCAGGATGTAATCAGCAAAATTAGAAATGATTATAATGGTGTAGACGAGGATGTTGTTAACACATCATTAGATGATAAAGCTGATAATAGCTCAGTAACTGAGAATGTTGCTAATGCGAACAGCACTGAAAAGAACGAAATCAATGCAACTCAAAATTTATCTGCTGATGCAAGCAATAATGAAGATAAATATACTTATCCTTCAGAGAATTGTAAAAAACTAGTTGGTGCTATAAAGGCTCAAAACTGTGAAGTTATCGATCTTAACGAATTTACAGGAATTTGCATGAGCCTAAAATTTATGTCAAGAGATGCTGCCATTGAGGAAATCAACGACTGGGCTTATGAGAACTTTGACGATCCTTTATTTGATGTAGCTCCTGAAGAAAATTGTGTATACATTACAACAGATATATTAGACAAGCTGTAAAAGCATTGTAGAAAAGAAAAATGGAATAGTTTTTTCTAAGTGGTGCCGACAGCACCACTTTTTGTTTAAGATTTACCAAATCTATATCTGTAGAAAAATAGAGGAGGAACTGCAATACCTAAACTAATTGCAAGCATAATACCAAAACATCTCATACCATGATGCATGATAAGGTAAGCTTCTTGCACAAGTTCTGTCTGTGCATCTTCAATAATTCTTGCCATAGCAATCAGACACTGATAAGCATCCATACCAGGGATAAGAGAAATAATTGAAGCTACTGTGAAGATAACTCTTGTTACTTTAAGTTTTGGAGCGATGTAAATAAACAGCAGAGATGTAACAGAACAGGCAATGAAAGTTGATACAACAACTTCAAGACCACAACCTAAGAATAAAAATGTTCTTAAGCAACGGGTAACAGCTCCACCTAAAGCCACAAAACCTAAATACTTAACAGGAACTTGGAACAGCATTGCGAAGGCTACAGCAATAAATGATGCACAGCCAGTTTCCATAGCCCATCTTATTAAGAATTCAGTTGTAAAATTTAAATCTAACATTGAAACAAACTCCAACTAAATCCACATTAGATATAAGGCACCTAATAGTCCAGAAGCTGCACATGCTGTCAGGATGATTGAATAAACAAGTCTCATCACACCAATTTCCAAGTATCCTTTGAAGATATCCAAGAAACCATTCATGTAAGGGAAGCCAGGAACTAAAAGTAGAGTGGTAGCCATGATTGCTAATCGAGTTTCTTCGGCTGACGCATTTAGGACATATGTACACATAATATAGGTTGTGGCACAACCTAAGAATGCACAAGCCATAAATACAAAGGTCTCGAAAAAGCCCTTCTTTAACAGCCAAAACTTAAAGAACATCAACATAAAACCGCCAATTAAAGCAGCTAGGCATACTGTTGCACTACCACCATTACAGTAAGCGAAAGCAGCTGCTGCAAAAGCTTCAATTGGGATTAACATGTTCTTGTTATAGTGTGCAGGTCTTACAGCTCTGATCTTGTGGTAGATAAGATCAAGATCTGTAATTTCCCCACTAATTACATCATTAGCGATGAAATTAAGTCTTGTAACACTGTTCATGTTAATGCCAAGACTTTTAATCTTAGCAATTCTTTCAGCGTAGTGACTATTACCGTCACAGCATCTTACTAAAAAGAAAGAACGGGTTAAGGTGAATTCAGGATTGATGACATGCATTGCTTTTGCCATATCATGGCAACAACGCATAATAAGGCGTGTTTCTGCACCAGCTAGAGCCATACGCCATCCAAAAGTGCACAGAATTTTTGTTTTTTTATTAAGATCCGAACTGGTATCTAAATCTATATGAGGCATTTTTGGTAAAACTCAAATTAGTTATAAACACACTCTAGTTTTTGTTCTTTATCAGAGCTATGTACTCTTGCATGTGACCATTCATGCTCTTCGATCTTGCCATCGGCATTCTTAATATAAATATTCATAGGGCAGTGCTCAGGCTTTTCAGCAAGCTCAACACCTTCATCGTCCCAAGAAGCTTCCATTACAGCACATGCTGAAAATGGAACAGAAACAAATAAAAAAGCGCTAACAGACAATAATTTAATCTTCATATTGTTCTCCACGTCGAAAATTAAGATTTTTTGTTGGCAGTTTAAAAATTTCTGAACTGCCAGGTAGCTAAATAATATACTCTTATTTTTGTGATATAGCACACAAATATTAGTTAATAAATGATCATTTTGGGTGAAAAATCAGTTTCCTTATTTATGCTACTGCAATGTTTGTTTAATGTTTTTTACGCAAATCTGTGCAATATTCCTTATTTTGTCTGGTCAATAATAAAGAATAAATTTCATAGATATGAATAGATATGATAAAATTAATAGAAATGAGGCCTAACAGTCGTTAGGCTTTGTTTTTTTATTTCTTTTTTATTCCAATGGTATTTATTAAATGTCATCTCTTGCCCTGTTAGTTATTTACATATCAGTCGGCGCTGTACTTGGTATTGCTTTAGGTCAATTAAAGTACAAAGGTGTCGGTCTGGGAATTGGCGGTGTGCTGTTCTCAGGTATTTTAGTCGGACACATTGCAAATCATTATTTTGGTTTCGAGTTACACGTACCAGGCGGTGTAACTGCAGAAGCTAGCATTCTGCACTTCTTACAAGAGTTCGGCTTAATGCTGTTCGTTTACGCAATTGGTATTCAGGTAGGTCCAAGTTTCTTTGCAGCTTTACGTGGTAATGGCTTGAAGCTTATTTCTTTAGCAGTATCTATTATTGTTTTAGGTTGCTGTATTGCTTTAGCATTATTCTATTGTGGTATCGTAACACCAGATGCAATGGTTGGTATGTACTCAGGAGCAATCACAAACACTCCTGCATTAAGCGCTGCAAGCCTTATGGTTACTGATATTGGTACAGCATTGCAAGGTTTAGGTAAAGACCCTATCGCCTTAGGTTTAGACGTAACTAAAGTTCCAAAAGCTTACGCTGTTGCTTATCCTTTCGGTGTTTGCTCAATTCTGATTACAATGATCTTAATTCGTTCTTTATTTAAGGTAAGTGTTGACGGCGAAGGTCAGGCTTATCATGATAGCAAGAACGCAGGTCGTGATGCCCCAATCGTATCAAACGTACAGGTTGAAAACTCAGAGTACATTGGAAAGACCATTAACGACATTCCTTGTGTAAAAGAAGGTACAGTTATCTGCTCTCGTATTAAGAGAGATGGTGTGTTGTCAGTTCCTTCAAAAGATTTAGTTCTTCAAAAAGGCGATCTTTTACACTTAGTTGGTGGTTCAAAGTTTGTATCAAAAGCATCAATTGCTTTAGGTACTGAAACAAAAGACGTTTTAACCACACACGGTTCTACAATTTCAGTTCGTCACTTAATCATTACCAATAACAATGTAATGGGACGCACCTTATCAGATTTAGATCTTGAAGGACACTATAACTTAGTAGTTTCTCGTGTTTTCCGTTCTGGCGTTCAATTTATGCCAACCCCAGACTTAAAGTTAGCTTTAGGTGATGAATTAAACGTTGTAGGTACTGTTGATAACATTAAAAAGGCAGGTAAAGTTGTTGGTAACTCATCTGCTACCATGAATCACGTACCAATGATGCCTATTTTCATTGGTCTGTTTGTTGGTATGTTATTAGGTTCTATTCCTATTCCAATTCCTGGTGTTCCTTCTCCAATGAAGTTGGGTGTTATCGGTGGTACTCTGATTGCAGCAATTTTACTTGCAAGATTCGGTGATACATGGACAGGGAACAAGATGCATTGGAGACTTCCAACTGCTGCTTTATCAGCATTTAAAGAAATCGGTATTACCCTGTTCTTAACTATTGTTGGTATTAACGCAGGTGCTAACGGTTTCTGGGAAGAATTAACTCAAGGCTTAGGTTTACATTGGATGGCTTGGGCAACCTTAATCTCAATTATTCCATTACTGATTGTAGGTTTTGTTGGATACAAGTTACTCAAGGTAAATTACCTAGTATTGTCTGGTGTTCTAGCTGGTTCTTACACTGATCCTCCAGCACTAGCATACGCAAACAACATGTACAAAGATGCTGAAGCTTCATCAATTGGTTACGCTACAGTTTATCCTTTTGTAATGTTCCTACGTATTCTGTCTCCACAGATCATGTTAATTATTGTTTCATCAACTTTCTAATAATAGATGACATTGAATAACATTAGTGAAATCCGCCCGCACCGAGTAAATGCGGGCGGCATTTTTATAGCCTTACTAAAAGGTGCATTGCAGCCTTTATCATGTGTTGTGACTGTACCTTTAACTTTACTCTTTCCTTCATTAACAACTTTCTTCTTGTACCATGTTTTCTCAAAACAAAATGACAAGATTTTATCCTTCAAAAAAGGTCTTAAATTTGATTTTAAGGCAATGCTAGGTACAGAAATTCTTTATCTATTAGGTCTAACAGCCCTTTTCCGATATTTCTGTTACAAAGCAAGTGAATTCATTGAAGTATATAAGTACAAAGCTGTTAGAAATCCAACATTGCAGATAGCTACACCAGAGCAATTAGAATATTCTCACGCTCTTACAACGCTTATAAGCACAATTGCTGTAACAATTATTATTTTACAAATCATAATTATGGCTTACAGCTTTATTAAGGCCTATGACGTAGACAGGAGAGTCTCAACAGAACATCCTCTGAAGATAGTTTTTAGCACTATTTTCAGAAATCTGCCTGTGTATATTCTGTTTACCGTAGCTCTCATTTATGTCTTCGCAATCATTGAGACCTACTTTGCAAAATATAAATTACTGCATATTGAAGGTTATATTCTTGGTAAAGATAATTTTGATCCAGCTATAACTTTTATGATCATAAGAATTTTTGTTTTGCATATTTCAATATATGCACTAAATTTATTTACATTTTGTGCTCTAAACATAAGAGAAAAACTTAAGTTTAAGAATTAAAAAATACTTTTTATATTCTAAAAACTGTTTTGTATCAATAATCGCACAATGTAAAAAATTTTCTTTTAATGTCAGCTGATAAAGAATATAATTCACTGACATTTTACTTTGACTATTTTTTAGACAATTAGTCTGTATCACTGCTTATCATATTCACAGCTAAATGATGACTGCCAATGTGATAAACGCTACTTTAAAAACTGAGGTTATATGAGCACATCAATCAGTTATGCCAAGGCAGGCGTGCTTAACTTTTTAGGCAGCGCTCCAGCTTGGTATAAAAATGTAATTATTGCTTTCTTAATCATAAACCCAATCGTTGCACAATACTCACTGTTTGTAGCAGGTTGGTTATTGGTTATTGAATTCATTTTCACTCTTGCTATGGCTCTTGACTGCTACCCTCTTGAGGCTGGTGGTCTTTTAGTAATTGAAGCTTGCTTTATCGGCATGTGCGATATGCACCAGGTTACAAAAGAGATTGAATCCAATCTTGAAGTAATCATGCTACTGATGTTCATGGTTGCAGGTATTCACTTCGTTCGTGATTTCTTGCTGTTCTTCTTTACTAAGCTATTGGTAAAAGTAAGATCAAGTGTGCTTTTAGCTTTAATGTTCTGTTTCATGTCAGCTATTTTGTCAGCTTTCGTTGATGCTTTAACAGTTCTTGCTATCATTATTTCTACTTGCGTTGGTTTATATCAGCTGTACATGTCAATCATCACAGATAACAATGCAATGTCTATGCTCGCTAATAACGACAGCATCGTACCTGAAGAGCACAAAAAGAGCTTAGATGAGTTCAGAGCTTTCTTACGTAGCATTTTGATGCATTCAGCTGTAGGTACTACCTTAGGTGGCGTATGTACAATTGTTGGTGAGCCTCAGAACTTAATCATCGGCGATGTTTGCGGATGGAAATTTATCGATTATGCATTACGCATGGCCCCAATCTCAGTTCCTGTTTTAGTTTGTGGTTTAATTACATGCTTTATCGTTGAGCACTTCAAACTCTTTGGTTATGGTCATAAGATGCCTCAGGCTGTTTATGACATCATGGTAAAGAAGGATGAAGAGCAGACTAAGTCATTAACCAAGCGCGATAAGTTAAATCTTATTGTTCAGTTTTGCTGTGTAATCTGGTTAGTTGTAGCTTTAGGTTTCCACTTAGCATCTGTAGGTGTTATCGGTCTATCTGTTATCATTTTAGCAACAGCTCTTTGCGGTATTACTTCAGAAGGTCCTGTTGGTAAAGCTTTCACTGAATCAATGCCTTTCTGCGCTTTATTATGCGTTTTCTTTACTGTCGTAACAGTAATTTCAACACAGAAACTGTTTGATCCAATTATTGCATGGGTATTCTCCACTCCTAAAGAGTTACACTTACCTATCTTCTATATGGCAAACGGTATCATTTCATCAGTATCTGATAACGTATTCGTAGCCACCATTTATATTGAACAGGTTCGTGATTCTTTATTAAATGGTGTAATTACACCTGAACAATTTGACGAGTTAGCAATTGCAATCAACGCTGGCACAAACTTACCTTCAGTTGCAACTCCTAACGGTCAGGCTGCATTCTTATTCTTATTGACTTCACCTATTGCAGCTTTAATCAGATTACCTTACTTTAAGATGATGTACATGGCATTACCATATACTATCGTGTTAACTGTTGTAGGTCTTCTTGCAACCTGGTTCTTGATGCCAGAACTAACCGGTTGGTTAATTCGTGAAGGTTGGGTTCACGGTGCTTCAATTGAGTTAATCCAAGGTCAGATTAAGTAATCTGCCTTTAAATTTATTAACTTGGCTCTGCATTCGCAGAGCCTTTTTTATTCAAAAGATAAAAATTGCACAATAATGAGCCTTAACTCTAATAATATTGCTATACAAAATGATATTATTAGCGCCGGTAACCTTACAGAATAATAAATAAATTGGAGTCTACCTTGTTACAACTATTTAAAAGTATTTGCGCATCAAGATTCTGCTGGTTTTTGCTTTTCCTATCAGGAATTGCGCTAGAGGCTTGCGGTCTTTATTTTCAGTACGAATTGCATTTAAATCCATGTGTTAACTGCGTTTACGAGAGAGCTTATTTCTTAGGTTTTGTTGTGGCAGGTTTCATAGGCGCAATGGCTGCAAATTATGTTATTGTAAGATTCTTATGTGCTGCTGGATTCTTAGCAAGTGCTATTGGTGGACTTTTAGTAACATGGGAACACTACAGAGCCTACACTAGTACTTCTTTGTTTGGTAATACCTGTAAGCTAGAAGCTCAATTTCCTGACTTTTTACCTCTAGACACCATTGCTCCTTGGATGTTTAAACCATTAGGTTTATGTTCTGATAAGCTTGATTGGGAGCTTTTAGGACAGAGCATGCCATTTTGGATCTTAATCGCATTTGCGAGTGCTACTGTTATTGCCATCCTAATGTTAATCAGTTTCTTTGTAAAAAAGAAAACAAGTAACTTTGATAGATTGTATAAGTAACGTCTTTTAAAGATCCTTTCGAGGATCTTTTTCATTTCCACATCTTATCTCCTCTCCATCAATAAATATTTTAATCTGCATATCCTTAACAAACATTATGCTATTTGCGTAACTAATTTTTAAGAATATTTAAACCAAGCAAAATTTTCAGATCTACAATTAACAGTAATTATTACTTTTATCAAAATCTTTAATGATTTTAACTCTAGCATTAGATGATATTTCAATAGACGTAGATACACTTTTTCATACCATTGATTGTTGTATAACTGCATTTAGAATTTATGAGCAAAAAGTAATACTACAAATCATATCGTGGTTGAGCAATTTAACAGTGAATGTGAAAGAATTGTTGGTATTAACTTAGACAGCTTTACAAAATCTGTTACTGATTTTGAAGATCTTGTAACTCCAAAGTACAAAGCTGTATTAAGAATATTTACTCATAGTTATCTAAAACAAAAGATGAGATTCAGTTTGAGCTTGAAATCGTTAATTTTATGCATAAAACAATCTATCTTATGTCAAATGCTATTGCGCTTAATAAAGGCGATGATGACAGAGGTCATTACATAAGTGTCCAATCAGCATTCATGGATATATCTAAGTTAAAACACAAGAAAGAACTCATTAGTAATATTATCAGACATGCTCCTCTCACGGACGTACTAAACAGATCAGCTTATGAGTACGACATGGATCTGATTAAAAGCGATTTTTCTAGCTATCATCTTCGTCCTCATGGAGGAAAATTCATCACCTTTGTTGTTATTGATATCAATGGATTAAAATTTATCAATGATGCTCTAGGACTCAGTACTGGTGATGAAAGTATAAAAGCGGTTGCAAATATTGTTCAAACAAGTCTAAAGAAGATCGGTGTTATATACAGAACCGGCGGAGATGTGTTTTTTGTCATATTAAAACACATGACAAATATGAAGTAAGAACGTGTTTAACTGGACTTCATGCTCTTACTGATAAATATAGTAGATATTTAATTAAACACATGTCATTATCATTAGTCTCTAAGACCTTTAGCATAGACGAAAGTGACATTGATATTAAGAAATTCATCCAAATTGCAGAACAAAGAATGTATGAAGCAAAACGCTTTAAGACAAGCTAAATCACCTGTCTATTCTCATTCTTCATACAAGCTTGAGTAAATTTCAACTCAAGCTTACAAAATCTCATTTCTATAAATCATCACATAAGTGCAAAAGTCGCCCTACATAAACTAATTATGCTATATAACAGTGCATTTTGTATTTAAAATAGTGAGAATTGATTGCTAATGATATTATCAACTAATAAGGTCAGTGAAATTGTTATTTTAGACGCATTCTTTATGAACTGACCGCTAATTTTATAAAAGGTAAAAGTACTTACTATGATTAAACTAGACCACATAAATAAATTCTACGGTGACTTGCACGTACTCAAAGATGTAAGTCTAGAAGTTGCCGAAGGTGAGAAACTAGTTATTATTGGACCATCAGGCTCAGGAAAATCTACTACAGTTCGTTGTATGAACTTTCTGGAAACACCAACATCAGGTCATGTTTACATTGATGGAAAAGAGCTAACACAAAAAAACAAAACTAAACTTATTCGTGAATACATGTCTATGGTATTCCAACAGTTCAACCTTTACCCTCATCTAGATGTTTTGCACAATTTAACTCTAGCACCAATCAAGATCTTCCATAAGAGCAAGGAAGAAGCTGAAAAGTTAGCAATGCACTATCTTGAGGTTGTAGGTTTAAAAGATAAAGCTCATGTTTATCCAACTACTCTATCAGGTGGTCAGCAGCAAAGAATTGCGATTGCAAGAGCATTATGTGCCCAAACAAAGATCATTCTGTTCGATGAGCCAACATCTGCACTAGATCCTGAAACCATTCAGGAAGTTCTAGATGTTATGATAAAGCTTGCTAAAGAATCAAATATCACCATGGTTGTAGTTACTCATGAGATGGGATTTGCCCGTCAGGTTGCTGACCGTGTGGTATTCATGGCAGACGGAACTATTCTTGAAGAAGGTACACCTGAACACTTCTTTACAGATCCTAAGAATGAACGAGTAAAACAGTTCTTAGGCAAGATATTAAAACACTAATTTCATTACGATTATGCTTTAAGGAGCTCTTATGAAATCATTAAAAAATTTACTTTCTTTAGGCGTTGCGGCTGCCTTAGGTATTGCTACATTTGCTTCAACTGCTTCAGCAGAAGCACCATCTGACGTAAAAGAAATCAAAGCTATTCAGGACAGAGGCGTTCTACGTGTCGGTGTTAAGAACGATGTTGTAGGTTTCTCTGTAAAAGATCCTTTATCAGGCGAGTACACCGGTTTTGAAGATACCTTAGCAACTTTAATTGCTAAAGAAATTGGTGAAGATGTTGAAGTTGAGTTTACAGCAGTTACAGCAGCTACCAGATCAGAGTTAATTGATTCAGGTGATCTAGACTGCGTATTAGCAACCTTCACCATTACACCAGAGCGTAAAAAGAACTGGGATTTCTCAACACCATACTATCAGGATGCTGTATCTGTACTAGTTGAGAATAAGAGTGAAATCCACCACTTAAAGGACTTACTTGGTAAGACTGTGGGTGTTTCATCAGGTTCAACCTCAGCAAAAGCTTTAGTTCAGGCTATGATCGATAACAAGATCCTAGATGGCAAGAACTTTAATGCTGATAAGTTCGATCCTGCGACCTGGACAGAAGGTGTTAAGTTCCACCAGTTTGATAACTATCCTGCAATCTCAACAGCATTAGCAGCAAACGAAGTTCAGGCATTCTGTGTTGATAAGTCAATTCTGAACATTTACAAGACTCCAAGCCGTGGTTTCATTGATGAGAAGTTCGCTCCACAAGAGTACGGCGTTGTAACTAAGAAAGGTTCAGGCTTATCAGCTTTCATCGATGGCTTAATCAAGAAATGGTTGGCTGATGGCACCATTGAGAAACTAATCAAAGAGAACAATCTATAATTTTCAATTTTAGATTTGTTTAACTTGATAAGTTAAATAAGTTAACTTCAAATAAAAAGTTAGTAGGTTGCCCCTTTTTAGGGGCAACCATGTTTAAAAAGGATAAGTCAATGGGCAACTTATTTTCTTTAGATGCTTGGATGATGGTTTGGCACTTTAAAGAAACTTTTATTTTAGGTTTTTTAACCACAATAGGAGTTTCTCTGTCAGCCTTGCTTATATCTTTATGTCTAGGCATTATCTTTGGACTGATGGCTACATCTGGAAAAAATGCTCTTGCTGCCATTGCTCGTGTTTATGTTGAGTTTGTTCAAAATACCCCTCTATTGCTTCAGATCTGTTTTTTATACTATGCTTTGTCATTCTCAGGACACAGTATCGGAATTTTGATGTCAGGTATTATCTCTATTGGTATTTACCATGGAGCTTACATGGCAGAGGTTATCAGAGCAGGCATTCAGTCAATTAACAAAGGTCAGTTTGAAGCAGCCTATACTCAAGGTTTCAATTACTTTGGTACCATGTACTACATCATTTTGCCTCAGAGTATTAAGATCATCCTGCCTCCAATGGTAAATCAGGTTGTAAACCTAATTAAAAATACCTCCTGCTTGTACATTATTGGTGGTTCTGATTTAATTTCTCTAACCTACAGTTTTGTAACAGGTGCAAGCACCGGTGGTGCATATGGACCTGCATATTTAGTATGTGGTGTTCTGTTCTTTATCTTCTGTTACCCTCTGTCAAAGATGGCTTCAAGTTGGGAAAATAACTTAAAGAAGCGTGACAGAATGACACCAACTGCCAAATAGGAGATACCATGGAAACTTCACTATTACAAGAATGGATGGCAAGCTTTCATATTCTAAGCATTAATGCCATTATTATTTATATTCTAAAAGGTACCCTGTTTACAGTTATTATTTCTGCTATTGCTGTATTCTTGGGTGTTATCTTCGGTTCTATCTTAGCTTTAGTAAGAAACTACTGTAATGCTCCTAAGTACAGAGTATTCAAATACCTTGCTATTACCTACATTGAAATCTTCCGTAACACTCCTTTACTGTTATGGATTTTCATTTGTGTAGTTTTCTGCCCTGTTCCTTCAATTTTTGCGCATAAGCTTTTCGGACTAACAACTGTCGAAACAAAATTATTGTTCAAAGCCTCAATTGCTCTAATCTTATTTACTTCATCAGTTATTGCTGAAATTATACGAGGTGGTTTGAACTCAATACCTCAAGGTCAGTTTGAAGCTGGTTACTCACAAGGCTTTAATGTGGTTCAGGTTATGATTTACATTATTCTGCCACAAGCAATCCGTAATGTAGTTCCTACTCTGTTAAGTCAGATCATCACTACGATCAAAGATTCATCATACCTTGCTAACGTAGCAACAGTTGAACTTATGTCACGTGTAAGACAGATTTTAAGTTCTGCAAATATGTATAATGGCACTGGTAATATCAACGTTTCAGATGTATTTGTTCTTTATGGTTGTGCTGCTGTAATCTACTTTATTATTAACTTCAGCCTATCATTATTTGTACGCCACCTGAACGCAAAAAAGAGCAAGATCAAAATTACAGCTGTAAAAGCTTAATGAGGTAAGCTATGTCACATTATGTTGTAACCATCTCAAGACAGTTTGCTGCAATGGGTAGAACCATTGGTCTAAAAATGGCATCTAACTTAGGTATTGAGTTGCTTGATAGAGATATTGTAAAAGAAGCTGCAAAACGACTAGGTCTCCAGAAAGGTGAAGTTAGCCACTATGATGAGAATCCAGGTCGTCAGAGCTTTTTCTTAAGAAAGACTTACCTTTTTGATTTCTCTGTTTATAGTATCCACAATAATGTTTTTGAAGTTCAAAAGAACATTATTCAGGATTATGCAGACAAAGAGTCTTGCATCATCGTAGGACGCTGTGCTGACAGTATTTTGAGAGACAGAAAAAACATTTTAAATATCTGCATCTATGCTCCACTAGAAGCACGTTTACAAAACTGTGTTAAAGAACTTGGAATGGATGAGGATAAAGCTTTAGAGCAAATCAAAACTGTTGATGAGGCTCGTGCAGCTTACAGAAGAAAGCATTGTCCTGAGTGCACTAGTGAGTTTGACGATAGACATCTGATGATTGACTCTAGTCGCTTTGGTATCGAAAAGACATCTGAGATATTAACCGATATCGTTAAAAACACTGTCGCTAAAGATTAACGTTTAAAATTAATTCATCATCCAAGATTTGATCCTCCTCTACATACTTTTGTATTGGAGGAATTTTTCTCTTAATCTTCTTCAAAAATTATTTCAAGACATCTTCATTTTTATACCAAAACCACCAATATTTGTATCTGTAAACTAGATTTTGCCCACTTTTAGATCCTTTTTGCTTTCTGTTTGTTTTATTAGCACTTGTGATACACTAAACGGTGTCAAGAGTGTTAATTCACTCTTTTTGTTTTAACTTAATATTTTTACTAATTAAAAAAAGAGTTTACTATGAGTATTTGCAAAGCATGTTGCGAAAATCAAGGCAGCGAAAAGAAGCGCCTGCGTATTGCAATTCAGAAATCCGGCCGTCTAACTGACGAAACAGAAAAATTATTTAAGAGCAGTGGTATTAAGATCTCTGCTAGCCGTGATCATCTACTTGCACATGCTGAAAACCTGCCTATCGACATTTTGCGAGTACGTGACGATGATATTCCAGGTCTTGTAATGGATCATGTTGTTGACTGGGGTATCGTAGGTCAGAATGTTCTAGAAGAGACCACTATGCAACGTGAAGTTGACGGTCTATATACAGGCTTTAACGAAGTCATGAAATTAAACTTCGGTGATTGCCGTCTTTCTGTTGCAGTTCCAACCGAACACAACTGGACTGGTCTTAAAGATCTAGAAGGTTGCAAGATTGCAACAACATACCCATTCTTATTACGTCGTGCCATGAAGAATGCAGGTGTTAACTACAAGTCTGTTCTTTTAACAGGTTCTGTTGAAGTTGCTCCTCGTGCTGGTCTTGCAGATGCCATCTGCGATCTTGTATGCACTGGTGCTACTTTACAGTCTAATGGTTTAAAAGAAGTTGAGACCATTTACACTTCAAAAGCAGTTTTAATTGGTCGTGACCAGCCTCTATATCCAGAAAAGCAGGCAATTGCAGATCTTTTAATTCAAAGATTCAAGGGTGTAATGTCTGCTGTTGAGAGTAAGTACATTATGATGAATGCTCCTCGCAACAAGTTAGAGGCAATAAGAGCAATTCTTCCAGGTGCTGAAAATCCATCAATTATTGAGTTAGAAGGAAGTCCTGATCATGTAGCTTTACATGTTGTTTCACGTGAAAAGTTATTCTGGGAAACCTTAGAGCAGTTAAAAGAGTTAGGTGCAACTTCAATTCTAGTCGTACCTATCGAGAAGATGCTCGACTAATACTAACTTAATAAGTTCAAGGGGCATTAAGTCTTTAATTTGATTTGTGCCCTGTTAAAGGATATAAGATGGAAGTTAAAATTTGGAAAGAGCTTAACGACGCTCAAAAAGAGGAAGCATTAACACGTCCAGCACAAACCACATCTGGTAAAGTGCAGGAGATTGTAGAAAACATCATCTCACGTATACGTAAAGAGGGCGATAGCGCCCTTTTTGAGTTTTCAAAGACTCTGGATAAATACGAAGGTGATAACCTTGAATTAAGCGAAAATGAAATTTCTGATGCTTGTTCTAAAGTATCTAAAGATTTAAAAAAAGCAATTGATACAGCTTACGAGAACATCAAAAAATTTCACGCTGCACAGACACCTCACACTGTAAAACTAGAAACCTATCCAGGTATTGTTTGCGAAACTCACACTCATCCTATTGATTCTGTAGGTCTTTATGTTCCAGGTGGTTCAGCTCCATTAGTATCAACAGCTTTAATGCTAGCTGTTCCTGCAGCTATTGCTGGTTGTCCTGAAGTTATTTTATGCTCACCTCCTCCAATTTCTGATGCCATTATTTATGCAGCAACCAAAGCAGGTGTAAAGCGCATCTTTAATTTAGGTGGTGCTCAGGCAGTTGCTGCTATGGCTTATGGCACACAGACTGTACCTAAGGTATTGAAGATCTTTGGACCTGGTAATCAGTTTGTAACTATGGCAAAGCGCTTAGTATCAAACGATCCTCATGGAGCTGCTATTGATATGCCAGCAGGTCCATCTGAGGTTTTAGTAATTGCTGATGACAAGGCAAATCCTTCATTTGTAGCAGCAGACTTACTTTCACAGGCTGAGCACGGTCCAGACTCACAAGTAATTTTAGTAACTCAGTCAGAGCAGTTTGCAAAAAAAGCTATGACAGAAGTTGAAAAGCAATTAGCTGTACTTCCAAGAAAAGAGATTGCTACAAAAGCTCTATCAAAAAGTACAGCAATTGTCGTAAACAACTTAGATGAAGCATGTGCAGTATCTAACAGATATGCTCCTGAGCACTTAATTTTACAGGTTGAAGATCCTGAATCATTGTTAGGTAAATTACGTAACGTAGGTTCAATCTTTGTAGGTGCATATACACCTGAATCTTTAGGTGACTATGCATCAGGTACTAACCATACCTTACCAACTTATGGTTATGCTAAAACTTGCTGTGCACTAGGTACGGACGATTACCGCAGACGTTATACCGTTCAAAAGGCAACCCATGACGGATTAAAAGCAATTGCATCTACCGTAACCACTATGGCCGATGCTGAAGGTTTAGGTGCTCACAAGAATGCTGTGGTTGTAAGAGTAAATAGTCTTTAATAGGAGTTATCCATGAATTACGAAAAGTTAATCACCAAACACGTACAAAAGCTTGTTCCATACCAGTCTGCTCGTCGTATTGGTGGTCATGGTCATAACTTCTTAAATGCCAATGAATCTCCTAAGAGCGAAGGTTATTTCTTAAATTCTTCAAGCTTAAACCGCTACCCTGAGTGCCAGCCTGAGGAATTAGTTGAACGCTATGCTGATTATGCTGGTGTTCATAAGACACAGGTAATCGCAACCCGTGGTTCTGATGAAGCTATCGGTCTTATTGTTAGAACTTTCTGTGAGCCAGGTGTTGAAGGTATCTTAATTGCTCCTCCTACCTATGGTATGTATGAGGTTGCAGCAAACACTAATGATGCTTTAGTTGCTATAGCTGAGCGTAATGATGATTTTTCATTAGATGCTCAGCACTTAATCGATGGTGTAAAGAAAGCTTCATTTACTGTTAAAGCAGTCTTTATTGACAGCCCTGCTAATCCTTTAGGTATTGTATTCCCTAAAGATGAGTTGATTAAATTGTTAAAAGCATTACCTGACACTTTAATAGTATTAGATGAGGCTTATATCGAATTTGCTAATAAAGAAGACGATTTAACATATTTAGTTAACGAGTATGAGAATTTAATCGTAACTAGAACTCTTTCAAAAGCATTTGCACTTGCCGGTATCCGTTGTGGTTTTGCTATTGCCAACGAGAATCTCATCAAAGCTATGCTTAAAGTTATCGATCCTTACCCTATCTGCGATCCTGTAGCTCAGATTGCTGTACAGGCTTTATCAGATCATGGTGTTGAGATGACTAAAGAGCGTGCTTTAAAGTGCAATGAAAGAAGAGAAAAGTTAGAAGCTGATCTTAAAGCTCTGCCTTTTGTTAGAAAGATTTTTGTTTCTTTTGGTAACTTCTTACTAGTTGAGTTTACAGACGGTCCTGCTGTATTTAATGCTATGGCTCAAAAAGGTGTTATCTTACGTTCATTTGAGACCAAGAAAGGACTTAAAAACTGCGTTCGTATTTCTATTGGTTCTGAGGCTGAGTTAGAAGAACTCATGCGCTATTTAAAGGCACTGGAGATTTAATTTGAAAAAGTACCTTTTTATTGATCGTGACGGAACTTTAGTTACAGAGCCTGAAGATTATCAGGTTGATGCTTTATCTAAAGTAAAGTTTGAGAAAAATGTAATTCCTGCTCTTTTAAAGTTAAAAGAACACGGTTTTGCATTTGTGATGGTATCTAATCAAGATGGTTTGGGAACAGACTCTTTTCCGTTAAATACCTTTACGCCAGCACATGAGCTTATCTTAAATACTCTAGAGAGCCAAGGCATAGACTTCGAGCAGGTTTTAATCTGCCCACATAAACCAGAAGATAACTGTTCATGCAGAAAGCCTGAATTAGGACTTGTAATGTCTTACCTAAAAGATACTTCATGGGATAGAGAAAACTCTTATTTCATCGGTGACAGAGAAACCGATGTAAAGATGGGTAAAAACATGGGAATTACTCCTATCCAATACAATCCTAAGACTATGTCATGGGATAAGATAGCAGATTCTCTTACCACCCTACACCGTATTGCTACAGTAGAAAGAAATACTCGTGAGACTCAGATTTCAATCACTGTTGATCTTGATCATGCAGGTAATTCAAGTTTTGATACAGGCATAGGTTTCTTTGATCATATGCTTGATCAGATTGCAACTCATGGTGGTTTTTCTATCAATGCTAAGGTAAAAGGAGATCTCTATGTTGATGATCACCATACTATTGAAGACACGGGTATAGCTTTAGGTCAGGCTATTCTGAAAGCTTTAGGTGATAAACGTGGCATAGGCAGATTTGGTTTCGTGCTTCCTATGGATGAAGTCTACGCAAAAGTCTTTGCAGATTCTTTAGATGATGACAATGTCACTGTTGCTTTAGACATATCAGGACGTCCTCACGTGAAGTTTGATTTTGATGCAGAATTTACACGTGACAAAGTAGGTCAGATGTCAGCTCAGATGGTACCTCATTTCTTTGAGTCTTTATCAGTAGCTTTAGGTCTTACCCTACATATGTACGTCTCAGAAGGAAATGCACATCATCAGATAGAAGCTTTATTTAAGGCTTTTGGTCGTGCACTGAGAGTTGCTCTTGCTCGTCATGGCAATGAATTACCATCTTCAAAAGGAAAGCTCTAACCATGAAGATTTACATCATTGATACAGGCTCTGCTAATCTTAATTCTGTAGTTCAGGCCTTTAAAAGATTAGGTTATGAGGCTGTGATCTCATCTGACACAGATAAGATGAAAGATGCTGACAGACTGGTTTTACCTGGAGTAGGTACAGCTTGTGCGGTTATGGATGGTATTGAGAAATTTAAACTTTATGATTTTATTCTCAACACAAAAAAGCCTCTTTTGGGTATCTGTTTAGGCATGCAAATTCAGGCAACAGACTCATCTGAGGTTCCTTTGAATGTAACCGATGAAGTAATTAAATGCTTAGACATTGTACCTTCTCATGTTGTAAAAATTCCTGATACAGGCTTGCGTTTACCTCATATGGGCTGGAATACAGTACATCATACTGATCATCCATTATTCGACGGTATAAAACAGGATGCTTATTTCTATTTTGACCATTCGTTTGCAATGCAGGTAGGTCAATATACAATCGGCTCCACTGAGTACGGTGTTCCTTTCTCATCTGCTATCGGTCGAGACAACTTTATGGGCGTTCAGTTCCATCCAGAGAAGTCATCGCAAGCAGGAGAAAAACTGCTTAACAATTTTATTAACAATTTCTAGGAGCAATCATGATTATTCCTGCTTTAGATCTTTCAGGTGGACACGTAGTTCGCCTAAAACAGGGCGATTTTGCTCAGAAAACTGTTTTCAATGTTGATCCCATTAAAAGAATTTTTGATGCAGCTAATCAAGGCGCTGAGCTTATCCATATCGTTGATTTAGACGGTGCTAAAGATCCTATTTACAGACAAAGAGCTCTAATATCAAAGATTGTCAAAGCTTCTCCTCTTCCAATTCAAACTGGAGGTGGTATTCGTTCTGCTTTTGATATTGAGAATCTTTTAAATCTAGGCGTAGAAAAAGTTGTTGTAGGATCAGTTGCTGTAAAACATCCTGAATTAGTTCGTGGTTGGTTAAACTACTTTGGTCCTGAACACTTTACCCTAGCATTGGATGTTCGCCTAAATGATGGAGTTCCATATGTGGCTACCCATGGTTGGCTAAAGACTTCTAATACTACTTTAGATCAAATCTTAAGACACTACCTTCCATACCATATTGAACATGTTCTGGTAACTGACATCAGCCGTGACGGTATGATGAAAGGAGCTAACAACAATCTGTATGCTCAGCTGTACAAGAAATACCCTGATTTAGACATCATTGCCTCTGGTGGTATTTCTTCACTAGCTGATATTGAGGCTGTTGCTAAAGCTGGTGCTCACTCAGTTGTATTAGGCAGATCATTACTAGAAGGCAAATTCAGCGTTGAGGAGGCTGTTAAATGCTGGCAAAACGCATAATCCCCTGTCTTGATGTACGTGATGGCGTCGTGGTAAAAGGAGTTCAATTCCGCAACCACGAAGTTATGGGCTCGATCATCGATTTAGCCAAACGCTATGCTGATGAAGGTGCAGATGAATTGGTTTTCTACGATATTACTGCATCCTCTGATAACCGTCGCGTTGATAAGTCATGGGTTGCTAAAGTAGCTGAGGTTATCAATATTCCTTTTGCTGTAGCAGGAGGCATTAAGTCAGTAGAAGATGCCAGAACCATCTTAGCTTATGGAGCTGACAAGATCTCAATTAACTCTCCTGCTCTTGCCGATCCTGAGCTTATTACAAGATTAGCAGACAAGTTTGGTGTGCAATGTGTTGTTGTAGGTATTGATACCTACTTTAATGCTGAAAACAACCAGTATCAGGTAAAACAGTATACTGGTGACGTATCTCGTACTGTAACCACTTCATGGAATACACTTGACTGGGTTAAAGAAGTGCAAAAGCGAGGAGCAGGCGAAATCGTTTTGAATATGATGAATCAAGATGGTATGAGAAAAGGCTACGATCTTGAGCAGTTAAAGAAAGTACGTGAAATCTGTAAAGTACCTTTAATTGCCTCAGGTGGTGCTGGTACTATGGAACACTTCTATGAAGCCTTTGAAATTGCTCATACAGATGGTGCTCTTGCAGCTTCTGTTTTCCATAAAGGCACCATTCATATTCCAGAGCTTAAAAACTATTTAAGATCAAAAGGAGTTTGCATCCGTGATTAGATATTTTCATGGCTTCCAAAGCATAGATGAATTAGATTTCGAAAAAGTTGACGGTTTAATGCCTGCAATTGTTCAGGATTGCCAAACCGGTCAGGTGCTGATGATGGGCTATATGACCAAAGAATCTTTACAAAAGACTTTAGATACAGGCTTTGTAACCTTTTTCTCAAGAACAAGACAAAAGCTTTGGACAAAAGGCGAAGAATCAGGTCATTTTCTTCATATGAGATCAATCACCTGTGACTGTGACAAGGATACTCTCTTAGTTTTAGCACGTCCCGATGGTCCTACCTGTCATAAGGGAACTACAAGTTGCTTTGATGAGTCTCCTTTAGCAGATGCAACCTCTCGTTACCTCTCAGGCAATCCTTTAAAAGATTACAATTTCGTAAAGTAATCTTATCTTCTAGCCTTCTGTATAGAAGGCTATCTTAGTTTATCCTTCAATAAATCTCTCTTTAGATCCAACACTCAATGCGCTGTTATCATTTCTTTCTTTTTAGAGTGTGATCATTTGATCAGTATTAAAGCAAGTTAGCTCTAGCTGACAAAACTTACCTTATACTAAGAATTGATTTGGATGTATGATATGTCCCTGATAAAAATGCCTAATAAAAGATGCATTAAACTAAGGACTTAGTATGGAAAACACTCCACACATTGGTTTAGAACCTGAATCAATTGCTATATTTACTCTACTTGCAATTTTTGGTCTTTTAATTGATCTTTGGGCACACAGAGCTGATAAACCAATTTCACTAAAAGCAGCTACCTTTTGGTCTTTTTTCTGGGTAGCGGTAGGCACATGCTTTGGAGGATTTATGTACGTCCATTTCTCCCCTGAGGTTGCCTCATTATACTTTGCAGGTTATGCCTTTGAAATGGCACTATCAGTAGATAATCTCTTTGCCATCATGGCTGTATTTGCATGGTTTGGCATTAAATCAGGTTTTACTCATAGAGTTTTATACTGGGGGGTTCTAGGCGCTGTTGTCTTCAGACTTATCTTTGTTTTAATTGGTACCGGACTCTTCTCTTTAGGCGCTTATGTAGAATTTATCTTTGCCTTTATGGTTGCCCTATCTGCAATCTTAATGATTAAGAAAAAAGATAACGATGAAATGTCTGATTTCTCAAATCACCCTGCATATAAAATTGTAAAGTTCTTTGTTCCTCTATATCCAAAGTTAGTAGGACATAATTTCTTCGTTTCAAACTCTCATGTTCAAGCAGAGCTTAAAAAAGAAGAGAATAAGCATATTGTCTTAAAAAGAAAAGGACTTATCTATGCAACTCCACTGTTCTTATGCTTGGCTATTGTAGAGACCTCTGATGTGATGTTTGCTTTTGACTCAGTACCTGCTGTAATTGCTGTATCTAAAGATCCTTTTATTGTGTACTCATGCATGATTTTTGCAATCTTAGGCTTACGTTCAATGTACTTTATCCTTGATGCATTGAGAAACGCTCTAGTATATCTTGAGAAAGCTGTGATTGTACTACTGTTCTTCGTAGCCTTTAAACTAGTAGCTTCTGCTTCATTACAGTTATTTGGAGTTGGATTTGAAATTGATGTTTATACATCCTTAATTGTAATTGCCATTGCATTATCAACAGGAGTAATTACATCTCTTTTATTGGGTAAGAAAGCAAAAGCATAGTAAACACTGTTCTGTAGTTACCTCTCTAGTAGAGAGTCACTAAAAAAGCAGGATCAATTTCTAGGAATGTACCTATAATTGGTTCTGCTCTTTTTTTTGTTCTAGCTTTAGTTATGTCTTTAATCTTTGTTTATACTAATCTGTTAACAAGATCTTATTTACAAGATCTCTATCCTCTGGGTTTGTAATTGATGCAGCAGCATCATAGATGATTCTGCCGAACTTACATGCATCAACAGGATTTGCTCTGTCTAAATCATCAGCTGATCTTTGAAGTCTTGCTTTTAAACCTGATGGCTGTTTATTAAGCTCTTCATCGATTGCATCTGATAATAAAGCCTGGATCTTTTCCTTTTGACCTTCAGTAACTTCAACTCTCTTAGGATTGTCTCTGATTTCTGCTTTAAAAGCATTTCTTAATGAAGATAAGTAACCTGCATACTCATCATCAGTCATCTTCTCAAATGCCCTTGCTGAACCAGACTGGAAAGAGCTAGAAGCAAATAATCTTCTGTCACCATTTACAAACATCTTGCAATCACGTGGAGATAAAGTTTTAACTAAGTATCTGTTAAATACCATGCTCTTTTCCCTATCTTCTGGGGTTAAACGTCTTAAGCCTTGTAAACTTAGAGCGTTAAAAATCTGCATCGAAGTTGCTAACCATAAAGATTGGTTCTTATTCTCTTTCTTATTAGCAAACAAGCCTTTTTTATCTAACTCTTTTGTTAAGTAGTCGATCATTTCATCATCAAAGAGCTCTTTGTAATGATTTTTTAATAACTCCTTTTTGCTTTTTGAGAACTTGAAACCTGAAGCCATCTTGTCAAGATATTTATCTGTAGAAACTACAGTTTTAATGGTTTCTTTAAACTGCTCTTGAGGTGTTGATGGACCTCCCATAAAGAAAACCACAGCAAACACAACAATTACTGCTGCTACAACTGCGCCGATTAATGCTTGAAGAGTGCTCTTTGGTAAGTTATTTAACTTTGAAGTTATCTGCTCAATAATCTTATTCATAATAGTTATATTTAAATATTCCTAGTTTTGTTTGCTAAAACAAATTTATATTAAAGAAAGGATGTAGATCCCCTTTCTTATCCTCGTGAGGAGTGAGCAGATTATCATATATTATACAATCGCGTTCTTGAGGTACAAAAAAGATCACTTTTAGATCATTTTGAGGATCTTTTAAGAAAGAAAGCACTGTATCCACAGCAACTTTAGCTGCTTTCTGCATTGAAAAGCCTAAAGTACCGGTTGCAATAGGTGTAAATACAATTGATTTACAACCGTGCTCTTTTGCGATTTTTAAAGCTCCCTGATAGCACTTTTTCAATTTCTCAATATCATCAGGTGTTACTTCAAAGGTAACTTTTGGTCCTACAACATGGATGACTATTCCATATGGCAGATTGTATGCTCTTGTTACTATTGCACAACCTTCAGGAGCATCTCGTCCCTGCATGATTGAATAACATTCAAATCTTAACTGTAATCCAGCAGCAGAATGCAGAGCATTGTCAGGGCAGTTGTGTCCAGCTTGCTTACATCCTAATAAATTTGCCTCTGCACTGTTTACAACAGCATCAGCTTTAAAAGCAGTGATATCTCCTGTGTATACAAAAACATTCTGATTGAGAAGACATGGTTTTAAAGAGCTTTCATCAATTATTTGCTTTTCTGAGAGCTCTTGTTGAAGCAATTCATCTTGCAGAGAAAAGAACTCCTCGGGTAGTGGATTTTTCTCAGAATGCATATTCATAAGACCTCTTAGAAGAGCTCTTTGTGCAAAATAATCTTTTGAAAAATCTTCAATTTGGGCTTTTAGATTTGGAATGTACTCTACTAAGATCTCTATTAGACGTGAAACAGCCTGTTCTTTTTGAAACATGAACTTTCTCCTTATTATGATGCAAGAATTATATAGGCTTATATATGCTGTTTGTAAAAGTTAATAAAAAGATCCGTCTTTGTGCAGGTATTTCTTAACAAACAGATTTTAAAGATGTTTCATTGTCATAGCCAAACTCCTTATTTATTAGACTAGATAATCAACCATGCAAACAAAGTTGTGCTTTTGAGAAGAAAAGAACCTCTGATGTTCAGTCTATAGTTCAATTCTTATCTTTATCTTATTAAACACTTGAAATTAAATACGCAAATCCCCATGTGAAGATGAGTAAACTAGGATCAAAAAGGTATATATAATCATGGACGATAACAAGAAAGATAATCTTGAAATCACTTTAGAAGATCTAAATGAGCTCAAGGAAAAACTACGTTCATTAAAAGAAAATATCGATAAAAAGACTGCGGAGGTTATCACCAAAATGGCTCCTCAAACTGAGGATGCTAAAGATAACAGTGATACTCCATCAGTTAACGAAAAATCAAATATTTCTGTCTCAGAACCATCACCTGAAGAAGTATTTGTTATTCCCGTTTTTGGCAGACCGGTTATGCCTTCACAGATCTGCCCTGTCCAAATCAAGGGTGAATGGGAAGATCTGATTACTGAGATTGCAAGATCACAATCAAAATCTTTTGCCTTATTTGCAATTGATGAAAAGTACAAAAAGAAAGGTTCAATCACTCCAACTGATTTTCCTAAAACTGGTACTTTAGTAAGACTTCTACACGCAAAGAGTGTTCCTGGTGAAGTCCACTTTGTCTGTGAAGGATTATGCCGCGTCCAAATCAAAGAATGGACTAAATTTGATAAAGAATTAAGAGCTGTTGTAGTTTACCCTCAGAACATTGAACCAGAGTCTGGCTCTGAGGCTGAGGTAAAAGTAAAAGCTCTTGCTATGAACTTAGTATCATCTCTTCAGGAGTTACTGCCTTTAAATCCAATGTACTCAGATGAGATGCGTCAGTATCTACTAAGATTTGATCAGAGTGATCCTTCTTTGTTAGCAGACTGTGCTGCTTCTGTAACCACAACCAGCGCAAAGAATCTGCAAGACATCTTAGATACCATTGATCTTTTAGAAAGATTAAAGAAAGCTCAAGCTATTATTAAAAAAGAGCTTAAAGCAGCTAAACTCCAAGATGAGATTAAGAGTTCTGTTAACGATAAGCTTTCTAAAAGACAGAAAGAATATGTCTTAAAAGAACAGTTAAAAGAGATCCAAAAAGAGTTAGGAACTAGAGCTGACAGCTATACTGAAGCAGACGAGTTTATTGCTCGTATGAAGAAACTTACTCCTCCTGAACTTATCAAAAAGAGATTTGATAAGGAGATTAAGAAATTCAGTATGTTAGACAGCTCCTCTCCTGAGTATGGTGTTACCAGAAACTATTTGGATATCTTATCTTCAATTCCTTGGGGTAAGTATTCAAAAGAAGAACTTGATATTGCAAAAGCACGTTCTGTTTTAGACTCTGATCATGAAGGATTAAAGGACGTCAAGGACAGAATCATTGAATTCTTAGCCTTAGGTGCGCTAAAAGGCACAACTAATGGCTCAATTTTGCTGTTCGTAGGACCTCCTGGTGTAGGTAAAACCTCTATTGGTAAGTCAATTGCAAAGGCTCTGAACAGACCTTTTTACAGATTATCTTTAGGTGGTGTAGGAGATGATTCTGTAATCAAAGGTCATCGCAAGACCTACATTGGAGCAATGCCGGGTAAATTTGTGCAAGCTTTAAGAGAAACAGGTGTAATGAACCCTGTTATCATGCTCGATGAAATTGATAAGCTCACAAAATCTTATCAGGGAGATCCTGCAGCAGCTTTACTAGAAACACTTGATCCTGAGCAAAACAATTCTTTCATGGATAATTATCTTGATGAAAGATTAGACTTGTCTAAGTGCTTGTTCATCTGTACAGCCAACACTACAGATACTATTCCAGATGCTCTTTTAGACAGAATGGATCCTATAAGATTGTCTGGATATATAGCATCAGAAAAGCTTGCTATTGCTAAAAAGCACTTAATTCCTAAGGGACTTGAAAAAGCCCATATGAAGAAATCTCAAATCAAGCTTTCAGATGCAGTCTTAAAGAAGATCATCGAAGAATATGCTCGTGAAAGTGGAATGAGATCAACTGAGAGAGCTATTGATAAGATTATAAGAAAAGTAGCTGTAAAGATTTTAGAAGGAAACAAATCAGTTACCGTTACTGCAAACTCTTTATTCAATTATTTAGGTACAGCTCCTTTTAAGCGCGAAAAACACTTAGAAGGTGTTGGTGTAATTACAGGTCTTGCATGGACTTCTGTAGGCGGCGCAACTTTACCTATAGAATCAGCAAAGGTAAACAATGAAGGCAAAGGCTTTGAGCTTACAGGCTCTTTAGGCGATGTCATGAAAGAGTCTGCCCATATTGCTTACAGCTTTATTCAAGGTCATATTGCTAAATATTGTCCGCAGAAGAAAGACTTCTTTAAAAAGGCTTGCATCCATGTTCATGTACCAGAAGGAGCAACTCCAAAAGATGGACCATCTGCTGGTGTAACACTAGCATCTAGTCTCTTGTCTTTAGCTATGAACAAGGCTCCTAAAAAAGGTTTTGCTATGACAGGAGAACTTTCTCTTACGGGTCAAGTCTTAGCTATTGGCGGAATTAAAGAGAAGACTATTGCCGCTCGTCGTATGGGCATTATGAATATCATTTGTCCTAAAGCAAATGAAGATGATGTAAAAGAGTTACCAAAAGAGGTAACTGAAGGAGTTCATTACTACTTTGCAGATACCTACGATGATGTAGCAAATGTAATTTTTGACTTGAAAAAGAAGTAAACAGAAATAATAAAGCCACGGTATTTGCCGTGGTCTCATAAGACCTGACGGAAGTCAGGTCTTTTTGTATATGAGATTATTCGTTATCTTTTATCTCGTATACTGCTTTATTTAGAGCATTCTTTGGCTCTTCATCACCTGAAATTGATTTTAAAATTGCATTGCCCATAGGATCCCATACTTTTGAAAATTCAGGTACGGTTGGCATTGCATCTGCATTCTTAATCTGAATTGCAATTGCATTAGCAAAATCGTCATTAGTAATTAAAGGATTATCTAATACTGCTTTAATAGGAGGAAGCTCAGCAATCTCTGAATAACGAATCAGAGCATACTCAGGTCTGTTGATGTACTCTAAAAACTTTTCTGCAAGATCTTTATTCTTTGTTTTTGAAGAAATTACATAGCCCTTTGCACCATAAAATGGACGCATTGCTTGACCGTTTTTAAGAATAGGCAATGGAGCTACACCATAATCCACACCAGATTTAGCATAATCACCTAATGCCCATGGTCCATTGATTACAGCGGCAACCTTGCCTTCTTTAAAGTAATTATCCACAGCAGCAAAACCATTGCTTGATAAAACTTCCTTTGGAAGATACTTTGAATATGAGGTAATAAATTGTAATGCTTTTACGGCACCATCATTATTTAAACCAATATCATCTGGATTATATCTGCCATTTTTATTGCCAAAGACATAGGCACCATATCCACTGAAGATACCGTAGGAAATATAAAATTGATCTAACTTTCCAATAAGACCATATTTGCCTTCTGAGAGCATCTTGTCATTGAATTTTAAGTAATCATCCATAAACTCATAAGGATATTCCAGTAAGGCCTTATTGTAATAAACCACTAAGGATTCAATTGAACGGGGTGCAGCATAGAGCTCTCCGTTATGACTAAAAGCATCAATTGCTAAAGGTAAGTACTTTGCCTTCTCCGTATCAGAAGAAAATCTGTCTAACTTAGTGATTAAACCTTTATTTACTGCACCACTAATCTGATCAGAAATTGCAATAAAGATGTCAGGTGTACTCTCACCTTTTTGATTTAATTCTGAAACCAAATCTACATGCTTTACAGAATCTTTTTGTTCGATAACAACTTCACAACCATTTTCTTTAGCAAAGTTTCTGGCAGCCTTTTCAATACCGTAACCTTTGCCATTATCTTCCCAAACAACTAATCTTGATTCTGCAATTGATGCAGTACTTACTGATAAAAGAAATGCACATAAAGTGAGTTTTGACAGTTTTTTCATAGACATCCCATTTATATATTCAGAAAGGAAAAATAATTGTTTTTTGCCCTAAGAAAATCACAATCTTAATGACAAAATTGTGGTTATTTTACCTATTTATAAAAAAATTCCTAGACTAAAAATTTATCCTTATGTTATTTATCGTAATATTACTTTTGTCTAGGATATTTTTCTGTGACAAATTTCTTTATATGTAAGATTTTCGATGTCAATTTGTCAATTTCTATTGATACAAATACTGTTCAATTCTGATTTTTGCGTTTTTAAAAGTTGACTTATATGGAATACCGTATAAAACGGTTCTGTTTAGAGCGTAATTTAGGTCACCCAAAACATCATTCATTTTATTGATATTAGGCATAGGCTCTAAGAACTTAATTTCATTGACTAAGGTACTTGCCAAATCATCATATTTAATAAAGGATTCATTTAAGACAGTCTTAATAGGCGGTCAGCTTTCTTGAAGTATCTGTCCTCTGCATACTCAGGTCTGTTTAGAAACTGAATAAACTTTTGAGCAAGCTCGCTATGTAAAGATTGAGCAGGGATGGTATAACCTTTCACTCCAAAAAAATGGAGCTAATCTACGTCCATTTTTAAGTTTTGGTAATGGAGCTATACCGATGTTAGTTCCGGCTTTAGCATATTTTTCTAAAGCCCAAGGACCATTGACTACAGCAATAGCTCTTCCTGAGGTAAAGAGTTTATCAATAATGGCATCACCATTTTTCTCAAAAATATCTTGTGGAATGCAGTTTCTAGCTTATTCTGTAAGTTCAGCTAAACCTTTCATCGCCCCTTCTGAATCTAAGCCAATATCATAGACGTTTATAGAGCCATCTGGATTTCTACCAAAAACATATCCTCCATTACCCCTGATAAAACCATAAGCATAATAGATGTCGTCAAACTTTCCTATAAGGCTCAAGCGATCTTTGTTTTTATTGTCTTTAGCAAGCTGTTCATATTCTGCTAAAGTTTCTGCTGGGTATTGGATAAGATCGGCATTGTAATAAACAACCAATGTCTCAATTGAACGAGGGGCTGCATAGACTTTTCCTGACTCTGTAAAGGCACGCACAGCCTCATCAAGATAATCTTTCCTGTCAATTGTCATGAAATCTAAAGGCATCAGCAGATGATCTTCTTGTGCTTGTCCAAATTTGTCAGAGATGGTGACCATCACATCAGGGATTCGTTCACCATTTTTGATATGCTCTTTTAATACATCTAACTGTTTTGCAGAAGATATTTCTCTTAATTTAATCTCACAATCATTGATAGCTTCGAAATCGGCTATGGCTTTAGTAATTGCAAAAGATTTTGACGGCTCTTCCCAAACCTCAATTTGCTCCTTTTCCTGAGCATAAACATTAAACGACGATAGTAGGACCAAAGATGAAATTATTGCTAATTTAAACATAGTAGGTTACCTCTTATTTTTTCTCATTCTCAGAGGTAAAGATAGAAGAGTTCTGTTAACGTTTCATGTTTAAATTTGTTAATTGTTTGTTCCAATTCTTTGATAAGTATCACTGTTTTTAAAATTCTTACAACATTTTTTATGCTTCGCGCTAAAAGCGTGCGATTACATATCAAATTTTAGATCTGTGACAGATGCGACAAAAAAAAATACTGATTAAATAAAATATACATACTTTTTTATAAATTAGGAGAACTTATGTCTTTTTGGCAACAAATCGTAGCTTTTGCATTGAGAGGTTTAAAACCTTCATATTATTGGAGACACTTTGTCCTGGGAGCCATCGTTCCTGTCATTATCATTGGATTACAGATTTACGTCGGTTTTTCAAATCCAGAGATCTCAACAGGAACAGCTGTAATTGGTATTCTAAGTTACATAGCAGGAGCACTGTTTCTACTATTCTTTACCCTTTTTCAAGATTTGCCTACGAAAGTATCGTTGAATTTGTCATGGGTAATAATGTAATAATTTCAAATGCCCTGTTATTTCTAACCTATAAGTACATCTCTTATGCAATCTTGTTGTGCTTTAGTTTTGTCATTGCGCCTATTGGCATGATCATTTTATTTTTCTACAACAAGCATCAGTTCAAGCTAGCTCAAGATCAGGCTGTTCAAGCTACAGAACAAAATCAATAGTGAGGTTATTATGAAGTTCTTATCAGCAATATTTGCAATCTGTCTGTTAGTAAACGTCAGCGGATGCTCAATTTTCAATCATCAAATGGGAACAAGGATCACCGACAGACAGTTACAGTCTATCACTAAAGGAGAAACTACCACTGATGTACTAATGACCACATTTGGCGCTCCTGATAAAACCTTAAACTCTGGTGATGACACCATGTATGTTTATAATTATGAGGTGATCAAGAGTATTGGCAGAAATGTTCATGAGACAGTAACCTTTGTTTGTGACAAGAATGGTGTGGTAAAAGACTATATTGCTAACAGAAAAGCAAAAAGTACTGGTAATGCACTTTTAAAGGCAGCTGGATACTAAAAGATAAAGTAAGTAGTAAATGAAGATTAAGCCTATGCTTTTCAGTATAGGCTTATTTTTGAAAGGATTTCTAAAGCTTAGTTTTTAAAATCTTTATATGGAGTGAACACTAACTCGATATCCTCATCAGACATTTCTCTGTACTCACCCTCTTCAAGATCCTCATCGAGTCTTAATTGACCAATGTACAATCTTTCTAACTCTAAAACCTCATTACCTACACATTCAAAAAGACGTTTTACCTCATGAAAACGACCTTCAGTTACGGTAACTAAAGCTTCATTATCAGATATAATCTCAAGTAATGCGCTCTTATAACGAGTCTTTTCCTCAGGATGTTTTAAGCCTTTAGCAAAATGCTCTATATCGTGCTCAGAGATTTTCTCTTTGGTAACTGCTCTATAGGTCTTGGTAACACCAGTTTTTGGAGAGGTGATCTTATGATTAAGATCGCCATCATCAGTGACAATAATAAGACCGGTAGTATCAATATCAAGACGACCAACACAATGCATCTGTGTAAACTTTGGAATGTCTGAAAAGATATTGATAACAATTGGGTTATTGTTATCCCTGTCAGCACAAACGTAGCCATTTGGCTTATTCAGCATAAAGATGCGCTTTTTAAAGCCATCTGACACTGACACTTCATTGCCGTCAATGACAATGTCAGCCTCAATGGAGATTTTTGCGGCAGGATCTGCAATTACTTCACCATCAACTTCAACATCCCCTGCCTTAATAAGCTTGGCAGCATATGAGCGAGGGACATCGAAGTTATGTGATACGGCTTTATCTAATCTTAAAGTATCTTTAGCCATGGTATTTGTGCAGAACTAATGATGCGTTAGTACCACCAAAGCCAAAGCTGTTTGACATGACAGTCTCAAGTTTAGCTTCTCTTGCCTTATTAGCTACGATATCAAAGCCTTTAGCCTGTTCGTCTAATTCATCGACGTTTATTGATGGAGCAATAAAATCATTTTGCATCATTATAAGACTAAAGATAGCTTCACTTACACCAGCAGCACCTAAGGTATGACCTGTCATAGACTTAGTAGATGAGATTGGTGGACAGTTATCTCCAAATACTTCTCTAATAGCTTCAAGCTCTTTTAGATCACCTAAAACAGTAGAGGTACCATGAGTATTGATGTAATCGATCTTGTAATCACATCCTTCTAGAGCGCGCTTCATGCAACGCATTGCGCCTTCACCTGATGGGGCCACCATATCATAGCCATCAGAGGTGGCACCGAAACCTACAACTTCCGCGATAATATTTGCCCCTCGTGCTTTAGCGTGTTCTTCTGACTCTAGAACTAAAATACCACCGCCGGCACCAATTACGAAACCATCTCGGTTAGCGTCATATGGTCTGGATGCTTTCTCAGGAGTATCGTTATATCCTTTAGACAGAGCTCCCATTGCATCGAACAGACATGAAATTGTCCAATCTGCTGATTCACCGCCACCTGCGAACATAATATCGTGACGACCTAAGGCAATTTCATCACAAGCTAATTCAATGCAGTGAGCTGAAGTAGAACAAGCTGAACTTACAGATAAAGATGCACCTTTAATCTTAAATGCAGTTGCAAGGTTTGCTGAGGTGGTTGAACTCATTGCCTTAGGAACTGCATAAGGACCAATCTTTTTTACGCCTTTTTCACGTAGAATATCAGCTGCATCTACGATGGCTTTAGTATCACCACCACCAGAACCAGTAAACAGACCAGTTCTTTCATTGCTAATATCTTCTTCTGTAAGGTCAGCCATTGCTATAGCTTCTTTCATTGCTATATAAGAATATGCAGCAGCCTCACCCATAAAGCGTAATGCTCTACGATCAATAAATTCTTTAAGGTCAATATCAACTAAACCTGCTACCTGTGAACGCATTTGTCTGTCCACGAAGTCCTGAGATTTTTTGATACCTGATTTACCTTCCTTTAGTGACTTTAGTACTGCATCTACACCGACACCGATTGATGAAACAATACCCAAGCCTGTTATGACAACTTTTTTTAATGTCATGCTTTCTCCGAATTTGTAAAAAATTCTGTGACGATTTTTTTTAAACTTTTGCTAAAACTGTTATTAAAAACGTTACACTGCAACAATATCATAATGTTTTACAAACACAAAATGAATTACAGTATTTTATAGGTGATACCAAGGTCAAACTTTTATATAAAAATCTAGTTTACAAGAATAATAAAGAATAAACTTAAGCTTGATTTGTCGTTTCATTTATACAAATTGTTCATTACTTTTATCATCAAACTATGACCATCAAAAAACAATTCTTTGCTTTAGTTTTAATTCTCTCTTATTCAATTTTCTCAAGTGCTGAGGCCTCCGATATATCTCTTCTTATAAAAGAATGTGATGAAGGTAGGGCTAATTCATGTGGTCAAGCTGGCGTTTATTACGAAAACTCTGAGAATGCTGATTTGAAGAGAGCTGAAAAAATGTATTCAGCAGGTTGCGACCTTGATGATATGTTTTCTTGTGGAGCTTTAATCTATTTACCTGATGATAAGGATAGTTTCAATAAAATTAACAAACTGCAAACTGATATACACAAGAACACCTCGGCTACTAACAACAGTTTTAATTCCTTAGATGAGACAATCGCATCATTTAACCACAGAAATTTATCAACTGATCTAAAAAAAATCTTTTCAACTTTCAATGACTACTGTGCACAAGGTGAAGGAAAAGCCTGTCTTTATTCGGGTGTCATGAATAACTACGGCTTAGGTACAAAAAGAAATCTCAAAAAGGCTATATCTAACTATGAGAGCGCCTGTGACAGCAATATATCTAAGGCATGTTACAACCTAGGTTTCATGTATGAATATGGAAATGGCGTAGTAAAAAGCATCAAGACGTCATTAAGCCTTTTTGAAAGAGGTTGCGCTCTTAATGATGGCAAAGCATGCAATAGTGCAGGTTTCTTATATGAATATGGAAAAGGAATAAAACAGAATAAAGGTACTGCTGCAAAATACTTTGAAAAAGGCTGTGACTTAAATGTCGGTCAAGCCTGCCGTAATCGCGCATGGCTGTATGTAAAAGGTAAAGGGAAATACCATAATCCAAATATGGCATTTTCATACTTTTTTAAAGGCTGTGAACTTAATGATGTTAAATCATGCTCTAGCGTCGGATATTCATATTTGCATGGAAGTGGCACCAAAAAAGATCTTGAGATGGCTCGAAAGTACTACAAAATTGCCTGTACACGTGGTCACAAAAAGAGTTGTTCATTCAAGTAAATACTAATTTTTAAGATGTAAACGGACAAATCTTTCTCACCATAAAGCACATTTATGACATTTGTGATTAGTAACGCAAAATTTGTTGTATAATAGCGCTCGTTTAAAAGCAGGTTAACAGTAACCTTTTAAACATAAATTGTTTTTTATAGGTATAAACTTTTATTAAATATGGCAAAAGAAGAAAGCATTGAAATGCAGGGCACTATTCTTGAGACCCTGCCTAACACCATGTTCCGCGTTCAGCTAGATAATGGTCACATCGTAATGGCTCACATTTCAGGCAAAATGCGTAAAAATTACATCAGAATCTTAACTGGTGACAAAGTAACCGTACAGATCACTCCTTACGATCTGACCAAGGGTCGCATTACTTTCCGCGCCCGCTAAATCAAAAAAGAATTTCTTGTCATAAAAGATATTTCCCTGAGTATGTAAGTTTACTCGGGGATGTGTTTTTTTCTCATACTTACCTTTGTAAGCTCAAATACAATTAAAATAATCAAAAAAACTATGAGCAAATCAGAATTATTTAGAAGATATGTGCTGTTTTTTTTCTCTGTAGTTTTGCAGGGTACAGCTATTGCGTGCATCACTTTTGCGAAAATTGGTACTACACCAATTTCGTCAACAAACTATGTATTATCGCTTCATTCAGCTTTTACATTAGGTGACACAACCTTTATTTTTAATATTCTTCTGATTGTTTTGCAGATTATGTTTATTTGCATCGGTTCAGAGAAGTTAAAAGATCATATAAGCAAATTAGTAATGCAGATCCCTGTATGCTTCGTTTTCTCTTTTATGATCGACATTTCAACTGACGTATTAGTATTTATTCTGCCAGCCGAAATTAGCTACTTTACTAGCTGGTTTTTAGTTGTGTTCGGTACTGCACTTTTAGCTTTAGCTGTCTCCTTATCTGTTACAGCTAATGTAGCAATGGTACCTGGAGAATACTTTATTAAGGTCTTCCACCCTATTGTTAAAAAGAGCTTTAGCTTTGTAAAAACATTCTTTGATATTTTCTTAGTTACATCAGCTGTTATTTTATCTTTGTTCTTAACTGAATTTAGTGCTATCGAAGGTGTTAGAGAAGGAACCTTGTTTGCAGCTTTATGCACTGGACCTACCGTCCATTTCTTTATTCCTCTGTGTGCAAAACTAATTCCTTATTTAAAAGGTAGCACTAGTGTTGAGACTGTAAGTTCTGATAACACTCATAAAGCTCAAGATAATAAGGCAGAAGCTACTGTTTCTGACAATAACAAAGACTAAACTTAACTCAAAATAAAAAAGCTTTGTCATCACTACGGCAAAGCTTTCTTCCTTATTCTGTAATAATTAAGCTAATGTCTTCTACTCATTGCTGTTTACAGGTTCACCAATATCTCTGTTATCAAAAGTCCTCTTGCCGTTTACTATTGAATTAACATAAGCATTAATTAGATTTGTTGAAACTGTGTTGTAGTCTCCTGAGATCTCTACAGTGTACATATTGTTTACTTCACCAATTACAACTACATCTCGGCCTATATTTGGACAAGAAGCTGTATAAAAACCTTTTCCTAGAGTTTTAGCTTCTTTACACTGGTTTTGATTTACATAATCATCAACCACCTTTTTAGCATCTTTACCCAGGGTTCTCTTTGAATAGGTAAAACGAATTGTTGAACTGGGTGTAGGCTGTGTTTTATTAACTGGTGAAGAGTAAACTACAGTATCCCCTTCTACGGTTACATTCCAGGATTCAGGCACAGGAGGAAAATAAGCTACTTGTACAGCTGTAGCTTCCAATGAATATAAAGCACCAGCTAAAAATGAACTTAAAACTAATGAATTACTTATAAATCTTGAAATTCTTGTTTTTAATTCAATCATATTTTTCATCAGTTTCACTCTCCAAAGCTTTAATTTCATCTTCTAGTAATTTTATCCCATCGCCTACGCTTACGCACTGACAAAATCTTTTAAAGAAAGGATTTAACTCTTTTCTGTGAACTCTTGCATATCCTAAGAACTGCTTTGCTCTATCCATAACGATCTTTTCAGTTCTGTCAGACTTTGAAAACTCTTCGATTACTTCAATATCTGTCTTTAAGATCTGCGCTAATGAAAAAGGCTTTGCATTTTCTTTAATCACATGACCTATATTAGGAACAGGAAATGCTCCTCGTCCACACATAAAGTGATCACATAAAGTTTGTTTTTCGCATTCTAAAGCTTCATTTCGTGAGTTTATATTTCCATTAGCAATTAAAGTAATACCTGGACACAATTCATGTAAATGCTTCATACAAGACCAGTCTAAAGCTTCAACTCTGTAGAGATCTTTTCTGGTTCTGCAATGAACTGTAATTTCTTTTACACCATCGACAGCTATAGCTTTAATGATAGTTGGCGCTTCACTCTTATCTAAAAAACCTAATCTTACTTTTACTGACAAGTCACAAGCAGGATCTAACTTTGCTCTTACTGTTTCTACAATTTCATGCAATAGCTCAGGCTCCTTTAAGAGCATGGAACCGGAGTGATGAACAAATCTTGAAGGGCAGCCAAAATTGATATCAATAGAACGTGCTCCAAGATTATTTGCAAGCACAGCTGACCTTGCCATAGTATCCGGATTGTCTCCTAAAAATTGAATACGCACATCGGTTCCATCTTCGGTTTTACAGTCATTTTGATATTCAGGAACTTCACGTAACAATGTCTTCTCTGAAACAGGCAGATCAGTTACTCTAATGAACTCAGAAAAGCACAGATCATAACCACCGTGTGCACATAGAACTTTTCTCATGGGACCATCTGCTAATCCCTCTAATGGAGCTAAATAAACTTTGTAATTATTCATAGTAAATGCACTCTCGGTTAAAGATCATTTTTAAGACTAAGGTTAAAGCTCGCATATCTTAACAAATTTGAAGCTTTGTTATGATTTTTTTTAGGACAACTCCTAGCCTGTGATAAAATCATATTATGCTAAGGAGCGACTATGATTATAGCAACTCATAATGGCACTTTTCATGCTGATGAAACTACAGCCTGTGCCATTTTAACCTACCTTTTTGAAAACAGTTCAATCATAAGATCACGAGATCCTGAAGAACTAGAAAAAGCAGATATCATTATTGATGTTTCAAATCAAAATGACGAAAAGCATTTTGATCACCATTCTAAAGAATTTACTTTAAGCAGAGATAATGGGATTAAATACGCCACAGCAGGTCTTATGTGGAAAAAGTTTGGTCACGATTACTTAAAAGCTGTTGCTAAAAAAGAGCTTCCATTTAATCCATCTGCAAAAGTTATCGATGAATCATTCAAGCGTATCGATACTGATTTTATGACCATGATTGACTTAAATGACAATGGTCAATTAACAGCTTATGTTGATGAAATTTCTCAAGCGGATACTCCTAAAGAAAAAGAGATTGTTGGTGCTTTAAACGAACTGTACCAGGCATCCCCTGATATTCCTTTTATTGTTGCCATGATGAACATTCCTAATGCAACAGGAGCTGAACAGGACAAAGCCTTTGCTGCAACAGTAAAGATGCTGAGAACTATTCTTTTAAATACAGCAATTAATGCTCTTACAACTGAAAGCGGTATTGATAAGGTTTTATCTTTCTATCATGGAGGTCCAATGCTTATCATCCATGAAAGATTACCTTGGACTCAGGCTGTATTAAATCACCCAGATGAGTTTAAAGATTGCTTGATTGCAGTATATCCTGATAGAAATATGCGTTGGAGAGTGCAGTCTTTACCTGTATCTAAAGCACAAAGATTTAAGAATAGACTTTCTGCTCCTAAAGAGTGGAGAGGTTTAAATGATGTTGAGCTAGACAAAGTTACTGGGCTTAAGAATTTAACCTTTATCCATAAATCAGGCTTTACTGGCGGTGCTCAGACCTATGAGGATAATCTTGAGTTAGCAAAGCTATGGTTAGAGCTTGGAGAAAAGGCTGAATAAGCCTTCTGGTTCATTGTTTGTAAATATTTAAGGCGATCTTATGATCGCCTTTATATTCTCAAAATCAGAAAACTACTTAATCTTAATTACAGCTTTACCTAAATTCCCCCTAGCGCGTAAGAAACTTACTTCCCTGTTTAAAGATGATGGAGCATCATTCTGCTTATAGAAGAAGGATCGCTCCTGCACTTTTAACTTGATTGAGCCATTACCACCTTCAAGTTTCTTTCCGTTTGAAAACTCTGAGTAAAGATAATAGATATCATTGTCGGTATCTAAGTTAATAATACCTTTCTTTTGTGGTTTTACGTTATACCATCCATCCACAACCCACTCTTTTGAAGTTTTATCTAGATAAGAAAAAGCCATCACCACAGTAGCCTTGGTCTGATTATCTACGGTTACTTCTAAAGCTTGCGCATTGCAGCTTATAAAAGCGCCTATAAATGCTGTTAGCAAAAATTTTTTCATGGATGTGTCCTTAGCCGTTATTTATGGAGCAAAGAAACCTGGTCCGCCTTTTTCATCATTAGAAGAACCATTGTCTTTGTCACTGTTATTATTTTGAGAACTGTCTTTTATACTTGTGTTTGCATCAGCACCGATATTATCCTCTGATGACTTCCTGTTACTAGTTGAATCAAGTCCACTTGTATATTCAGAAAGGTCTTTTTTCTCGTTTGATTCCTCTGAACCGTAGTTTCTAACTCTAGTTCCTTCTGGAGTAAATTTCTTTACAAAATTCTCTATACCGTTATTTTCAATTTCTGATCTGAAGACTTTTATAAACAATCCCATATAAACCATAGGCAACAGGCATACCAAACCATATGACAATTTTATGTTAATGAAAAATTCAATAGCTAAAACTACACCTACAATCGTATTTGCAAATGAAGACATACGTAACACGTTAACAAAGCTGGTCTTCATTTTTCCTACAAATAAGAAGATTGCCTTTGATAGAACAGCAATTACTAGTGCATTAAAAGCTAAAATAAAGAAAAACCAACCTGCGATAAAAAAGTACATTACAGTTTTGGCAACACCAAAGACAGCATCTACTAAAGAAGCAGCTTCAACAGGATTAAAATCAGAACCTTTCTCAAAGAGATCGGTATAGGCTACAACAGTGTCTTTGCCTCCTGACTTTACAGCAATAGTTTTTGAATTGAGTTCAACTATAGGATTTTCTGTATTAGCAATATTTTTATCATCTACATTGTAGACAATTGCTAACATGCCTTTAGAAGTTTTTATTTCTTTGTAGGCATCAGAACTGTTCTTTGGTGTTAAAACTCCATCATCAGATAAATAGCTTGGAGGAATTGAAGCTACAAGAGACGGTAATTCAATACTCTTAAAAGTATTTAAAACTGCATTTACCTTAATGGTAGCAGGGATAGATAAGACTAAACTTATGATAAATAAGTACGCAAGTCCCATTCCTTTTAACTTAAACAACACGTCAAAATAGAACCTTCCTGAGCACAGTGCTTTTATTGGGTATTGGCAGTAAGTCTTCAGATTATCTTTGCTAATCAATTGATGTATCCTCTTTATACAAGGCATAGAATAGAATAGCATACATACATACGATATTGATACAAAGAACTATGGAGAAAGTAAGAAATGAGAGCAAATATTCAATATGCTTCTATTTACGCTTCTGCAAATATCATAAATATCTAAAGTCAAAACTGAACCTTGAGTAAAGTTATGTTTAATAAATTATCCTTTACCAACACAGATGGTATTAATTTTCATAAAAATTACACGTCATTACAATGAACTAGAGCTATGTTTTTGTTAATACCTTTATTATGCAGGTGTTTTGTCATATTATTATTACCGTTATCTGATACCTACAGATAATACTCTTCGGCACACAATGCCATTAAGACCTCTAAACTAGCTTATCAGGCTGATTTAAGGCAAGTGGGTGCAAAACCACCCTTTTGTTGCAGACAACCTACCCTCTGTAACTGTATCCACCTAATTCTAAGGAAACACCTTTCAACAGGACTTTAAACCATCTGTTGCTACAGCTTCAGTCGTGGAGTTTTAATTTTTTGCCAATAGGAAATTTTTACTTAAGGAAATATCAAAATGTCATTTTTAATCGCTGTAAGCAGGATCTTAGCCAAGTTTACTGCCTTATTCGTGATTGGTACTGCTGTACTAGCTTACTTTGTTCCACAAACCTGTACTTTCGTGAAGGGTACTACTCAGATCATTATTCTTGGCGTAATTATGCTTTCAATGGGTATGACTTTAGGTAGACAGGATTACAAAATTTTAGCTCAGCGACCTTTTGATATTTTCGTAGGTGCTGTAGCTCAGTTTACCATCATGCCATTACTTGCAATTTTCATTGCCCAGACTTTTAACCTGTCAGATGGTCTAACATTAGGTCTAGTTCTAGTAGGTTGCTGCCCTGGTGGTGTTTCATCAAACATCATGTCTTTCTTATGCAAAGGCGACGTAGCTTTCTCTGTTGGTATGACTACAGTTTCAACTTTAATTGCGCCTGTTGCTACTCCATTATTAGTTAACCTGTTAATTGGTCAGAGAATTGATATCGATCCATGGAGCATGTTCCAGTTCATGCTGTTAGTTACCATTATTCCTGTAGCTATCGGTTCATCATGCAATATCATGTTCCACAAGTATGAGTTCTTCAAGCAGGTTCGTCAGGTAATGCCCGGTGTTGCTGTAATTGGTTTTGCTCTAATCGTAGGTGGTGTTATCTCAGTTCATGGTGACAAGTTCTTACAGTCAGGCTTAATCATCTTTGCTTGCATCTTCTGTCACAATGCATTTGGTTATGTTTTAGGTTATGTTGCTGCTAAATTCTTTGGTATGAGCACAGCTAAAAAGAGAACTTTATCAATCGAAGTTGGTGTTCAGAACGCTGGTTTAGCAACTGGTCTTTGTGGCAAGTTCTTCCCAACCTCAGCAGAAGCAGCTATTGCTTCAGCTGTTTCATGTGTATGGCACTCAATTTCAGGTACCATCCTTGCAAACATCTTCTTATGGTTCGATAAAAAAGCTGAAGAAAACAATAATTCTGTTGAAAACTTAAAAGCAGAATCAGAAAACTAAAAAAGAATACCCTAACTAGTTCAAAGCTCTTTGCCTAAAAAGCAAGGAGCTTTATTTTTTTCTTTGGCAATTTTCTGAATAACTTTACATTTAAGTGCACTGACACAAAGCACAGATCATCCCTCGTTTGACAATACTCTCTTATCTTCTGAAAATAATAAAAGACAAATTTTATAAGGATATCTATAAATGGAGCTTTCAAAGACAGTTAAGCTTGCACAAAAGCTAGTTAGAATTGAATCAGTTACACCTAACGATAATGGTTGTCAGGAACTTGTAAAAGACATCATTAAACAGTTAGGTTTTACCTGCTATACAGTTGAAGAAAATGGTGTAACTAATCTGTTAGCACTACATGGTCATGGAGCTCCTTTTACCATGTTCTTAGGTCATACCGATGTTGTACCTACAGGTGATCCTAAAACTTGGGAACATGATCCTTACTGTGGTGAAATCTTAGAATACGATGGTGTTCCATATTTATACGGCAGAGGCAGTGCAGATATGAAAGGCGGAGACGCTGCCATGATCTGTGCGATGTGTGACTATGTTGAAAAACATCAAAATCACAGAGGCACCATTGCGCTTCTTTTAACATCAAATGAAGAAGGTGATGCTGTAGGAGGAACTCCTTTTATGGTTGAATACATGAAAGAGCGCAATATGATCCCTGATTATTGCATCATTGGAGAGTGCTCAAGTGATGAAATTTTTGGTGACTCAATCAAAAACGGCAGACGTGGCGATTTAAATGCATCTATTTATATCCACGGTTTACAAGGTCATGTTGCTATGGGAGACTGTGCTAAAAATGCAGTATTTGAGGCTTCTCGCTTTATTCAAGGAATGATTGATAATCCTGTTGACAACGGCACTCCATTTTTCCCACCTACCTCATTTCAGGTATCAAACATCAAAGCAGGAACCGGAGCTGATAATGTAATTCCTGGTGATTGCTATTTAAGATGTAACTTTAGATGGAATGATCTAGAAACTCCTGAAAAGATTGAACAACACGTAAGATCTGTTGCTAAAAAGCTCAATATTGACTGCGATATGGAGTTTAGAGAAGAGGGTAAACCATTCTTAACTAAAGACGGAGCTCTAATTGATGCTTTATACCATGCTATTAAAGAAGTAACAGGAAAAGAGCCTACTTTAGGGACATCTGGAGGTACTTCTGATGGCAGATTTGTAAGACCATTAGGCACACAAACTGTTGAATTTGGCCCTGTTGCAAAGTTGATCCATAAAGTTGATGAAAGGGTCGGCGTAGATGAATTAGATAAACTCACTACAATCTACGTAAAGGTTCTGCACGAGCTGATGGATTAGTAGTCATTCTTCAGATAAGTTAAAGGCAAGCAGCACGGATTAAAATACTGTTTGCCTTTATTGTATGTAAGAGTAACAAAACGAAGAGCTTTGTTGCTTAAATTTTCGAAGTTATCACAGATTCTTGATCAACTCGTCACCAAACTCACTGGTTGTAAGAGTGGTTGCGCCTTCCATAAGGCCTGCAAAATCTGAGGTTACTCTCTTTGAAGTAATAGATTTTTCCATTGCTTCAACGATTAAGTCAGCAGCCACCTCCCAGCCCATGTGACGTAACATTAGTTCAGCTGAAAGAATGATTGAACCAGGGTTTGCTTTGCCGGTACCTGCGATAGTAGGAGCTGTACCATGAGTAGCCTCAAAGATAGCGCTATCTGCGCCGATGTTAGCACCTGGAGCAATACCAATACCGCCAACTTCAGCTGCTAAAGCATCAGAGATATAGTCACCATTTAAGTTCATAGCACAAACTACATCATAATCTTGTGGGTATAAAAGAATATTCTGTAAGAAAGCATCAGCAATACAATCTTTAACCACGACCTTTTTACCGTTTTTAGGATTTGTAAAGCTTACAACGCCCTTTTCATCTTTGGTTGCGCCATACTTTTCTTCAGCTAACTTGTAACCCCAGTTCTTAAAGGCACCTTCTGTGAACTTCATAATATTGCCTTTATGAACGATAGTTACAGACTTTCTGTCATGATCGATAGCATATTCAAATGCAGCTCCAATTAAACGCTCAGTACCCTGTTTTGACATTGGCTTTACACCGATACCGCAGTTTTCTGTAAAGCGGATCTTTTTAACGCCCATCTCTTTTTCTAGGAAGTTAATCAGCTTCTTAGCGCCTTCTGAATTTGCTTCCCACTCAATACCTGCATAGATATCTTCAGCGTTTTCACGGAAGATTACGGTATCTACTAACTCTGGGTGTTTTACAGGTGATGGAACACCTGCAAAGTAGCGAACTGGACGCAGACAGATATATAAATCTAGAGTCTGACGTAATGCTACGTTTAATGAACGGATACCACCGCCTACAGGTGTTGTTAGAGGGCCTTTAATCGCAACATGATATTTTCTAATAAAATCGAAAGTTTCATCAGGTAACCAAGTATTCTCTCCGTAAACCTCTACAGAGCGACCGCCAGCATAGATTTCCATCCAAGCAATCTTCTTTTTACCCTGATAAGCTTTTGCCACAGCTGCATCAACTACTTTTTTCATTACAGGGGTGATATCAGCACCAATTCCATCACCACGGATAAAAGGTACGATTGGGTTATCAGGAACAATCAGCTTACCGTTATCATCGATTACAATGGCACTACCATCACTTGGAACTACAACTTTACTTGAAAACATATTTTCTCCATCTCAAAAGCAATGAGTTGTTATCTGATTTCATTGTATGCAATTTTTAACATTGAGCAAACGCATTCAGCATTTTTGAAAAAATGATCCGTGCTAAAGCAAAAGATAGAAAAAGTAACATCAAAATACCTATAAATGAACAACATTCTGCGCCTAGCCAATGTAAATTTATCTATACAAAATTAAATTCATATGGCTGACATTGTTTTATAAAGAGACTGCAATGTGCCTTTCTTCTTTTAGAATCACACTGGCGCAAAAGGACATTTTTGTATAATTCACAGTAAAATCTGCTAAAATTAGCGCCGTTGGAGAAATAACATGTCACAGAGATTTAAACCTTTTGCTACCGTAGCTCTCATCGTTGAGCACAACGGTAAATACCTGATTGTTGAAGAATATAATGAAGATCAGGATAACAGACTAGTTTTTGGCAATCCCTGCGGTCATATTGATGCGCGTGAAACTATTCTTGAAGCAGCAATTCGTGAAGGTCATGAGGAAACAGGTTGCGATGTAGAACTTTTAAGCCTAGTTTCAATTGATGACTACGTAAAAGATAATGAAACAATCTACCGTTTCTGCTTTGAAGCAAAGCTTAAAGATTATCAAGAAAAGATGTCACCTGATGATCCTGATCAGGAAATTTTAGCTGTTAAGTGGTATACAAAAGAAGAGATCTACAACGGCAAAGACAAGTGGAGAACCAGACTTGTCGGTAAAAACTTTGATGCCTACTTTAAGGGACAAAGATGCCCTTTATCTATCATTAACAGCATTCACCCTTAATAGAAAAACAACAGTATTCGTATAAAAAGAGTAAAAAATGGAATTTGATGCCCGTATTCCCTATGAAAAGCTACAAGGCAAGCACGTGGTGCTAGGTCTTTCTGGTGGTGTTGATTCATCAGTTAGTGCTGCCCTTTTAAAAGAAAATGGTATGCACGTTACAGCTTTGTTCATGAAGAACTGGGAAGAAGACGACACCAATTCATATTGTGCAGCAGCAAAAGATAGAGAAGATGCTCAAAAAGTATGCGATAAATTAGGTATTGAGCTTAAAACCATCAACTTTGCAGCTGAATATTGGGATAACGTTTTTGAAATTTTCTTATCTGAATACAAAGAAGGTAGAACTCCAAATCCAGATATTCTTTGCAATAAAGAAATTAAATTTAAAGCATTCATGCAGTATGCTATGGAAGTTTTAAATGCTGATTACATAGCTACAGGTCATTATTGTCAGCGTAGCTTTAATACTAAAAGAGCTCACCTTTTAAGAGGTAATGACAATAACAAAGATCAGAGCTATTTCTTACATGCCATCGAACAGAATGTTTTAGAAAGAGTACTTTTCCCAGTAGGCGATATTGAAAAGCCTCAGGTTCGCGCCATTGCTGATAAATTAGGGCTTGCCACAGCTAAGAAAAAGGATTCTACAGGCATTTGTTTTATCGGTGAAAAGCGCTTCCATGAATTCCTATCTAAGTACATTCCTGCAAAACCAGGTTTAATCAGGACTGTTGATGGCAAAGTAGTCGGTAAACACGATGGCTTAATGTATGCAACTATTGGACAGAGAAAAGGTCTGCATATTGGCGGTACCCAAGATGGTAACGGCAAGCCTTGGTATGTCGTAGAAAAAGACATTAAGAATAATGAGCTGATTGTAGCTGAAGGAAATGACGACTCAGCACTATATTCAGTAGGTCTTGAAGCTGTTCATGAAACATGGATCACAGAGTGTCCTACTCTTCCATTTGAATGTACTTGTAAAATCCGTTACAGGCAGCCTGATGTTGAGTGCATTGTCACAAGAGATGGTGACAGACTGATAGTAAGATTTAAAAAGCCTGTTGCAGCTGTTGCTCCAGGTCAGTCAGTTGTATTCTATCAGGGTATGGATTGTCTAGGTGGCGCTGTAATCGACAGACATATTAAAGAGAATTAAAATGGCAGATATAAAATCAGAAACAATTGCTTTAGGGGCTCTTTTTCAGTGCTGTACACAAATCCAGAGAATAGCTTCAACTGGTTATTATGATGAAAAAGCAGTTTCATGTGTGTTAAGAGCGCTTGCTGTAACTGATCCTAAATCCGTTGAAGACATCTACAATCCTGAATATTTAACCGTAGGTTTTAAGCAGATCATTGATAGTTTAGGTAAAACAGATTTTGCAAAAGGCGCTGATACCATCGTCGTAACCAAGATGGCCTTAAAACTGATTACTCTTGCACACAGTGTCGAAAGAAACCAAAGAATTTACCAAAGACTCTCTGACGAAATTGATGCTTTATCAAAAGCAGTAACTACAGAACATAGTGACTTTTTAAATGACGAACTTTGTGTGTCTTCAATTAACACTCAAAATAACTTCCACCTGTTCGGATCACTCTATCAATCAATTATCAGCCCTAACTTTGCAAAGCTTTTAATCTATGGCGATGAAAGATTTTTAAGAGATACTGATAATCAAGAAAGAATTAGAGCACTCTTACTAGCTGGTATTAGAGCTGTAATCTTATGGAGACAGGTTGGTGGCAGACGTCGTTACCTAATCTTTAGAAGAAAAGAGATTTTAAAATATGCAAGAATGCATGTTTAGTTAACAGGATTTTATTGCTCACTAGTACTAGCTATGAGTGAGCAAAAGTAAATGCCAAAAAAAGAATTCTACTTAACCAAAAGAGGATCAAAATGGAATTATCATCATTAACAGCTGTATCACCATTAGATGGTCGTTATGGTTCTAAAACTGAAGAATTACGCCCTATCTTCTCAGAGTATGGCTTAATGCGCTTCCGTGTTCAGGTAGAGCTTACCTGGTTAAAGCACCTAGCAGCTTGCGAACAGATTAAGGAAGTACCTCAGTTCTCAAAAGAAACCATCGCTTTTATCGATGACATCATCAAAAACTTCTCAGAAGAAGATGCTAAGAACATCAAAGAGCGTGAAGCTGTAACTAACCACGATGTTAAAGCTGTTGAGTATTTCTTAAAAGATAAGACTGCTGCTAATTCCGAAATTGCAAAGGTTCGTGAGTTCATCCACTTTGCTTGTACCTCTGAAGATATCAACAATAACTCTCACGCTTTAATGTTAAAGACAGCTCGTGAAGAAGTTATCTTACCTATCTTAGATAAGATCATTGATGCAATTACTGATCTAGCACACAAATATGCTGAAGTTCCTCTACTAGCACGTACTCACGGTCAGCCAGCTTCACCTACCACCATTGGTAAGGAAATGGCAAACGTTGTATATCGTATGCGCCGTCAGCGTGACGAAGTTGCTCGCGTTGAAATCATGGGTAAGATTAACGGTGCTGTAGGTAATTTCAATGCTCACTCTGTAGCATATCCTGATATTGACTGGTACGCATTCTCAAAGCGTTTTGAAGAAGATCTAGGTTTAACCTTCAACCCATATACCACTCAGATCGAGCCTCATGATTACATGGCTGAGCTTTTTGCTGCAGTTGACAGATTCAACACTATCTTAATCGACTTTGATAGAGATATCTGGGGTTACATTTCAAATGGTGTATTCACTCAGAAGACTATTAAGGGTGAAATTGGTTCTTCAACTATGCCACACAAAGTAAACCCTATCGATTTTGAGAACTCAGAAGGTAACTTAGGTATTGCTAATGCTCTGTTCGTACACTTAGGTAACAAACTACCTATTTCACGTTTCCAGAGAGATTTAACCGATTCAACCGTATTGCGTAACTTAGGTGTTGCTTTTGGTTACTCAATCATTGCTTACAAATCAACCTTAAAGGGTATTTCTAAGTTACAGGCAAACCCAGAGCACACAGCATTAGAGTTAGATAACAATTGGGAAGTTTTAGCAGAGCCATACCAGACTGTAATGCGTCGTTACGGTATTGCAAATCCATATGAGAAGTTAAAGGCTTTAACCCGCGGTCAGAAAGTAACAAAGGAAATCATGGAGAACTTCTTAGAGTCTCTTGATATGCCTGAGGAAGCTAAGGCACTATTACGTGGTTTAACCCCTGCTACTTATATTGGTCGTGCAATTAAGTTTGCTAAAGACATCTAATCATTAAAATCATATGTCTTAAAGCCTGTCATAAAATTTCATGACAGGCTTTTTATTATGTTGCTTCTTACCTATTCAAAAGCCGCTATCAAAAAATTCAATTTCTTAAAAAAATCATCTGTAGCTTAGAAATAGCTAATACCTATCGCTTGCACTAATAATTACCTATAATTCCTAGTAAATTAGTGTGTTTTTAAAATCTTACAAATCAACAAGTTAACTCTTTTCCTACTAAATATATATGTTTAGTAATTGACATTATTTTTTTCATAGATCAAGATATACACATGAAAAGGAAATAGTAGCAACTAAAACTGCTTAAGGAAGAATTTCATGTTAAAAGTTTATCGAATGCCCTGTTGTAGATTTAACTTATAAATATTAACTTCAAATAAATCACAGTAGGATAATTAAAAATGACAGCACATATCAAAGATTTTATCGAACAAGAATTCTATCATTTCCACTCACATCCTGAATTGTCTTATCAGGAGTTTGAAACCACAAAAAGATTAAAAGAAGATCTAGAAAAGAACGGTATTAAGATCTTACCGTTAGATTTAAAAACCGGTGTTGTAGCAGAAATTGGTCAAGGCAACACTACCGTGGCTATTAGAGCTGATATTGATGCTCTTCCTGTTCAGGAGAACACAGATCTTCCTTACAAATCTACAGTTTCTGGCGTAATGCATGCCTGCGGTCATGACAGCCATGCAGCAATCATCCTAGGTGCAGCTCTTCTTTTAAAAGAGCATGAAAAAGAGTTAAAAGGTAAAGTAAGAGTCATCTTTCAGCCGGCTGAAGAAGCTCCAGGTGGAGCTGGTACCGTGATTAAAGCAGGTGGTTTAAATGGTGTTAAAGCAATCTTTGGCATCCATTCGTCATCACTATTTGATGTAGGAACCTTAGGTATTAGCGCAGGTCCAAATCATGCAGCTGTTGAAAAGTTTAAGATTATCTTTACTGGTAAAGGCACCCATGCAGCTCAACCTCAGCAAGGTAATGATGCCATTATCATTGGTACTAACTTTGTTAATGCAGCTCAATCTATCGTTTCAAGAAATATCGACGCAAATCATGCTGTAGTAGTGTCTATCACTCATTTTGAAGCTGGTACTACCTGGAATGTAATTCCTGAAACTGTTCTATTAGAGGGTACCATTAGAACCTACACCAAAGAAGACAGACAGATTGCAAAATCTCGCCTGGAAGAGATAGCTAAAGGTATTGCTTCAACGTTCAATGCAAAAGTAGATTTTGAGTGGTTAGTAGAGTTGCCTGCAACCGTCAATGATGCTCCTTTATCTGACTTTGCTAAAGAAGTTGCCTTAAAGGAAGGCTTTAAGGTAGAACCAAATCCAAAATCATTAGGTGGAGAGGACTTTTCTTTATACCAGGAAGTAATCCCAGGCTCATTTATTATGATAGGAACAGGTGCTAGCTACCCTAACCATAATCCAAACTTTAAGGTAGATCCTAAAGCTATCTACCCTGCTGCTCAATATGTAGCAAAACTGGCTACTACTTATTTGGAGAAAAACTAATAATGAGTGATGTAACTGGCAACACTAAAGATAATGACAAAACTATTATTAGTTTTGAGAACTTATCTAAACGCTATGAGAAGAAAGGTCAGACTTTTGTAGCTTTAGATAACGTAACCTTTAAAGTAAACAAAGGTGATGTTTACGGTTTAATCGGTTTTTCTGGAGCTGGTAAATCCACCCTCTTACGTATGGTAAACGCTCTTGAAACACCAACTGAGGGAAAGGTATTTGTAAAAGGCGTTGATTTAACCTCTCTAAAAGAAGGTAAGTTACGTGAAGTTCGCAAAGACATCGGTATGATCTTCCAGGAGTTCAATCTTTTAGAGACCAAGACTGTCTTTGACAACATTGCCATACCATTAGTTTTAAGACATGAGAGCAAACAAAAGATTAAGTCTCGTGTAGAAGAGCTGTTAAAGTTCGTAGGTCTTGAGGATAAAGCAAAGGCTCTTCCAGGTGAACTTTCAGGCGGTCAAAAACAGCGTGTTGGTATTGCAAGAGCGCTTGCTACAGAGCCTGAAATTCTACTCTGTGATGAGGCTACCTCAGCTCTTGATCCTGATACTACAGAGTCAATCTTAAACTTGCTAGCTAGAGTTAATAAAGAGCTTAACGTAACCATTCTTTTTGTTACCCATACAATTAGAGTAGTACAGAAGCTTTGCAATAAGGTAGCAATTCTAGAGCATGGTAAGTTAGTTGAAAACGGCTCTGTAATTGACATTTTCTCAAAGCCTAAGAGCACTATTGCTAAACGCTTTGTTGAGACCGTAATTCCAAGCAAAATTCCTGAGAGTATTGTTGCTGAACTAAAGAAATATGAAGCTAACTATAAAGTTATCCGAATTTTCTTCCACGCAGAACATGCAACCGATGACGTAATTTGGCAGATTAACGCCAAATTAGGAGTTCACACCAACGTTATGTTCGCATCAGTTACAGAGTTACAGGGGCGAGTACTATCAATTATTACTCTGCAGTTAACCGGTAACGAAGAAGACTTTAAAAAAGTTGAGGATTACATTAACTCTCATGGCATTGCTTTTGAGGAGGTACCAGTATGATGGACGCATTCTTTAAATCTCTTGACGTAACACAGTCTCAGTTAATTGACTGCGCTAATCAAACTTTATACATGGTATTTGTATCCTTAGTTCTAGGCTCACTAATTGGTATTGTCCTAGCCTTAATATTAGTACTCTCAAGAAAAGGCGGTATCAAAGAGAATAAGTATGTATTCTTTATTGTAAATACCTTTATCAATATCGTGCGTTCAATACCATTTATTATTCTCCTAGTATTCATTCTACCTGTAACTAAGGCCATTGTAGGTACACGTATTGGTACAACTGCTGCCTTAGTACCTTTAACCTTCTTTATTGCCCCATATCTAGCTAGACTGTTTGAAAACAGCTTACTTGAGGTAAATCACGGCATTATTGAAGCTGCTAAGGCAATGGGCGCTACTACATTCCAGATCATTATTCACTTTTGGTTACCAGAGGCTAAAGGCTCACTAATTCTCTCAACTACCATTGGTACTATCGGTCTGTTAGGAGCAACTGCAATGGCTGGTGTCATCGGTGGTGGCGGTGTAGGTGATTTAGCTTTAACCTATGGCTATCAGAGAATGAACTTCCCTTTGATGCTGTTCACAGTTATCGTGCTTATAGTCTTTGTGCAGATCATTCAGAGCATTGGTAACTACTTTGCTACAAAAGCTAGAAAGCACTAATCAAAGTTTTTTAATTGGTTATTCCACAGGATTCGTTTTGTTAACAAAAACAAGTTTCAGTCACTTAAGGAAAAATTTATTATGAAAAAATTATCATTAACATTACTTGCAGCTTTAGTTGCAACTTCAATCTCAGCTAATAGTGCATTTGCTTTTGATAAAGATCATTCAACCTTGGTGTTTAGTAAGTCACAGGGTCCTTACTCAGAGCTATTCATCAATGGTGTCCAGCCAATCTTAGAAAAAGAAGGCTATACCATTAAAGGCGTTGACGTATCTGACCTATTACAGGCGGATATTGCTTTAAACGAAGGTGAAGTTGATTTCAACGTTGAACAGCACACAGCTTACATGCAGAACTTCAATAAGGCGCAGGACGGTCACCTAGCAGCTATTACTCCTATTCCAACAGTTTTAGCAGGTATTTATCCAGGCTCAAAGAATGACTTATCAAAAGTAGAAGATGGTGATGTAGTTGCTGTTCCAAATGATGCTTCAAATACAGCTCGTGCTTATAACATTCTAGAGAAAATTGGTTGGATTAAGCTTGATCCAAATATCGATAAGACTAAGGCAACTCAGAACAATATCATTGAAAATTCTCACAAGTTAAAGTTTGTTGAGATGCATTCAATGAGTATTCCAGCTGTAGCAACTGACTTTGCTTATGTAGTTATCACAGGTTCTGTTGTTTACAACGCAAAAGTTGATCCTAAGACCAAGTTAGCTGAAGAGACCATTGCTCCTCACTTATTACTACAGGTAGTTGTACAGGATAAGTACAAGGACAGCATTTGGGCTAACGATATTAAAGATGCTTATCAGTCAAAAGAATTTAAAGAGTACCTAGATAAGAATAACGACGGCTTATGGTTTGTACCTGATTATTCTAAAGAAACTAAGTAATTTTTAGATCTTACCTAAAAAGCTGTACTTACTAGTACAGCTTTTTGTTTTCAAAATAGTTAAAAACTTGGGCTATTTTGAAGTATCTAATGGAGCAAATGACTTTACTAAGTCGTCAATTGCTTTGCATTGAGCTAAAAATGGTTCTAGTTTATCTAGAGGTAAAGCCGAAGGACCATCACACTTTGCTGTATCTGGATTTGGATGAGCCTCTAAGAATAAACCTCCAATTCCAACAGCCATACCTGCACGAGCTAAATCACTAACCTGAGCTCTACGACCACCTGAGGCTGCACCAGTACTATCTCTGCACTGTAATGAATGTGTAACATCAAAAATCACTGGATAATTGCCACATACCTGCTTCATGACACCAAAACCTAGCATATCAACTACTAAGTTGTCATAGCCAAAGCAAGTGCCTCTGTCACAGAGCAATAAATTACTGTTACCGCACTCTTCGAACTTTTTAGTGATATTTACCATCTGACCTGGTGATAAGAACTGAGGCTTCTTAATGTTAATAACTTTGCCTGTTTTTGCCATAGCATTTACAAGATCAGTCTGTCTTGCTAAAAAAGCAGGGATCTGCAAAACATCCACAACTTGAGCTACAACTGGAGCCTGTTCTTTTTCATGAATATCAGTAATAACTGGTACATTAAAGGTCTTTTTAATTTCTTCAAAGATCTTCATACCCTCATCTAGACCAGGTCCACGATATGAATAAATTGAAGAGCGGTTAGCTTTATCAAAGCTTGCTTTAAAGACATAGGGAATATGTAACTTTTCTGTTACCTTTACATAATGCTCGCAGATCTGCATTGCCAAATCGCGGCTTTCAAGTACGTTCATACCACCAAAGAGTACAAATTTACCTGAATTTGAAACTTCAATATCGCCTATTTTGATTACTTTATCTACCATATCAGCACTCACTTAATTTTGCTTCACTAAAAAACAGAAGGCATCTGTTTTGTGAAAGGAATTGATAGCTGATTTTATCAAGAGCAATACTGTTTTAAAACAATTTGTTTTGTAAGGTGAGGTGTTTATAAGAATTTAGGAATAAATAAGCCTGTAAATTTTGCTTCACAGGCTTAAATGCTTAGATAAATTATAGATACTAGTTCTGCTCTTTATAAGCTAAGTAAGCCAGTAAATTTAAACTGGCGTTGTAGTAATCCTCTGAGGTGGCAAGGTTAGGCTCCATAATTGGCTTACCCATAACTAAATCACGCACAGCTTTAAGACCTGAGCTCATATTATAGGATGCAGTCTCACCTGTGGCGACATTAACCCATGCTGGAGTACTGTACTCTGGATACTTTGAATACCACTCTCGCCATACATTTAGCTCTTGAGCATTCTTGTTTTCCCAGTAAAGGTATAAAGGAACTCTAATTGCGTCATAGCTTGAGCGAGCTGGCCACTGCTCTGCTGGGATCATCTCATCAGTAGGAGTCAATTTTATCCAATCAGGTGCTAGTTTTACTCTCTGGTTCTTTAGATCAAAGAGCATCTTTTTGCCATCATTTATTAAATCATAGAACTGCTTTAAATGAGTCTTATTATAGATATTTGAAAGAGCTGGATAGATAAAATAGCTTGGATTTACGATCACATAGTTATTGTAATAAAAGCCATTTACAGCAGGAATGATGACGTTATAAGAGCCATATTTGGTAATAGTAAGGGCCATCATATGCATGCACAGGCTCTCAGCCTTTTTAGCGTAATCTTTATTCTTCCATTTATCTGCTGCTTTAAATAATGCATTGGCAATCATCAGATCACCGTCGGTTGCGTTATTCTTATCAGCTACAGGATCACCACCGTCACGTTTATAAGCCCAGAAAAACAAACCTGTCTTTTTGTCATAAAGATTTGCATAAGACCAGTTTAGAATTTTGTCAAAACTGTCTCTGTCATTATAGGCGACAGCAAACATTAAACCATAGCTCTGACCTTCTGAGTGGGTCATGTTATTGTTGCCTGTATCGATGATAGCACCTTCATCACTTAAATACTTGGCTTTATAATCATCCCATGCATTAGCAGACACAGCTTGTGTAGATAAAGCTAAAAGTGCACAAGTTGCTTTTAATAAGAGTCTTATCTTAAGTTGACTTATTTTCATTGTTCACCTTACTTTGATTTAATCTAGATTTATCTGCCTAAATCAAATTTTTAAGTTTGTTTTTATTATATTTTTTGTAAAAAATAAATATACTCAGATTTTTACTAAAATTATCTAAGCTAAGTCACATTATTTAATCTGCATCAAATGATCGTTTGCCTGTTTTCCTATGCTTTCAAAGCTAAGACCAATTCCTGAGGTTTTAAAGATACCACCACACACTTTAAAGCATTAGGTGCACCTGTCTGCTCAAAGAAGTAGCTACAGCGCACAACAATGGAACTAAAGTCAGTGTCTTAAATAAATTTTTCATCTTATTTACCTACCACAGACACATGAATATCATCACTTCTTCTCTTGCTAAATAAGAATCTTTAATACATGCAAGAATGGTAATAAATGATCTAATAGGATTATCTTTCTTATAATCAGGTCTTACCCAAGTATCAGCACGTGAGAAGAGTAAGCGCACAAACTCACGCCTTGTATCCAAATCGACATTTACAAAGGTAAAACGTAAATAATCTTCGTTTTCATTATCTCTGTGAATTCTCTTAACAGGAACGCACATAGTGGTGTAATCAGTTGCAATTTCGATATCGGTAATAGGATCATCATCAATATTTAATTCGCCTGTTACAAAGTTATCAACACGGCAACCGCCCATAGAAAGATCGCGCATGATAGTTCTTGAGCAGATGCCACTTGCCTGATACACATTTACAGGAGTCTCTAAATACAGACGCTGCATCTTACGTTTATTTGCTGTTTCTCTACCCACACAGATAGTAGCTAAAAGTAAGATTGAATTTACACAAGCCCAAAATATATTCAGCAAAGTAGGACCTAATTGCAAATCAAAGTAACTTGGGATAGAAAGCTTAACAATACTGAAAATCACAGCAAAGATAAGCAGACCTAAAGTAATTAAATGAGGTCTTACTGAGGTTGCATCAAAGAAGGCTTTTTCAACAGTCTGACCTTTATCAGTAACGTTGAAAGAACCATGATGAGGCAAGAATAAGGTTACAAGTGTAGGTAATACAAGATGGAAAGACAGAATGGTATCGTAAACCTGTCCCCAGAAGCTGTATCTATAGTTACCGTATAGTCTTGAATTTGAGAAGATGGATAAGACTAAATGAGGTAAAGCATAAGATAAGAGCAATCCTACGGAACCATGTACAATAGAAATACCAAAAATCAGGTACCGTAACGGAGTTACCATGAAGATAATACATGGAACAGCAAAGAAGAAATAGGTTGTAGCTGATAAATAGCAAAGTCTTTGAGCAAATGAAAGACCTTTACCTAAAAGAGGATTGTCCAATCTAAAGATCTGGATCATACCTCTAGCCCATCTGTTTCTTTGCTACAAATGCTGAACTAATTTTTCTGTTGCAAGACCACCTGCCAAAATATGATCTAGGAAAGCTGTCTTCCAACCACGTCTTTGTAGACACAGAGCGGTATGAGCATCCTTAATAATCTCTTATAAATAGCTTGTAGAGAATCTTCATTGGTTGAAGATGTTTCATGATTTGACTTAAATAAAGCAGAAAATCTACCTTTAGATTTAGTATTTTCAGAATAATTTGTATTACTGTGAATTTCTGAGTATTTGTCAGAATATTTCTCTGAATAGCTGCTGTTTTTTAAGGCACGGTTTTGATTGTTAAATGAATAGTTATCTTTTGGATAGTCTATAGGAGCACGAGCCGCAAAACCAACATCATCATTATCCTCTCGTAAAAAAGAAATAAGAGAACTTCTGTTTTTCAATGGTTTTGCAATATGAGCAATATTAATAGGATCTTGTTTAAAATTGACTGGTGTTGAATGTTGTCCTTTGATTAAAGACATCACAGAGTCATGATCCTTAAGACCATCACCATTGCCTAAAAGAGATTCAGGATGTTCCTTTTCATCCTGTTCTTTTGCAATTTGTCTTATTAACGAAAAAGCAGAGTTTTGTAACTGATCCTGAGGATCTGTGTTCTCATCAAAATTCTGAAAGCTAACTTCATTTTCACCATAAGCTTTTACAAAGTTATTCTCATCGTTTGCTTTTGACATAGCTTATTCTCCGTTCAGAATGAACGTATTATTAGGCATCACATACCTATGGTATTTCAAACAAGAAATAGAATTATTTTTTACATTTTTGATTCTAGCATACGACCAAAGTTTATTTTTAGACACGACTCAACTCTGAACAATAAAAAAGCCCATTTCTCATTGAAATAGGCTTCTTATTAGTTAAGTATTATCTGACTAAACTCTAATCTTTGATACTAGCTGTGTAAGTTCACTTACGCTATCAGTTGCGGTATTAACAACCTGCTGTGTTGTATCAACTTCCTGAGCGAAACCCTGAGCAGAATTGGTAATGCTCTGCATGTTGGTTGAAATTTCAGAAGTTGCAGTAGTCTGCTCTTCAGCAGCTGTTGCAATCTGACCAATCTGAGAATTTACAATTTCAACCTTTTCAATAATGCCATTTAATAATGACTCAATTGAAGAAGCGTCAGCAGCTAAGGTATCCATTGATTCAACAGACTTAGTCATAGATTCATTTGCAAGATTTGCCTCAGTCTGAACCTGTGAAACCATGGAGGTGATTTCCTGAGTTGATTTTGAGGTTCTTGAAGCAAGAGCACGTACTTCATCAGCAACCACAGCGAAACCTTTACCAGCTTCACCAGCACGGGCAGCCTCAATAGCTGCGTTTAAAGCTAACAAGTTAGTCTGAGAAGCAATTTCATCAATTGTCTGTACGATAGTACCAATCTTTTGGGCTCTATCTACTAATGATCTGATCTGCTCAGCATCATGCTTTGATTTGGCAACCTGCTCCTGAATTGCATCGATAGTCTGACGTACTTTATCCACACCTTCACGTGTAGTCTTATTTGAGTCTTCAGCATTAACTGCTGCTTCCTGACAGTTCTTAGCGATATCTGAAGTTGTAGACACCATCTCATCAGCTGCAGCTGCAACTGTTAAAGCTCTATTCTCTGTTGACTTAGCAGAATCTGCAATAGCATCGGTTGAGTTGCGAATTTCATCAAAGTTCTGATTTAACTTTGACTCAGAACTCTTAATCGCGCCAACAATTCCCTGCCACTCTTTACGCATATCTTCTAATGAGCGTAAGAGTACGCCAAAATCATCCTTTAATCTGGTCTTAACTTCACGAGTTAAATCACCTTTAGCAAAAGCAGATGTAACTTCTACAGCCTTCTTAATAGCACCCACGAAGATTGATGATAAGAGGAAACTTACAAATAAAGAAATGATAACCACTGCAATAGAAACAAAGGTAACTACCACAATAGGAACATTAGAATTTAAAGCACTTAAGTTATTTAAAATCTCGCCTAAGATACCAACATTAACCTTTACTAAAGATTTCTGAGCATTAGACATCCTAGGATAAATTTCAACAGTGTAGATACCACGAGCCATTGGCTGGAAGTTACGTTCTAACACTGGAACTAAACGATTCTTATAGTTATCGATTGCTGATAACACATCATCTTTTACAGATGCTGTAAGGTCTGATGGATTATTCTGTGCAAGAGCAGTTACCTGTTGAGCTATCTTGTTTAATTTGTCATCAACGGCATTTCTCTTATCCTGAGTAAATTCTCTGATGTTACTTACAAAGGTAAACATCTGATCATTTACTTCGTTGATATCTGAATTTAACTCTGTATTCGGGTTGTATTTTGTCGAAAGGATTGAATCTGTAAAAGAAACAGTTCCTTTGATGCTTCCAAGGTTATATAAAGAAACAGCTGAAATTACTAAAGTCAGCACGATAACGGTAGTGAAAGCAGTTAAAAGTTTAGCTTTTACACCTAGATTTTGAAACCAACCAAACATAGTATGTTCCTTTGAAATTTTTATTATCTATCTTACTAGTTCTTATAGTGAACGACATCTATAAGTAAACATAGTTATTATCGTCAATCTTGCTAGTTTTGTTTGATAACTTTGTTAAGGAATATGAGTTACATCAAAAAATATAACATGATTTTACGCACGAGCGCGCATTTTATAGCTCTTAAGTACTGTTTGACAATACATGAAGAGCTATAAAGTATATTTGTAAATGGATATATGTTGAATTTTAACTAAATAATTATTTTGCTTTTTCTGAATTTAGTTCTAATTCGGCAGGAGATTTAGGTAAATCAATTAAATCAGCATCCGAATCGTCTGAAATTGCTAGATCATCACGATTTGATCTAAAAGCAGTCGCCATGACGATACTCTGAGCCTGACTGTCAGCTGACTCATCTTTAGTTTCAAGAAGCTTTTGAGCTTTTTCAGTTCCACTTAAAACAATCTCAGTTAAAGCATGTTCCTGCATACTTACAGCTACGTATCTGTTTGCCATATCACGAACACTCTGTAAGAAAGTCAGATACATCTCTGATGAATGCATTGAAACATGTTCTCTTCCGATAATAGCTACTAACTCTAACTGACACTTATCAATATCGCGATTCAACTTTTTACAATGTTTTACCATTGCTTCAAAGTGCTCTGCATTAGGTTCTGTTTCAATCAGTTTCAGATCCTCTGTAAGTTTCTCTAAACGTCTAATTAACTCATAGAGACTCTCTTTCATCACACCTTCAAAGATAGTATGACGATTTGCCACATGATTTACAGCCTGATCTAAAGAGTATCTAACTGATTTAGCAGCTTCCCTCATATTTGAGAATACTAAATAGAAAAAGAACTTTGCATCATTTGTGCACTTAGTGTTTTTGCCAAGCAAGGTGCCATTACCTACTGCTAGAGAATAGTAGGCAGAACGCTTTAATGACAAGGCATCAGTTACATTTGAAGACTTGTTACGAGCTTTTCTTAAAGCAAACTCGTTATCATCAAAGAAAGCGTCAATCGCATTCTTTAAACAATCAAGATCCTTTGTAAAATAAACAGGAACTGATGAAGCTACTGAATGTAAGATTTCCTCATCGTTCTGAGCACTTAACTGAGAAATTGCAACCTCAGCTTTAGTCTTTCTAAAGAAGTTGGTGTAAATAATTAGGCAAAATACGGCTGGAGTTAAAATTAAAGCAGCCACAAAGCCTAAATTAAACAGGATAAAGTTAACTGTAAAGGCAATGGTAAAGGCACAAATTCCGGTTAAGAACCAACCTGCAATAACTGTTATCACACCAGAAATTCTGTAAACAGCACTCTCTCTATCCCAAGCACCATCAGCAAAAGATGAGCCCATAGCAACCATGAAAGTTACATAAGTTGTAGATAAAGGCAACTTTAATGATGTTGCTACAGAAATTAAAGCAGCTGATACAACTAGGTTAATAGATGCTCGAACATAATCAAAAGGTAATCTTTCCTGACCTTTTTTAATTAGAGGTTGCTTATAACGATGACGGATAAACTCTAGTGATTTTTCAGGCATTGAGTGATAAACAGTGCGTGATACACCTAAGCCCATTCTAGTGATAATTCTACCTAAGGTAGAAGCGCCAAACTGCTCACGAGAACCTGATGTACTTGAAGATAAGTTAATTGAAGTCTGTACTACCTGACGAGCTTTCTTACTTACCCACAAGGTGATACACATAGTAAGACCAGCTAAGAACAGCCAGAATGTCTCGGTAACATTAGTGGTATTTAAACAATCCATTAAATAAGTAGGATCACCACCTGCATTTGCACTCCAATCTTTGTAAGAGTCCAAGGCTGCTAGAGGCACACCCACGAAGTTTACAAGATCATTTCCAGCAAAAGAGAATGCTAAAGCAAAGGTGCCTGCTAAGATAATAAGTCTGAATACATTCAGATTCAGCAGTACCATTGCCTGACCTAATACTGTAAATCCAATGAAGATGCACCACATGATAGTTGAGAAGTGCTGATCCATGTACTCAAGGTATTCAGGTTTCATGAAAGATGCGCCCTTAGCTCCTTTCATAACTAGGAAGTAAGCAATAGCTGATAATGAAATACCACAGAATAAACCTCCTAAATACTTAACTGAGTATTTAAAGCGGAATGTAAACAGCAGTCTTGCGACGAACTGTACAATCATTCCTGAGATAAAGGCAATAACTACAGACAGCAAAATTGCTGACACAATTGTGGCGGTTTTATCAAGCTTAATGTAATTGAAAATCTCTGTATATGACATTGAAGAATCATATACTTTGTAGACTGAAGCAAATGTTGCTGCACCTAAGATTTCAAAAATAATAGAAACTGTTGTAGAAGTAGGAAGACCTAGAGAATTGAAAGTATTTAACAGTAGTACATCAGAAATCATCACTGCTACGAAGATGAGGATAATTTCTTCAAAGGCAAACATGTCGGGATGCAACATGCCTTTTCTTGCAATTTCCATCATTCCTGATGAAAATGTAGCACCTGTAAGGACACCGACAGAGGCAACTATCAGAACCACATATAGAGGCGCGATTTTTGTTCCTACAGATGAATTTAAGAAGTTTGCCGCATCGTTACTAACGCCAACAAACAAGTCTAGTGCAGCTAACAATAGCAACATCACTACTAACACAAATACGATAGTTCCGAACATATCTTTCCTTTGCTGTGTCCTAATTTTTAGCTAATTTTATATTTTCAGCTTTAACTTTCAAAGCAATTTATTAATTTTTTAAGAACAAAGTTAAATGTTCTATTTATGAATGTTAAGTTTATGTTAAATCTTAAAACTGTGATTTACATTCAAAAGACACACTTTAGATTTACATTTTTATGCTATTTATTCGAAATTTTATATGTCAGATAATATAATGAATAAAATATTTTTTACCTTTTTTTAACACATGATGGAACAAGATTTACAAAAAGATATTACTTACGAAAGGATTAAGAAGCTAATTATAAATGGCACCTTTCCTATGGGTAAAAAGATCTCTGAACGCAAGCTTGAACAGTCTTTAAAGGCTAATAAGGCACCTATTAGAGATGCCTTAAAGCGACTTCAGGCTGAAGGCATGGTTGTAAGAAAGGCAAAGAGCGGAACCTATGTTTTCTCTCTGACTAAAAAAGAGCTGTTAGATTTATTAAAGTTCAGGTTTGTCATTGAATCTCAAAGTGTACTTTTATCTTTTGAGGAAAATGCTGACAAACTTGTTTCTGAAACTGAAAAGATCCTACTCAAGATGAGACTTGCTCTAACCTTGAATCAGGGGGAAGAGTACCTTGTTCAAGATGCTATTTTTCATGAAACCTTGGTTAACCTGTGTAACAACAGTTATTTCATGAGTTCTTTTGACAGAATTTCTGCAATTATGGATACAGCAAGAAACTTTTTAGGTAACAACCTAGAGCATATGCAAAAATCCATTATTGAACATCAGAATATCGCAACTGCCATCAGTGAGAGAAATATAGGCAGAGTTGTAGAGCTTTTAAGAGAGCACATTTTGCCTGAATTTGGTGCTTATTGGAAAAACTTCAACTTAGAAGACGATCAATAGAAATTTGCACTCTTAAACTAAAACTTCCTCTTTTATCTTAATAATCAACGATTGAATTAGGACGAATGTCCTAATTCTTATCTTATACTGTACTTCTTTACACTTTTTTAACATTTCGTTATGGTATTTTTAACTCTTTTGTGAAAAAATACACACGCAATTTTGATTGGTAAATTTGGCTAAGATAGCCTCATGCCATGCTGCACTAATGCCCTCAAATGAAACAGCTTAAAAGCTGGCCAATTGGAGATTACCATGATTTCAGCATGCCTAATAAACGAAGATGACAGCCTGTCAATTATTCAGATAACACCAAAAGAACCTCTGCCTTCTGATGTGATATGGCTTGATGTTAACCAGCCAGACGATGAAGAACGTCAGTGGCTTGAAACTTTATTTGTTGAAGACGTTCCTGAAGAAGACGAAATGGATGATATTGAGTCATCATCTCGTTTCCGTGTAGGTCCTGATGGTGTACATATCTTGTCATTATTCCCACAGCGTCTTTCAAATGAAACCCGTGGTGTAAACATGTCTTTTACAATGAGAAAGAATCTTCTAATATCTTTCAGGGAAGATGACATTTCAATTGTTAGATTGTTACGTTACTACATTCGTCATAATAAAGTTGAGATCCGTTCAGCTTTAGATATTCTTTTAAAACTTCAAGATTTAAAAGTTGATCAGTTGTCTGATCTTATCGAGGATGCATACAGCACTTTGGAAGAAACCTCAGATCAGATCACTGATGATACCCATGTAGACGAAACTCTTGAAGAACTTGTAAACCAAGAGGAATTGAATTCTCAAATTCTGCAGGCTCTTCACGATACTCGTCGTGCTTTAAGATTCATCAGAAAAACATTTGAAAGCTCAATTGATGATCGACAAGGAAGAACCTTAGATGAGGTTTTAAACGATATTGAGTCTATTCTGCCTCATACCTCATTTATTTCTAATAAGATTAACTTCCAGCTAGAAGCTTCAATGGGATACACTAACCAGAAGCAGAACAGCATCATCAAGATCTTCTCGGTGGCTGCGGTTGTGTTCATGCCTCCTACTTGGATCGCTTCTGTTTATGGTATGAACTTTAAGTTTATGCCAGAGTTATCCTGGTATTGGGGTTACCCTCTTTCAATTGGTATGATGATCTTGTCTGCTGCTGTTACCTATCTGTTCTTTAGAAAGAAAGGTTGGTTGTAGTCTGCAATAACATTGATTAGATCTTATTTAGTTAGATGACTGAGGTTGTGCAAAAAAATTAACTCTTTGCACAACCTCAACATCAAATTCAAAAAATGATTATTTTTAGATAATTCCTTTAGCTTTAGCTCTCTTTAAAATTTCTTTGAAAGCTACCACTGAATCATAATTACAGTTTTTAGCTTGCTTTAATACATCTTCTTTATCTATAAACATTACACCAGAGACTTCACTAGCTTGTCTTACTGTAATCACATCAGCAATAGCTAGGTACAAATATCCATAGAAGAAATGATCTGTTTTCTCATCTTCAATTCTTAATGTTTCTAGTGGATAGAAATCTACCTTTTTATCATCAGCATTGATACCGACTTCTTCTAATAATTCACGTTTTGCAGCTGCCACATATTCTTCACCATGTTGCATTACACCGCCAACTACTGCATCAAAGGTACCAGGAGAATAATCTTTGCATAAAGTTCTAATCTCAACTAAAAACTTACCTCCCCTATTGCATACTGCTATGTAAGATGCTCGGTGTGGAAGTTGTTTTTGACGCATCTCTTTTCTGGTAACTGTATCTGTGACATTATTGTCTCTATCGACAATGTCTACTAACTCTTGTGCGGACATAATCTTTCCTTTTAAGTGAATGAAATCACCTTTTTCTTTGTTCATAATAGTCTTGCATATATAATGTGTAGCAATAGTTCAATAACTCAATATTATTCAACATCCACAAATATAGCAAACACATGTACTAATTACAGGAACTTATGGAAAAAGAAGAAAAAATAATTGCTCTTGAAGAAAAAATTGCTTGGCTTGAAGAACAATTAGATGCCCAAGCAAATGAGCTTAATAACATCTATGACAAAATGGATAAACTTGAAAGACAGTTTAAAATTTTATATTCAAAGGTTGGAGATCCATACGCTACGAGAGCGATGAAAGATGAGGTTCCTCCTCCACATTACTAATTACTTAGTACTCTGTATAAAATCAGTACGTAACAATAAGCTTCTCTCTATAAGAGATAAAAAATTATCAAAGTGAGTTTTGAATAAGAAAGAAATGCACTATAATTAGACAGAAAGCAAGAGCTCCAACTCTTGCCCAAGGATTAGCCTAGATTAACATACAGGATGAGACCATAATAGTAAAACTAGGAACATCACAATAAATAAAAGTTTCATACTGAAACTCCTTTTTAAAGTGATAACAAAGATCCTAGATATCAGATCATATCCCGATGATCCAGTACTAGGATCACCCTTGTTCCGAAAGGAACTTCTATATTGTAACATGTATTTATTATTTATAATTTGTGTTACAAATATATTTTTTAATTCTTCTCTTTTAACTTATTTCTTAATATTTATCCAATTTTTACTAATCACAAAAATGGATTTATTTTGAGCTCATCTTTAAATTGACAGGAACGATCTTAGTTAATGGCTCTGCCTTGTGCAGGACCGTTTTCTTGCCTTAATCTCCGCTAAAAAATGCGCAAATTGTAGACAGTTTTAATCAGCTTTCTTTATTTCGTTGAATTGATTGTTCAGTAATAATAAAATGCTTCTGACAAATTCCATGACACAAGTCATGAATCATGAGACATCTAAATCTCATCCTTATTAGAGGCGATTATGAATTTTATTAAAGCATTAGGCACAGTTGCTTTTTTCACTATGGCTGCAACTGGTTGCTCTACATCTAATGAATATCTTGATTTATCAAATCCTGTAAGAGTTGTAGCTGAAGAGAGCAACGGTCCTACAGTTTGTGTATCTGATGTAACTGATAGCCGTGTATTTATTGGTGATGGAAGTAAAGATGACACTCCATCAGGCTCCGTTTTATCCGAAGAATACACATCAAGAGCTTACGCTAGATTAAAGACAGCAATTGGTGAGCCTGCAGGTGGCTTATTACTACCTAATGACAAGACCGTAGCTTCAGTTGTAAAAGAGACCATTGAAAAAGCCTTAGCTGACAGTGGTTACAGCGTAGTTGAAAATGCAGCAGCTGAAGATCAAGGTGTCATCAATGTAGCTATCAGTGTTAAGAAATTCTGGGCATGGCCTGAAAAAGGTAATTTAAACACTAGCATTAAGTCTGCAATTGAACTTGATGTTTATATGCAGGATGGCGCTACACAGAGACACTTGAATTTAAAGAATACTCAAACTAGAAAAGCTCTAACTGCTACAAAGGCTCAGTACAAGAAAGTAACAGAGGATTCTTTATCTAATATCTATTATCTTGCTACACAGAAATTTAAAGCACTTCCTAAGAACTAATTGATGATTAGTTGCGACAATAAGGCTTGCTTTTATAAAGCTTGCCTTATTGTTTAACGTTCTCAAAACTCTCTCAAATCTTCAGTCTAAGCTAACATTGTAAAAAATACTTTTAAAAGATTCAGTCCGTAGATAATAATCACTGTTCCACATACTCTATTAACAACTGTCATTACCTTAGAACTGTTATTGCCTCTGAAGATCTTGCTAAAAAGAGAGATTACAAAAATCAAGCCTGTAAACCATAAAAATGAAGCTGAGATAATGCCTGACATAAATGGTAGAGCTTGGCTTGAGAGTAAAGTTACATGGAAAGCTCCTAACATCATAGTGCCATCAATGATAGCCTGAGGATTAAACCAGGTAACTACACAAGCTGAGGTAATAGTTTTACCAATAGGCATTGAAGAACATTCTCTTTTAACATTTTCGGTCCTACTCTTTAATAAGCTGATACCAATCTTAATAACAACAATGCTTCCAATAAGTAAAATTGCAAGTTTTACAAAGTCATACTTTTCCATGATAGATCCAATACCATAAAAACATGAAGCAGATAAGCTAATATCAAAGCAGGCCACAATAATGGCTGTAAGAAAAGCTCGTTTTCTAGAATCATTTAAAGCAGAATTGATAACGAAGAGATTTTGCATGCCAATAGGAGCCAAATAAGCAAGCCCCATAGTTAACCCTTGAAAAAAGTAGGTGTACATTTAATAATACCAACCAAAATAATCTATACTTTAATAAAATCTGATGTTATTTTTTCTAAACATCTACGTTCTTATGCGATTTTGATGACATTATATTTTTTTTAATTTTCTTGTAACCGACCAAAAGTTACTTTTTTACCCAACCAAGTTATGAACACAAAACAAACTTTAGAAATAAACTGGCATCCAGATAAAAGTTCAGCAGTTCCAGCTTATCAGCAAATAGTGGATTTCTTTTTGTCATCTGTCAGTTCCGGAGCTTTTCCAATAGGCATGAAATTGCCTTCACAAAGAAAGCTCTCTGAGATCTTTATGGTAAACAGATCGACTGTAAGTACTGCCATAGCCGAGCTCTCTTCATACGGCATTTTAAAAGGAAGTTATGGAGCTGGTACTGAAATATCGAGCAATACTTGGTCTTTACTCTTAAAAGGTGACCAAAACTGGTCACGACATTTATTGTCAGGAACCTTTAAAGAGAACATATCTACTCTTCAAACGATCAATCAACTAGAGTTTCAGCCAGAATTATTAAGATTAGGTACAGGTGAAATTGACCACAGGCTTTTTCCTAAAGACTACTTAAAAAAGGCTCTTTTGCTTACCGCAGATACGGTCACTGACTTAGGTTATCTAGAACCATTAGGACTTTATGATCTAAGAGTTGAGATTCAAAAGCATTTGCAAAAGCTAGGCATTAACACTACACCTGACTGTATTCTAATAACCTCAGGATCACTGCAAGCTTTACAGTTGATTTCTGTTTGCTTGCTAAAAAATGGATCTAAAGTCTTTGTAGAAGCACCTTCTTATTTAAAGTCTCTTCAAGTATTTCAATCAGCAGGTTTAGAGTTGTCTGGTATTAGTATGGATGAAGATGGTATAGAGTATTGGAAGATCCTGCAAAAGCTCAATAAACAAAATCAAACAGGACTAGATTCTAACCTCAATGACTGCTCTTCAGTTCTGTATACTATTCCTACAAACCACAATCCTACTGGTTGCTGCATGAGCAATAAAAGACGACAGGAGCTTTTGGACTTTTGTCTAAAGCAAAGATTACCAGTAATTGAAGATGGTGCCTATCAAGAACTCTGCTATGAGAATGAGGTTTACACTCCTATAAAGGCATTAGATACTAATGACATGGTTATTTACTTGGGCACAGCATCTAAAACCTTATCACCAGGACTTAGAATTGGTTATCTAGTAGCGCCTCAAGCTATCGTTCAAAGGTTAGGCGACGCTAAAATGCAGATGGATTATGGAGCAAGTTCTTTATCTCAATATGTTTTCATGCATTTTTTAAAGTCTGGCATGTACGACAGCTACCTTTTAAGCTTAAAAGAAACTTTAAGACGCAGACTAACTAATGCGCTTAAGATCTTAGATGAGATGTTTAAAGATCTAGCAAGTTGGTCAACGCCAAAAGGAGGCTTTTACATTTGGCTTACCTTTAAAGCTCCTATAAAAATGGATGAACTCTTTAAAGAAGCTATTAAAGCAAAATTACTCTTAAATCCTGGTGATATCTATGACTTTAAGGCAAACAATTCTTTAAGGCTGTCTTATGCTTACGTTAATGAAGAAGAATTTAAAAAAGGAGCTTTGATCTTAAAAAATCTTATTCTCAAGATGAGAAAATAGCGTTTGCTTGAGTTGAAGACTTTAGATTTCAAATTGCAGATACAATAAAGCTCCTGATTTAAAACCAAGAGCTTTACTTTATCTAGATAAGATTAGGTTTAATCCTGAGCATTCTCATCTTTGTCTTTTAAATTTGCAAAGAAGGTTGCAAGGATAGGACCAGAAATATTGTGCCATACTGAGAACACTGCTCCAGGAACAGCTGCAATTGGGTTAATTGCACCTGTTGTTGCTAATTTAGCAGCCAAGGTTGCAGCAAGACCTGAGTTTTGCATACCGATTTCGATTGCAAGGGTCTTTTTCTGAGCTAGCTTCATGCCAAATACCTTACCTAATAGGTAGCCGAATAAGTAACCGATGCAGTTATGTAAAGCTACAACTAAGAAGATAATAAGAGCTGTTTCTGCAATTCTTTCAGCACTAGCCGAAACTACAGCAGTAACAATAGAAATAATTGCAAATACACTGATTAAAGGTAATGCAACTACAACTTTCTTTACAACTGTACCAAATAAGGCATTCACAACTACACCACCAATGATAGGTAAAAGCACAATCTTAACAATTGACCAGAACATAGCAGCAGGATCAACTTCAATGTACTGATGAGCAAATAACCAGAATAGTCCTGGAGTTACTAATGGAGCTAAGATTGTTGTACATGAGGTAATAGTAACAGATAGAGGGACATCACCTTTACCTAAGTAGGACATTACATTTGATGAGGTACCACCTGGGCAACAACCTACCAGTAACACACCTGCAGCTAGATCTGCAGATAGGCCAAATGCCTTTACTAAGAAGAATGCAATTAAAGGCATTAACACGAACTGACCTACAATACCGATAATAACCTGAATAGGACGGTGGAACACTTCAGAGAAGTCTTTTGGTGATAAGGTCAAGCCCATACCAAACATAACAACACCTAGGAGGATTGATACATATGGTAATAAGAATAAAAATCCCTGAGGGAAATAATAAGAGATTAAAGCAAAAGCAATTACCCATAGGGCAAAAGTTTTACTAAAGAATGCACTTATAGAAGCAAGAGTTCTTAATGCGTTAGACATACAATTTTACCTATTGTTATTAGTTAATTTGTATCTGTTATATTAGATCCATTATTATAACTGTCAATAATCTGTGATCTGAGAGTAATTTTCAGAGGATTCACCATAAAAGATCAACTTTGCATTCATCTGCACACAAAAAACACATTATTAGATTTCGTCATCATTATCGTTAAAATTAGAAAACACAAGCTAACTATCAAGAAACAATGAAATGGTAATAAACCTATGACAAAACCAATTATTGGCATCTTGCCATTGTATGACAGTGAAAAAGACAGCATTTGGATGTTACCTGGCTATCAGAAAGGCTTAGAAAAAGCAGGAGCAAATACTCTCATTTTTCCTTACACAAGCGATGTAGATGAGATCTTAACTATAAGCGCATTATGCGATGGTTATCTGTTTACTGGAGGCCAAGATGTTTCACCTGAACTTTATCATGAGAAAAAGCAGCCATATTGTGGAGAACTCTCCCCTACTCTTGATACCTTAACCAAAGTTGTCTTTGAAGATGCTGAATTCTCAGACAAAGCCATCTTAGGTATCTGCAGAGGTTGTCAGATTCTAAATGTTCTGTTTGGGGGGGCCTTGTATCAGGATCTTAATATTCAATATCAGTCAAACAACGGCAAGCATATAGAACATCACCAAAACAAACCTTATGACAATACTTCACATAAAGTTACTTTAAACACTGATGGTTATCTTCACAAGCTGTTGAAAAAAGATGAACTGCAAGTCAACAGCGTGCATCACCAAGGCATTAAAGATGTTGGTATTGGCTTAAGCGTTAATGCCATAAGTGAAGATGGCATTGTAGAGAGTATCAAAGCTGTTGATTACAACTTTATGCTTGGAGTGCAGTGGCATCCTGAGTACAACTACTTTAGAAATGACGATAGCCTTACTATCCTAAAAGCTTTTGTAAGGGAAACAGCTGAAGAATTCAGCTTATAATTTTAAAGAGAAAAACAAAATGACCACTACAATTTTCATTGTAATGGTCTTTCATGAAGTAAACAGTAAGAACTGATTACTTAAAGAACTCTGATAGTTCTGCTACAACCTGCTTTTCAACAGCTAAAGCAGCATCTCTTGAAGGAGCACTGATGCTGATGTAAGTCTTTAACTTAGGCTCAGTACCGCTAGGTCTTACAACAACTGAGCAGTTACCTTCTAACTTGTACTTTAATACATCAGACTTAGGAAGACCATTTAAGCCCTTTGAGTAGTCCTCAACAATCTCAATCTTCTTGTTAGCAATGGTGTAACCTGTGCCTACTTTCTCGTGGAACTTGTGCATGATATCAGCCATCTTAGCCATACCAGCTGAACCATCAAACTCGAAGCTGTGTAAGGTGTTCAAGCAGTAGCCATACTTCTTATATAATTCTTTTAATTTGTCTAGTAAGCTTAAACCTTGAGTCTTGTAGTAGCTGAACATTTCACAAATCATGTAAGCGCCGTCAACAGCATCCTTATCTCTTACATAACCTGAGGTTAAATAACCATATGACTCTTCAAAACCGAATACATAACGGTCCTCTTCATGTTTCTTCTCTAAGAAACCAATCTGCTCACCAATGAACTTAAATCCGGTTAATACGTTAATGGTCTTTAAGCCGTAGTTTGCAGCAATACGCTCAGCCATATCAATAGTTACGATAGTCTTAACTAATAAAGGATCTTTTGGTAAGGTACCGTGCTTCTGTCTTTGTGAACAGATATAATCTAAAAGTAGCATACCAACTTCATTACCAGTTAATAACTGATACTCGCCTTTATTATCCTTAACTGCGATACCTACACGGTCACAATCAGGATCGGTAGCTAACATTAAGTCAGCGCCTGTCTTCTTGCAGTACTGTAAACCTAACTGCAAAGCTTCCTTGATTTCAGGATTTGGGAATGGGCAGGTTGGGAAGTTACCATCAGGATTTCTCTGCTCTTCCACAATGGTAATGTTCTTGTACCCTTCCTCATCTAATATTCTGGTTACAGGCTCTAAACCGGTACCATTTAATGGAGAGTATACGATAGCTACGTTCTTATCTACATTCTCTCCGTATAGAACAGACTGCTTCTTAATCTGTGCGATAAAGCTGTCTAAAACTTCTTCTTTAATGTGAGTAATCTTGCCTGACTTGAAAGCTTCATCAAATGGAAGCTGCTTTACATCAGCAAAGATATCTAACTTTTCAATCTCAGCTAAAATTTCAGCTGCAGCCTCAGTGGTGATCTGGCAACCATCATCACCATAAACCTTATAACCGTTGTACTTACTTGGGTTGTGGCTTGCAGTTAACATTACGCCAGATGAAGTCTTTAAATAACGCACTGCATAAGATACTGTTGGAACTGGAAGTAATCTAGGCCAAATGTATACCTTGATGCCGTTAGCTGCAAATACGCCTGCTGCTGTCTTTGCAAAAACGTCTGACTTGATACGGCTATCATATCCAATGGCTACAGAAGCTTTATCACCATATTTTTCAACTAAGTAGTTTGCAAGCCCCTGAGATGCCTTAGCAACAGTATGAACATTCATTCTGTTAGTACCAGAACCAATTACACCTCTTAAACCACCAGTACCGAAAGCTAAGTTTTTGTAGAATGAATCTTCAATCTGAGCATCATCATATTTCTCAAGATCTGCCTTGATATCTGCATTAGCGTGCTGAAGCCAACATTCATATTCGGATCTGTAGTCCATTTATTATCTCCAGTTAAAATAAAAATTTTTTTTAATCGTTCAGTCTGTATCTTACAGCACAGCACTTTTTATTGTTTGATTATGTTTTGTTGCACTTAAAAGAAAGCTATTTTTTAAGATATTCTTTAAACCAAATCGTTTTGATTTAAAATTAACTTTTACATAGTCTTCTTAAGATATTGCTCTATTTTCTCATATATTATGGAAAGATACATCACTCTTTTTACAAGTTGTGACTAATTTTATCGTTTCGGATATATAAAACTTGCGAAAGGCTAGAAAAGCTACAAAACTAAACAGAATAGTAATGAAAAATGACAAGATTATATAATTTAGTGGTTTGATTTCAAAAATGATCAAAGCAAATCCTATTTTTGATAAAAGCTCACACTAGTTGTATAATGCCAAACAAGTTTTTTTACCTTATTTATAAGAATTATCATGAAAAAGATTGTATTAACTGTTGCCGGTGCATTAGCAATTTTGGCTACTTCTTGTGTTTCACTTCCAGATGCTGCAAGAAAATTAGACCTAAACGTTGATTCTGTTACATTTGCTAACGAAAACAACGTAGAAGGCTTTAATGTTGAATACACAGTTCACCATAATTCAAGCGCTCCTATGCCAATTGAAAATGTAAAAATTGATATTGCTATCAATGGCAAAAAAGCAGCTACCTATGAGAACGACAAAACTAAAGAGTTACCAAACCGTGTAAATAATCACTTTAAAGTTTTCGTTCCTGCAAATTTAACCTATACAGTTGCAAAAGAAAGCTTAAAGTACACCCCAATGCTTCAGATGATGGCTGAAACAACTGTTACTTTAATTGTTGATGATGATAAAGATTCATCTGCTGCAGCTTTTAACGTAACCAAGAAACTAAAGGGAGTAATTCATGCCCAATCTAACTAATGCTGATTACAGAAAGAATTCTTTTGAGCCTAGAATTGCCATCGTTCAGCTAATTTTCGGTATTATTTACGCTTTTGTAACTGGCGTTGGCGTGATCTTGGCATTCAAAGTTTATGAAGCTACCAATGAACAGCCTTATATGCAGTATTTCTTTGTGGTATTGTTTGGTGTTTTAGCTTGTAAGAGTTTCTGGATTTTTGCTAACACAAGAATTGCACAGAATACAGGTGTGCATACAAGTGCCACTGTAGAAAATATCGTTCCAACACACGGTATCACTATTGTTGAAGGTATGTTACACATGCCTGATAATACAACACTTCCAATTGAAAGTCGTTTTGCAGGTGAGACTGTAGGTCACGAATTAAAAAGAGTTTTAGAAGAAGTTAAATCTAAGAAAGTTCCTGCTTTATTAGTTAACAAGGATACCAAACGTCCTAGAGGACAATTCCTAATCAGAACAAAAGCCGGCCACTTAGACGAAAACTTCGTAAATCAACTGAAAAATAAGTAATTAGGATATAGACATGAGTCTTTCAAGTACAAAAGAGATCCTATCCGGCAAAATTGCCATAGGTGAAAAGGTAACAGTTGCAGGTTGGATCCGCACTCGCCGTGATTCAAAGGCTGGTTTCTCATTTTTAGCTGTGAACGATGGTTCAGGCTTTGATAATGTCCAGGTTATCGCTCCTAATACACTTAATAACTATGAGTCTGAAATTTTAAAATTGACTACTGGTTGCTCAGTTGTAGTTGACGGTACCTTAAAGGCATCAGAAGGTAAAGGTCAGGCTTATGAAATCAATGCCGACAAAGTTTTTGTAACTGGTTTTGTTGAAGATCCTGATACCTATCCTATGTCTGCAAAGCGCCACAGCGTTGAGTACTTACGTGAGTATGCTCACTTACGCCCACGTACCAATTTAATGGGCGCTGTAATGCGTATTCGTAACACCGTAGCTTATGCAATTCATTCATTCTTCCAAGAGAATGGCTTTATGTGGGTTGCAACTCCGCTTATCACCTCTTCAGATTGTGAAGGTGCAGGTGAAATGTTCACTGTAACAAACTTCGATTTAAACAACGTTCCTAAGAACGACAAAGGCGAAGCTGATTTTTCAAAGGATTTCTTTGGCAAGCACGCTTATATGACTGTATCAGGTCAGTTAAACGTTGAGACTTATGCTTGTGCATTCTCAAAAGTTTACACCTTTGGTCCTACTTTCCGTGCTGAAAACTCAAACACCACTCGCCACTTGGCTGAGTTCTGGATGGTTGAGCCTGAAATGGCATTTACAGATCTTGACGGTTGTGCAACTACTGCTGAAAAACTATTAAAGTACGTTTTCAAGACTGTACTGGAGCAGCGTGCTGATGATATGAAGTTCATCGCAGAGCGTGTAGATAAAGATGCTATTACTCGTTTAGAACACTTTATCAGTTCAGACTTTGCAAAGGTTGACTATACCGATGCTATTGAGATCTTAAAGAAAGCAACTAAGAAGTTTGAGTACCCTGTAGAGTGGGGTATTGATCTTCAGTCAGAGCATGAGAGATATCTAGCTGAAGAGCACTTTAAAGCTCCTGTCGTTGTAAAGAACTACCCTCGTGATATCAAAGCATTTTACATGAAGCAGAATGACGACGGTAAGACTGTTGCTGCTATGGATGTATTAGCTCCAGGCATCGGTGAGATCATTGGTGGTTCTCAACGTGAAGACAATTTAGAAAAATTAGACAAGCGCATGGATGAGCTTGGAATGAATAAGGATAGCTACTGGTGGTACCGTGATTTACGTCGCTACGGCTCTGTGCCTCATTCAGGTTTCGGTTTAGGCTTTGAGCGTTTAATCGTTTATATCACTGGTGTAGGTAACGTAAGAGACGTAATTCCATTCCCACGTACACCGCACAGCGCTGAGTTCTAATTAGAATTCACCATTTAACGGTTATAAAACCATATCTAAGAGATCTCTTATGAGATCTCTTTGTTTTTTACTTCTCAGTTCCCCTTTTTCTACCTTTTCGTGCTCTCATTTCGATTTTTTTTGGTGCAAATCACAATTATTTTCGTACATTTTATTATTTTCATAAAAACTTCAGCTTTTTTGAGCTAGTATAAAGAAAAAATTTTAGAGGACAGATTTTATGTTTTTAAGCTTAAACGGTTCATGGTGGTGCCCTGCTTAGTTGCGGGTCGAACTGTTATGCTTTAAAGAAACCCGCATTATTGCGGGTTTTTTCGTTTTTGGACAAGGAATATGAAACTAATTAACTTTCAGACAAAATATTTAAAAGATGCACATCTCTTTTACAAAGAGTATTGCCATAAGGACAACACAGTCTTACTAGAGTCAGCAGAAATAGTTGATAAAAGTGGCGTTCAAAGTTTAATTGGCTTATCAGCAGCACTTAAAGTTACTTGTGACGATTTAAAAGTAACAGTACAGGCACTAAATCAAAATGGTTTAGGTCTAGCTACAATGCTTGCTAAAAGTCTCAACATTGAACTTTTAAAAGATTCTTTTTCAATTACATATAAGAGACCTGATAAGAACCTAGATGAAGCTACAAGACTAAAAGCAGAAGGTCCTATGACTGTAATGAGAAAGTTACAGGAACTTTTAAAGCCTTGTGAAGGCATCATTGTAAGTGGAGTCATCGCTTTTGACTTTATCAATAACTTTGAATATATAGGCGATGTTCCAAAAGGGAAAAACCCTTGTTCAGATTATGGATTTTACGTATTTGATATTTCCATAAGATCAAACCATGTACATAAAGAGACCTCAGTCAATGCCTATGTTTTCAATGAGAATTCATACAAAGAAACAGCTTTCGAAGCTTTAGATATTAGAGATAAGATCGATACCTTCACATCAGAGGATACCCTGCACCTTCATTTAGGTATTAAGCCTGAAATCAATCCTGATCTTGATGATGAGAAATTTGGCAAAATTGTAGGTAAAATTAAACAACACATTATTGATGGTGATGCCTTTCAGGTCGTTCCTTCAAGAACATTCTCTTACAAATGTGAAGATCCTCTTCTAGCTTATTCTTATTTGAAAAAATTAAATCCATCTCCTTACATGTATTACATCAAAGATCCTAAGTTCACAATCTTTGGAGCAAGTCCTGAGTTTGCGGTGCGCTTTGAAGCTTTGAATAGAATGGTTTCAATCAGTCCTATTGCAGGTACTAGAGCTCGCGGTCTTGATGAGAACGGATTAATTGACAGAGAGCTTGACTCAAGAATTGAACTTGAATTAAGAACCGATAAGAAGGAAGTTGCAGAACATTTAATGTTAGTTGATCTTGCCCGTAATGATCTAGCTAGAATTTCAAAACCAGGTACCCGTTACGTAGATAACATGTTACATATTGATAAATACCAGTCTGTAATGCACTTAGTATCAGATGTTCATGGAACTCTACAGGATGATTTAGACGCACTTCACGCTTATCAGGCTTGCATGAACATGGGAACTCTGTCTGGAGCACCTAAGATTAAAGCACATGAGCTTATTTATAAGTACGAAGGCAAAAAACGTGGTTCATACGGAGGAGTAATTGCTATTTTAGGCAACGATGGTTCATTTGATTCTTGTATTGCCATCCGTTCTGCTTTCGTAAAAGACAAAACAGCCTATGTTCAGGCAGGTTGCGGTGTAGTCTTTGATTCTGACATTAAAGCCGAATGCCAGGAAACTGTAAACAAAGCTCGTTCAGTTTTAACAGCACTTGCAATGGCACAGGAGAAATAATCATGAAAAACACAATTATATTTATTGATAACTTCGACTCCTTCACCTACAACTTAGTTGATGAATTAAAGGTTTTAGGCAATACCGTATTAGTTTACAGAAACGATACTGATGTTGAGTTAATCTCTAAGATTGCCAAAGAGCATAAAGAATTGGGTGAAAAAGTGCTCATTATGCTCTCACCAGGACCTTCATCACCTAATGATGCTAATAACTTAATTCCAATCATAAAAGACAATTTAGGTAAATACCCTATGTTGGGTATCTGTTTAGGACATCAGGCTTTAGGACAAGTCTTAGGAGGTAAGGTTGAGCATGCTTCTGTCATTGTCCATGGAAAATCCTCTATGATTGAGCATAAAGGTCAACTGTGCTTTAAAGATTTACCAAATCCATTAAAGGTAGCTAGATATCACTCATTAGTGGTTACTAATCTGCCATCAGATGTAGAAGTACTCTCTACTTTTGACAATATGTGTATGTCTTTATATAGCAAAAAATACAATGTATTAGGTTTTCAGTTCCACCCTGAGTCAATCATGAGTACTTATGGAAGGAAACTTCTAAAAAATGCTATTGAAGAGTTGTAGTTAAAAGGGTTGTAATTATGCACAAAACAGCAGGACTAATATGCGATTCTTCTGTGACTGCAATCGCAGATAAACGCACAATCAAGTACACTTTTGGTGCAAATTATCAAAATTTCAGATTATTTCATAAATTATATTGTCTTTAATAAAGAACTTGTTTTAATATCAAAACATAGAATTTTTCAAGAATAAATTTTTATAGAGATTACAAATGAAAGTTGCATTACAAATCACATTAAACGGTCGTTGGTGGCGCCTCGTGTTATAGCGGGGATTTTGTGTTTGTATATACTACTTTTATCAGGAAACCCGCTTAGTGCGGGTTTTTTTATTGTTTCAAACTGCACTAAGCGATAGTCAAAGTTTAGAAACTAATGGAGAAAATAAAATGAAAGAACAACTAGAAAAGTTATTCAATCACAACTCACTATCTTTTACTGAAACTCAGGATGCTTTCTCTGAGATCTTTGAAGGCAAAGTCGATCCTGTTGTTTTAGGCTCATTCTTGACCGCATTAAAGATGAATGGTTACAGTGCAGATGAAATCGGTGGTGCTGCAACAGCAATGATTGGTGCTGCTGAACCATTTACCCGTGATAACTCTGTTGATGTAGGTGAAATTGTAGGTACCGGCGGAGACAAGTTAAAGACCATCAACATCTCAACCATTTCAGGTATTATTTGTGCAACTTTAGGCTTACATGTTGCAAAACACGGTAATACAGCAGTTTCATCAAAAACTGGAGCCTCAGACGTACTTACACAGTTAGGCTACAACGTAAGAACTTCAAAAGAAGATACAAGAAAAGCTCTTGAATATGAAGGTTTTGCTTTCTTCTTTGCACAGGTATATCACAAAGGTATGCGCTTTGCAGCTCCCGTACGAAAGGCTCTAGCTACCTCAACTATCTTCAACATCTTAGGACCTTTAACCAATCCAGCTCATGTGAACTACGAGCTTTTAGGTTGCTATGATGTAAATCTATTAGAGACCTTAGCAAAAGCCCTGAAACTTACCGGTGTTCAAAGAGGAATGGTAATCAACGGTAACGGCATGGACGAGATTTCAATTTTCGGATCAACTAAAGTATCTGAGTTATTAGCAGACGGTTCTATTAAGAATTATGAACTGACCAATAAAGATTTTGGTATCACAGGCAATTACACTCAAAATGATCTTTTAGGAGGCACTCCTGAAGAAAACGCAGCTACAGCAAGACTTATTCTTTCAGGTAAGGGTAATGATGCACACAATGCTGTAATTAGTGCTAACGTCAGCGCAATGTTGCACTTAGCAGGTAAGACTGAGTCATTTAAAGATGGCTTTGAGATTGCAATGGATGCTGTTAAATCTGGCCGTGGCATTGAGAAGCTTGATGCTATTTCAAAAATTACCAATGAAGCTTAAAGACAAGAGACTTTAACTACAGAATTAAATTAACGATATCAAGGTTAAAAATGTTACACACAGAGCCACTAACAGCACAAGCCAAAAGTTATCTAGGTCTTAATCATGAAGGTCTTGAGGGTACTGTCCTAGCTACAATCATCAACAAAAAAGTTCTTGATGTAAAAGAGATTGTCTTAAAAGGACAAAGAACAGCTCCTCTAAGATCATTATCTAAAGCACTTGAAAAGAAAGATGGCAGAAACTTTATTTTAGAGTGCAAACAGTCCTCCCCTACTTTAGGTGATTTTTGCAAAGACTTTGATTTAGATAAGCTAATTTCCTGCTATGAAAAAAGAGCTAGTGCCATTTCTGTTCTGTGTGAAAAGCATTTCTTTAAAGGATCTCTTGATTATTTAAAGTATGTTAAAGAGCATTGCTCTCTTCCTGTTATTTGCAAAGATTTCATCATCTGCAAAGAGCAGATTGATGAAGCTTACATTGCAGGAGCTGATGCTGTTTTACTGATGTTAAGTGTACTTACCAGAGCAAAGTTTGAAGAACTCTTCAATTATGCTCATTCACTAAACCTAGCTGTCTTAACTGAAGTTGACGACAAAGATGATGCAATGTACGCAATCTCTAAAAAAATTGAAATTGTTGGTATCAACAACCGCAATTTAAGAACTTTAGAGGTAAATCTAGACAATGCCAGGGAGCTTTATAAATTATTTCCTTCATCTGTAAAAGTTGTCTCTGAGTCAGGTATTCATACTCACAAAGATTTAGTTTCTTTAAATCCAATTAGAAACTTCTTAATAGGTTCATCTCTTACAGCTCAAACTGACGTAGTGTTCAAAGCAAATTCCATGCTTTATGGTTTAAACAAACTGTGCGGACTGACCACAAGGGACGCTGTAAAGGCTGCTGTTTCAAACCATGTATCCATTGGAGGTCTTATCTTTGCCCCTAAGTCTCCTCGTTTTGTAAGTGATGAAAAAGCTATTAGCTTTGTAAAAGAGTTTAAAGGACAAATACGCTTTGCCGGTGTTTTTGTAGATGCTTCTGTAGAGGAGATGGTAAATAAAGTAAAAACAGTTTCTTTAGATTACCTGCAATTACATGGCAATGAAAGTATAGACACCATAAAAACTTTAAAGAGCCTTCTACCTGATACAGGCATTATCAAAGCCTTTAACATAAAAAAGCTAAGTGATTTTGTAGAGGTCGATAAATACTTAACGTTTGTAGATCTAATTATCCTTGATTCATCTAATCCAGGTTCTGGTACCAGTTTTGACTGGAATTTAATTCCAGACGCACTGGATAAGTCAAAGTGCCTGCTCTCAGGAGGCATTGGACCTGACAATGTAGAGAAAGCCTTAAATTATGGCTTTGTAGGACTTGATCTTAATTCAAGGCTTGAAAAAACAAAGGGCATCAAAGATGTAGCTCTAATCAATGAAACCTTCAAGCTTATCAACAATTACTAAAATTCGGAGTATATCATGACAATTTTAAATCCTTTCTTTGGTAAATACGGCGGACAGTATGTTCCTGAGGTATTACTACCAGCATTAAACCAGTTAGAAAAGACATTCGTTGAAGCTAGAAATGATCCTGAGTTTAAAAAAGAATTAAGCGATTTATTAAATAAATATGCAGGTCGCCCTACTCCATTAACCTTATGCAGAAACATTACCAAAGGCACCAAAACAAAAATCTATTTAAAGCGAGAAGATCTTTTACACGGAGGTGCTCATAAAACCAATCAGGTTTTAGGTCAGGCATTACTTGCAAAGCGTATGGGCAAAACCAGAATCATCGCAGAGACAGGTGCTGGTCAGCATGGTGTAGCTACTGCTTTAATCTGTGCTCTTTTAGGCTTTAAGTGCCGTATTTACATGGGAGCTACTGATACAGAAAGACAAAAGCCAAATGTATTTAGAATGAGACTTATGGGAGCTGAAGTTGTTCCTGTAAATGTAGGTGCGGCAACTTTAAAGGAAGCCTGCAACGAAGCTCTACGTGACTATACAGCTAACTTTGAAAACACTCACTATATGATTGGTACAGCAGCAGGACCTCACCCATTCCCTACTATCGTACGTGAATTCCAAAAGATCATCGGTGAAGAAATTCATGAGCAGATCTTACAGGAAGAAGGTCGCCTGCCTGATGCATGTATTGCCTGTGTAGGTGGTGGTTCAAATGCTATCGGTATGTTTACTGATTTCTTAGATACAGATGTTCCTTTATACGGCGTAGAACCTTACGGTTTAGGTATTGAGACACCAAAACACGGTGGCACTATAGCAAGAGGCACTGATGGTATCTTCTTTGGAGCTTATTCAAAGAATTTACAGAATCATGATGGCCAGATTAACGAGTCTTACTCAATTTCAGCAGGTCTTGATTTTCCTTCAGTAGGTCCACAGCATGCTTACTTAGGTGAAACCGGCAGAGTTAAATATGTAGGTGCAACAGATGATGATGCACTTGAAGCTTTCGTGGAGTTATCTCAGCAAGAAGGTATTATTCCTGCTCTAGAATCATCACATGCTTTAGCTTTTGCCTTAAGACTTATGAGACAAAATCCAAACAAAGAGCAGATCTTAGTAGTTAATGTATCTGGTCGCGGTGACAAGGATATTTTCAACGTCTCAAATATTCTTGAAAAGAAGGGCTGTGTAACTGAGCACGGTGTATCAACAGCAAATTTAAAGGTTACAAAGTAAGGAGAGCATCATGGAAAACCGTTTTGAAAATCGATTTGCCGAACTTGATAAAAAAGGTGAAGGCGCATTTTTACCTTTCGTAACCTTATGTGATCCAGACTATGATACTTCACTTAAGATTTTAAAGGCACTAATTAGAGGTGGTGCTGATGCACTGGAACTTGGTTTCCCATTCTCTGATCCTTGTGCAGATGGTCCTGTAATTCAGAATGCTGATAAAAGAGCTCTAAAATCAGGTGCAACCACTGATGATTTCTTTAACCTAGTAAAAGAGATTAGAAAAGAGAATGACTCTATTCCCGTAAGTATCCTAGTTTATGCAAATGTTGTTGTTGCTCGTGGAATCAATAAGTTCTTTCATGATGCTCATGAAGCTGGTATCGATGGAGTTTTAATTCCTGATATTCCATGCAATATGCTTCATACATGTGAGAATTTCGAAAAATGTGCGCATGACAACGGCGTTCATACCGTGTTAATTGCACCACCAAATTCTGATGAGGCAACCTTAGAAGAGATTGCAAAGCATTCTAAAGGTTACACCTATGTTCTATCACGCTTTGGTATTACAGGTACAGAGAATACCTTTGGTAAACCTGTAAAAGTGATCAACAGAATTAAAGAGTTACATGGAGCAACTCCGGTTTTAGGATTTGGTATTTCTACTCCAGAGCATGTAAAACAGGCTTTAGAGATTGGAGCTAAAGGCGCTATCGCCGGTTCTGCCTGTGTTAAAATAGTTGAGAAGAATCTTAACAATGTACCAAAGATGCTTGAAGAGCTTGAAGCATACGTTCATGCGATGAAAGAAGCTACAAGAGCATAAATTTTTAAGTTGTAAAGATGGCGTACTTTGATACGCCATTTTTATTTGTGAGGAACTAATGGCACTCTTTTCTACAAAAGAAAACTTGTTTTTTATGGCAGGCCACTTTGCAACTGATCTGTGTCATGGATCAATGCCTATTATCTTAGCTTACATGTATCAGCAAGGCAGACTTGACTCATATTCATCAGTTGCTCTTTTAATGATGGCAAATACCATTCTAAACGCTTTAATTCAACCAATAGCAGGCAATTTAGCAGACTCAAAGCCTAGACCTTATTTAATGAGCATAGGTATTGCCTGCGCCTTTTTAGGAGTGATGTTTATTGGTACCGTTCAAAACCAAATTTTACTCTACTCACTAGTTTGCCTGAACGGTATTGGCTCTGCTATTTTCCACCCTGCAGGTGGTAAGATGGCCAATACCTTTGGTGGTGCAAAGCTTGGTAAAAGTATGTCTATTTTCTCTGTTGGAGGAAATTTTGGATTTGCTTGCGGACCATTCTACTTTACAGGTCTTTATATTTTATTCGGTCTTAATGCCACCCTGGCAATGTGCATTCCAGGTATTGCCGTGATCATCATCTTCATGATGAAGAACCATTACTACACTGTAGCTTGTCTTCACCATAATCATGAGGTTAAAAAGGCAATCAGTGAAAATAATCAGCAAGAAAACATCAAAGGATTTATCTACCTTGTAGGTATACTTTTTGTAAGATCAGCAGGTTGGTTCTCTTTCGTTTCATTCTTATCTTTGTACTATATGCACAAATTGAATATCAACGATGAGATAGCTACTCTTTTAAATGGCATGGTAGCCCTAATTGGAGCTATTGCTACATTCTCTGGTGGTACTGTCTCAGATAAGATTGGTTTTAACAGAATTATTACTTGGGCTTCTTTAGCCTCAGCTCCATTTATTATTCTGTTCACTCAAACTGATAATGCTGTGATAGCTACTTTACTTTTAGTACCTTTTGCCCTGTTATTCTTTGCAGCCATGTCTCCTACTGTAGTTGTAGGTCAAAAGCTTCTATGCAAGCACGTAGGTATGGCAACAGGCTTTACTATAGGACTTTCTATGAGTTTTGGAGGTTTAGTAGCTCCTTTAATGGGTATGTTAGGCGATGCCTATGGCATTGAATACATCATGTATGCTGTAGCTTGCTTTATTACCATAGCTGCAATTGCAACTATCTTTCTGCCAAAAGTTGATGCTAAAGCCTAAAACAGAAACTATTCTTTAAAATTTACAGTACAGCCAGCGCAATGCTGGCTGTTTTGTTTTAATTGGAGTTAGTAGGTACAGGCTTGCCGTCATCGCCAATGGTCATAGGTTTTGCTTTACCTAAATTGTCAGAATCCTGGCTGTCTTTGTTTTGAACAGCATCTGCTCCAATAGGTTTGCCATCATCACCAATTGAGGCTACACCACCACCTGGTGTAAATACTTGTACCTCTGGAACCTTATCCTTTTCTTTATCAGTTTTTAGATCAGATAAAGGATCAGCTGCTGAGGTTTCTAAAACTTCATTCTTAACTGGTGTTAAACCATCATTTGGCATCTTAGGCTTTAAAGAAAAGCCTTTAGGAGAAGCATCTTCAGGCTCTTTAGTTAAATAATCCGGTAACAGTTTTACAGTACCATTGTAATTTTGTACCATCTTATTAAGCCTTGAGCAGTCAGATAAAATCTTATCTGAGATGTCAAAAAAACCTTCTAAAGGTACAGAATAAACACGAGGATTCATTCTCATACCTTGCAGTAAGGCAATATGCAACTGACCGCCTTCGCCTATCTGCAAGAAGAGATCGGAGAGTTTTTTCTGCTGTGGTTTTGTAAATGGTGCAAAGATAATTCTTGATGGAGGAACAATCTGTCCACGCAGTGAGTATTCCTGACCTTTGTCAACTAAAAACCTGGCAAAAACATATCCCCTGTTCATGTCATTCATTGAGATATCCAGGGCAGGTACGTCAAGTTCAAAGGCCGGAGTTGCACTCTGATACATACAGCCAGTCTTAAAACTGTATTTGTTGGTGAGAGATCTTTTAACAGTAAACACGGCTTGTCTGTGCATTACCGTGCGGTCGATCTGCAGGATTTTTGCAGGAGATCCGCTGTTAAAAGTATTATCATGACTGTCCAGGAGTCTCCACACATATGAGGATGAGACAGACCAGCCTGAATTCATTACAGCTCCACAGGTTGATACCTGCAGAGATAACAGCAAAACAGATGATAGAAGAGTCTTTTTAATCATAACCTTATTGTATTACAGATTTTCCATGATTAAAGAGGACAGGTCACAAAACAGCAGTCAAAAATGAAAAAGGCTGACTTCTCAAATATAAAAAGTCAGCCTTGCAACTTAAAGATTTTCTGTTAGTACAGAATTCTGCACTTTAATGTACCTTCAATCTGCTTTAATAAAGGAACAACCTTCTCCGGCTCTTTTGAATGAATATCCATAACCACATAACCAATCTCAGCTGTAGTCTGCAGATACTGAGCTGCAACGTTGATACCTAACTTTGCAAAGATCTCGTTGATCTGACGCATTACACCAGGAACATTCTTGTGGATATGCAACAGGCGTGAAACGTTCTCTCTGATTGCAGGTAATGTAACCTCAGGGAAGTTTACAGCTGTAAGAGTTGAACCGTTGTCTGAATATAGCGCTAATTTCTCAGCCACCTCAGTTCCGATGTTCTTCTGAGCTTCCTCAGTGCCTGCACCAATGTGAGGAGTTAAAATCACATTATCAAACTCACGCAGAGGAGTTACAAACTCTTCCCCATTCTTTGAAGGCTCTTTAGGATATACGTCAACTGCAGCACCAGCTACCTTACCAGAACGTAAAGCTTCACATAAAGCATCAATATCAACAACAGTACCGCGAGAAGCATTCAGGAAACGAACACCGTTCTTCATTTTTGCAAACTGATCTTTACCAATCATACCTTTGGTGGTTGCAGTCTCCGGAACATGTAAGGTTACGATATCCGATTTTTCCAGCAACTCATCTAATGAAGCTACCTGCTTGGCGTTACCTAAAACCATCTTGTTCTCTGTATCGTAGAAGATTACAGATAAACCTAAAGCTTCAGCTAGAATACCTACCTGAGTACCAATGTGACCGTAGCCAATGATACCGATAGTCTTACCACGGGCCTCATGACAGCCGGTTGCAGCCTTATTCCAACCGCCGCGATGTAACAAAGCGTTACGAGCAGGAATGTCACGTAATAACTGTAAGTACTCACCTGTTACTAATTCAGCTACAGAACGGGTATTTGAGAAAGGTGCATTGAATACTGGAATACCAAATTCAGCAGCAGCCTTTAAATCAACCTGATTGGTACCAATACAGAAACAACCAATACCAATTAACTTTTTAGCATGAGATAAAACTTCACGAGTTAAATGGGTACGTGATCGAATACCGATAAAATGAACATTCTCAATTTTATCTAAAAGCTCTTGACCATCTAAAGCTTTCTTTAAGTACTCAACGCTTGTGTAGCCAGCCTTTTTTAAAGACTCTACAGCACTAGGATCAACGCCTTCTAATAATAAGATCTTAATCTTTGACTTTTCTAAAGATAATGAAGGGTGCATGTTAACCTCTGTGATTTAGTAGTTAGTTTAATCATTAAAACAGAAATGCCCAACTTTTCATTGGGCATTATTCTATTATTTCTTAGATTGATTTACCTTTCGGCGCTCAAGCACAGCATTATTCAGAAGCTCACATATAGCCTCTGTATCTTCTATGTTGATGCACGCGTCAGTAATTGACTGACCGTAAACTAAGTTGCGTAAATCCTTTGGAAGATCCTGACGACCTTCAACTAAGTTAGACTCAAGCATTAAACCGAAGATGCGGTTGTCACCAGCTGCAATCTGAGCTGCTACATCCTTAGATACATCAACCTGTTTCTTAAACTGTTTGTGTGAATTTGAGTGAGAAGCATCAATCATAACCATAGGCTTTAGACCTGCTTTTTCTAATGCCTGACAGGTATTCTCAACATCCTTAGCACTGTAGTTTGGCTCGTGACCACCACGTAAGATTACATGACAATCCTCGTTGCCCTTGGTATGAACAATAGCAACGTGACCCATCTTACTTACTGACATGAAAGTGTGTTCATTAGCAGCAGCAATAGTTGCATCAATTGCAATCTTTACAGAACCATCAGTTGCATTCTTAAAGCCGATTGGGCATGAAAGACCTGATGCTAACTGTCTGTGTAACTGAGACTCGGTAGTACGTGCTCCGATAGCGCCCCATGCGATGAAATCATCGATATACTGAACAGTAATAGGATCTAAGAACTCTGTAGCAGCAGGCATGCCTAAGCTGTTGATGTCGCATAATAACTTACGTGCAATTCTTAAACCACGATTGATATCATGAGAATCATCAAGACTTGGATCGTTGATAAGTCCCTTCCAACCTACTGTTGTACGTGGCTTTTCAAAGTATACACGCATGATCACAATTAACTGATCTTCGTACTTCTGTCGTAGTTTCATTAAGCGGTTTGCGTACTCAATTGCAGCCTGTGTGTCATGAACTGAGCATGGGCCTGCGATAACCACTAAGCGGTCATCAACACCGTTATATACATTATGGATCTCACGTCTTGTCTGAGAAACAATCTGATTGGTAAATTCTGTTGCTGGAAACTTTTCGATTACAGCAATTGGAGGTAGCACCTGGTACATTTCACTAATTCTCGTATCTACAATACCGTGCCCTGCCTCATTAGGCGGGGTCAGGTTTAAATTCTTATCAATGGTCATTAAAAGCCGCCTAATTAATTAAAAGAATAAAATCGCCAATAATAATAGTTTGAGGAGTTGAATGAAGCCTTACACGAATTGCTTGTCAAAATACTGTTTCTAGTATTCCCCTGTATCAACAAATTATTAGTATTCACGATTATTACCTAATATAAATTAAACAAAAAAGGAGGTCAGTAACAATACTGCCTCTCTATCCCAAACTCTAGGAGTAGTTCATTATAATGACGAATAGACAGGATCTTCAAGTCAAATAGACAATTTGAACGAAAAATATCAAAAATGTCAGTTATTTTGCGTAAAAAATGTGGTGATTTTCTACCAAGTCTCCGTCTTTATTGTCGATAAAATAAGGAATTTTGATATAAATAAGGCACAGTGTTTATTTTTTGCAAACTGTGCCTATTTTGTAAAAACGATGACCAAGCTCACTGTCTTAAAAAGATGCGACAGTTCTTACCTACCTAGAGATCTAATACTAAAGTCACTGGGCAGTGATCTGAACCTAAGACGTCTGTTTCAATCTTTGCATCAAGAACTTTACCTTTTAGCTCATCAGATACAAAGAAATAGTCAATTCTCCATCCTACGTTCTTTTGTCTTGCAAAAGTCTTGTATGACCACCAACTGTACATATTAGGTTCATCACCATGGATAAGTCTGAAAGTATCAATGTAGCCTGAATCCACCATCTTGTCTAGAAATGCGCGCTCTTGCGGCAAGAAACCTGTGTTATTAACATTAGTCTTAGGCCTAGCTAAATCAATTTCCTTGTGAGCAATATTAAAATCACCACAGACAACAATAGGCTTATCTTTTCTTAGCTCCTGAGCATACTTAAAGAAGCTGTCAAAAAAGCCCATTTTATAAGGTACTCGCTTAAATTCACCTGTTGGTTTGCCACTTTCATCTAGTATGGCAGCTCCACCATTTGGGAAATAGCCGTTAAAGAAATGAAAATTTTCAAACTCAAGATGGATAATTCTGCCTTCACCTTTGTATTCAACGTCAGGTAATTCAAACTCTACAGACAGTGGCTTTAATTTAGTAAAAACAGCTGTTCCTGAGTAACCTTTTTTTACAGTTGAAGAGCAAAAAAAACTCTCATAGCCTGGTTTATTTTTTAAATCATCAGATAACTGTTCTGTGTTAGCTTTTGTTTCCTGAAAACCAATTACGTCATAATCAGTATTTCTAAACCAATCAAAACCTTCTTTGGTCGAAACAGCTCTGATGCCATTGATGTTCCAAGAACTTAATGTAATTGCCATACCTTACGCCACTATTTTATTTAAATTTTACTTTACTAGATTGTCTGTATTAGTATCAATACCACCGCCTAAAGCAGTCATCAATGATACTGTTGCCTCAAGATTATCTCTTTTTGCTCCTAAATAAGCAATTTTTGCGTTTCTCATGGTATCAGCTGCTGTTAAGAAATCAGTTAAAGCAACCAAACCAGCTTCATAACGAACCTTGTAGCGCTCGTAATTTCTTACACTAAGCTCATAGCTTTGCTTAAAGGTGACTAACTCCTGACGGTAGAGTTTTACATCAGTAATCAAGTCATACACTTCCTGCACAGACTTTATGTAATCTGATACAAAGTTAAGCTGTGCAATATCGATATCTTTTAAAGCACTTTTTTTCTCGATATTAAGCTTATTAAAGTTCAAAAACGGCATGGTAACCGCAGCTCCTAAAGAGCCTATAGGATTAGATAAGAATCGCGCAAAGGTATCAGTATCCCCAGATGACACTGCAACTGAAAAAGTCAAATCAGGAAAGAAAGATATCTTCTTTTCATTATAGCTTGCATAACTTTGCTTTAATAAAGCATCATCTCTCATTAAATCAGGTCGTCTTTGTAATAATTTAGATGGAACTGATAATGAAAAATCAGGTACTTTAGCTTCATCTAAGAAAGCGACATCTACATTTTTGTCTGCAGTGATACCTAAAACGGTATTAAGTGCAGTTTTTGCCTTTTCAAGTGCAGCTCTTCTTGAATCTAAAGTTGATTGGACTTTTAAGTGATTGATTCTGGCATCATCTAAATCAAGACTGTCAGCAGCACCTGCCTGATACTTCTTATCTACTAAATCTAATCTTACTTTGGAGTCGTTTAGATCATCTTCACCTAGTTTTACAGCTTCTTTGGCATAGGCATACTGCCAATAGGCCTTAGCTGTAGTTTCAATTACTGTAAGTCTCATAGATAAGTAATCATAAGCAGATGCGTGATACTGCTCTAGAGCAGCCTCATTTTGAGCTTTCAATTTACCAAATAAATCTAACTGATATGACAGTGAAAATGAACCTTGAGAGCTTTTATGAGAAGCGTCATGGTAATCTAAAGCTCTTTTAGTATCTGCTCCTAATTGAGCATTGGCAGTAGGATGATTGTTTGTAGCGGTAAGATCGATATTCAACATCGCCTTTTCAAGATTTACATATGATGTTTTTAAATCATAGTTATGCTCTAAAGCTCTATTTACTACGTCTGTCAACCTTACATCAGAAAACTCTTGGTAATAAGCTGAATTTACCTCATTACCTGTAAATTCGAAAGCTTCTTTATATGAGGATACTGTAGGAAATTCAGGTGTTTTATATTCTGTAAACATCAATGAGCATGAGCATAAAGACAAACTCATAACGACCAAAGCTAACTTTTTAAAGCATGCTTTGCGTAAATACTTTTTATGATTACTTCTAGTCATAATAAAATCTCTTCTCATTATGCTTTAACTATGCTTTTATGGTTGTACTCAACAGTTCTACAATTTTTTCTGTTACTTTGTAAGCTTTGTTAAATGAATTAACAGGCAGACATTCATAAGGACCATGACAATTTAATGCACCTGTAAAGATGTTTGGTGTAGGCAGACCTTCATTTGACAGATTTGAACCATCGGTACCGCCACGAACCTTATTCTCAACAATGGTTACACCTGCTTGTGTATAAGCTTTGCGTAGGATCTCAAGAATTTCATTATGCTCTTTTAAAACTTGTTCCATATTTGCATACTGGAACACAGTCTTCAAGGACACTCGACTTTCACCGTAACGGTCATTGAGTAAAGACACAATTTTTTCTAGGACTTTAAGTCGCTTTTCCATGCCTTCTTTTGTAAAGTCACGGATGATCATGTTAATCTTTGCGCTCTCTGTAGTGCCTTCAAATTTATGCACATGGTAAAAGCCTTCTTCTCCTTGAGTATTTTCAGGTTTTTCATCTCGAGGCAACATATTGATAAACTCATTGGCCATAGAGATAGCGTTCTTTAAGGTTTTGTAAGCTACAGCTGTATGAACTGACAGCCCCTTAAAATTAACGATTGCGCCATAAGCATTGAATGTGGCTATATCAAGTTCACCTTCTTTAGTACCATCAACGGTTACACCGTAGTCACAGTTGATGTCTTGTACATCAAGATGAGTTGATGACAGACCAATCTCCTCATCAACAGAGAAAATGATTTTTAATGGACCATGCTTTAAATTCTTATTAACCTTTAAATTGTGCATTAGATATAAAAGCACGCTGATACCAGCTTTATCATCAGCACCTAAAAGAGTATTACCATCAGTTACGATAATGTCCTGCCCTTTCATTTCCTCAAGAGAAGAGCAAATTGACTTATCTAGGATTAAACCATTTTCAAGTCTGATTTCTCCACCCTGATATTTTTTGACTAAATGAGCTTTTACATCTGCACCAGAGCAGTCAGGCGCAGTATCCATATGAGCTAATAGACATAAGGATTTGGCATTTTCACAACCATCACTTGCTGGTATTGTTACAGTAACGATACCTTTATCATCCTGCTTGGCAGAGAAACCTAATTCACTAATTCTTGAGATTAGGTATGCTCCAAATCTTAACTGTCCTACAGTTGATGGAACTGTTTTTGAGGTAGGATCAGATTTAGTATCAATTACAATTAGATCTTTAAAAATATTAACTAAAGGATCTACGCCACACAGATTATCAAAATCTTTAGTAGTACTCTCTTGCATATTTTTATCCTTACTCTCTAGCTAGAGCATCAATTGGGTTCAATCTTGCAGCAGAACGAGCTGGCATATAACCAAACAGCACACCAATTATTGATGAGGTTAAGACCGCAATTACAATTGAGGCTAATGAGAATGATAGAGGTATGTCAGGAACAAAGATAGACAGAACATAGCCTGTAACCATTGAAAAGACTACACCTAACATACCGCCAATTAAGCAGACTGTAACAGATTCAATCAAAAACTGCGTCATAATGTCAGAGCGTCTTGCGCCTACTGCCATTCTAATACCAATTTCACGAGTTCTTTCAGTTACAGATACAAGCATAATATTCATCACACCAATACCACCTACAACTAATGAAATTACAGCAATTGCAGAAATTAACAAAGTGAAAGTACCAGTTGCCTGGTTTATGGACTTCATGATGGTATCAGATGACATCATAAAGAAATCTTTTCTGCCATGACGCGATTTTAACAACGAGGTAATAGATGCTTCTGCTACAGCAGGAGAGAATCCATCTGCAGTTCTTACGATAATAGATGAAATATAGTTTTGCTTTACAATTCTGTTCATCATAGTGCTGTATGGCACATAGATATACAGATTGTCTGAAGGTCTGAAAGCTACTTCCTTATCAACAAGTAAGCCAATTACAGTAATAGGCTTGCCCTGCACAAACAGTCTTTTACCGATAGGATCTTCATTTTTGAAAAAGGTGTTTTTAGTGTTGTAATCAATAACACCAACCTGAGGAGATAATGAGGCTTCGTCTTCAGAAAACATTCTGCCCTTTTCAATTTCCATTCCATAAACTCTAAAGTACTCACCTGATACTCCCATGACAGTTGCTGTTGCATCTACATTGTATCTTTGGACCATACCTGAGTTTTGCACTGTAGGTGAAGCTGAATCCACAAAAGGCTGACCTTTTAGAGCTTTAAGATCTTTAACTGACAGTGTTCTTACTCTACCCGATCTCATATCACCCATTTTCTGACCTGGCATAATGGTAATGGTATTAGTGCCCATGGATGAGATATTTGAAATGATCTGATCAGAAGCACCTCTTGCCAGAGCCACAACTGTTACCACCGACATAATACCGATGATAATACCGAGCATAGTCAGTAAAGTTCTCATTCTATTTGAAATCATGGCTCTGATGGCCATGGTGTAAGCCTCTTTGAATCTGTCAAAATAAGCTCTGTAAGAATTTACGACTTTATCTGAAAAATGAACTGCCAGAGAGACATCATCTTTATTCTGATGATCAGAGATGTTGTCATTTAGAGTATCAGACTCAATGGCTCCATCTTTAATGGTAATTACTCTATGCGCATGAGCTGCAATTCTAGGATCGTGAGTAACTAGGATCACAGTGTGACCTTCTTTGTTTAACTCAGTTAGAATATCCATCACCTCGGCACCTGACTTTGAATCAAGAGCACCTGTAGGCTCGTCGGCAAGAATAATCTGTCCACCATTCATCAGAGCTCTTGCAATAGAAACTCTTTGCTGCTGACCACCTGATAACTGTGAAGGCTTGTTCTCAGTTTTATTGCCTAAGCCTAAAATCTCCAGTAATTTAACTGAGCGAGACTCTCTTTTTTCTTTGCCAGTACCTGAATAAATAGCAGGAACCTGCACATTCTCCATCGCGTTTAAATGCCCTAATAAATGGTAGCGCTGGAAAATAAAGCCAAAGAAATCACGTCTTAAGGAGGCCAGCTCATCAGGTAACATGTTAAAAGTGTCATGACCGTCGACCTGATAACTACCTTCAGTTGGTGTATCAAGACAGCCTATGATATTCATTAAAGTAGATTTACCAGATCCTGATGGACCAATGATAGCAACTAGCTCACCTTTATTGATGGTAAGGTTGATGCCATGCAGTACTTCTACTTTAGACTCGCCTTGTCCAAAAGACTTTTTAATGTCTTTTAAATTCAAAAGCACTTTACTCATTAGAATGGACCTTTTCTACGTCTATCATTCTTCATGGCAGCTTCTTCAGCTGTTTTTACATCATCACCGATAACTACTCTATCCTCAGGTGTAATGCCTGAGATAACTTCGATGTACTGATCGTCTTTTAGACCTGTCTTAATTTTTCTTGTCTGAACCTTATCATCACTGTCTAAAACATAAACAGTGCACTCATTCTCAGCCATGGTTCTCATGGCTGTAAGAGGTAATGTAAGAACGTCCTTTTTTGAAGCAACATCAATAGTGACATCGGCTGTCATATCAATACGTAAGGTTCTGTCATAGTTATCTGCAATTACATCTGAGTTGTAGTAAATTGCTGTTGAATTGGTGCTAGAACTTGAAGACGATGAACCTGTGTTTGTTGCAGATGATGATTCATATGATGAAGGAGCAGGATCAATTCTGTCTAACTTTCCTTTAAACTCTCTGTAAGGAAGACCTAAGATAGTAAAGGTACAATCCATGCCTGGCTTTACATTTACCACATCAGCTTCAGAGATCTCGGTTTCTACTTTCATATGATCTAAGGTAGCTAAACGTAAGATGGTAGGTGTAGTCTGATTGGCATTAACAGTCTGACCTTCTGAAACTACGGTTGCATAAACAGTTCCGTCAATAGGCGCTTTGATCTTGGTATAACCTAAATTGGTATTAGCATCATCTAACGACAGCTGAGCTTTTTCTTTTTGAGCTTTTAACTCTTTTAATGAGGCTAAAGCCATGTCATAAGCGGCGGACGCCACTTCAGCATCCTGCTTTGAGGTTGCATCTGCTTTAACCAATCTCATTTGACGCTCATACTCCAGTTTTAACTTCTTCAACTCAGCGTTTTTTGAAGAAATCTGAGCATCAATAATGGCAATTTGAGCCTTGGCAGTTTTTAAAGCTGTTTCCTGAATTTTAGGATCGATTTCACACAGAAGTTGCCCCTGTTTTACCTCGTCACCTGTCTGTACATATAGTTTTAAGATCTGACCTGAAACCTGAGCACCGACATCAACCTGAGTTTGTCCTGCAATAGTACCTGTTGCAAAAACCTTTTTACTGATATCTCTTTTTTGAGCATTAACAGACATGTAACTTACAGGTTCAGTTTTAAAAAAGTTATATCCAATGTAGCCTACTAGACATAATGCAATTACTGATAAACAAGCATACTTCTTAAATTTTGGAGAATTTTTGATATTCTTTATATCCAACATAGAAATTCCTATTTTCATGCATGCTGACATTTTGAGATAATGATAGCTATCTTAAATTTTGTATATTTTCAGCGTAATTTTATTTTTTTGAAATTAGTGATTACTTAGAGCTTAAATAAAATAGTAAGCGTATTCTAACATCAAGACGACAAGATTTTTATTCTCTTACATAAGCGTAACTAAAAAGTATTAAATACCGGAAGATAAGCATAAAATAAGAGTTTTAATGAGAGAATAGATACAATTTGATAAAGGTTTTCTTTTAACACAGGATTTAACATGAGTGCTCAGCAATCTGTAACAGGTACAGTTATCTTAAATGAAGGCAGAGAAAAGTCTTTGCTCCGCCACCATCCATGGATCTTCTCAAAAGCAATTCAAAAAGCTGATGAATCATTGCAAATGGGTCAGACTGTTGAAGTTGTAAATCAGGCAGGAGAGTTCTTATGTTATGGTCTTTACAGTCCTAATTCACAGATTAGAGTAAGAGCTTTATCTTTTGATGAAAACGTAAAAATCACGGATGCTCTTATTGCATCAAGAGTAAAAGATGCAATCTCATTAAGAAAAAATGTATTTGCCCGTGGCAATGACGGTGTAAGACTTATCTCTTCTGAAGGCGATTTATTACCAGGCTTGATTGCAGATAAGTACAATGAGTTTATTGTAATTTCAATCTCCTCTTGTGGCATGGAAAGGTATAAGAACATCATCTGTCAGACTTTAAAAGAAATCTTTCCTGAATGTTCAATTTATGAAAGATCAGATACCAAATCTAGAGCAAAAGAAGGCTTACCTGTAAGAAAAGGTGTAGTTATTGGAACTGAACCTGATGATACCATCTATGTTCGTGAAGAAGGTCAGGTCTATATTCCTGTTGATATCAAAAACGGTCATAAGACAGGAGCTTATCTTGATCAGAGACTATCTAGAATTAAGGCAGGCTCCTTATCTAAAGGAGCTTCAGTATTAAACTGTTTCTCCTACACCGGAGGCTTTGGTCTTTGGGCTTTAAAGGGAGGCGCAAAGCGCATTGAGAACGTAGATGTTTCGGAGCATGCTCTAAATGCTGCTAAAACAGGTGTCGCCTTTAATCATTTAGATCCTGGTCGCTGTAAGTTCTTAAAGAAAGATGTTTTTGCCTATCTGCGTGAACAGGTAGAAAACGGCGCTAAATATGATTTGGTAATTCTAGATCCTCCTAAGTTTGCTGAAAGCGCTGCTAACTTAAAGAAGGCTTGCCGTGGATATCAGGACATTAACAGATTAGGTCTTAAGCTTGTAGCTAAAGGCGGTCATCTTTTAACCTTCTCATGCTCAGGTCTTGTAGATCCTGCTCTCTTCCAAAAGATTGTAGCAGATGCTGCAATCGATGCAGGTGTTGATGGACGTGTTTTAGGCTCTCTAAGACAAGATGAGGATCATGTAGTATCACTGCCTTGTCCAGAAACTTTCTACTTAAAGGGCTTGGATATAGCTGTGATGTAGCATAAATAGATCTAGAGGATAAGTTATTATGATTAGCTATCAAGTTGTAAGAGTTACTCCTTTTGCTCAAAATTGCAGGATCTTTATCAATCAAGATAAAAAGCAAGCTGTTGTAAGCGATCCTGGTGCAAGAGCTGACGATATTTACACTGCTCTTCATGATTCAAATATTGAATTAAAGGCAATTATAATTACACATATGCACTTAGATCATGTAGGTGGAGTTGCAAGACTTCATGAGTTATCTAACGCTAAAATCTATGGTAGCTCAATTGAAGACTCACCTTTATTGTTATCTTTAGATAAACAAGCAAAAGCTTTTGGACTTGATAATGCCCCCGTCTTTGATACTCAATATTTAAAAGATGGTGAAATTATTACCCCAATGCATGACTTTAGTTTAAAAGTCTTATCAACACCAGGACACACTCCTGGTGGTGTTAGCTACTATTGTGAAAAAGAAAAGTATGTTTTAACAGGTGATACTTTATTTGAAGGATCTGTTGGTAGAACAGATTTTTATTTGGGGAATACTGACGATTTAATGCTGTCAATAAAAGAAAAGCTCTTTACCTTACCTCCTGAGACAACTGTTCTATCAGGACATGGTCCTGATACAAGCATAGGAGAAGAAAAAGCTAATAATCCTTTTGTGTACTAGCTTTGTATACAAATGTTCTGTCAGTATTTCATGAGGAGCACCGCTCCTCAATTCGCCTAAAAACCATGAATTTGGCATAAATTTGTAAAGTGATACTCAAAGATGTTTATTGCTTTGGATATTCCTCAATTACGCATGAGTGTTGCTTGTTTTTAGAGTCATAGTTAATGCCGATTAAAAGAATGTTGTCAGTGTACTCTTTTACTCTTGAAACAT